>Ga0209061_1000954_pt1 | contig 55744 bp, 46 predicted proteins | sample Coa_R1_10_FD_187157 | JGI IMG/M metagenome (GOLD analysis project Ga0209061, IMG submission 187157) | Surface soil microbial communities from Centralia Pennsylvania, which are recovering from an underground coalmine fire - Coalmine... | ecosystem: Environmental > Terrestrial > Soil >... | reverse complement strand
TGCCATCCACTCATAATTCTTGCAGCGGGCCTACGGCCCGTCAGGACGGGAGGGGAAGCAAGCGGGGACACCCCGCACCCCGGCAGGGGTGAAACCCCTGCACCCCGAGTTATGAGTGGATGTCAGGAATCACCGGTTCATTCCCCTTGAATTTCCCAAAATTTCCTGGTATACTTGCCATTAACCAATTAGTGTACAGAAAACACTTTTTTTATTTTGTCTGCGGACAAAGTGTTTTTTTTACACTTAAGTAAGTGTATTAAGTACACTTATTAAAGGAGAAAGTGATGGCAAATGGCCAATCATATGATGTGGCGATAATCGGAGGCGGCATTGCTGGCCTCTCGGTCGCTTTGCGCCTGCCGGAGCAGATGCGCGTTGCGCTTTTCACTAAGGGGCAACTGGGGGAGAGCAATACACGCTATGCACAGGGTGGGCTGGCAGTGGCATTGGGTGCTGACGATAACCCCGAATTGCATTTCCGGGATACGATTGCGGCAGGAGCGGGCCTTTGTGACGCGCAGGCAGTGCGCACCCTGGTTGAGGAGGCACCGGCAGCGGTGCGCTGGCTGATCTCGATGGGAGTGCAGTTTGATCGAGCGCACCCCGGCGATGAACACGCTACGAATGATGGATTGCTGCTGGGACGAGAGGCGGCGCATAGTCGCTGGCGCGTTCTGCACGCGGGCGGAGATGCTACAGGCGCGGAAATTGAACGCGCGCTGATGAAGGAGCTGCTTAAGCGTTCCTCGATTGTGCTGTACGAAGAAACCTTTGTGAGTCGTCTGATAGTTGAAGATGGAGTTTGTGCGGGTCTGGAGGCAATAGATCGCGAGGGAAATGTTTTTACCGTAAAGGCAGGGGCAACGATCCTGGCGAGCGGGGGTGCGGGTGGATTATGGCAGCATACCTCAAACCCGGCGGGCGCGACTGCGGATGGGTTGGCGTTAGCATGGCAGGCGGGCGCTGCTGTGACGGACCTGGAATTTATGCAGTTTCATCCGACGGTGCTGGTAGCCGGCGGTGGTTCGCACCTGATATCGGAGGCGGTACGCGGCGAAGGGGCTTACCTGCGCAATCACGCGGGTGAGCGCTTCATGCCGCGCTATTCGCCGTTGGCGGAGCTTGCGCCTCGCGATGTGGTTGCCCGTTCAATATTAAATGAGATGCTGGCCGAGGAGACAGATTGCCAGTATCTTGACCTGCGCCACCTGCCTGCGCAGCGCATGCACGAGCGTTTCCCCACCATTTCTGCCATCTGTCGCCGGTATGGGCTCGACCTTGCCACGGACCTGTTGCCCGTTGCTCCGGCGGCCCACTACTGTATGGGCGGCGTCATGGTTGATAGCTATGGTCGCACGACGGTTGATGGTTTGCTTGCAGTGGGAGAGGTTTCCTGTACGGGTGTGCATGGCGCGAACCGGCTGGCAAGCAATTCACTGCTTGAGGGCCTGGTCTTTGGGCTGCGATTGGCCGGTGGACTGGTGGAGAAGCGTGAGGGGTTTTCAGGAGAAACGCGACTTCGACAGAAAGCAACCACAAGTATGGTCAGGCGCGATGAGATGGAGTTCAACCGGCAACGGGCGACTACAAGGGTCTCCACACCACACCACAGCGCCCCCGTCTCTACGGTGACAGACATACGGAGCGAATTGAAGAAGATCATGTGGAAGTATGTTTCGCTGCGTCGCGATGAGGCAGGGTTGATGGAGGCAAAACAAGGGATCGACACTCTACGCAAGAGTATGGCTGAGAGGTCGGAAGAGGAACAGGGGCTTGTCCGGTGGCTTGAGACGAGGAATATGCTTACTGTGGCCGGGCTTGTGATTGAGGCAGCTTTGCAACGGCGCGAGAGTCGAGGGAGCCACTGGCGTAGCGATTTTCCGGTGGTGGATGAGGGACTGGCAGGATATCACTATGTGTTCCAGATGGCGCAAGAGGAGGGCGACGAAATCTTGCTGAGATGCAATATTCAGGGTCGCCGGGTGCCGGGAGATGAGACCCCCGGCACTCTTACAAAGGAGATGGCGCACCATGCCTAAACCACCTATTGATATTATTCGGCAAGCGCTTACCGAAGATGGAGCGGAATCCGATATCACGACTTTGAGCACAGTTCCAGAGGGACAGCAGGCACGAGCAAATATCCTGGCTCGCCAGGATGGTGTTATCGCCGGACTCGAAGTTGCTGTCGCGACTTTCCAAGAACTCGACGCGCGGATTGCTCTCGAGCAGTTGGTAAAGGATGGAGCCTCTGTGCATTCAGGGGAGGTTCTGGCGCGATTAAGCGGCCCGGCGCGTTCAATTTTGAGCGCCGAGCGTGTAGCGATGAATTTCCTGGGACATCTATCCGGCATCGCTACCTTGACCGCGCAATGTGTGCATGCGGTTGAGGGCACAAGGGCTCGTATTCTGGATACTCGTAAAACGACGCCGGGACTGCGCGCTCTGGAGAAGGAGGCTGTGCGCCTGGGTGGGGGACAGAATCATCGCTTCGGTTTGAACGATGGCGTACTGATTAAAGATAACCATATCAAGGCAGCAGGAGGCATCACCGAGGCAGTTATGGCAGCACGCAAGGCGGCCCCTCACCTGCTAAAGATCGAGGTCGAGTGCGAGACGCTGGCGGAGGTGCGGAAAGCATTGGAAGCTGGGGCAGATGTGGTACTGCTGGACAACATGGGTGTCGAGATGATGCGCGAGGCAGTCACGCTGGTGCGCCGTACGAACCCGGCAGTGTTGATCGAGGCATCGGGAAACATTGGCACGCATCCCGCACGCCTGGCAGCAGTGGCCGCAACGGGTGTGGATTTCATCTCGCTCGGTGCGCTGACGCATTCGGCGGCAAATTTTGATGCCTCGCTGGAGTTTGAAGAATAAAGGAGATTTTCTATGGCAATTCAAGCAGCTTGTGCGGAAAGCAAAGAAGAACGCATTCTGCCGCTTTTGTCTCCTCGCACACGAGCGCAGCATAGCCATGCTGTGCGCATCGATAATGTACCGTTGAAGTACGCGGAAATGTCAGGAGAGGAGCTAGATAAGCGCATCACGGCTGCGCGTGCAGCGTTGGGAGAACGACTTGTGATCCTGGGGCATCACTACCAGCGCGATGAGATCATCAAATACGCCGATTTCCGCGGCGATTCGTTCAAGCTGGCGCAGCTGGCGGCGGCACGCCCGCAAGCCGATTACATTGTGTTCTGCGGGGTGCATTTCATGGCTGAAAGCGCGGATATACTCAGCGCGCCGCATCAGAAAGTGATTTTGCCCAATCCTGCCGCCGGTTGTTCCATGGCCGATATGGCGAATATCGCCGAGGTGGAGGAGTGCTGGGCGATGCTTGAGGAAATACTGGGTCAGGATGCGGGGATTATTCCGGTCACCTACATGAACTCGGCGGCCAATCTCAAGGCCTTTTGCGGGCGCAATGGTGGGATCGTCTGTACCTCATCCAATGCCCCTGCTGTGATAAAGTGGGCATTCACACAGGGCCGGCGCGTGCTGTTCTTCCCAGACGAACACCTTGGGCGCAATACGGCTCTGAAGTATGGCATTCCAGAGGAGCAGATGGCAGTGTGGAATCCAAAGAACCCGCTGGCCACAGAGGCTGCCGAAGAGGAGATCGAACGGGCGAGGATCATCCTGTGGAAGGGCTATTGTACGACGCATATGCGTTTCAATGTGCAGCAGGTTGCGAAGGCGCGTGCCGAATATCCGGGCATCAGGGTGCTGGTACATCCAGAATGCCGCCGCGAGGTGGTCGAGGCGGCTGACCTGTATGGTTCGACCGAGTATATCATCCAGCAGATCGAGCAGGCCCCGTCCGGCAGCCAGTGGGCAGTAGGCACCGAGATCAATCTGGTGCATCGCTTGGCGAAAGAGCATCCCGACCAGTTGATCTTCTGCCTTGACCCGATTGTATGCCCGTGTTCTACCATGTACCGCATACACCCGGCCTATCTTGCCTGGGTGCTTGAGGGACTGGTTGAGGGCCAGGTGATTAACCAGGTGAGCGTGGACGAGGAGACGGCGCACTGGGCGAGGGTGGCGTTGCAACGCATGCTGTCGCTGTGAATATTGTTTGAGCGCAAAGCGTCAGAGTTTCTCAGCGGCAAGGCGTATGATTTCGGAAACGGTGGGGTAGGGAAGAATAGTGGAGGCAAGGGACTTGACTGGTAACGAGGCGCGCATGGCCAGGACAATAGGGGCCAGCAGGTCGCCGGCCCTGGCGCCAAGGATGTGGCCGCCGAGGATGTTTCCCCTGCTGTCTACGAGCAGCTTTATCATGCCCCCGGTTTTGCCGTCGATGAGGGAGCGTTCATTTTCGCTGAAAGGGACGCAGGTCGAGCGATATTCTACATGCTCCTGCTGAAGCTGCTGCTCGGTTTTTCCAACGTGCGCGAGTGGAGGATAGGTGAAGATGCCCCAGGGGATGACGCGATCATCAAATGCATGCGGATTGTTGCTGAAGGCGTTATGAGCTGCCAGTTTGCCCTGTTCGGAGGCAACATGGGTGAATTGATAGGGGCTGGCGACATCGCCCGCGGCCCAGATATGCGGCACAGAGGTACGTAAGTGTTCATCGACGATGATGCCTTTTTTGGATGTCTTCACGCCGGCAGCTTCAAGGTTGAGTGAGGCGAAGGCGGCGCGACGGCCAACCGCGATCAGCAATTCGTCAACCTCAAGTTCTTCCTGATCTTGCTCGCCGCATTGGATGGTGAGGAGCTTGCAAGCGCCTTTTTTCTGTACTCGTTTGAGCTCAGCACTGGTTTCCAGGCGAATGCCTTCGTTGGTGAGCAGTTCGCAGAGCTTAGCGGCCAGTTCACGATCTTCGGTATCCAGGATGTTGGGGCTGCGCTCCAGAACGGTGACTTCGGTGCCGAAGCGCTGGAACATCTGGGCAAATTCGATGCCAATGGCGCCACCACCCGCGATTGCCATGCGACGCGGAAGGGAGGGCAGTGATACAGCCTGGACGTTGGTGATATAGCCAGCTTCATCGAGACCCTCAATTGGTGGGATCAGGGTTTCACTGCCGGTAGCGATAATGATGCGCTCGGCGGAAAAGGTATCATCGTAACCTGATACGCTTATTTCGTGAGGTGAGAGAAATCTGGCCTCGCCTTGGAGGGTGTCAATGCCCTGTTGAGCAAATTTGGCGCGTGCCTCTTCGGGCGTTCCCCCGCGCAGGCGGATGATAACGTTCTGTACGCGTTGTTGAATGGCGGGCCAATCGGCCTGGGATTGGGGGATGTCGAGGCCATATTGAGAGGCATGACGCGTTTCGTAGAGCAGGTTTGCGATATAGAGCAGCGTTTTGGTTGGATCGCAGCCATAGTTGAGGCAAGTGCCGCCGAGCTTGCCCCGCTCAACAAGCGCGATGCGCAGGCCTTTTTTGTCTATTGAAGTGACGGCAGAGCTACCGGCCGCGCCGGAGCCAATGACCAGCAGATCGTACTGTTTTTTTGCCATAGTTGTTATTCCTCCTGTACAGGCTCAAGCAGGATTTGTTCTCGCGGGCATACTCTTCGTTGCCGGCGCGAATAAGGGTGGTATCGAGCAATCTGACGATGGTGGCAAGTAGCTTATCGCGGGGCATACCGAAGAGAGATAGATCATGGGCGGCCCGTGCGCGCAGCGTGGGCAGCATCTGGGCAAACGAGATCATATGATCATATTTTGTTTCGTCGCGTACCTGGCGCCAACGCGGATGATAGCGGTATTGCTTGCGTCCTTTGGCGTCTCTGCCGGTGGCCTGGATATGCCCGTTTGTCTTTGAGCAGATCCAGACGTTGGTCCAGGCAGGCGGAATGCCAAGCGACTTGATGCGCTGTAGTTCAGCGGGGTCGTGAATGGGTTTGCCATCCAGCCCTATGTAGCTGAAGTGCTTGCCGGTACGCTTGCGGCGGATTCCGGGCATGGCATCGGTGACGTAACGTAAACCGGCGGCTTTCGCCGTTTCAATAGGGTCTTTGGCATCACAATTTTCCACATTGCCCATGGTCGGGGGCTGCTGCGGCATGGGTCCGGCTTTTGACACTTCCTACCTCCTCCTCAATACGTATATGTTATAGAAACAGTTCTTTTATAATATAGGGAATACGTTCGATGGAAGCCTTTCTGTATGTATCACGTTTGCCGGGAAAAGGATGTGACAGGGGCGGAGCGGAGCGATTGCCAGATTTCATGCTACAATAAGTCTGGAGGGAGATGAAAAATGATTATGAGTAAAACAACAGATGTCGCTATTATTGGCGGGGGAGTGAGCGGCTGCTCCATTGCTTACCAGTTGAGTAAGGCGGGGGTGCAGGTCACTGTTCTAGAACGAGAAGAGATCGCGGCTGAGGCTTCGAGCGCGGCGGCAGGATTACTTGCTCCGGCAGGGGTACTTACTGGACCTGAGGAGGGGGCAAAGTTGTTTCTGGCAAGCTGGTCAATCACAGGTGAGGTGATTGTTGAGATCGAGGCTGTGAGTGGCGTGCTGGTCGAATATTTTCGTACAGGCGCGCTGCATCTGATAGAGGATGCGGATGAAGAGGCTGAAGCGGAGCAGTATGCGGAGGTGTGGACAAAGCATGCGTCAGATGTCGCGTGGATAACAGGCGATGAACTGCACCAGTTTGAGCCATTGCTGCATCCGGCTTTCAGGCGTGCGCTGTACATTCCGCACGCAGCGAGTATTCGACCGGGTTTGATGACGAGGGCGTATGCTGAGGCGGCGCTGAAAAATGGCGCGCAAATTTTAGAGCATACCGAGGTAATCGGCCTGGAGCAGAATTCAGATAGGGTTACGGGGATTGAGATGGCAACGGGGGAGACGATTGAATGTAACCAGGTTGTGATCGCGGCAGGCGCGTGGTCTGAGCAGATCGGGAGATGGTTGGGATTGAACATTCCCATTTTTCCGGCACGCGGCCAGATTCTGGCACTGCGGCAGCCTGCCACGCCGCTCAACCATACGATCTTTGGCAATGGTGTGTACCTGGTACCTAAAGTCGATAACACGATCTACGTGGGCGCCACAGTTGAGAGCGTTGGATTTGATAAAAGGAATACCGCGGGAGGCTTGCGCTGGCTGCTTTCTTCCGCCATCCAGTTGATTCCTGAATTTGAACAGGCCACACTGGTGAATATGTGGGCGGGTTTGCGTCCGATGTCACGAGATACATACCCTATTCTTGGTAAGGCTCCCGGCTGGGAGAATGTTATTCTGGCAACCGGACATGGCGCGGGGGGCTTCGAATTGAGCGCGATCACGGGCAAGACAATAGCTGAGTTGATAAAGACGGGAAAGACGCCAGATGTGATTCGACCATTCGGGCTTGAACGATTTCAGTAGGGATCAGCCCTATAGGTAGCGTAGAGAAACTTTGTTGGCCGTTTTGTTCGTATGTAGAATGAATGGCTTTAGTAAAGAAGATGAAAGGCGGTTCTCCATTCTTTGAAGTGATGGTGAGGATGCCTCGGGAGGCCGATGAATCGGCGCTGGGCGGGCTCAATCGGCTCCTACAGCCTTGAGATGGAGCGCTTATAGGGAGGACAGTATGACGCAGAATACCGCTGGCAGCCGGGTAATTTATCCTGAAAATGTGCCGGAGTTACGGCTGGACTGGACTTACGCTACAGGGGGGGCGATCAGTTCCGCGCCGGTAGTGGTCAAAGGAACGATCTATTTCGGCTCAAGCGACCATAATTTGTACGCGCTCGATGCCAGCACTGGGCAGTTACGCTGGAGTTATTTGATGGGCAGTACCATTGAGGCTGCTCCGGCGGTGGCTGACGACGTGGTGTATGCTGGATCGTTTGATGGTACACTGGTGGCGCTTGAGGCGACGACAGGCGGCCTGTTGTGGAGCTATACTACAAAGGACGCTATCGATGCTGCTCCGATTGTCGCGGATGGACTGCTGTATGTTGGTTCGACCGATCATTCGCTATACGCCCTGGATGCCAGCACGGGCGACCTGCGCTGGCGTTTTGAGGCAGAGGGAGGTATTCAGTCTACGCCTGAAATCGCTGATGGGATGGTTTATTTCGGGTGCTGGGATGGGACGCTGTACGCCCTGGATGCTTCTACCGGCGCGAAGGTATGGACTTTTACGACGGGCGGGAGGATCAGCTCTTCCCCTGCGGTAGCCAATGGGGTTGTATACTTCGGGTCGCAGGATCATAGTATCTACGCCCTGGATGCCGGCACGGGCACAGAGTTGTGGAGTTACGAGACGGGAGATATTATTCTCTCTTCGCCGGTAGTGAGCAATGGGGTTGTCTATGTGGGGTCGCACGACAGCAGGTTGCACGCGCTAGACGCGGTTCGCGGCGAGTTGCTGTGGAATTTCCTGGCCGGGGGCGCCATTGATGCTGCCCCTATCATTGCCGATGAGGTGATCTATGCTGGCTCCTGGGATACGAACCTGTACGCGCTCTCTACGATAACGGGCGAACGGTTGTGGAGCTATGCTACCGGAGATGCTATCGAGGCGGCGGCAGCCGTCGCAAACGGAGTAGTGTATGTGGGTTCGCGTGATGGCAAGCTTTATGCATTCACCAGCGACAGGCTGTGGAGCTATACGACAGCAGGAAGCGTGCAATCATCGCCGGTGGTGGCAAATGGGCTGGTCTACGTTGGCTCGCACGACCATAGAGTCTATGCGTTAGATGCGATGAGCGGGGATGAGCAATGGAATTACGTGACGGGAGGGAGCATCTTTTCTTCGCCGGCGGTCCTGGATGAAGTAGTCTATACCGGCTCGAATGATAACCTGGTCTATGCCCTGGCAGGTAGTACGGGAGCCAGGTTGTGGAGTGCGGCGACAGGCGGAAAGGTGACGGCTTCGCCTGTGATTGCGCAAGGGATGGTGCTGATTGGCTCGCACGATCACACCTTTTATGCGTTTGATGTGAATACAGGTGAGAGGTTGTGGAGTTATACGACCGCCGGGCCTATTTACTCCACGGCTATGGTAGACAATGGAAAGGTCTATTTCGGTTCATATGACCATAAGCTGTACGCGCTGGATGTGATGAACGGTAAGGAGGTATGGAGTTATGAAACGGGAGATGCTGTCCTATCCACACCGGCGATTGCGGAGGGAGCAGTCTACTTTGGTTCGCGCGACCACAACTTTTACGCCCTCGATGCCGCTAGTGGCAAGGAGTTATGGAAGTTTGAAGCTGGAGATATGATTCACTCATCGCCGGCAGTTGCTAACGGAATCGTCTATTTCGGCTCACACGATCATAGACTCTATGCGCTCGATAGCAGCACTGGCGAGGAATGGTGGAATTTCAGTAGTGGAGGAATTATCGATTCCTTGCCCGCGGTGGCAGATGGAATAGTCTATGTTGGTTCGCAGGATCATACATTCTACGCGCTCAATGCGGAAAGCGGTGAGCGGATCTGGAGCTACACAACGGGAGGAATGATTGTCTCATCTCCGCGAGTAGCCGGTGGGGTAGTATATGTTGGCTCGGATGACCACAACCTGTACGCCTTTAACCACGGGCAAATCGTGGGAAAGTCTGGTGGCAAGTGATGGGGTTGAAGAAAATAGTCCGGCAATCGACGCGGGGGCCGATCAATCGGCGGTGGGCGCGGTGAAGCGGCCCCTACGGCAGAGTCGTGGGGCCGCTTCACCGCGTGGGCGCCGGAGGATGTTGGTAAACGGCGGTGGGGCCGGTTCATTGTGCCGGGTGCCGAGGCTATCCTGGGCTAATATAGCACGATGTCAGTCGGTATTATTCAGTCCTTGCACGATTTCGAACAGGAACCACTTGCGGCGTTCGCTCTCGTCAATAATTATTTCTAACTGACTGGCTGTGGCTATATCGCGACAGCGCACACATACCTGGTGCGCTTCCCGCTGCTTCTTGGCGAGGTGCGCATTGTCCTCCATCAAGCGCCTGGCCATTTCGCCGGGAGGAACAAACTCGCTGTTATCGTCCTCAATTGTCTGCAACTGGCTGATGTGGCTGATACTGCGAATTGTGGTACCCCCTATACGGCGCACGCGTTCGGCCAGTGTATCGACGGCACCGAAGATCTGCCTGGCCTGCTCGTCAAAAAGCAAGTGGTAGTCGCGGAAGTGCGAGCCGGACAGGTGCCAGTGAAAATTCTTGGTCTTGACATAGAGAGCAAACAGATCGGCGACGAGAGGATTGAGCGCCTCGGTAATCGCCTGCGATTCCTGGGATGTCAGGTCTGTAGGTGTCGCCAATTGTGTGGGCGCTGGGAATATCTTGACCTTGCCATTGGATTGCGTTTTTGTCGCTTGCCTGGTTGTCATGATGTATATTCTCCTGAAGGAAGCTGAAAAACCAGTCTGCTCCTGAAAACAGACAGGTAAGGAAGTTGTGCAAATCAGTTTCAGGAGCAGGGTCAGAACGTTAAAGCTACGTAAATGTACCGGCCAAAGTACCGGTTTGGGAAGTAACCCACGTCCATTGTACGTTTCTACAAGCGGAAAAGTTCCATATCCTAAGGCTCAGGAGGACATTTTTCGAGCTCATTTTCTACAAGTTGCAGCGTGTTTTGCAGGCTCTTGAGAATATTGACGGTCTCGATGGGGTTGGCTACACCCTCGTATTCTTCCAGGCTCAGTGCCTGTTTCAGGGCATTGATTTCTAGAATGAGATTTGTATGGAGCCGGCGCAGCTGGCTGCACCTATTCTGGGTATTCTGCATACTTTTGTCTCCTTCTTTTTGTTGATACGGAGGACGACTTGTTGATACGGAGGGCAACCACAAGGGTGCACCCTTACATGCCAACGGTGTCCTTCAGATTCTATTACATTGTGTACGAGCAGTCCAGGATAGAAGAGGACATCAATACTCCTGTTCTTTGTCCACGAGATTGTAGAGGGGCTGGCCGGAGAGGTAGCGGCGTAGATTTTCGGCGAAGAGCATGGAGACGCGATTGTCGTATTCGGGGGTGAGGCCGGAAATGTGAGGGCTGAGAAAGACATTGGGCAGATGCCACAATGGGCTATCTGATGGGAGTGGCTCCTGCTCGAACACGTCGAGGGCGGCACCCGCGATTTGTTTCTCTTGCAGGGCTTGAATAAGGTCGGCTTGATTGCAAACGTCGCCGCGGGCGATATTGACCAGGAAAGCGCTATTTTTCATGGACTGGAAAGCGGCTTGATTGAACATGCCTCGTGTGCCGGAGGTGGATGGAACGGCGATGACGACGATATCACACTCGGTGAGCATGGCTGGCAACTGGTCTGGGGTATAATAGCGCGCGGGGAGCGAGCCATTGGGGTCACCGACGCCGGGGAATTGAAAGCCATGATCGCGGTGATCGGCGCCGCGTTGCATGGCGAGGATGCGCATGCCGAAGGCGCCGGCCAGGCGCGCGACCTGGCGACCAATGCTGCCGTAGCCGACGATGCCGATGGTTTTACCCCATAGTTCCCAGGGTAGAAACACGGAGCGAGATAGCCTTTCGGGTGACCATACTCCCGTCCGCTGCCAGTCAAGCAGGCTGGGGAGGCGATGGAACCAGGCCAGGATCATGGTAAAGACGTATTCGGCGATATTGATGGCATGAATGCCGCTGGAAGTCGTGAACATGACATCAGTTTTGAAAAGCGGCTGGTTGACAACCTGGTTCACGCCCGCCGAGTAGAGCTGCACCCAGCGCAGATCAGGAACCTGGTCGGGAGCAGGCAAATTCCAGCCGAAGGTGTAGAGAATCTGGACTTCTCGCCACAGGTCCGCGGAGATTGCACTCCAGTCATCGGGCGAGCGCTTTTCAATGCGCAGGTTGGGTGAAGTTTGCTGCAAACGCTCCAACCAGCCGGCGCCGAGGCGGGCCAGGCAGAGAACTACGATAGCTTTGTCGTTACTGGCGGTCATAAAAGAAAGTCTCCTTAACTGCGGATGAATTCAAGGACTTCGTCGCGTTTCTGCACCATTAAGGATGATGTCTTCGCTTCGAGGTTGAGACGCAGCAAGGGTTCGGTGTTGGATGGGCGGACATTGAACCACCAGTCACCATAGTCGATAGTGATGCCGTCCAGGTGATCGAGCGATTGGGCATTTTTACCGAAATGTTCTTCGATAGCCTTGAGTTTGCCCTGAACATCGCTGACATGGGTATTGATCTCTCCACTGCGCACCCAGGTATCGAGGGGTTGGATAAGCTGGGAGAGCGGCTTGTTTTCGACGGAGAGGAGCTCGAGGATAAGCAGGAAGGCGATGAGACCGGAGTCGGCGTACCAGTTGTCGCGGAAGTAGAAATGGCCGGAATGCTCACCGCCGAAGATGGCATTCTCTTTACGCATTTCTGCTTTGATAAAGGAATGCCCGACGCGCGTGCGAACTGCCCTGCCGCTCTCTCTTTCAATCAAGGCGGGGACGCTCTTGGAGAGGATGAGGTTGTAGAGGATGGTGGAACCGGGGTGCTTGCGCAGAATGCTATCGGAGACGAGCAGCATGACCATGGAGCCGTCAACGATATTGCCGTGCTCATCAACGGGGAACATGCGGTCGGCATCGCCGTCGAAGGCGGCCCCAAAATCGGCTCCGACCTCGATGACTTTCTTGCGCAGGGCTTCAAGATTTTCCGGTTCAATTGGGCTGGGGGAATGGTTCGGGAAAGTGCCATCGAGTTCAAAGTAGAGGGGTACGAGTTGGGCCGTCAGGTGCTGGAATACGCGGGGCATAATCATGCCTGCCATGCCGTTGCCGGCATCGACGACGACTTTGAGCGGCCGAATCTTGCTGGTATCAATGTAGGAAAGCGCGTGCCGGACGTAGTCGTCGGTGGCATCGCGATGCGTGACCTGGCCCTTGTTTTGTGGTTCAGGAAAGTTGCCCTGTATTGCCAGGTCGCGTATATCGGCAAGGCCGGTATCGAGGCTAATGGGGGCAGCTCCGGCGCGGCAGAATTTCATGCCGTTATATTGTTTGGGGTTGTGCGATGCCGTAATCATGATGCCTGCCGGATAATTATAGTTGCCGACGATGAAATAGAGTTCGTCGGTGGTGGTCAGGCCGCAATCGGCGACGTTGACGCCTTGATCGGTGATGCCGTGAATGAGGGCAGCAGCCAGTTGAGGTGATGAGACACGCATATCACGGCTGACTACAATCTCCGGGACATGCAAATAGATGGCGGCGGCCCGCCCGATGCGATAAACGATCTCCTCATTGAGGTCCTGTCCATAAACGCCGCGCACATCGTAAGCTTTGAAGATACTGGGATCAATGATATTGCCGGTGGTTGTCATTCTTTATCGGCTCCTTTCAGGGCGACCACGAGGCCTACCCTCTCGTATACAGGTTATCTACCAACAAGTGTACCACGTTCCGCGAACGCATTGTGAAATGATCTAACCTCCTCTATCGTCTTTTTTTCTACACAGGTAATCTTTCCTCGTGAGAGACAGCGTGCGATTCACGATGATGAGCGCCAAGAATCGCTGCCAGCCCCGCAGGAAGAGATTCTCGAAGTATTTAACCAGCGCTGTGCAGGCATGGGCCAGGGCGGCGCCCTGGCCCATGCCTCATGCTATACAGAAGATGCAGACTCTCTCACCTATCAGGCGAATACTTGAAAAGCAACTGCCGTCTCACCCTCCATGCCCGTCATAGCCGTAAACAGCGGGGCCTGCCGTATTATTGCTCCCATCGGCCAGAGGAGGAGAGGTGGGCCTTGGCGCAAGGCAGGTTTGGCCCCGCTGTGGGTACGCCGGGTTTACACGACGTAAACCAGCAGGATTGGCGCGCCGACCAGGAAAGCGGCAATCCAGGGATCGTACCAGTTCGGACCCAACCAGGTTAGATTCATTTGTATGGAATAGGGGAATTTAAAGACGGCCAGGAGGGATAAGATTCCACCAATCATGATGCTACTGGCAAAGGCGAGTAGAACGCCTTCGAAGGTACTTTTTATACTCTTTATGCCTCTACCAAGAGCAAAAGCCATCAAGGTCAAGACGATAATCGAAAGCAAGAGGAAGAAAAGGTTGGCCGGGGGAGTCGAGGCAACCGCACCGAGGCTGGAAATTCCAGGGAATGTGAGCGCACCAGCGGCGGCCAAAACGATAAGGACAAACAATACGAAGGCCATTTGAAGGGCCCATTTACCGAAATCCATGTTCTACTCCTTTAGTGGACGGCATAGTCCAACTCCCGAAAAGCATCATATTACCCCTCTATAACGGATGCTGTTTGCCTTACTTCAGCTACATCAAAAGCCTATTTGATATTTTCTCCCTATGGCTTTAGCTCTACTGTTTATAATGTGCAAGAGATATACTTCATAAAGAAGTATACACCAAACTAGCTGATTTTTCAGCATTCTGGGGAACTAAATCGGCATTATTTATGAGGAATGGGGCTATGTTCGATGTATTATTGAGCGCATACTGCGAAACGCAGCGAATTCTGATCGCTGGTCAGACCTGAGCGCAGCAAGATGCCGATAAGAGGGGTATTTCTTTCATTACTGGTGGGTGTCAACCAGATACTGACATTATTTGCCAGGGCAGAGAGTTGGGCAATCATTGTTGTGATGATCAGGTAGAAGACTAAGCCGAGAATGATCAGGACAATGAGATAGGAGGCAAGAATGGCAAGAAGTCGCGGTATGAATCGTCTGAAAAGTGCTACCAGCGGGGTGATGGCAGAGGCGGTGAGGCCGCTACTGCCAAGATGAGCAGCGATGTGGTAATATGGCTGGCGGCCCAGCGTATGACGAGGGCCAGGGCGAGAGCGGCGAGAATGGTGAGCAGGATGATCAGGCGCCTCGTCCATGCGGACGTCGATGTGTTGCTATACAGTGAAGGCTGGTGCGAATCGCGCATTGAGAGTATTGTGCCAGCTCCTTTCGGATGGAATCGACCAATTATGAATTCAATTCAATCATACTTCAGGAGCACGTACAAGGGTAAAAATATGGAAGCAGAGCAATTGAATGCTACAGGCTCATCAACTGGATTTGAACGCCGCAAAGAAGATTATCCGCTAATAACCGGTCATGGGCATTATGTTGACGATTTGAGACCGGCGACTGGCCGGCCTGCTGCTCTCTATATGGCTGTAGTCCGTAGCCCCTATGCGCATGCGGAGATCAAAAATGTGGGTCTCGACGCGGCCAGGGCCGTACCAGAGGTGGTTGGTGTCTTCGAGGGCGCGGAAGTGGTAAAAGACATGCCTGCTCTCGATACTATACCCGTGCCGGGTCTGAAGAAGCCTGAACGGCGTCCTATGGCTATAGGAAAGACACGTTATGTAGGGGATGCTGTGGCAGTTGTGGTGGCTGAAAGCCTGTATGCCGCGCTGGATGCGCGCGACCTGGTGGAAGTGGGGTATGAGCCTCTAGAGGCAGTGACGGACGCAGAGCAAGCGCTGCAGGGGGATGCGCCTTTGCTCTATGAGGAAGCAGGCTCAAATGTTGCTTTCACTTCGCAGATGAGGGGAGGCGATATCGCGGGCGCTTTCGAGCAGGCGGATCATATCGTTCGGCTGCGAATAGTCAACCAGCGGCTGGCGCCGAGTTCAATTGAGCCGCGGGCCTGCATGTTTGACTTTGACCCGGACAATGGAGAGCTTACGGCCTGGATGTCTTCTCAATCCATTTTCAGGGCACGGGATACGCTGGCGGCATTTTTGCGCCTGGATCGCAATCGCATCCATGTGAAAAACGCGGATGTTGGTGGTGCTTTTGGCGCTAAAAATGCGCTTTTAGGCGAGGAAATCGTGGCGGCGGCGCTGGCGATGAAATTGGGGAGAGCAGTGAAATGGATTGAGGGGCGCAGTGAGAATTTGCAGGCGCAGACGCACGGGCGCGGCCAGGTAAACTATATCGAGGCGGCAGTCAAAGACGATGGACGCGTTCTCGGTTTAAAGGTGCGCACGATTGCCGATCTTGGCGCGTTTCTGGCCGGGGCGACTGCCATGGTTCCTAATCGCACTCCATCTTTTCTGTGCGGCCCATATCGAATACAGGCTGTGGAGAGCGAGGTGGTGGGAGTGTTCACCAACAAGGTGCCCACCGCTCCTTACAGGGGCGCGGGGCGCCCCGAAGCAACCTATATGCTGGAACGCACTATGGATCGCATCGCGCACGAACTGAAGATCGATGCAGTCGAACTGCGAGGGCGCAACTTTATTTCAGTGGATGCTTTCCCTTACACGACCGTGACTGGTGTCAGCTACGATAGCGGCAATTATGCCGCCGCACTTACTAGAGCTTTAGAGTTATCCGGGTACACAAGTTTACGCGAAGAACAATCCGGGAGGCGGGAGTCAGGAAATCCCAGGTTGCTGGGGATCGGCATGTCCAGCTTTATTGAACTGACGGGCGATAGCGCAGCTCCTCCCGGCATGCTCCGCGAAGCAGCGACGGTACGCATTCGCAGGGATGGAACTATTCTGGTTCAAAGCGGCGTGGCGCACAACGGCCAGGGGCATTTTACGGCTTTTGCCCAGATTGCAGCAAGCGTTTTTGGTCTACCCGGCTCAAAAGTGGAAGTGCACATGAATGATTCGAGCTTGCCGGGTTTTAGCGTTGGCACATTCGGCAGCCGTATCACCCAGGTTGCCGGTTCTGCTGTGCAGCTGGCAGCCGAGGCTGTGCGTGAAAAGGCTTTGCGAGTGGCGGCAAGCAGACTGGAAGGGGCCCCGGCAGACCTGGTGATGGAGGGAGGCAAAGTGATGGTACGAGGGGTGCCCGCGCGCTCAATCGCGTTAGGAGAACTTGCGCGGCTGGTGGAGGAGAAGCCTGACTTGATTGAACATGAGGCCCCCAATGCGTCAAATAGTGTTCTTATCGAGGGACTGGCGGCGTGGCGGGATTTCAGTCCACAGGGAGCCGCCTATGCCTCGGGCACACATATAGCGGTGGTGGAGGTAGAAATGGAAACCGGCGAGGTGCGTATCCTTAAATATGTAGCGGTCGACGATTGCGGGCGTGTGCTCAATCACCACCTTGCCGAATCGCAGATACATGGTAGCATCGCACAGGGCATTGGGCAGGCATTGTATGAAGAAGTGCTATATGACCAGGATGGGCAGTTGCTTACCGGTACGTTGATGGATTACGCGCTGCCGATTGCTGCGCAGATGCCCGAGTTCGTGACAGATTTTGTCGAAACGCCCTCGCCTTTCAATCCAACCGGCGCGAAAGGTGTGGGCGAGGCAGGTTGCATCGGCGCTCCGCCCGCGATTGTGAATGCGGTGCTGGATGCGCTCGAGCCCTTGGGGATAAGGGAAATTGATATGCCATTGAAGCCGGAGAAGGTTTGGAGAGCTATTATGAACTCGAAATTGTGATACTTTGCCCCCCAAATGTGATTGCTCCGTGATTTCTGCGCGCTATCCTCATAGTAGAGGGATAAGGGCGAGCCGGTGAAGAAGATACCCGCCCTCCGTTTCTCACGTGCAAAGGAGAAACTACATGGATGAATGAGCACCGGCAATGCTGAAAGGAGTAAGTTTGTGTATCAGAATATTCTGGTCCCTCTCGATGGGTCGAAGCGTGCGGAAGAGGCACTGGTGGTTGCTGCACGTCTCGCGCGTGCTTCTGGCGGTACAATCTTTCTGCTGCGGGTTGTGAGTATGTCCAACCAGTTCGCCTCATATGTGGCACTTGAACCGCTCATGACACAGCAGGCTATCGATGCCCAGCTTGAAGAGGCAAAGGATTACCTGGATCGCCTGGCCAAGAAGGAAGGCCTGGCGGATATACATAGTAGGACGCTGGTGTTTTTTGGCCAACCGGCTCTAAATATTCTTTCGGTTGCCGAATCATATCGCATCGATCTAATCATTATGTCGAGCCATGGTTATACAGGCATGACGCGCTGGATCATGGGAAGCGTGGCAGAGAAAGTTTCTCATGCTTCGCCGGTTCCGGTACTCATATTGAGAGAAGGGAAACCTCCGCTGGCCGGTTTGCACCCGGATGGGAGCGGCGCTCTGAAAGCGCTGGTTCCAGTGGATGGCTCTGCTCATGCTGAGGTGGCAATTGGGCCTGCCGCGCAATTGATTGCAGGGCTGGCCTCTCCCGGGCGGGGCGCGCTCCACCTTACCCAGGTGGTGGTGATGCCGTCGCTAGAGCAGTTAAACTCTAGTGAGCACGCAATGATCTTACAAAAGGCCAAAGAAAATCTGAGCGCTACTGTACAAGAAATCCGCGAAGGGCTGATCGCAAATTATGGGTCCGATCTGCATCTCTCGCTCACGTGGTCGGTTACAGTTGATGACGATATCGCGGGTGGTATCGTTCGCATGGCGGAAAGCGGTGAAGATGCGGAAGGAGCGGGGACGTTTGGTAGATGCGATATGATCGCAATGGCAACACATGGATACAGTGGCCTGCAGCGGTGGATGCTCGGCAGCATAACGGAGCGTGTACTGCATACTACCAGATTGCCAGTGTTGATTGTGCGACCAACGCACATGACGGAGTTGGAGCATAGAGCTTATGATTCAGCCCCTCTGAGCAAAGTATCGGATTGAGTGAGCCAGAGAAAATAGGGTGAGTGACGCAAGAGCCGCCTCTACCCTACGCTACCCCTGAAGGGGCGCGTAGGGTAGAGGCGGCTCTTGCGTCACTCTGCCCCGATTCGGCAAGAATGTGGTATGCTTTTTCCATGAAATGGAGCGGCAAGCAATGCCGCTTCCAGATTCCCATCCTGTTAAATGACGATAAGCAATAGAACAAGAAACGAGGGCTCATATGCCAGGACAATTATCCAGCCGGGTACGCGCACTTGGTGTATTGACCGGCGGTGGAGACGTACCGGGGTTGAATGCTGCTATCAAGGCGCTTGTATATAGTACAGAGCCGCTCGGCATTCGTATTACGGGGATTCGTGAGGGATGGGAAGGGATTACCTTTCTTGACCGTTCGCGCGGCTTGAATAACCTTATTTTCAACGCGGATGACCCCAATACCTGGGATAGCAATTATATCTTGCCTTTGAATCGACTCAACACGCGCACCATCGATCGGCAGGGAGGGACGATACTGCAATCCACGCGTACCAATCCCGCACGCGTGCGGGCTGGTGATCTCCCCCCATATCTCGCAACATACGGTGCCGGGCACGCTCCCGATGATCGCGTTGATCTGACGAACGAAGTGCTGGAGAATTTGAAGTTTCTCGAACTCGATGGACTGGTTGTCATAGGGGGCGACGATACCTTGAGCTATGGAGCGGTACTGGCATCGAAAGGCGTTCCCATCTGGGGTATTCCCAAGACCATGGACAACGATGTGCATGGGACCGATTACTGCATTGGATTCCAGACGGCCATCAGCCGGGCGGCGGAGTTTATTACTCGCATCCGCTCCACGGCCGGTTCGCACAGCGAGACGGTACTTTTCCGCATGTTTGGGCGTGACGCAGGATTTACTGCCCTGGAAACGGCGATAGCCACATGGGCCGACCGCGTCCTGATCCCCGAAGCGCCTGCTCATATCGATAGGTTGGCAGAGCTTATTCTGCAGGACCGGCATAACCCGCGCCATTACTCAACCGTCATCCTTTCGGAGGGGGCTAACCTGGGTGTCCCTGTGCCAGAAATTGGTTCGGCCGATGCCTACGGGCACCGTAAGAAGGCCAACGTGGCCGAATTCCTGGCCGACGAATTGGCGAAGCGGCTCCCGCATATTCGTTTTCTGCCCATCGATTTAACCTACTTCTTGCGCAGCGGCGAGCCCGAGGTGTACGATAAGCATATGGCTGTCTATTATGCTAACGTCGTTACGAGCCTGGTGCGGCAGGGTATCTACGGGGTCATGGCGGCACACCGCGATGGCCAGTTTATCTCAACCGATATTCCCGGTAAAAACCTGCCAGCACGCCGGGTAAGCCTGGAGGATTATGATACCACGCATTACCGGCCCAATTTCGAACATATTACCGGCCCATACCGGCCACAGGTGTAAAAATAGATGAGGATATTAGTCGCGGAAGATGATGTTCATTTAGGCCCCAGTCTGAAGAAAGGGCTGGAGGGCAACCATTATGCTGTTGATCTCGTGGGGGGGGGCCAGGAAGCACTCTCCTACAGCCTTACTGTACCATATGATCTGATTATCCTGGATGTGCTGTTACCGGGTCTCAATGGGTTTGAAGTCTGCCGGCGGGTGCGCGATTCGGGAAAGAAGATGCCTATTCTGTTTCTGACAGCGCTGGATGGTATCGATGAACGGGTGAATGGATTGGACCTGGGAGCCGATGATTACCTGACGAAGCCTTTTGCCTTCCGCGAACTCGAGGCACGGGTGCGCGCTTTGTTGCGGCGGGAAGGCACGTCGAAGACGATGGAATTACGATTCATGGACATTACTCTCGATATGGGGACCCACGAGGTACACCGGGGGGGCCGAGCTATCACACTGACAAGCAAGGAATATATGCTGCTGGAATTGTTGATGCGCAACCCGCGACAGGTGTTGAGCCGCATGATGATCGCGGAACATCTATGGAATGTTGACGCAGAACATCTTTCCAACGTCATTGATGTCTATATTCGTTATCTAAGGCGTAAGTTATGCGAGAATGGCGAGCCCAACGTGATTCAGACCATCCGGGGATTTGGTTACCAGTTGAAGGAGCCATAAGATGATGCGGCTGCTCGGTCGCGTAAGGCATCTAGGGATACGAGCGCAGTTGACCCTGTGGTATATTGCCGTCTTTACGATACTTATTCTGATCTTCGGAGCTATCTTCTATGTGAATTTGAGGGCATCACTGTCGGCAAGCTTCGATAGTAGCCTGCAAGAGCGCACGGAACAAATCGCGGCAGGTATCAGCGAGCGTGACGGGAAGATCGTCATTTCGGATGTTTCCGGCGAACTGCCAGGGCTGATTGACGATGACGATATTGCTAATACAAACGTAACCCCACAGGTAACTCCCACAATCCAACAACAAACAGACCAGAAGCCTGAGCTGAACGTTGATACCGGTGTGCTGGTACGTGTTCTGAACAGCCATGGACAGGTTGTCTATGTCTCACCCGCCTTCCAGTTTCTCAACGTGCCAGATCAAAGTATTATACAGCCATTGCATGGCACCTCATGGCAAGGAACCGTTACAGCGCGCAATGCTCATTCGATCAGGCTATATAGCACGGCACTGGTGGAAAATGGAAAAGTCTTCGGCGTTGTACAGGTTGGGGAACCGCTTGCATCATTGGACAACACGTTGCGCAGCATTTTGTTCGAATTTCTGCTAATTGTGCCTTTTGTCCTGCTATTCGGCGCATTGGGAAGCTACTGGTTGGCAGCACGTGCATTTGCGCCAATTCATCGTCTAACGTGTACCGCGCAGCAGATCGAAGCGGAAGACCTGCACCAGCGTGTGCCAGTGCCGCGCGCCAGAGATGAAGTGCAGGATCTGGCGCTGACGTTCAATGAAATGATCGAGCGGCTGGATAAGGCCTTTACGCAGCAGCGCCGCTTCGTGGCCGATGCCTCGCATGAACTACGCACTCCCGTTGCTGCCATCCGCAGTATGACCGATGTGGTTCTGGCGCAAGGAGCCGGAGAGGAGGAATATGTGCATGTACTATCTGAGGTCAATGCTGTATCTGAACGGCTCGCTCAACTGCTCAATGACCTGCTGACCCTGGCACGCGCTGACGAAGGACAGGTGCTGCTAGAACGCAAGCCGGTGCGATTGGACCTGCTGGCGACGGATGTTGCGGCGTCGACGGAGTTATTGGCGAGCGAACGAAATATAGCGGTCGAGGTCGATACGCAGGAGCCTGTGCTGGTGCTGGGCGATGAGGTGCGCCTGATCCAGGTTATTTTGAACCTGCTGCAAAATGCGCTTCTTTATACCAACCCGGGAGGAAAGGTTTCGCTGATTGTCAAGGCCAGCGGCGCTAACGCCTTGCTCATTGTGCGCGATACGGGTATTGGGATAGCGCCTGAGCACCTGGAGCATATTTTCGAGCGTTTCTACCGGGCGGATGCCGCTCGTTCGCGGGCGGCAGGTGGCAGTGGACTTGGGCTGGCTATCGTGGATTGGATCGTGCTGGCCCATAAAGGAACGATTACTGTCGAGAGCGAGGTTGGGAATGGAAGCACGTTTACAGTAGCTCTTCCTTTAGAAAAGCAGCTTAAGACGATCTAATTTTATCTAGATAAATTGATAGAATCTTCATCACTCTTTCATAATTCCTCTGTATACTCTAGGAAGCGAAAGTGGGTGGTCCCACCCAGGATGCGATCAATCTGGTCCCTACACCCCATCTGACTGGATAGAGGACTTCAAAGCTTAGAGGCAGGAATGAAACCTCTTGAAAAGAGCTTTTATGATGGGGCTTGCAGAGGTACAAAGCACGTATGAAACAAATGAATAAACCGAAATCTTCTAATCAGCAGGTGGCGCCTGCCACTCCCCCGGTTCCGAATAATCCACAAGCGGATCGTCCAGGGGATAAGATGAGACGCCTTACGGAGTGGATTCTGCTGCCGCTCAGGTTGTTTCTGGGTGTGACGTTTGTCTATGCCGGAATTCAGAAACTGACCGATCCGCAATATTTTAATCATGCGGCGCCGGGATATATCGGCAAGCAAATCCTGGGCTTCGCGTTCGGCTCACCGATTCATAACTTTCTGGTCTATGTTGTGGTGCCACACGCCAGTTTCTTTGGGGCGCTGGTTGCGTTTGGCGAACTGGCTATTGGTCTTGGAACATTGTTGGGATTGCTCCTGCGTCCCGCGGCTTTCTTCGGACTCTTGTTGAGCCTGATGTTCTTTCTTTCTGCCAGCTGGCGTGTGTACCCGTACTTTTACGGGGCCGATATCGTCTTTGTGTTCTGCTGGATTACGATGCTGATTGCGGGGCCTGAGATGTGCTGGCTGCCCGCACTCGATACATGGCTTGTAGCGCGCTGGCTTGAGAACGCCTCACCCGCAAGCCGGCCACGACTCGGGCGAGTATCCTCTATCTTGCTGGGAGTTCGCGAGCAACCCCAGCCTGCTATCAATATAGGAGCGCAGCAGGCACAGGGCAAAAGTGCTCCAGGCGGCAAGCAAATGGCGCCGAAGGCGCGGCTGGCGGCGTTAAGGCAGCAACAGCAGAGCCGGCGCAATTTCTTGTGGGGACTGGTGACGGGCAGCGCAAGTATGCTGGGGATTGTGGCAGTCTGGCAGGTACTGAACCGTATCGATAGCTCTGATCAAACGGCGCTTCCTCCATCTACTGGCGGCGCTGGCTCGGGCGGCGCTTCCAGCACACCGGTCGCAAGCGGGACACCAGGCACAATTGCGCAGATAAGCGCGGTGCCGGCGAATAGCTCTGTGAGTTTCACGATTCCGTCGAATGGCGATCCCGGTGTGCTTGTTCACCTCAACAATGGCCAGTTTGTGGCTTTCGACGCCACCTGCACGCACGCCGGGTGTCCGGTGTCATATGATCCCAGTAGTCAACTCCTGCTTTGCCCATGTCACGGCGCACAGTTCGACCCGGCCAGGGGAGCGGCAGTCGTTGGTGGGCCGGCCCCTACACCACTGGCACCCGTGCCGATTAATGTAAATAACGCGAGCGGGACGATTAGTATTAGCGGGCAGTGATGGAAATGCCTGCGTAAATAAATATAGCCCTACAACTGGCAGGTTCTAATCTTCTTCAGAATCTGCCAGTTTTTTTACTGTTTACTAGCTCAAAGATGATTGCGCTTACCGATTATTCTTATCAAGGAGACCTGGCAGGACGGGTAGACCAGCAAGCGCCATATGATGATCGAACGCAAAGACCGCGTCGATGTCTGGTCGAGACTGGATCAAGGCAATGGAAAAAGCATCTACATAGGAGAGTTTTCGATCATGATAGCGCCCAATTACCTTGCAAACTCCGGCCTCCATCTGAGAATCAGGATAGACTACCTGGAGGAAGCCTTGATTTTCAATTGTATCCTTCACCATCAGCCATCTTGAAGCTTCCCTGGCCCCAATGTGATAACGAATCCAGGTATATGTTTCGGATACGACACCCCAGCTTGTGACACGAAGAGTCATAGGGGAGAGGCTTTGATGAAAAGCGACAGCAGCAGCATGGTGACGCTCATTGCTATCCATCAAATCGATCCAGGCTGAGGTATCAACGAACACCCGCCGAATATCAGCGATAGATGTCGTCATGATCTACCTCGGATGGTCCGGAGAACAGGCCAATCAGGTCTGCAAAAGGATCCTCATTTTCTCTGATGCCCTCCCTGGCAAGCAACAGATCCACTGCTTTGCGCAAGATTTCTGCTTCTGTAGTGTTCTGTTGCTGAGCAAGCCGCTTGATTGCCCTATCTTGTGACACAGTTATATATGTTTGTTTGCGAACTAACTCCATATTTATCACCTCCATGGTGTCATTATATAACATCTTAGAGATTATTTCTAGTAGGAACAATTTCTTTAAATCAAGCCTTTGCTCACACAAAGTTCCGCATTCAAGATAGACCCGCCCGCGGCTCCGCGAATGGTGTTGTGGCCGAGCAGCACAAATTTGTAGCTGAGGATGGGGCAAGGGCGCAATCTGCCGATGGTTACGGCCATACCATAACCCGCATCGCGGTCGCGCAGCGTCTGTGGGCGGTCGGGTTCGGTGCGATAGATTAAGGCCTGCCGGGGCGCGCTGGGCAATTGGAGCTGCTGCGGCTCGGCTGTGTAGTTTTCCCAGGCCGCGATGATATCTTCTTCACGGGCACGCGCGCCTAATTCGACGCTGGCGCATTCCAGATGGCCCTCACGCGTGGCGACGCGATTGCATTGGGCGCTGACGACGATGGAAGCATCGACAAAACCCTGTCCTTCTTCCCAGGTACCGAGCATTTTGCGGGTTTCGCGCTCGACCTTCTCTTCTTCGCCGCCGATAAAAGGGATGGCATTGTCGAGGATATCGTAGGAGGGTAGGCCGGGATAGCCCGCGCCGGAGATGGCTTGCAGGGTCGTCACGAGGACTTTGTGGACGCCGAATGCCTGTTGCAGCGGTTTGAGCGCCATGACGAGGGGAGTTGCGGAGCAGTTGGCGTTGGTGACAATGCAACCTGACCAGCCGCGGATTTTGCGCTGCGATATGATAGACGCAGCGTGATCGGCGTTGGCCTCGGGTATGAGCAATGGCACATCGGGGGCCATGCGGTAGTTTTTCGCGTTGCTAAAGACGGCCATGCCAGCGCTCGCGAAGTCGGCTTCGATTTCGCCGGCTACCTCTCCGGGTAATGCTGAAAAGACGATCTTCACATGCGGCAATGCCGCGGGGCGACAGGGCAAAATGGACAGCGAGGCGGCAGCGGCTGGCATTTCGCTGCCCGGAAGCCGCCAGCGTACAGCCTCGCCATAGGGACGGTCCCTATGCGCTTCTGAGGCGGCCAGGGCAACCAGTTCAAACCAGGGATGCGCGGAAAGTAGCTCAATGAAACGCTGGCCGACCATGCCGGTGGCGCCTAAAACTGCTACAGGGATACGGGATTGAAGATGCATTGAATTTCTCCTTAGATGACTTCGCGGTGTTTCTCCTGGGTGTGGCTGCGCACCAGGGGAATGACGGGGGCGATCAAATCATGGTGCAGGCAGCGCAAGGCTGGCTCAGTGTCTTCATCTTCAACAATCAATATGATGCAGCCCTCAGAGGCGCCCTGCGCAACTACAGGAATGCGCTCATGGGCGAGAGCAGAGATGGCACGAGCAGGACTCATCGGGCTGACCGTGAAGCCGGAACCGATACAGGCGCAAGCTGCCAGCCCAGGGCGGCATAGGACGCGCCAGTTACCTATGTCATGCTGCAAGAGGGCCACAACGGAATCGCCAGCCTGGTCCTCGACGAGAAACGAAAGATGATAGCCGGAGGATAAACAGATAGCAACGGGCGCGGCGCCGGCACGCGCCGCAAGGGCAAAAACTTGCGCGGCGTTTTCGGGTATGCCGAACATCGCGATGCTTTCTACGGTGATCAATGCCAAGTGACGGCGAATGGCGATGGCCCTGGCCGCGCTCGGCGAACTGCCCTCCGGCCCAACGATAGTGCCACGGCGGTGGGGATGAAAGGTATTGCGCACATGTACGGGAATATTGCGGTGTGCCAGAGGCATGAACGTGCGAGGGTGAAGCACTGTCGCGCCAAACCAGGATAAACGCGCGGCTTCGGAGTACGAGAGTTCCGGCAGCAGGCGCGCATTGGGAACGATACGTGGGTCGGCGGTCAGAACACCATCGACATCGGTGTAAATGGAAACGTCGCTACAATCCAGGGCGGCCCCGATGACCGAGGCGGAATAATCCGAGCCATTACGTCCCAATGTGGTAACAATGCCTGACTTCGTGCGACCGATAAAGCCTGCCGCGATTGGTATGGTGCGACGCGCAATCAATGGAGAAAGCAGCGATTGGGCATTGGCTCGCGTCTCTTCGGATAGAGGTTCGGTTCCCACTACTGATGCGGGTGAGGCTGGCGCTTCGCCTTTCGGATGGCCGGTAATAATGACTTCCTGTCGTACTGGCATGGCCCGCACACCTATGTCGCGCACGGCGGCTGCCAGCAACAACACCGAGAGGCGTTCACCCCATGCGGCAATGATCGAACCTCCATATAGCGCGGTGTCCAGTTTGCCTGTTTCACCTGCGGGGAGATTGCGGGATGCTACCTTAGCCAAGTCTTGCTCCAGGGATGTGAAAGCCGTTTCGAGGCCGTGAAGCAAAGCGCGTTGATTTTCAGGGTTATGAACGGCTTTGCCGGCGGCTTCGAGGTGCCTCTGTTTTAGGGCGCGCAGTTCTTGTTCACATGCATCGTGTTCATATGTCCAGGCGTAATAGGCGATGCGCAGCAGCTGGTCTGTCACGCCAGACATGGCGGAGACGACGACGACGGGAAAATTTCCTTCACAATCATGCAGTTGTTTCTCAATGATATGGGCTACATGGCGAATGCGCTCGCCAGTGGCTACTGAGGTGCCTCCAAATTTCAAGATGTTTACAGGATTATTCATAATGACTCCAGAATAATGGTTGAATTTCTTTCGGTTCTCCATATTGGTGATTGAGGACCGAGGGCCACCTCAAGGGTCCCGCCCCCATCCACCACCACCCCCGCCCTTACAATGACTACGCACCCCTGCAGAGCGGCCCTGTGTCATATGAAAGGGCAAAGGAGCGGATTGCGATACCGTCGTGGAGAACCTTCTCAAGAACCATCCACGACGATATCGCAGGGATTACACGCCCGCTGGCTTACTGGCTTTTGTTGTCGCGGCTTTGAGGGCCTGGTTTCGGCTACCTTGTGAATGTCGAGCGTGTCGAGGCGCGGATTGCCGACCGTCTCGGCATAAACGGCCTTTGCGCGTTCGTTGAAGGCGGAGCGGAAGTTCTCCGGGTCGCGGCTATCGACGAAACGGACGTTAATTCCCAATCTGGGCAGCGTATAGTGTAAGAGGTTATAAGAGCCACCGAACAGGCTGGCCGAACTGATGATCTGATCGCCAGCCTGGGCAATATTGAGAATAGCCAATGTTTCAGCCGACTGGCTGGACGCGGTAGCCAGCGCGCCCATACCGCCTTCGAGCGCGGCAATGCGACGCTCAAACGCATCTTGCGCCGGATTCATAAATGCGTGTATAGGTATTGCCAAAGCGCTTCAAGCCAAAAAGATTCGCGGCATGTTCCGGGCTGTCCAAGACATAGGAGGATTTCTGATAGATGAGCACAGCCCTGGCATCCGTGGCGCTATCGGCCGTCTCCTGACCCGCATGCAAAGACAATGTTTCAAAACCATAGTGGCGATTACTATTCAATGCCATTTTGTTCTCCTTTAAACTAGATGATCGTGGAAAGCGCGGCGGCCATTTGTTGCCATTCCTTGAGGAAGGCGTCATGGCCGTGCGGTGAGTCGAGTTCGATATAGTTCGCGTTCCCCCCCAGGGCGCGAACCTGCTCTGCCAGGTGGCGCACATGTGCGGCCGGGAAGAGAAAATCTGAGCGAATACCGATAAACAGGAGCTTGCTGCGCAGGCGGCGCAACGCGGCTTCCAGCGATGGATAGTCAGCGCTTACGTCATACAAATCCATGGCGCGGCTGATGTAGAGGTAGCTATTGGCATCGAAACGCCGTACCAACGCATCTCCCTGGTAGTACAAGTAGTCCTCTACGTCGAAGCGGGTACCCAGGTCGGCTGCGCCGCTGGGCGAAGAAACGCTCATGCGGGTGGCAGGCTTGCGGGCGAAGCGCATCTCCATGGCCTCCTCGCTCTGGTAGGTAATCATGGCGAGCATACGGGCGATGGCAAGACCGGCAGATGGCCCTTCGCCCGGTTGATAGTTGCCACCTTGCCAGCGGGGATCGGCCATAATTGCCTGCCGCTGCACCTCGCTGAAGGCGATGGCCTGAGCGGTCAGACGGGCGGTTGCCGCTACTACTGCTGCGCTTTGTACCAGATCGGGATAGGTGATGGCCCATTCCAGCGCCTGCTGGCCGCCAATCGAGCCGCCGGCAACCATTGCCAACTGCTTGATGCCAAGGTATTCGATCAGCATCTTTTGAGCGTTGACCATGTCACGAATGGTGACGATGGGAAAATCCATGTTGTAGCGGCGGCCTGTGTGTGGGTTGAGCGAAGACGGGCCGGTGCTGCCATAACACCCTCCCAGGATATTCGAGCAGATCACGAAGTAGCGTGACGTATCGAAAAGCTGTCCATCGCCAATCAATGGATTCCACCACGCGGCTTTTGGATCAGCAGGATGCGCCGGATCATGAGCGTGCGAACTACCCGTAAGGGCGTGTGTGATCAAGATGGCATTGTCGCGTGTGGCATTCAGTGTGCCCCACGTTTCATATGCCAATGTGATTGGCCCCAGTTGACCACCCAACTGTAGGGGGAGTGAATCGAAGGTATAAGTGGTATATGCGGGCAGTGCCTGCGCCGGCGCTGCTTCTACCTTGACCGGAACGCCATCGCGGTCAATCTGGGCCACCATGAGTTTTCCTTTCTTTTCATGCTTGCTGCTTAATGGTGCATTTGCTCAATTCGTAGATGCAGGGCGGGCCGGTGAATCGGCGCTGGGCACGATCAATCGGCCCCTACGCATGGAGCGAAGGCTTGCCACTGAAATTGAGTACAAAAAAACCTTCACCCCAAGAGCGAAGGTTTAAGCAACAAAAAACCCCTAAATATAGGGGTAGCTTTCATAGCTTTTTCCCCTCATCTTGCGGACATTTCCGCCGGAATTGGCACCCTTTCTACTACTTTATAGATGGGTTGCCGGGCTTCACCGGGCCGTTTCCCTCCACCTCTCTTGATGAGAACAAATGCTGTGTATGTTCAATTGTAAGGTGCTTGCTGTATTGTTAGTAAGTATAATGGAGAAGCGGGGTAAGTGTCAAGGGCCCCGGTTCTGACATCCACTCATAACTCGGGGTGCAGGGGTTTCACCCCTGCCGGGGTGCGGGGTGTCCCCGCTTGCTTCCCCTCCCGTCCTGACGGGCCGTAGGCCCGCTGCAAGAATTATGAGTGGATGGCAGCCCCGTTGAGAGAATAACTAAATAACTAGTAAGTACTTGTAATTACCTGTAAAATGTCGTATAGTTTTAAGAGCAAAAAGGGGCCAGGCGGGGGTCGAACCCGCAACTACCCGAGTAGCAGTCGGTTGTGCTATCCATTGCGCCACTGGCCCATATAGCCCCTACAGTGCAAACTGTAGGAATCCCAGCGGTGGGATTTGCACCCGCACGACTAAGCGGACACTTAGTCACTTGCTTCCGAGGCAAGCGTGTCTACTATTCCACCACGCTGGGGGTTGACAGAATTCCAGGGTAAGGTTTCCGAGGCCAGCGCCCTGGAATTGGCTTTTTATATGGTTTCATTGTTCTTCCTCTTCTTCCATTGTTTCCTCTGTTTCTTCAGAATTGCTTGAAGTATCTTGCTCATACTCCTTTAGCCGATCAATCAGATCATAGACGAAGGTGCGATCTTCATAATCTATGTTCATCCAGTCTATCTTACAAATGAGAGTCACCTCCCCACCGCTACGAAGGGGGATTGTTTTAGTGTCCCTTGCAGTGAATAGGTCAAAAGGGGATTTAAGAGATGAACTGGATTTAGTACCGACCGGCGCTTCTTGATTGTGAGAAGCGCCGTTTTGTTGTGTAGAGCGGTTCGTGCTTCTCGTTACGGTACTTTTTGTTCTTGAAGCATCTTTCAGGTAGGAGGAAAGTGGAATCCCTGCATACTGTGCTGCATGAAGAAAGAAAGCGATAGACTTACGACGAGTATCAGTACTTAGCTTGTAATGTTTCGTAAATGTCCTGTCCAGATCACCAGTTGTGGCGCGGGAAAGGTCATTATCATTGAATACTGGAGCTAGGAATGAATGAAGATGTCTGATGACAAGAAGATCAGTTTACATCCGCTTACGTTTGAAGAGGCGTTAAAAGGACTACTGGAAACCGAGCCGCCAAAAGAGAAGCAGGAAAAGAAGAAGGCAGAAGAATAAAGATGATAGGCAGAGAGGGTTAGAAGACGTTCTCTGCCTGTTCTATCGTACCAGCAAGCCATTCCCTATGAATGACGAACCCATACGGATACGCTTTCAATGATAACCGCTCATAGCCCTGTTCCCTTGCGATATGCCACGCTTGCCGTTCTGCATCATCCTGATCATTGGCATAGAACGCATACAGGACATCCCATTCATCGTTCATCTTACAGGCCAGTATCCATAGTATCATGCTTGCCCCCTGGTCGATTGTTGTAAGATAGTATCCTTACAAGGGTGATATGAAGTAAAGTATCATTACAAGCATAGTTCTGTCAAGCATACCCTTCTGCTACAATCGAAGCGAACACAATAAGAGAGGACATACAATGATACGGCTTCGTGTCAAGGAAGTAGCAGAGGCAAAAGGGGTGAGTCGGTTACGGCTCTCTCGTATTGCAGATGTGAACTACAAAACAATCCAGGGTATCTGGCGTGACCCCTATAGGGAGATATCCATCAGGACATTGGAAAAATTAGCGCGTGCTTTGAAAGTTCCATCCTCAGAACTGATTGAAGATGTACCGGATATGCTAGAAGAGTGAAAGAATAGCAAGCGAGTAGACTAGCGTATCTCTGCCTGCCTGCTATGGGTTTGTCAAGTATATAATCGCCAAAGGAAACATTCTGCCATATGAAACATGCTCGACTCGTCTTGATAGGCTTTGGCGTTGTGGGCCAGGGCTTTGTCCGTTTGCTCTTTGAGAAACAAGACCTGCTGAAGCAACGTTATGATCTTGATATGACGCTTGTGGGAGTCGCGAATGCCCGGCACGGCTTTATCTACCGCGAAGATGGGCTGGACGTACAAACGCTGCTGGAACTTGCGGCAGGGAGGCATCCACTGACGGGTTATCCAGACGTCGTGCATTGGGAGAAACCGTTAGAGGGATTGCGAGCCATAGATGCGGATGTGCTGGTGGAGGCAACGCCTACTAATTTGCGCGACGCGGAACCCGGTATGAGCCATATCCGGGCGGCGCTTACGCGGTGCATGCATGTTGTGACCGCGAACAAGGGACCTTGCGCGCTTGCTGCCGTTGAACTGCTTGAATGGGCACGGCAGCATTCGGTGCAAATGCGCATGGAAGCGACGGTGATGGCGGGTACACCTGTTCTCAGCACGATATGTGAGGGTATGGCGGGAGCCCGGGTGCAATCTATTCGCGGTATTCTCAATGGCACGACGAACTATATTTTGAGCGCGATGGCAATGGGCTGCGATTACGCTGAGGCGCTGGCGGATGCGCATGCGCGCGGATATGCCGAAACCGATCCTACTGCCGACGTCGAGGGGCATGATGCGGTGGCAAAGACGCTTATTCTGGCGGCGCTCGTCTTTGGCCGCTCGCTTAAACCAGGTGAGGTTGCACGGCAGGGTATTACGGCGATTACTACTGAAGAGGTGTGGCATGCGATGGACCAGGGGAAAAGAATCAAGCTGGTGGCTTCGTTACGCCTGGTTTCTGGTAGTGAGGGCAGAGAAGATTTCCTTGAGGCGCGTGTTGAGCCGATTGCTTTGCCTTTGAGCGACCCGCTGGCCTATGTCGATGGGGTGATGAATGCGATTTCGGTTCAGGCCGATACGCTCTCTGAAGTGACGATTAGTGGTCCGGGCGCGGGCGCAAGAGAGACGGGGCAGGGGTTGCTGGCGGATGTGATTGCGTGTGTCAGGGGATGAGGGCAAGCCTCTCTGGACCTCTGGAGGGCGATCACAAGGTCCTAGCACCACATCCACCGTCGCCACCGCCCTTACAATGAGTCCACGCCACGGCCAAGGAGCTTCCCGCGTAAGGGAGAGGACGGCCCCGTCCAGGGTGCGATAATGTTGTTTAACATAACAGAATACTGTAATAATCCTCGAGGGCCGATCAATCGGCGGAGGGCACGATGAATCGGCCCCCACGGCTCCGCCGTGGGGGCCGATTCAGAGGATTACCTGGCTTCACTCATCGTATGACGGAAGCCCATCGCATACAATGAGGCGTACATGCCATCGAGTTGTAGCAGCTCTGTGTGCGTGCCTTGCTCAACGATGCGACCATTTTGGAGTACGACGATATTGTCTGCTCCTTTGATGGTTGAAAGGCGATGCGCGATTACCAGGGCGGTGCGGCCATGGAGCAGGCGACGCAGACCTTGCTGCACCAGCACTTCGGTAAAGGTGTCGATGTTGGCGGTGGCTTCATCCAGGATCAGGATGCGAGGGTCGGCGAGTAGGGCGCGCGCGAATGAAATCAGCTGGCGCTGGCCTACGCTGAGGTTGCGCCCGCGCTCGCGAATGATGGTATCGTATCCTTCTGGGAGCTGGATGATGAGGTCGTGTACACCGACGGCCTGGGCGGCGGCCATGACTTCTTCATCGGTGGCTTCGAGACGACCGTAACGAATGTTGTCACGAATGGTGCCCGTGAACAGAAACGGCTCCTGCAATACTACGCCGATCTGGCTGCGCAGAGAACGCTGTGTTACGTCGCGAATGTCGTGACCATCGATCAAGATGGCGCCGGATTGTATGTCATAGAAACGCGCTATCAGTCCGGCAATGGTGCTTTTACCGGCGCCGGTTGGCCCTACGATGGCGACGGTCTGGCCGGCCTTGATGTGCAGGTTCAGATCATGCAACACAGGCAGGTCACGGATGTAGCCGAATTTTACGTGGCGGAATTCCACATCGCCTTTTATCTGGGGCAGGTCTTGCGCACCGGGCCTGTCTACAATTTCGACGGGCATGTCCAGAATCTGGAAAATGCGCTCTGCCGCGACTCCGGCGCGCTGCAACTGTGTGTATTGCTGGCTGATATCGCGAATGGGATCAAAGAAACGGTTGATGTAGAGCGTGAAAGCGACGAGCGTACCAACGGTGAGCGCTCCATGCGCTATCTGTATGCCGCCATAGACGACGGTGAGCGCGATTGCCAGAGCGGCCACGACTTCGACGAGCGGCAAGACGAGGGCGGCCACGCGGCTGGCTTCGAGATTGGTATCGCGGTTATAGGAGTTGAGTTCGTCGAATTCTGCGCGGTTGCGGTCTTCGCGTACCAGGCTTTGAATCACGCGCATGCCGGAGATGTTCTCCTGCAAGGTGGCGTTGACCATGGAGATGGCGGCGCGTGTGCGGCGGAAGGAACGCTGAGCAAAACGCTGCCAGAAGGCGGCGATGCCGATCATGACGGGCAAGACCGTAAAGGCGAGCAATGCCATGATGGCGTTCATCGCCAGCATTGCCGCGATGATGCCGACCAGGGCAACCAGCGAGCCAAGCATGGAGAGCAATCCCGAACTCAGCATCGATTCCAGCACGTCAATGTCGCTTTGCAGGCGTGACATAACACGCCCGACCTGCGTGCGGTCATAGAAGCCCAGCGAGAGTTTTTGTAGATGCACGAACATATCGGAACTGAGACGATAGAGTATCTGCTGCCCGACCCATGACATGAACCAGACCTGCCAGTATTGCGCCTGCCACATGGCAACATTGATCAGCAGCAGAACAATGCCGATAACGGCCAGACCCCTTAAATCATTGTGGCCAATGAATTTGTCGATAGCCACGCCGATCAGGTAGGGATTCGCAAGGTTCAAGACTGTGTATAGCAGCATCAGGAGGACGCTGCCGATTGTTGCGCGTTTGTGCCGTGCAACGTATGGGCCGAATCGCCCGATGAGATTCCACTCGAAGTTGCCTGAGATATTCTCATCTGACCTTTCGAGTGTGTTCTCCTGCCAGAATTTGCTTTGACGGTAAGATGTGTAGGTTTTGAGTTTCATCGCGTGACCTCCTTTCGCTCCTCAGCTGGAGGTATGAGATCGCCGGGTTCAAATTCTCCCGCATCTTCTTCCGCAGCAGGTGGGAAGATGAACAGGTCAGATTCTGATTCCTCACGCTGTTCCTCGTTCTCCTCGGAGGCTAACAAACGGGCTTCAAACTCTTCCTGCTCGCGCAATTGCAGGTCGTATAACCTGGCATAAGCTCCACCTTGCGCTAACAAGGTCTCATGGGTGCCGCGTTCAATGATCCTGCCCGCCTCAAGGACGATGATCTGGTCGGCATGCTTGATGGTGCGCACGCGAGAGGCGACGACAAACGAGGTGCGCCCGCGCATGACGGCATCCAGGGCCTGTTGAATCAGGTACTCGGTCTCCATATCGACGCTGGAGGTCGAATCGTCGAGAACCAGAATACGCGGGTCTAGCAGGATAGTACGGGCGATGGCGACGCGCTGCTTCTGACCGCCTGAAAGCGTGACGCCGCGCTCGCCGACCCACGTATCATAGCCATCGGGCAGGCTGATGGCGAAATCATGGATACGAGCAATCTTCGCCGCCGCGATGATTTCTTCGTCCGTGGCATCGAAACGACCGAAGGCAATGTTGTCGCGCAAGGTAGCGTTGAAAAGGAAGACGTCCTGCAAGACCAATCCGATGTTGCGGCGCAGGGAGGCCTGCGTTACCGCGCGCACATCGTGTCCATCCACCAGAATACGGCCGGCAGTTACGTCATAGAAACGGGGCAACAGGTGCAGAATACTGCTTTTGCCGGAGCCTGTGGCACCCAGAATAGCGATGATCTGACCGGGCAGCGCATCAATATTGATATCGTGCAGCACTTCTCGGCCGTTGCCATAGGCGAAAGAGATATGCTCAAATTGTACGTGGCCCTGTATATCTTGTAGTTCCAGCGCGCCTGGAGCATCAACAATGGCGGGTTCGGTATCCATCACGCTGAAGATGCGCGTGCCGCCGGAGAGGCCTCGCATGAACCATGTCACCATAAAACCGAAGGTGCGAACGGGCGTGTTCAATAGCAGCACATAGGATGTGACGGCTACCAGAGTGCCAAGGCTCAACTGGTGGCCGATGGTGGCAACACCGCCGATCCATACGATCAATACAGTGATGACATTGAGTGCAAGCACCATTAATGGCTGATTCCAGGCCGAGAGCCGCATAGCGCTCAAATTGAGTTCGCGTAGTTCAAGATTTTTCTTTTCATATTTGGCTATTTCGAAGTCTTCACGTGCGAAGGCTTTGACGACTCGCACACCGCTGAGGCTTTCCTGCATGACAGTACCTAACGCGCCGGTTTCGTTTTGCACATCCAGCCAGATTGGTCGCAGGCGGCGGGCAACCTGGAAAGAGAGAAACGCCAGGATTGGTACGCAGAGCATTGTGACCAGGGCCAGGCGCCAGTCGAGCCGGAACAGGATGATGCTGACAGCACCGAAGGTCACTATTGCTAGCAGACCTCGCAGCAAACCGAGCGGGATAAAGTTACGCACGGCCTCGATATCAACGGTGAGGCGCGACATCAACTGCCCTGTTTCTGATTCGTCGTGGAACGAGAAGCTGAGCCTTTGCAGGTGGTCATACAACTGGTCACGCAGGTCATAGCCTACGAGGCTTGATACGGCCTGTGAGAGGTAGCCCTGGCCGTAGGCGAAGAGGCCACGCAGCGCGCTGGTTGCCAGTATAGCGCCCGCGGCCAGCAGCAGGGGGCCAATTTGCCCATTCGCAAAGCCCCTATCGATGATCCAGGCCAACAACCAGGGGACGATCAGCCCAAAGCCGGTCGCAAGCCCCAGGCAGACAACTGCGCCTATTGAATACAACCAGTGCGGGCGCAGCAGGCCGATGATACGCAGATAGATGCGCAGATTTGATTTCCATGAATAAGTAGACACAGCAGGATTGTCCTTTTTCGAAGGAGTCACACCGTTTTCCTTTCGGGTCGGGAAGATTGCATAGCTAAGAATACCTGTTGAACTTTTCCAATCGAATCTCAGAATGAAGACTATCCCTACAGGACGAAGAGGGATTCCCTTACATGTATAGGTTGTTATAACGTCCAGTTTCAGGGCCTGTCATGCTGAGCGCAGCGGGGAATCCACGCGCTACCAGAGATTCTTCGCTGCGCTCAGCATGACAGGCCAGGATCGCTGCCAGCAAAAAACCTACACGTGTAAGGGAGGGGTTCCCCGATTCGGTTAGTAAAATTCAGTAGGTTATGAAAGTATATAGTATAATAGCTGACAACTGGTTGTCAGTCTTTTTTAATTTCTCCTGGATTTGCCAGGAGATTGCGTGTGATCTTATCTGGTAAATGTGATTATGCAGAAGTCCGAACGCTTGATGGCTATTACCTTACTACTTCATGCGCGGGGTAAAATGACTGCCAGGCGCCTCGCCGAAATTCTGGGGGTCTCAACGCGCACCATTTATCGCGACATAGACATATTATCGCTGGCGCATGTGCCGGTGTCGATGGACTATGGGCCAGGAGGCGGCTATTACCTGCCTGACGGCTACCATTTCGAATCGGCGATCTTCACGCGTGAGGAGGCGGTTTCACTGGTATTGAGTGCGGATATGGCCGGTAATTATAGCCTGTTTGCCGATGATGACGGGTTACAACGCGCGCTTTTAAAATTGGAGGCGGCGTTGCCCGAGGAGTATCGTGTCGATGTGAAGGCGGCCAGGGAACGGATTCTGTTCGATACGTCTGCCTGGTATGAGAGTTCGACATCTTCTGCCGTCTACCTTGAGGAGATACGGCTGGCGATACTCGGTTCTTGCCGGCTGCAGGTGCTCTATCCGCAGCCATGTCAACCTTCATCATTGGAATGGATGAGGGTCGATCCTTATGGGCTGGTTTACAAGGGGCTGTCGCGTCGTCATGCGCGCACGGGCATCTGGTATTTTGTGGGCTTTTGTCATGGTTGCCAGGATTTTCATACGTACCGGGTGAGTTCCATCGAAGACCTGAAAGTATGCGAGGAGAAGATGACGAGACAAGCCGATTTTGACCTGCGAATGTACTGGCAGGAGACCCGCAGGCATATCGAGGAGCAGATGCAGCCGGTTGTTTTAAAGTTGCGAGTTCAGTCATCGGCCCGTTCCGCTTTGCGTGGTGACTACAGCGTATTGGATGAAGAGGCGGATGGCAGTGTGGTAGTACATGTCAATATGGAATCGCTGGAAGAGGCGGTTTCTTATGCGCTTTCCCTGGGATCGGAGGCCCGGGTGCTCAGCCCCAGGCAGGTACGCGAAAAAATAGCCGCTACTGTGCAGGCAATAGCGGCTTTGTACGACTGACGTTATTTTTGGGCAACCGCTGCTTCTTTTTGCACAACTACTTTTTGCTCGAGTTGCTTCTTTTGCCGGGCTGTTTGCCTGCCAAAGGCGACCATGAAAAGGATGAAGCCAAAGACCAGGATGCTGAAGAGGCTAATTGAGCGGTCAAGCAGGATGGCGGCGGCGGCAAGGCTCAAGGTGTTGGGATGGAAGAGGGCAATCATGGCAAGCATGCCCCCTTCGACCAACCCGACGCCACCGGCGGTGAAAGGCACGATGGTGAGCAATGACTCGCCAAGGGCGATGAAGAGCGAGGCGACAAAGATTTGCCCGATATTGCCATTAAACAGGTGCAGGGCCAGCGCGACAAAAAAGAAACGCAGCGCTTCGCACGACCAGACGGCGACGGTCAGTCCTGTTAGAGCGGGTACACGTTTAAATGAGCCGAGCGTACCCTCCTGAAAGTGATGGTAGTGTCCACGAAAGCGCTCGGGCACCATTCTTCCGATATAGGTGCGGAACAGTCGCAGCGCGATCAAACTTACAATGCCAACCATAACCAGCGCCAGCGTGGCATACAAGCCAAAACGCAGCTGTGTGGGTATGTTTTCGTGCAGACTGATGATGGCCGCCGGGATGAAGAGGAGCAGCAACACGATAAAATCGAGCAGGCGCTCCGCTAATACGGTGCCAAATGTGCGTGTTGCGGATACTCCAGCTTCTTGCCGCAGGAGATAAGCGCGATATAATTCACCCAATCTGGCAGGGACAACCACGTTGGCAAAGAAAGACAGGTAAATGATTTCCAAAAGCTTCGAGAAACCGGGTAGTTTGACGCCATTGGCGCGTGTAAAGCCGGCATTTACCAGCAGCATCTTCCAACGCACGGTTCTAATTGGAAACGAGAGATAGTAGACAAAAAACGCTACCAGGTAGAAGAGCAGGTTGGCCGAGCGTACCGTATCCCAGGTCTGCTGGGGATCAATGTTTTCCTTATGAACAACATACACGAGGGAAGCAATGACGATAATCAAGGGTACGATTGTACGCCAGTTCAGCAGCCGCTTCCCCAGCGATAACTGATCGCGTGTGATTTCTGGCTCCCCGCCTGCCTCTTGTGGCCGGAGAAGTTCGGACTTTTTTTCCTCTATATCTTCGGGCTGATTTTGTTCAGATGCACTACTCTTATCAGACGTAATCAAAAAAACCTCCATTGCCGCTTAATCCATTGGCGCGGGCGTTACTCTCTCTAGACGGATAAGCGCGATGAGTAGTAACGCAATCAGACTTGTTAAACTATGAACATAGAGATCATCAACGATGTTATGTACGCAAACCGTCAGAAGAGCGGCGAAGAGGCCAATAGCTAAGGCTCTATCGTTCGCGAGGCGGCTGATAATCTCAAAACGATTTTGCCGCTGGTAATGTTGCAACATCCTGATGGGATGCAAGAGTAAGGCCAGCTTATTGCGAGTTCCCAGAGGAGCCTCGATTGTTGACCTGGTTGCCGGCACCTCAGTTTTTGTGCGGGCATACTTTCTAGATATATTACGAACTACCCCTCCCGCAGCGATGAAAGTCGCGAGCAAGAAGAGGATATAGACGATCAATCCTATTGAACCGGTTTCAGCAGCGATATTGATGTAATAGTTGTGAGCATGGCCCAGAGGATTGGTGAAGATAGTAATAAAGTACTGTGGGTAGGCATCGGGATAGTTGCCAATGCCGACACCGAGGATAGGATGAGCAAAGTACATGTGCAGGCCGGCGATCCAATGCGCCAGGCGTTCAGCCGTAGAATAATCCTGGGCGGTGGGCTGCGTCAAAGATATTTGTACCAGGCCCAGTATGTGCAAGATTGGATTGAAAATGGTGAGGGGAACCAGGCCGGCCAGTAATGCTTCAACAAACGCAAAGATGGCAAGAATTCCAACGCGCATGAGGATGCGTATGCGGGGCATACCGGCCAGGATGATGAAGACGAGGGCGGCGGCAAGCGCCATTTCTCCACCGCGCGATTGCGTCAGGTACACGACGATGCCCAGTAGAATGGTGGCAATGCCGGCCAGGACGCGAGTCAGCCAACCACGGCCCAGTAATGCCACCGCCAGGACAATGCTCAGAGGCATATTAATGTAGCCGGCGAAAGGGTTGGGCTGATCGAATGTGCCATAGACACGCAGGCTGGCATCGCGCACAAATGCTTCTGGCCCGATATTGTACAGGTACTGAATATAGCCATAAAAGGCCTGCGAGAGAGCGGCCAGGCAGATGAGAACGATTATCGTCCAGAGCTGGCGACGGGTACGAATATATTGGGCGCCTATCACCAGGACGACGAGAAATTCCAGCCATTTGCTGATCTCTTTCAGGCTGTCGCTTTTGTTCAGCGCAGCCCCCACAGAGAGAAACATCACGCCGAGGAGAGCCAATGTTGCCAGCGCAAGGTATGCGGGGATGTGTGGAAGTGTGCGGTCCCGCGGACCCGCCATGTAGGAGGGGAGCGCATAACTTAGAAGCCAGCCAGCCGCCAGCAATGCGACGAGGATGTCCGCGCTATCCACGCGCAGTCCGCCGAGGGTGATGTAGTCGAGTGAGCCCCACGGAATGGCTACTGGGAGAAGATAGAGCGCTATTCGCGGGCGCAGGATGGCCCAGACCAGCACGACAAGATAGAGCGGCAAACGGATATTCCAGGGGGCAGGAGGGGCGAGTAAGAGAAAGATGACAAGAAAGGCCCCTATCAAACCAACCAGATTTGGCGTTGTGATATGCTGCCTGAGTCCATCGAAAGTCATACTGGCTCGGGCAGACGCTAAAGGACGATTAGCTCTATCGATGCCACCGGTACCAGGAATATTCATGGATATTATTTTCTATGTTGATTGCAGGTAAGAACTACGACACCGTCGATAAAAAGGTTCTCTGGTTACTGAACCATTCGATGGTACGGCGCAGGCCCTCCTCCATGCTGACTTTGAAATGCCAACCGAGCACACGTTCGGCTTTTGAGATATCGGGGCGGCGGCGCTCGGGATCATCCACCCGCGCGGGTTCGTAGATAATTTCAGACGAAGCCTCGCAGAGGCGGATAATGGTCTGGGCATATTCATACACGGTATGTTCTTCCGTATTGCCAAGGTTAAATAGTTCGCCCGTGGTCTGAGGCTTGAACATGGCCAGAAGAAGGCCATCGACCAGGTCGCTTACATAGCAGATACTGCGAGTTTTGGTACCGTCACCGTAAATAGTGAGCGGTTTATCTTGCAATGCCTGGGTGATGAAATTCGGTATCATCCGGCCATCATTGGCCTGGCTATTCGGGCCATAGGTATTAAAAATACGCACGATGCGGGCATCGACATGGTATTGCCTGACATATTCCATGGTTAGCGTCTCGCCGAGGCGTTTGCTCTCATCATAGCAGGCTCGCGGCCCGACCGGATTGACATTGCCCCAATACTCTTCCGTCTGGGGATGTACGAGCGGATCTCCGTAGGCCTCGGAGGTTGAGGAAAACAGGAATCTGGCGTTTTGCCTGCGGGCCTGCTCCAGCATCTGGTATGTGCCCTGGCTGTTCACGAGGATGGTGGCAATCGGGTTTTCCAGGTAGCCAACCGGGCTGGCGGGACTGGCCAGGTGAAAAATAGCATCTGCTTCAAAGGTAAAGGGTTGCGTTACATCTTGCAATAAAAAGCGGAATTGGGGGTTTTCGAGCAAGGGCTGAATATTGGATTTTGAACCGGTGATGAGATTATCAACACAAAGGACGCTGTGTCCTTCTTGTAAGAGACGAGCGCAAAGATGGGAGCCAATAAAGCCTGCTCCTCCTGTAACAACAACTTTCAAGAATTGAACCTCCAGATTCGTTAGAATGCTTCTCTAGTCGCATGCAGGATACCATATTGAACAAGATTAGGGAAGATAAGACCCTTTTGTCGCTTCTCTTGCGAGACGGTTTCAATTATCGTATTGTATTGCCAAACGATTCGCACCTATCATAGTAACGGCTTTAGGAAACCAGAACGACCTCCTTAATTTGATCGGGAAGGGCGACCTCCAGGGTCGCCCTTACAAGGGAGCATTTTTATGGCTCTGATACTTTCGCGCGCTGATATGGAACGCTGTCTGGATGTGACGGAAGTCATCGATGTGATGCGGCTCGCATTTCGCGCATTGAGCACAGGCTCGGCCTCGGCTCCACAGCGCCAGGCGATTGATCTTTCCGAACAGGGAGTTGCCCTGCTGATGCCGTCCTTATTACAAACTGGGCAAGAGCAGGCGTTCGGTCTAAAGATCATCACGGTTATGCCGCGTAATCCACTTCGGAATTTGCCGCGTCTCACTGCCAGCGTTCTGCTGTTGGACACTGTGACGGGTCAGACGCTAGCGATTATGGAGGGCAACTGGCTGACTGCCATGCGCACAGGGGCAGTCTCCGGGCTGGCTACCGATTTGCTGGCACGGCAGGATGCTCACACCCTGGCGCTTTTCGGGGCGGGTAGGCAGGCAGTTACGCAGGTAATGGCGATTCACGCGGTGCGCCCGTTGCGGGAGGTGCGCGTTGTTAATCGCAACGACGCGCATTTCTTGCAACTACAAGGCAGGCTACAAAAGCTGCTTGGCCCGGCATGCCCGCCTGTATTGCGAGTAGGCTCTTCGCGTGAAGCGCTGGAGGGAGCGACCCTGGTAGTATGTGCGACCGCCTCTACTGAGCCGCTTTTCCAGCGGCAAGAAGTGGAGAAAGGAACACACATCAATGCGATAGGCGCGTTTACACCTGAGATGCGCGAGGTGGATAGTGAGACGCTGGCGCAGGCGCGCATCGTGGTTGACCTGCGCGAGGCCGCGCTCATCGAGGCAGGTGATCTACTGCAACCGCTTGCCGCAGGTCTTATCCCTGGGCCGGAGACCTGGATTGAACTGGGCGATTTAGTCACAGGGAAGCAGGCGGGACGGAGTTCAGAGGATGAGATTACCTTCTTTAAATCCGTGGGCGTGGCCGTGCAGGATGTTGCTACAGCTCTCTACGTCTATAGAAAGGCACAAGAACTGGGCAAGGGGATCGAAGTCGAGGTCTGAAAAGAAGGCTTCTTCAAGATAGGAAAGTGGGCCAAAAAAGAAGGAATGCGGGCCCCCCCGGTCCCGCATAACTTAAGAGGTAGCTTTGCTAAGAGCAGTCCATCTTACGTCAAGGACACGCAGGAGAGAAATGAGAAATATATACTGTGATAATAATTGCCCACAATACCTTTTTTCGCAATCCTCTCTTGATTTTACCTCAATGCACAAAGTATACTTTACTCCGGCAGAAATACGGGGGGATTTGGTAACGCATGGTCTACGCATCGTCTACTCATTGATTAAAGAGCAGCTGGTAAACAGGCAGGAGCAAATATGAGTAGCGCAAAAGAGCCAGGTGGAGTGATTTTCGCCGAAAGAGTACAAAGATACCTGCGGCGGGGTGGTTTTTTCCAAAAAAACCTGGCAAAAGAACTGGGACTACACCATAAAGTATTGAACCGCAAATTACATGGCACGACCAGGGCTTATTTGACGAACGAGGAAGTAAAAAAGATTATCTTCACATTGGCAGACTGGAAGGCAATCGTCACCCGTGCAGAAGCGCTCGAATTACTGCATCTTGCGATGGTCGACCCAAACATCATTAGTGAGAGCGAATGGTGCAGTCCTCCTTTAAGCGAACTGGCGCTTGAAACTGGCAAACCCGGCCTTTCTAGCGCTTCGAGTGCTTTGACACATTCTGCCCGCCATAATTTACCGACGCAGATCACGCCGCTCATTGGGCGCGCACAGGCAGTGGAGGAACTCCGGCACCTGCTGGAACTGGACACAGTTCGACTGGTTACGATGATTGGACCTGGTGGAAGTGGAAAAACACGACTCGCGCTTCACGTAGCTAACACGCTGGTCGATACATTCGATCATGGTGTCTGGTTTGTGGAACTGGCCGCCGTACGCAACCCGGCGCAGGTACCGATGAGCATCCTTCAGGCTTTGAATATCCGGCTCACACCCGATTCTTCCCCTTTCGAGAGCCTGGTGAACTACCTGCGTACCAGGCGGCTGGTGCTGGTGCTGGATAACTTCGAGCAGCTTGCTGAGGGAGCCACCATCGTCAGCAAGTTGTTAGCAACTGCTCCAGGGCTGAAGATAGTGATTACGAGCCGGGTTATTTTGCAGTTGAGTGGGGAACAGGTTTTCAATGTGCTGCCCTTGAATCTCCCTGGGACTGGAACAACGATGGAGCCAGCAGCGTTGGAAAGGTATGGCGCAATCCAACTGTTTGTCGCGAGAGCCAGGGCGATAGAGCCGAATTTTAGCTTGACCGCCCAAAATGCGGCCGCTATCGCACAAATCTGTGGCAAGCTTGATGGTTTACCATTGGCGCTGGAACTGGCCGCCGCACATATCAAAGTGTTAGGGCCGGCAAAATTGTTGGAAAAGCTTGCGGAGAAAATGCTTCCCATACTCATAGGTGGCTCCAGAGATCTGCCGGGCAGGCAGCAAACGATGCGTAACACCATTATCTGGAGCTACAATTTACTCTCGCCCAGTGAGAAGATGTGGTTTTGCCGGTTTGGAGTATTTAATGGCAGCTGGTCGTTGGAGGCAACTGAGGCTTTGATGCGAGATATACCGGCAGGGCATGGATATGCGCTGCCTCCAGATTCCGCACTGGTAATGATCGAACAATTGTTAAACAGCTGCCTGCTGGTGCGGCAGTCAATTGAGCAGGAGCAGGCCCGCTTTAGCATGCTGGAAACACTGAGAGAATATGCCGTTGAGCAGCTAACAGAACAGGGTGAGATCGAGCGGCTGCGCGATTGGCACGCCTGCTATTATCTCACGCTGGCAGAGACGGGGGCGGCGGGCTTGCGAGGCCCTCAACAGTTCGAGTGGCTAAAACGGTTGACGGCTGAGCGCGATAACTTCCAGGCCGCGCTGGAATGGTCGCTGCAAAAGGCGCGGGAGGGAAAAAAGATACAGGTACTTTCTCCAGTGAGTGGTCGAGCAAGGGGGGCAGGAGAAGAAACTACCAGGAATAAAAGAAGTGCGCCAGGAGCCTCATGTACCATGGAGATGTTGGCCCTTGAGTTATGCCTGCGCCTGGCGGCGGCTTTGCGACCTTTCTGGGAATGGAGGGGCTACCTGGATGAAAGCCGGAGCGAGCTGCAGGCGTCACTGGAAATTTCCGAACACGATGTTATCCAGCAAAGCGTGCTCGTCGCACGTGCTCAAGCGTTAAGCGAGATGTCGCGATTGACGAGTTTGCAAAACGACCAGCCCCGGGCCGTAGAACTGGCGGAGGAAAGTATTGCGCTCTGGCGGCAACTGGATGATCCTCAAGGCCTGGCGGCGGCGTTATTTCACCGTGGATGGCCAACTTTCGGCATGGCCGAATACGAGGTGGGACAACGGGTATTCACCCAGGGATTGGAACTCCTCTCTCCAACAGGAGATAGATGGTGGCGCGGCCAGTTTCTCTTTTATTTAGGGACGGTGGCAGCTTTCCTGGGTGACTTTGAGCAAATGCGACTACTGCATGCTCAAGCCCTTGATTTATTCGAGCGAGAGGGCGACAGAAGTGCAATTGCCGACCTGTTAAAGGACCAGGGAGGGCTGGTGATTCTGGAGAGCAAATACGACGAGTCGATTGGAAAGCTGATACAGAGTCTCCAGATCAGCCACGAACTGGACCACAAGCAGTATATTACTACAGCGCTAGGGTGGTTAGGCTTCGCGGTTGGGCTGCGTGGACTGCCGGATCCCGAATCGGCCAGCCTGCAAGCGGCAAAGGTATGGGGGGCGGCGGAGGGCAGGCAAAGCAACACGGGTTTTACGCCGTGGATAAAAAATATCGGCTTTATTGAACAGGTGAAGCTTTATATTCAGAGCCGGGTGGATGAAGAACTCTGGAATGCTGCCTATAATGCCGGAAAGGACATGAGCGAGGAGGAAGCCATCGCTTTTGCCTGTTCACTCAAGCTCTCTGCCTGACCGCGCTGATGATTTTTCTCACCAAAGAGTGAACTGTGCTGTCTCTCATGATTTTTAACAATCAAATGGCCGTCATTTTCTCTCATTCATCGATTCGGTTGTCAAAGTTCATTCCTCCGGGGAGGGAGGCTCAGGTTCGCGCAGGATTGGGCGGGTGAGGCAGGTTGCTCCGCCTTCGGCTTTCAAGGAAATCTCATTGCCACGGTAAGTCATTACGTGGCAGCCAGTTTCTTCAAGACGCCGGCGAGTGATGGGATTACCTTCTAGCATCAGGCAGCGACCAGGGGCGAGCGCGAGCACATTTGGACCCATGGTGGCGAATTCAGCATCGGGCACCTCGATCAGATTGAAGTCACGCCGCTTGAGTTCTTGCCAGAATGGGACAGCTAGCAGCGGGGGATAAACGACGGCCACGTTCCGATCGACGATGCTGATGAGCGAGAGCAGGTGCAGGCAGGCTTCTGGCCCAGTGTAGTAGGGGAGTTCGACAGGAAACACACGCACGCCTATCGTATGCAGAGCTTCTCTCAGCTGATCAAAACCCGCGGTGTTTGTGCGGAAGCCCAGTCCGACTGCCAGTGTATCGTGGTCGAGCCAGAGCAGGTCTCCACCCTCTGCACGCGCCTCACCGTGTAAGGTGTAGAGTATGGGAATACCTACCTGTTCGAAGCAGCGCGCCATAGCGGCCTCTTCTCCACGCCGCTGTGGCTTGCCCATGGAAAGGATGATAGCGCCATGATCGGTCACCAGGGCGGGGTCAAAGACGAAGATGGCGTCGGCGCGGCCCGGCTGGGGTTCATCGTGGTAGATGACCTCAGCGCCGGCCTGCCAGAGTAAAGCAACAAGGTTATCGTGTTCCTGCCTGGCCGCAGGAAGGTCTGGACGCGCCGTATAGTGCCAGGCGGCGGGGTCATCTACAGCGAAGGATTCTTCGGGGCGCTTTACGAGGACTTTTCGCAAGGGCTCAATCATACTCTGGCTACCAAATTGTTTCATTTTTCAGCTCCATTCGTCGCAACTGCCTGTAGTATTCCGTCTTTGACTCCAAGATAAATTTGCTGAAAGCACAATCTATTAGCCGCCCCGGGCGCGATGAATCTGGCCCCTACCTCCTCCCCAAAGGATGGGGCGGAAAGGCCAGACTCATCGCGCCTTTCCTGGGGAGGTTGGATCGTCACGAGTGCGACAGTATTTTGAAAGAGGAGATCGTGAGGTAGACGTTTTGTTGTGTTGGGATAACACAGAGGAAGCATACGTATGTGCAAGCCTCCATATATCATGCGCTTTATCCAGGCTTGACCTGCCACCAGTCGTTTATCGCGGCTTTCCAAGGTATTGCTGAAAGGACTGGCAACCAACTGATAGAAAGTCGCGTTCTTTCTGAAGCGGGAAAACCCGCTATGGGCGGCCACCGAGTAGGAGAAGTGGACATCACCGGATAAAACGATGATATCATGCTTGCGGGTTCGCAGCAGCTTGACGAATTCGCGCCATGTGGCGGCGAAGACGGGCCAGTGGTCGAAGCTCATGCGTAAGGCAACTTTCTGTTGTATGCGGGCAAGATAGCGTGCCAGGCTGCGTATAGGGGCAGAATGAACGTTATGAAGCGGGCGTATGCCCATCAGGTATTCTGCGAAGCCAATGAACGGCGTTAATAATAGTGGCACCGATGAGACCAGCAGAATGGGCCCTGCGTCATGTTGTTGCATCCAGGTTTGGAGTTCTTTCATTTGTTCCTGGCTCATAATGCGCGGGGGATCGCTATGATCATCTGCTGCACCGAGCGATGCCGGTCGATCGGCGCGCACGTCAGCGACAAAAATGGGGGGATTTGTTTGAATGGCATAATGCCAGCGGAGATGGATCTCTTGATAAATCGCGCGGCGTATGCAGGCTCTGAGGTCTTCAAGCACATCCTCGCCACTCTGCTCGGCTTTGTGCATAATGGCCAGCAGGGGATGGCTATTGGAGTCTTGCATGCAAATGTTGCCCCATCCCTGGTAGAGCCAATACGCAACCAGGCCATCGACAAGCATCTGCTCGTGGCCATGTTGTAGGGCAAGCGATCTCCAGCCCGGCCAGATATTCCAGCTATTGGTGATCTCGTGATCGTCGAAGATCATGTAGACGGGCAAAGCTGCGAGCACCTGGCGTATGCCGGCATCGCACGTCCATGTTGTTTCATAGAGGTCCGCAAATTCAGCGAAGGATTGGGCTCCGGCCCGCTCTGATTTCTCCTGGCCGGCATTTGAGGGAAGAGGTCGCGTGCGTTTTCGCCTGCCTGTGTAGTCATCGGCATAAATCTGATCGCCGATGAGCAGTAAGAGGTGGGGCCAGGTAGTTTCTCGTTCGTGAAGGGAACGCGACAACCAGGACCCGAAAGCGCTTAGAGCATCGGGGCCTGGTACTGACAATTTGCGACAGGAGCCATAGGCGAGCCGCAGGGTAGTAGGAGCTTCGGGAGGGTCGAATGTGCGAAAACATTGAACTATCGAATTACCAGATTGGAGCGCAGGTGGTGGAATTTGTTGCATATCCTGCATCATAGTGGTGATTTCATACGTATACCATGTAGCGGCATGCAGGCCGGTTAAACGAGATATTGCGTAGTGGTGCCTGCCAACAGTGATGGTGCGTGAACGAACAAACGGTATTTCCTGCTCCTGGTCTTGAGAATGACCGGCGGGTTTCGCTCGCAGGATAACTTCTGTAGGCTGGGTCCACTCTGTCCAGATCGCAACGTGATACGGGCCAATAGCCCGCACTAGTGGACCAACACGCAGGCGCGTCACATTGATGTCCTTTCGCTAAGCAGCGTTTACTAAACTGAGCTCTGGACGCGATCAATCGGGTCCCTACTCAGCATTGTTTCTTTCTACAATGCGCGGCGCTCCTTGTCAAGTGGCGTTAAGCTACCTGGGAACGACAAAACGACAATAGTACTCAAATATTAGAGGGGCAAGGCAGGAGGTAATTTTCCTGGCAGACCGGTATCAACTTCGGACTCTCAAAGCGGGTTCTGAGGCCTGGAATGCCTGGAGAGAAAAGAAGCCAGGGCTTCCGGTTAATTTGAGCGGTGCTAAACTCTACCAGACCAGTTTGAGCGAGGCCATTATGCATAAGAGGCACTCGCTGACTGAAAAGAGTGGGTCATAGAGCAAGCCGCACCTGTTCGAGAGGCATGCCATGTCCTTCGGACCAGGCGGACTGGAAAGCCTCCTGGCCCAGGTGATTGCGAACTGCGGCCACTGCTGTTAAATAGCTTGCGCGGTAGATTGGGGGCATGGGCGACAGAATCGATGCGCGTAGTGTGGCGGCGGTTCCCCATAGTTGCGCTGCCAGTTGTGGCCTACTGTGCGCCACAATTTCTCCATAGATTTCCAGGCAGGCGGCGCTCAGTTCTTTCGAATCGATGGTCTGAAGCAGGTTCCAGCTTTCTGTGCAGCGGGCCAATGCGGTCTGGCTATCACCTTGATAAGCTGCCAGGCGAGCAAGATTCAGCAGGACTTCGGCGATGCCGGAGCGATCACCAATTGTCTTGAGAGCGATCAAACTTTCTTCGAGCATCACACCTGCTGTAGCGTCCTCACCTTCTATGAGCAGAATCTGGCCCAACAGGTTGCGTACATGGGCTGCAAGCCGCTCATTTCCCACTTCTTCAAAGAGGGAAAGGCTCTCCTGTGACATGGAGCGGGCTTTTGAAAGCTCTCCACGAGAGAGAAAGTTGACACGTGCCAGCAGATAGAGCGGATAGGCAGTGTTATATTGCTCACCCAGCGCTCTATAGGAAGCGAGGTTCTCTTCCAGGAGAGAACGGGCCCTCGCGTAGTCACCCTGGGCGATAGCTATCTGGGCTAATGAATCGCGAGTAGCGATTGTGCGGTGTACATCGCCGCGTTCTCGAAAGATTGCCAGGGCTTCTTCGAGCAGGCGGCGGGCGACCTTATAGTTATTTTTGACGAGGGCAAGCGTTCCTTGCAGTCGCAAGATATTGGCCATGCCGGCTTTGTCGCCGGTCTCGCGAAATAGCAACTGGCCCTGGCGCAGGAATGCCTCGGCGCGCGCATGCTCATCGAGCATTAATGCCAGGAAGCCGGCATCGTGCAGGGCCTGCGCTTGTATGGATGGCGCGACATGCTGGCTATGAGCGAGGCTGCGCTCGAAAAATGCCAGTCCTTCGCCAATGTGCCCGCGCACCTCCCAGAAAAACATCAACGCTATGCAGAGTCGCAGGGCCTGTTCCGCTCGCGCGTTTTCCTGTCCGGCATACTCCAGTAGCCATTCGAGAGCCGCTCGTATGTTTTCATAATCACGGTCGAGACGATCCAACCAGTCTGTTTGCCCCGCGCCAATCAGCAGCGGCGCCATGCGCTCTACGTGGGAGAGGAAGTATGCAGCGAAGGCGGCCTGCGTGGTTTTCAATTCTCCGTTTTGGGTCAGAAGTTCTAAACCATATTCACGCAATGTCTGCAAGAGCCAGAATCGCACTTCATTGCGCTCGAGAACCTGCATTTGCAGCATGCTCTGATCCACCAGCGCCTCCAGGGTCTCCAAAATGTCCTCATCTATTGGGCTACTTGCGGTACAAATCTGTCCGGCAGCTTCTAACGTTATGCCTGAAGCACAAACGCTGAGCCGTCGAAATACACGCTGCTGCGAAGTTTGCAAAAGATTATAGCTCCAGGCAATGGCCCCGCGCAGGGTTTGCTGGCGCTCAGGCAAGTCCTGAGAACTCGCCTGCAAGAAGATCAGGCCTTTTTCTAGATTTGAGAGCAAAACCTGGGGGGTGAAATAGCGCGAACGCGCCGCGGCCAGTTCGATGGCGAGGGGAATGCCATCCAGGTGCCTGCAAATTTCTACAATGGCGGCAGCGTTCGCCTGCGTTAGCCGGAAGTCGGGTTGAACGGCCTGGGAGCGCTGCACAAATAGTGAGATTGAGGCATTGTGCCACAGAATGCTGAGATCGGGTAGTTGCGCCGGATTGGGCACACCCAGGGGATGCACTTCAAACAGGTGTTCCGCATGCAAATGGAGCATGATGCGGCTGGTGACGAGTATCTTTAGCCTGGGGCAGGCGGTTAGCAGGTCGGCGACAAGACGACGGGCAGGTATGACATGTTCAAAGTTATCCAGGATCAGTAACAGTGATTGTTTTTGGAGGGTGATTTTTACCTGCTCAAGGAGTGAAAGGCCCTTTTCCGGTGAGATGTTAAGGGCCTGGGCAATAGCAGGTACGACGCCGGCAGCATCGCTTGCCTGCTCGAGAGGCACAAAGCAGACGCCGTTCACAAACAGGCCCGCGAGTTGCGTGGCGACTTGAATGGCGAGGCGAGTTTTTCCGACGCCTGCCGTACCTAATAGTGTGACCAGGCGCACTTCTGGACGACGCAAGCGCTCGCAGAGGGTCGCGACCTCCTGTTCTCTGCCGACGAAAGATGTAGCCGGGGCCGGTAAATTCTGGATAGGATAGAGTACGCTCAAGGCCGATGGAGGGGGGAAATCGGAGGGCAGGTCAGGAGCAGTGACCTGGAAGAGTTCTTGTGGGCCGGCGATGTCTTTGAGATGGTATTGCCCGAGTTCATCCAGGCGCACACCGGGCGGCAAATTCGGCACAACCTGGTCGTGCGTTGACCGGGAAAGCAGCACCTGCCCGCCATGGGCGGCGTTCATGATACGGGCGGCGCAGTGGACATCCAGGCCGATATATCCCTCTTCCGCCAGTTGCGGCTCTCCGGTATGGATGCCGATACGAACGCGCACCTGCGCCTCGTCCGGCCACGCGGTAGTGAAGAGCGCACGCTGGGCGGTAAGGGCGGATGTCACGGCATCGATGGCGCGTTCAAAGACGACGAAGAAGGCATCACCCTGGGTATCGACCTCGTAGCCGTTTCCGAGCTGGAATGCTGTTCGCAGCAGGCGGCGACAATCTCTCAGCACACCGGCATACTTGCCACCGAGCTGCTGCAATAAGCGCGTTGAGCCTTCGATGTCGGTGAAAAAGAGGGTTAAAATACCGGTTGGCAACTGGCGCATGTGTCACTCCTGTTTTGTCTACTCGCCAGTTCTGGGTTGAGGGTGAGCTCCGGTCGTAGCCATATACGTGTCATAATTTGCGCGTGTCTCGCCCAGGCTATCACCGCCGAATTTTTCCAGCCATGCCTCGACCAGCGCGATGGCCAGCATTGCCTCGCCGACCACTCCGGCGGCAGGGACAACGCAGACATCACTGCGCTCGTAGCGCCCTTTCTCCACATTCTCTCGCGAGCGTATATCAATCGTGGGTAGAGGATGAGCGAGCGTTGAAATGGGTTTGACCGCTGCTCGCAGGACAATTGGGGCGCCATTGCTGATGCCACCTTCTATGCCGCCAGCGTTATTTGAAAGGTGCCGCCAGCCCTGCTCATCGCTCCATTGAACCACGTCATGGACCTGGGATCCCGGTAGCGTAGCAGCTTCAAAGCCCGATCCTATTTCAACACCCTTGACGGATGGAATGCTCATTAAGGCTGCGGCCAGTCTTGTGCTGAGCCGGCGATCCCACTGGCTATAACTGCCGAGACCGATAGGCACACCCGTGGCGATCACCTCGAATACTCCTCCGCACGTCTCTGCCTGGGTTTTACATGCTTGAATATAGCCGATCATCTGGTTTGCCAGTTCGCTATCGCCACAGCGTACGGGTGATTGCTCAACCTGCTCCCAGTAGAGGGAGGAGAAGGCATTACCGGTAGCGCTTCTGGAAGCACCTCTGTTACCTACGGGACCGATAGAGAGGACATGGCTATGGATCTCCACGCCAAATTGTCTTAAAAAGGTCAGGCAAACGGCGCCAACGGCGACTCTTGCCGCTGTTTCGCGCGCGCTAGAACGTTCGATCACATTGCGAATATCTGCATGCCTATATTTTATAGTTCCGGCGAAGTCGGCGTGTCCGGGGCGAACGAGGGTTACAGGCTCAACCGGTTCATCTACGGGAGTGGCACTCATTTTGACCTGCCAGTTCTGCCAGTCGCGATTCTTGATTTCGAGGGTGATGGGGGAACCGAGTGTGAGGCCATGGCGCACTCCTGAGCGGAAGATAACTTTGTCTTTTTCGATTTTCATCCTTCCCCCACGGCCATATCCTCCTTGCCTGCGCTCCAGGTGGATATTGATATCGGCAGTTGAAAGCGGCAAACCGGCAGGAACACCTTCGATGATGGCAGTGAGTCCCGGCCCATGCGATTCGCCGGAGGTGAGAAATCTAAACATGAGACATTACCTCTTTTTCCGGAATGGCAGTAGCAGGAGAAATATCATAGCCATGTTTTTCTTTATTGTACCGCCTGAACAGTGTTTATGGCATCACGAACCAGCTCTAATGGAATATCGTCATAAATTCCGGCATGTCCTATATGTGTAGGCAGCACCCAGCGCATGCGCCCGGACTGGATCTTCTTGTCGCGCTGCATGGCTATGACAAGAGCCTCGCTGTCCAGGCCCGGACAATGGATGGGCAAGCCGAACGCTTGCAATAGCCGTCGCTGGCGCAATGCATCTTCAGATGAAAGTAATCCACTTGAGACGGCGATATGAGCGGCGACCTCCATGCCGATGGAAACGGCCTCGCCGTGCAGCCAGGTACCGTAGTCTGTGAGTGCTTCAAGCGCGTGGCCGAAGGTATGGCCATAATTTAAAATCGTGCGCAATCCGCTCTCTCGTTCGTCCGAAGAAACCACGTCCATTTTCAATCGGATGCAGCGGCGAATGATTCCGGTCAGCAGGGCCGTATTTTCACCAGGAAAAGCCACGGGAGCACGATCATAGAATTGAATGGAATCATGTAGTGATGGGGCCGATAAATCGGCGATGGGTGCGATGAAGTGACCACTACGGCTGCGCCCTGGGGCCGCTTCACCAGCCTTATGCTGGATCATTGTGGAGTCCATTGTCCGGTCTGGAGCGGGATCATCTTTGTGAACATAGAGAGAAGATGCATGCGTTTCGAGCAGCCCAAATAAATCGGCATCGAGGATCATGCCGTACTTGACGATTTCGGCCCACCCTTCGCGGTAGACGCGGTCGGGAAGGGTACGGAGACATGATGGGTCTACGACGATAAGCCTGGGCTGGTAGATGGCGCCGATGAGATTCTTGCCTTTTGGATGATTAACGCCGGTTTTGCCACCGATGGCCGAGTCAACCTGCGCGAGCAGGGTGGTGGGAAGCTGGATGAGCGGGATGCCACGATGATAGCTTGCTGCGGCAAAGCCGGTCAGATCGCCGACAACTCCGCCTCCCAGGGCCACGAGTGGCTCCTGGCGTTCTGCCTTATTTTCTACAAGCCAGTCTAGAATTTGTTGCCAGTAAAGCAGTGACTTGCTCGATTCACCTGCCGGAATGGTCAGCAGGCTGGGAGCAAAACCGGCCTGTTGCAGGATATTTAGGATTGGCCCGGCATAGAGTGCTCCAACCTGCGCATCGGTGACGATGAATAGCCGGTGAGGCAATGCACAGGCATGCAGTAGCTCCGGCAGGCGTTGCAGTGCGCCCCATTCAACGATTGCTTGAGAAGAGGTGGCGCCGGATTTAAGAATAAGCGCCCGACCGGCGTCAACTTCCACGTTGGTTTCCTACCTATTTCGTTCACAAGAATTTCGAGATCAGTTTTGTGATCTTGTGGTGAGTTTAGAGGAATGGGGTGAGGATGTCAAGGTAGTCTGCGAAAAAACCCTTGACAACAAGCATCAGTTACAGGTACAATTTGCCATCATGAATACTGACTTGCGAACCCAACTGAAACAGACATACGCATATTGGTTTTATTTTAGCCCTCCGGCTTGACGAAGGGCCTTTTGGGTTGCGCAAAAAACCAACTCCAGAGGCCTGAAGACAGGCCGGAGGGAAGCAGAGGAATTGAACCTCTGCTTTTTTATTTGTTCGCAATTTGCGTTTGAAAGGTATTCGCATGAAGAGAATAGCGATATTGGGATTGGGCCTGGTCGGTGGTTCGCTTGCACTCGCGATACGGCGGGCGAATCTGGCAGAGCAAATCACAGGGTATGATGCGTATTACGATGCTATTCGCCGCGCAATGGAGCGCGGAGCAATTACACATTGCGCTGCCACGGCTGAGGAGGCTGTCAGACAGGTGGATGTGGTGATAGTGGCGACACCAATCGGGGCAATACCAGCGCTATTCCAGTGTATCGCACCGGCGCTGAAACCGGGTACGCTAGTGACCGACACAGCCAGTACGAAGGCGCAAGTCATCGAATGGGCCCGGCGATTGTTGCCAGAGCATGCAGTATTCGTGGGCGGTCATCCAATGGCGGGTCGCGAGCGTTCGGGGATTGAAGCAGCTGACGCGGGGCTAGTGGAGGGCTGTATGTACTGTTTGACACCTGCGCATGATACTCCCCAGGATGCTGTGGAACAGCTGAGCGGATTGGTAAGGGGGCTGGCAGCGCAGCCATTCGTGCTGGATGGGTGGGAACATGATCGCCTGGTGGCAGGCATCAGCCATCTTCCATTTGTAGTTTCAGCAGCGTTGGTGCGGATGCTGGGTCAGGATGAGGAATGGGCGCGAATGTCGCAACTGGCGGCGAGCGGCTACCGGGACATGTCGCGGCTGGCGGCCGGAAGCCCGGTAATGTACCAGGACATTTGCTTGACAAATAAGCAGGCGATTATTGACCGGATTGATGCGCTGGTGACAGAACTGGCGAGCCTGCGGTTGCTTATCGCGGCCGGTGATGACGCCCTCGAGGGCTATTTCGCCCGGTCGAAAGACATACGAGATGGACTTTTAGAAAGGAAGACAACATGATTATTACGATTCGGGACCAGGTGAGTAGCGAGGAACGTAGCCAGCTGGCTGCGCTGCTGTACCAGATCACTGGCAATGCGAGACCTACTCACTCAACGATTATCGAAGCACGTGAAGTGATCGTGCTGGATGATGGCCAACTGGACACAGAGGCGTGTACAGCCATTCGCAATCATAGCGCGGTGGAGAGGATTGTGCAGGTACGCACACCCTATCAACTGGTAAGCGCGGCTTTTAAGGCTGAGAAGAGCATCATTCAGGTAGGAGATGCAAGCAGGGGTCTACCAGTTAGTATCGGCGGCGATACCCAACCGGTGGTGATTGCCGGGCCATGTGCCGTTGA
>Ga0209061_1000953_pt1 | contig 55750 bp, 56 predicted proteins | sample Coa_R1_10_FD_187157 | JGI IMG/M metagenome (GOLD analysis project Ga0209061, IMG submission 187157) | Surface soil microbial communities from Centralia Pennsylvania, which are recovering from an underground coalmine fire - Coalmine... | ecosystem: Environmental > Terrestrial > Soil >... | reverse complement strand
GGGAACGGATTTACAACACCGTGCGCCCGCACCAGGCTCTCGGCTATCGCACGCCGCTCGAATTTCTCTCTCACTGGAACTCTCATTCTCGAAAGGCCGAGTGTCACTAATCATGTGGACGAGTACAGCGGCTTGACAAGTAGCAAACCCGTGTAATAAATACTGGCCGTCTAGCACCTGCAACGTGTGTTGTTGCGTGCGAGCTTGCCGTAGCGTTTGCTGTAAGCAGAGCGGGCCCGCACCACAGGACTCAGCGCAGGTTCGAGAGGCCGCGCTCATTTCGCCCAGCTGAAGGGGGCGGCAGTATGGAAGTCCCGGCAGATGCGACCGCGCTCCTACAGCGATTCAGCGCGGGCGATCCGCAAGCAGCTCACGAATTGATTTCGCTCCTGTACGGCGACCTCCGCCGCTTGGCCAGCTACTATTTGCGGAAGGAATACCCTGGCCACACTCTTGGAACCACCGCGCTCGTTCACGAAGCCTATCTGCGTTTAATTGACCAAAGGCACGTTCGCTGGCTTAACCGGGATCAGTTCTTCGGAGTCGCGGCGCAATTGATGAGGAGAATTCTGGTCGATTACGCCCGACGCCGCCATGCGGCAAAACGCGGCGGACACATGGCGAAGGTTTCCATAGAAAATGTTGTAGCGCTTTCGAAGGAAGCGCCCGAAAAGATGCTGGTTTTGCACGAAACGCTGACGCGACTGGCAAACATCGATGCACAACAAGCGCGAATTGTCGAACTCAGAGTCTTCGTCGGACTAAGCATAGACGAAGCGGCTGAATGTCTGGATGTTTCTCCGGCGACGGTCAAGAGGGAATGGAGCATGGCCAGGGCATGGCTGGCTCGCGAGATGGGAAGGTCGAGCGCCCATGGAAGCCCAGAAGTGGAATCGAATTAGGGAGGTCTTTAATTCTGCGCTCGCTGTCGCGCCGGCGCAACGGGCCGGCTTCATTGAGCAGGCCTGCGGCGACGATGCGGAGTTGCGGGCCGAAGTGAAGTCGCTTCTCGCCCATCACGAGGAAACGAAAGAGACGCAGGGCAGTCCACAGCCCGACGTCTCCCAGAACCCACGCTTACAAGGCGCGCAACTGTCTTCCGGGCAGCGCATCGGCCCGTACCAAGTGGTTCGCGAGATTGGCCGAGGGGGCATGGCTGTGGTTTACCTGGCGGTCCGTGCCGATGAGGAGTATCGAAAGCGCGTGGCCATCAAGGTCGTTCGGCAAGGCATGAATGAAGAAGAGGTTCTGCAACGATTCCGTAACGAGCGGCAGACCCTCGCTGCGCTGGATCACTCCAACATCGTCAAGCTGCTGGACGGCGGCAGCATGGTGCAGGGAATTCCCTACCTCGTGATGGAATATGTTGAAGGGTTTCCCATTGATCAGTACTGCGATGCCCAGCGACTCTCGATCACCGAACGACTGCAGTTGTTCTGCACCGTTTGCGATGCCGTCCAATATGCTCACCAAAATCTGGTTGTTCACCGAGATTTGAAGCCTAGCAATATTCTGGTGACCTCAAACAGAATTCCTAAGCTTTTGGATTTTGGAATCGCCAAACTGCTCAACCCGGAGTTTTCGGCGCAGACGCTTGTCGTCACTCAACCGGGCGCTTGGATGATGACTCCCGAATATGCAAGCCCCGAGCAGATTCGCGGCGCGCCGATCACCACGGCCACGGACGTTTATTCGTTAGGCGTAGTTCTATACCGGTTGCTCAGTGGACGCCGTCCGTATCGCTTACGGACGCGCACGCCGCTTGATTTCGAGCGAGCCGTTTGCGAGCAGGAACCGGAAAAACCGAGCACAGCCGTCAGCCGGGAACAGGATATTGATCCTGCGGAAGGCACAGCGGAAGCGATAAGTCAAACGCGTGAAGGAACTCCGGAGAAGCTGCGGCGCCGTCTGAATGGGGACCTCGACAACATTGTCCTAACGGCGTTGCGCAAGGAGCCTCAGCGTCGTTACGCGTCAGTCTTGCAACTTTCGGATGACATTCGTCGCCATCTCAAGGGTTTGCCGGTGACGGCGCGGAAAGCCACTCTCGGTTATCGCAGTTCCAAGTTCGTCGGACGAAACAAGACGGCCGTGACTGCCGGAGCCTTGGTGTTCGTTGCCTTAGTCGCCGGGCTGGCCATCGCCAGCTGGGAGGCTCATGTGGCGAGGCGGGAGCGGGCGATTGCGGAACGACGTTTCGACGATCTCCACCAGCTTGCGGACTCCTATCTATTTGATTTCGACAATGCGATACGCGATCTACGCGGCAGCACACCCGCGCGCGCACTCGTGGTGAAAACGGCGCTTCAGTACTTGAACCGTCTGTCGGGCGAGTCTGCGGGGAACCGAAAGCTGCAGGAAGATCTGGCGCGTGCCTACGAGAAGGTAGGGGACATTCAGGGAGGACCGTATTGGTCAAATCTGGGGGACCTGAAAGGCGCGCTCGCTAGTTGGACAAAGAGTCAGCAGCTTGCTCAGGCTCTTGTCAAGTTACAGCCGAACAATCCGAGGGATATCCGATTGCTGGCCAGGACCTACAATAAAATCGGATATGCACAGTTGTTTACGGGCAAGCCCCATAAGGGCATTCGCAACCTCAAAGAGGCCATCGCCTTACTTCTACCGCTGGAAACGAAAGCCAGGGGGAGCTTGGACGTTCAACTTGATCTCATTGACGATTATGCAACTTTGGGCGATGCCTACGGGAGCGACAGCGTGATGAACCTGGACCGTCCAGCAGTTGCTCGTGAATATTTCCAACGTGCCTTGTCTCTCTCGGCAGACGCCGTTGCGCGTCATCCCAAGGACATGCTGGTGCGGCGCCGCCTCGCTGTCGCTGAGTCGAAGATCGGCGACACCTTCCTGGCGCAGGGAGATTCGCAAAACGCCATCGAGTACCAGCGCAAAGCGGTGGCTGATTTCGCCGCGATCGCTGCCGCTGATCGAAATAATGCTCGCGCCAAAAGAGAACTCGCGGTAGCCGACCAGCGCTTGGCTGCCGCTCTTGCCGAGCGAGGAGACCTGTCCGGAACACTCACGTTGTGTCGAAAAGCTCTGGCGATTGATGAGGACCTGCTCGCAGCCAATCCCAACGATGCCGAGGTCAAATTCGACGTGGCCGTGGATCTGCGCAGTATCTCTGGCACGCTGGCGAGTCAAGGTCGTTTGGCCGATGCGATCCGTTATTTTCAGCGTGGTGTCGATCTGGTCTCCGAACTTGCCAAGCAGGACCCAGCCAACGCGAAGCGGAAAATCCAACTGGCGAACGGTCTGATCAGTTTTGGCCGACTTCTGAATCGCGCTGGCCGAAAGAAGGAGGCCCGCCACGAGACGTCCCGCGCACTATCCATCCAGCGAGCTCTCGCCGAAGCGCCCGGCACGACACGCGATGAGCTGCTCGCCTACGTAGACTACCTGCTTACGTGCGAACCAGCCGATCTGCGCAATCCCGCGGAGGCTCTCCGATTTGCTCGCAAAGCCGCGCAGGAAAATCCGCATGATCCCCAAGTGTTGGATACACTAGCTTCTGCCTACTATGCATCGGGAAATGCCCGTCGAGCCGGTGCTGCGGAGGAGGAAGCACTCGCAGCAGTTCGGGCCCAGCCGAATGGCGGCACCTCCATTTCCGAGAGGCAAATCGAGTCACAGTTAAGCAAATATCGGCAAACAGAGCACCTGAAGAAGAGGAGCGGGAATTAATCGCTGAGATTCAACCGCTCGTTGAATAACAGGGGGCCACGATGCGACATCTCGAAATTTGAAATTTTGCGTGAGCCGGAATGTTCTCCGATTGCGCGTTAACCAGTGAAAGCCGCGGATCACAAGGAGGTGCAGAATGATTAACTGGAAGGGATGGGGAGCCCTGGTGTTGCTCATTGCTGTTGCGGCAGTGTTCACAAGTGTCCCCCTCCGGGTGCGCGCAGAACGAGCCGGGGCATCCCGCGGCAATAATGAGGTGGCCGAGCGACAAGCTGCCCAGAACCAAGCCCGCTCCCCGAAGGGAACCATTGTGATCTCACCGGCCGTAGTTCTGGCCAGAGTCTCGCTGCCGGCCATCGGGTATGACATCGCCCTTCCCGAGGGCTGGGTTACAACGCCACCTGCAGGATTTAGCATCGCCGCCACGCCTGCCGGACGCCCAACGCCCATGGTGTATTTTGTGATTGGAGTTCCCGTATCGGATATCGATTTCAATTTGATGTTGAACTCGTGCAACCGAGCCGTCGAGCAGAACCCACTTACGGTGAACATGACGATGTGCACCGTTCGTGCGGGCCAAACACAGATTGCAGACTCGCAGTACAGATGGTCGCCACAACAAGCCGTGGAGAAGTTATTGCAAGCCCTGCAGGGCACAGGTCCGTCGCAAATGATCGGCACGCCCGAGTTCCATTCCGTTTCACCAAGTGAAGCGCTGTACCGCTTCACCGTGTCGAAGAATGGGCAGAGCCTTGTGCAATGGGGCCACGCGACGATGAGTTATTTGCCGAACCCGCTGCTGAGCCGAGGCTTAGGTGCACCGCCAGGGGTAACCAGCCTGCTTTTTGCAACGGGATGCGAAGTACCGAGTATCCAGGCCTCAGATCCCAACTTCACAGCGGCTTGCAGCGCAATCGCTCACTCCTTTCGTCCCGAACAGGGATTTGTTGAGCGCTTGGTCGACTCCATCGAAAGCTCGTATCAGAACGAAGTGAACGCTCTTGCGACCATGGGCAGACAAACCATTCGTAATCTCCGGATGAGATCGCAGATGATCAATGAAACGATATCCACGGTCCGCGATCTGCAGTGGCGGACCTTCAATGCACAGCAACAGTCACAGCTCAAAATCGCGGAAGGCTGGATGAACACTTATGCAGGCACGCAGGATTTCATCGACCCAGGAAGCGGACACGAATACAACTTTGCAACGAAATGGCGAAATTACCGCTACAGCTGCATAAGTGCGAACGAGCAAGGTTATTTCAGCAACCAGCTTAACTGTGCCGAACTTAGCGGCAAGCTGGGCATTTTCCTGCATTCGATTTCTCCTGTGCAATAGAACAGGCTCGCATTCACGGCAAACTTGGCGAAATCCAGAGAGTCGGGCTCGGCTTGAGTGTTGATGCGCTGATCGTGTCGCATTGCGTGCTGCTCTTCGGGCAGTTGGTTGAGCGCGTCGTATCGTATCGAGCCCACCGCCGGCTGACCAACATTCAACTCATTGCGAAACGTCCTCCACCCCACGGAAATTCAGCCGTCGATATGGCTGCAACGAATTCACCAAGAAAAGTTCTGGCGCACAAAGACCCGGCGGACCGCTTTCTCGAGGGTACAGCTAAGCTCCTCGACCTCATCCTGGCGACCCAGGATCCCCACTTGTTAGGATTAGGCGACAGTCAGACGCCTGCGAATCGCTGACCGTTGCTCGACCATCGGCGGAGCTCAGTCGACCAGGACTCGAGCATCACAGATGATCTGAAGTCAAAGGTCGGCCGGATCGATTTGCGGCAAGACGGCTGCAAAACTCGCCGGAAAAATTCAGAAATCATCATTCCTGGCGCTGTTCATTTCGGACTTGCGCTCTTTACGGCAAATGAGGGCGGCGTGCCGCCACGTTAAGAGCGGTTTCGGACGACAAGGCTTGTCGAACGTGGTCCGGCATTGTTCGTGTGGAAACAGTACGGAAGTAACGTTGCGGTTCGTCTTGGCGTCACTGAGAATTCCGGGTAGTGATACAGGTTGGCATTTTACGGATTCAATTTCAGCTCGGCGAGCTGCGGGGGAGGTGAGCCCTTCTCGCTGAAAGCGTCATGGCGTGTTCGGCTGGGGGGTTCGCTGATTTTTTTCCTTTCCTCCTTGCACGCAGAAAACGGTAGCTCGCAAAATGTCCCGAAATCCTTTTCTCCAGACTTCTTGGGTATTGCCGATTAGCAGCCGAATGGTAGCTCTGAGCTGCGTGATTCCTGGTGTACTGCTTGCCGGCAGTCTGCTTGCGGAGCCTGCGCTCAGGGCGCGGGCTCCGCAGCTCATGACCGTAGGGGAGGCAACTGATTATCAGGGAACTCCGCCCAGTTCCGGTCGTTTGGGACAAACCGTCACGGTTGAAGGCATGCTTATCAATGGCCCGATCCCCGTGGGATCCGATTCCAGTTTAGCCGATCTGCAGGACGCGAGCGGCGGCATTACACTGTACTTCCCGCGATCAGAGTCCGCGGCGGGCGTTCACCGCGGCGATGAAGTGCGTGTAAGGGGGACGATCGAACAGTATGAAGGTCAGACCGAGATTTTGGTTCGGCGAATGGCTCGGGTGGGGCACGGAAAACTGCCGCGCCCACGGGACGTTCTCGCCGCCGAGCTTCACGGGACTCGCTATCTAGGCCAGCTTGTTCGCGTCGAAGGGAAGCTTGGCCTGCGTGTGATCAGGCGCGGTGAAAATGAACTTGTGCTGACCGACAGGTCCGGGGAAATTTCGATCTATCTCGGAAACGTGCTTCTTCGTGACCCGGTGTTCGCGAAACGAGTGAATGCAGGCGGCCAGGCGGCCATTGTGGGCATCGCTAATTATTGCCGACCGGCGCGCGGGAATTCGCAATCTTCCGGCTATCGCCTGATCCCTCGCGATCCGGCGGATTTTGTGTTCCATCCTTCTCCTCCCTACAGGCTGATTGCCGAAGGGTTGGCTTTGCTGCTGCTGATAGTGGCGGTCGTGTATTTGGTAATGCGGCGGCGCGGAGCAGAGCGGCGGGCCCGGCAGATGGCCGCGCTTGTGAAGAGAATGCAGGAGTCTGAAAAGCTGCTTCGGCAATCCGAGCAGCGCTACCGCTTTCTGTTTGAGCGCAACCTGGCTGGTGTTTACCGCAGCACTCTGGACGGAAAGGTCCTCGACTGCAACGAGTCGTTTGTTCGGATGCTGGGTTGCTCCTCGCGAAATGAACTCCTAGGAGAAGCAGGACGCGCGCAGGAATTCTATCCCGCTCCTTCCGATCGCGCGGCTTTTCTTTCCGAGATCCAGAAAAAGAAAGTGCTGACCAATATCGAGGTCTGCTTGGTTCGCAAGGATGGCACGCCCATATGGGTCCTGGAGAATGCAACTCTGTTTGATGCGGAGAGCGGCTCGTCTGCCGTGATTGAAGGCACGGTCGTAGACATCACCGAGCGCAAGCATCTGGAAGAACAGTTGCGGCAAACTCAGAAGATGGAAGCAATCGGCCAGCTAGCCGGAGGCATCGGACACGACTTCAACAACCTGCTGACCGTCATCAAGGGAAATTCAGAAGTGCTCTTGGCGCGCGTCGATCCTTTGCAGCCGCTTTACAAAAACGCCAGCCAGATCAAGAGAGCCGCGGATCAGTCCGCGGCCCTGATTCGCCAGTTGCTGGCGTTCAGTCGCATGCAGGTTCTTCAACCGAAAGTGCTGGACCTCAACCTCACTGTCGCGGAGGTTGGCAAAATGCTGCCGCGACTGTTGCGTGAAGATGTCGAAGTTGCTTTTCTCGCAGGAGCGCCGCTAGGCCGGGTCAAAGCCGACCCGAATCAGATCGAGCAGGTGATTCTGAATCTCGCGGCGAACGCGCGCGACGCCATGCCTCGTGGGGGAAAGCTCACCATCGAAACGGCAAACGCCGACTTTGACGAAAACTATGCGCACTCGCATCCCGGCGTGACCCCGGGGCGGTATGTGATGCTTTCCGTGACCGATACGGGCATGGGTATGGACGACAAAACCAAGGCGCACATTTTCGAGCCATTTTTTACAACCAAAGGGACAGAAGGCACCGGCCTTGGCTTGGCTACCGTGTATGGAATCGTCAAGCAAAGCGGCGGCTGGATCTGGGTCTACAGCGAAACAGGGAAAGGGACTGTTTTCAAGATCTATTTGCCCAGAGTAGCGGAAGAGACGGCCGAAGTCCAGCCAATTAGGGAACCTCGCGCAGCGCTCCCGCGCGGAACCGAGACTATCCTGTTGGCGGACGACCAGCAGGGTATCCGGGATCTGATCCGTCCATTTCTCGAACAGATAGGCTACACCGTCTTGGAGGCAAGTCACGGTGAAGCAGCGCTTGAGCTCGCGCGGCAGCACCGGCAGAGCATCGATCTCCTGCTAACTGACTTGATTATGCCGAAAATGGGAGGCGATGAGCTTGCACGACGAATCGTGACGCTACATCCCGGGATCCGGGTGCTGTACATGTCCGGCTATGCCGAATACGGAGGCCCTCAACCCGAAAAGCCGAATGCCGGAGAATTCCGTCTGCAAAAGCCTTTCTCCATGGAAGTTCTTGCCATTCAAGTACGCGAGGTTCTAGATACTCGGAAAGGATCGCAGCCTGACTGCGAGGATGTGCAGCGCGATGCCTCCCCTCACCATCTTCCCGTTGGGTCCACTGTTTGACTGATGCCTGAACTAATGCACCCGGTTCTGAATCGCTACTGATTTTCCCGCGACGCGTTCTACTGCGGTCGTATCTTCAAAACAAAGTGGCCAATGTTCACCTGTTTGGGAGTTTGCGCTTGATTACCATTCGGCATAGCGAACATCCGTGTTCCGCCATAGGCGATTGGGTCGTCGGGAGTGCTGGGAACGAGCAAAATAGCGTGCGCTACGGAAAGGTTGACGACTCCATTCACCACAGGATTGGCTTGCGCCGCGATTTCCTCGCGGTCGTTGATTCCGTCGATGAAGGATATGTCCCCAATGGGTGCTCGCGTTGAACGCGCCCCCGGATAGCTTCTCCATAATGCCGTGTCAGTGTCATCGCTGTTTCTCCGAGGGCAAGTGCAGTGAGACGCCCTCGGCCGCAACATCTTGATAGCTCCGAGGGCAGGGAGCCTTGGACGTCAGCGTGCGCGCATGTTTCCGAGAGGATTTGCGCGGCGCTTCTGCCTTCGTTTGACGTGGTGAGCACGGCGGCGCCCGGGCATGTGATCACTGCCTTCTCATCGCCGTGGTGGCGATGCTCTTCACGGCGATCAGTTATGGGCGCATGGCGCGCGTTTATCCAAGCGCCGCCTCGGCCTTCACCTATGTTGGACGCGATTTGAAACAGTCAAGCGACTGGGCTCGTTCGCTGTGGCGTTCGCGTCTCTGGCTCTCGCTGCTCTTGTCGTTCCGCCGCGCAGATTGAGCTCGGTGAAGAGCAGTGCAAAAAAAAATGCCCACAGAAAGTAAGACATGTTGGGGAAAAAATTCTGCGCCGCTTTGCTGCACCAGATAGTGCAGATCGGCGGATTTCAGAATGTAATCCATGGCCATGCTCCATCTCGTGATGTCGCCCAAAGGGGACGAAAGCTCATGTGATCTGGGTCCCAAGAATTCGCAACTGGACGGATGTCACTGCTGCGAAAGTTGAGTGTATGTTCGCGACCACGGCCGTAGGACAGCATTCGACTCGCCGCACGAAAGAGTTTTGCGCTTATTGGCCGGCAGAATCTATCGTAGAACCCAGTTGAGGGGATCGCTGAGGAATTGAAAGGCGCAACGCTGGCCCGGCGTTTCGGGCCATTCGAGGCGTACCACACGAGCTTTTCCAACCATTTGCTGTCCTGCCGCCATGAGAAAGACCTCCACCTGGCAGTTTGTCTTCAGGGGCGCGCTGCAGCCGGCCAGAAAGCCATGAGCGCTGACATTGTCCGTGGTGACGAACAACTCGAAAGCTTCGCCTTTTGTGGTAGTCCCCTTAAGCTTAAGCGTCACTCGCAGTTTGACCCGCGGCTCGGATCGTCGGTCGCTGCGGTGGTCCTTGAGGACAGCTGCCAGCCGGTCTTCCAGCGCGTCAAAATCAACCGGTTTCTGAAAATAGCCTTTTGCTCCCAGGTTGGCGCAAAAATCCTTATACCGCGCAGCAGACTCCCCGGACACGATGAAAATCGGGATCATTTGAGTAAAACTCATCGAGGAGAGGGTCTGGCAAATTTCAAAGCCGGAATACTTGGGCATCATCAGGTCGAGTAGAATGGCGTCCGGTTTTTGTCGCAGCGCAAGGGCCAGCGCCTCTTCCGGGCAGCCGGTATCCAGGATTTCATAAGAGTCCTTCAAACGAAAACGCAGGACCTTTCGCACCGATTCGTCGTCGTCCACAATGAGCAAGCGCGGCATTTTTCCCTTTCCGAAGAGAATTATGTCAATCTTTACACATTCGAATTGTTTCCAATCATGTTCACGATTTAGCTGTCTGTTTCACCGCGGCACGCAGCGCCTCATTCGCCCGCTCGATCAGCTCCGTTCGCGCAAAGGGTTTGCGAAGGATGGAGATCCCCGATTCCAGAACTCCACGCGTAGCCACGGCTCCATCCGTGTACCCGGACATGTAGAGCACCGGCAAGCCCGGGCAAAACACAGACAATTTTTCGGCCAGAGCGCGACCGTTCATGCCAGGCATGACGACATCGGTCAGCAGCAAATCGATTGCAAAGTTGTTCTGTTTTGCAATTTCCAATGCTTGAAGGGCGTCTTTGGCTTCGAGCACCGAAAACCCGACCTCGACCAGCGTATTGCGCGTTAGTTTTCGCAGTGAGGGCTCGTCTTCCACCAGAAGAATTGTTCGCGCGCCGTGCTCCGGTGTTTCCGCAGAGGTTTCGGAAAACACTGCGGTTTCCCTGGGTTCATCTACCCGCGGCAGATAAATCTTGAAAGTCGTGCCGCGGCCAACTTCGCTGTCAACCCAGATGAAACCGCCGCTTTGCTTGATGACGCCATAGACGGTGGCCAGCCCAAGCCCGGTACCTTTGCCCGGCTCTTTGGTCGTAAAGAAAGGCTCGAAAATGTGGGATTGTAGATCTGCATCCATGCCGCATCCGTTGTCAGTCACCTTTAACAACACATATCGGCCCGGCACCACGTATCGGAATCGATTTGCATCGTGCTCGTCGAGCTCGGCATTGAGCGTCTCGATTGTTAATCGACCGCCGTCAGGCATGGCATCGCGCGAGTTCACAGCCAGATTCAAAATGACCTGATCAATTTGGCCGCGGTCCGCCTTCACCATGCCGAGATCGTTCGCCAGAACCATCTTGACCTCAATGTCCTCGCCGATCAGGCGTTGCAGCATCTTTTCAGCGTCCGAGACCACGATGTTCAAATCCAGCACCGTCGGTTCCAGCACCTGCTTCCGGCTGAACGCCAGCAGTTGCTGGGTCAACCGGGCAGCGCGTTTCCCGGCGTTTTGGATTTCATCGGCCGCTTCTCGAAGGGAATGATCCTGGCCGAGCTGCCGCTGCAATGCCTCGGAATAGCCAATGATCACGCCCAGCAAGTTATTAAAATCGTGAGCGATTCCGCCTGATAGCCTGCCGACCGCTTCCAGCTTCTGCGATAGATACAACTGCTGTTCGAGCTGCTTACGATCAGTGATGTCCCGGTTTACGATGACTACTCTTTCATCTTTTTCGCGGTCTCTTGCGACACTTACGGTCGACTCCACCGCCAGCCAATGGCCGTCTTTGTGCCGGACCCGATACTCGAGGCGCCGGCCCACTCCGGATTGGCGCGCGGCTGCAATCGCGGCGACGACTGCATGCCGGTCGTCGGGATGTATGTCCTCATACGCCGATGTTTCGGCCAATTCCTTGGTGGTGTAACCCAGCAGCTTCTCGTGCGCAGGGCTGTGGTACAGGCGGCGGCCACCGACGTCCACCAGAGCGATCATGTCTGCAGCGTTTTCAGTAATCAGATGAAACAGCGCTTCGCGTTCGGTGAGTCGCACGCGAAAACGGTGAATCTGTAGCTGCTGAAACACAACATAGACATCAAACAACAGCACCAGAGCTACGAGGGCGCGCAGTTCCAATTTGACGTCAAAGGGGTAGTATGACCTGACAGCCGGAAGGAGCATCGGCGTGGCCAGCGAAATTATGCCCAACGTCAGCAACAGCGTTACAACCATCCCCGAAGAAAACAGCCACCACTGGCGCCGTTCGATTCGCCGCAGGTTGGTCTCGAACGCCGCAGGCGCGAAAGTTTCGGCCATCGCCGCGTTCCCGCTTCCGAATTTTGTGGAGCGCGCATCCATTGACATGACGTGTGCGGGATGCGTACCTTTCTTCGCCGCAGAACGCACAGCTTAGACGCACAGTCCTAGCTCAGGACGTCTGCAAGCCAGTTTCAAATTGAAGCACCGCGATATTTTCCTCGATATAGCATGGAATGACGCAAGCAGTGTTGTTGTGCTCAGTTTTCCGAGCAAGTAACTTTGACTGAACCCGGCGCATTGCGTTGGCGGATTTTTGAGTAAAGAGGTGCGGCCCGAAGAGACGAGCCTCGGGCATTAATTTGGGAGAGCGGCGATCGACTGCTTGCGGGACTCTTTGTGTTTGTACAAAGCCTCGTCGGCCCGATGAAGCAAGTCCTCAGCACGGTCACCTGCCCGGTATTCCGCGGATCCCGCCGAAAAACCAACGGGCACTCGATTTTCTCGCCACTCGATCTCAATCGCCTTCAGACGATTCAGAATCGCAGGCAGATAGCACCGATCGCATTCCGGAAGCAGGAGCAGAAATTCATCGCCTCCCAGACGAGCAGCCAAGTCTCCTTCACGGACTGCTCTCGTAAGATGCTCGGCGAAGGCTTTCAAAACCGCGTCTCCTGCGGCATGCCCGTATCGATCGTTGATCTGCTTAAAACCGTCGAGGTCAAAGAGAATCAGGGTGAACGCATAACCACGGCGGCGAGCGCGAGCGACCTCCATCCGCAGGTGTCGCTCGGCAAACCGCCGGTTATACAGCCCTGTAAGAGGATCCGTCAGGGCCAGGTTGCGCCATAACGAAGACTGGAACTGGCCTTCAGCAAGCTCGAAGCGAAGCCGATTGATCAGGAATTTTTCGTAGGTCAAATAAATGATGAACAAAAGGATCATTCCAACCAGGCCCGAAATCGTTTGAAAAACGCCGGAATCCAGGACTGTCTCTCTGTGCAGCAAGATTCGGGGGAGTGAGAGTGAGACAATGCCGCAGGTCAGCGCCACCAGAACTGTCACACAAAACCCCCAGATCCACCATTCCCGACGTTGCAGATTGCGGAGTCGCGCGGAATACTCCCAAGCCCGGAAGGTGGCGTTTTTCGGGTCGATCGCCAAGGGTTGAGCAACTGGATCTATTTCTGCCACTTTGATCTCCCCTCTTGCTTTTTGGAACGGATTTTACCAATTGTAGCGCGCCGAATCGCGCCAAGTATATTCTTCGCAATCAGGTAGTACTCTAGAGCTATTGCCGGAATCCGGGGGGAGCGTCACTCTATTGAGGCCGTGATTGCAGCCCTGATCTGCGTGATGTCGCTCGGAGCACTCATCCAGTTCGCTGTGGCGCAGTGGAGATCGATCTGGATCACGATCGCCGCCGAGCCGCTGTCAAGTGCTTTCGAAGCCGCGACCGGCGTTGCCAACGACGCTATTGGCGCGGAACATTTCGAAATGCTCATCCGAGCATCCGAGCAGATAGGCCCGGCGCCTCAGGAGCGCTGCATTTGGTTGAAAGAGGTCCGCGCTTATCATCGAATCCTCCGGTTTTGCCTGGGCCTTAGCGGTGCGGCTCTTCCGGGCGTATCGAATTGGGCGAAGCGGGAACTGAAAGAATGCTCCAGGTTTGCGGCGGCCATACTGGACCGGCGGCTGCACGCAAGCTTCATGTCTGCCAGCGAGTAATATCTTTCCTAATTTCACCGTTCCGTTTTGATTGAAAATTGAATCTCCTTGGGCCGCCCGGAGGAGACTGGCTGACCGCTCCGCGAAGAGGCCTTGCTACAGATGTGCTGCTCGATATGTCTCTCGATCCAAATCCGTTGTTTCAATTCGTCTTTGTATATGCAGCCGCTCGGGCGGAAGTCATAAGTCTCTGCATCCTGGAGTCCGTGATGCCTGTCAAGGAGAAGCAGAATCGGGGTTTCGGGAGCAACCGAACGAATCGCGGCGATTGCACTTGCTGTGCCATGATTCGCGACCAACGGATCAAGGAAGATAACCCCAAATCTGATATTCGCGAGGCGATGGAGCGCTATTGACAAAGCTGCGGTAAATTCCAACACACAGGGGGCGAATGCCGTAGCCAACCCCTCAAAAATCAAATCCGCAGTTCTATCATCGTTTTCAATCACCAACACCTGCAGCCTGTCGAGCATCCCTCCCTCTCTCCGTTCTTTATACTGAATAGAATTCTCTTTTTCAGGATGTGTCTAGGAACGTCATTCAAACTGAGAATTGCGCAGGGCCGGAGAGTTGTATAGACTCTGCTTGGTTTTCCGAGCAGAAACGTTTGTTCCGCGGATGGGGCGGACGAAGAGCGTAGCTCTCTCTGCAAATACGGACTTGGGAGTTGCGAAGGCAACTGCCTTCGAAGAAAGTTCGATGCGATCTGGCGAACAACTAAAGAATCTGCGCCTCAAACTCGGAATCACCACGCGCGACGTTGAGGAATACAGCAGACAGATTGCCGAGACTGAGGGCGAAGAAGATTTCTACATCTCCAACGCGTGGTTGACGCAGGTCGAAAACACAGATTCGACACCCAGCATTCGCAAACTTTTCAGCCTCAGCGTCATTTACCGCATCAGCTACAACGACCTGCTGAATCTCTTCGGTGTGGAGCCAGAGGGAATTTCCAAGTATCAATTCTCGCGGACTCTGGAAAAGACTCATCTGATGCGCGGGTTCCTGCCTGCCCCGCAGAAGAGCGTAACTTTCCCGGTTCGCTTTGATCCTGGTTTCCGAATCGAAAAGAGCAATTTACTGTCACGGATGGTGGAGATTTGGGGAGAGGTGCCGATCCCGATTCTGCAGCGTTTGGACGTCAGACACTGCCTGTACGGGTACATCGGTCTCAAGGACTTCACCCTTTACCCCCTCTTGCGACCCGGCTCCTTTGTTCAGATTGACGACACCCTAAAGGAAGTCCAGAAAGGACCTTGGCGGTTCGAACTCGAACGGCCGATCTATTTCATAGAACTGCGCGACAGTTATGCTTGTTCTTGGTGTGAACTGCATGAAAATCGGTTGATGCTCGTTCCGCATCCGCTGTCACCGTGCAGTATTCGTGAGGTCGGCTATCCCGACGAAGCCGAAATCGTGGGGCAAGTAACTGCGGCGGCGATGCGTCTTGTCAATTTTTCCGCTGCTTCTTCGCGCGGGACTCCAAAATTGTCAAAGCAATCATGACATTCGAGCAGAACAGCTTGGCGGAAAGCGGGTCGCAGGTGAGCGGCATGAGCATGCGATAGGGTTCGAGATCCAGCCACGTCTGGATGGCCTCGTCGGCGCAAACGCTCTCCAAATATTCCTGCAACTGGCCGACCAGTTCGCGTAAGGGAATTTCAGCGACCTTTTGAAAGCTTTCTGCATGGCATTGCGCCAGCGCTTGGTTGGCAATTTCTTCGGTGAATCTCAGTGCCAGCCCATCGTGATAATATTTGCCCGAATTATAGTCTCGCGTCGCCGACAGATAAACCAATCGTGCGATATCGCCGTGAAGAGGAGCCAGCGTGCGATTCTTGAGGTCTTGAACGGCCGCTCTTGCGTGCATGCGCGTAAGCATGTGGGCAATCCTCACGTTACGGGCCGCTCAGGCCCGGACATTTTCGCCAGGCCGGCGTAGCGCGCTTCGGCGAGCGTGAGCATTTTCTCGGATACAGTGCAAAAACGGGTTGCTGCCGCCATCGTCTGCTGCGCAATCTTGCGCGCTCGGGCCGGACCTCTCAGCCAGATAAGGCTCTGTAAAGAATTGCAGGCCGTCAAGAACAGCAGATAGTTAAGAGCGATTTGGAGCTCAAGAGCGACAGAAAGCCGGGCACTCTGCCGAGCGGATTTCAGATACAGACTCATAACCAGTGTGGTTTGTCGCCGCGTATGGCGCAACCAATATGTGGCAACAGTTTTCCGCTCAGCTTGCAGCAAACGCAGAAGTCCTGCCTCTTTTTCATCGAGCACGAAAGCGAAATCGTCGTGATCAAATATCCGATCAACTATGTTCGATGGTAGAAAATCCGATCGCAGGTGGGCAAGAGCATCCCGCGCATTGGAGAGTTCGAAGTTGCGCGATGTGTCTCCGTGCAGGAGCCAGTAGAGCATGACTCCCAGAAGCAGGAGGCCAATAGCCAGTGGAAAAATTATTTGCGTCATGGGCGGCCTGCTCTCGCAAGGTGGGTTCGCGCGCGAAGCAAGATCGTTCTTGTCTCCAAAGCAAGATGCTGATAATCGTCCTCAATTTTGGAGGGAGCGCTCCTCTCAAGCTTGGGACTGGGGGCCCAAAGACTGATGGACCAGATGACCAGAGCAGCTACGTAAGACAAAAGATCTATGCCCCGCATTAAAGAGCCAAACCCAGTCGCTGGATGGGCTATAAAAGTCAGAGTAATGACATCAGCGCCGATGAACAGCGCGTAGCCAAGAAGAAGTCCTCGTAGATTCTTTCCCATGGGGATCTTGTAATAGGCCAGAAGGGACAACAAGCAGACCAGCAACACGGCCTGCAATTGCCGCAGATCGCGCCCCAAGTCAGCGATGGCGCGCATTACCGACGGATCCGTTGCAGTTAGGGAACTGACAGCCACGTGCGTTGCGATCGCGATAAACACGACAAAAGAAGAACCTTAAAAAAATCTTGCTGCGCCTGGATACTTCTTAAGGGATTGATTGTAGATTTCCGTGAGAACCCCATAACTTATGGCTGCTAGCAGGCATTCCGTCGTCCAATAAAATGAAATGTAAAAGGAGGGATAATGTCCATAAAGTGGGGCGCTGACCAGATCTTTAGCCAAAACACACGCGACGTATACGTAAAATAAAGGAAACTCATTTAAAAGATTTACGCGTGCGCCCTGAGCCAGCAACAAGCCTTCGAGGATTATGCAAACGGACCAGACTACTTGCTGCAGCATCGTTTCTTATCCCCTAAGATGCCACATAGTAGCACGGAAAAAGGAAAGGCGGTATGTGCTGCCTTTCCTTTTTCCCATTGTTTGCATCCTTAAGCCGCAGTCTGCGTCGTGAGTGCCTCCGTGACGATCCCACTCGGATATGGCGGTATTGGACTTCCTCCATCCGCCCTCAGCGCTGGTGCTGCTGCAGGTTGATTTGGAACGGCCATTGAACCGCCCGGATATGGCGGTATTGGACTTCCTCCATCCGCCCTCAGCGCTGGTGCTGCTGCAGGTTGATTTGGAACGGCCATTGAACCGCCCGGATATGGCGGTATCGGACTTCCTCCATCCGCCCTCAGTGCTGGTGCTGCTGCAGGTTGATTTGGAACGGCCATTGAACCGCCCGGATATGGCGGTATCGGACTTCCTCCATCCGCCCTCAGCGCTGGTGCTGCTTGGGAATACGAGCAGTGCAGTCCCAGGTTGGCCAAAATCGCGAGCGACCCGAACAAGATCAAAACAGTAATTTTCTTGGCAAACATTTGTTGCCTCCTTGAGAAGTTTGATGAGCAGGGGATTTAACTCCCCCAGTACACGCTAATAATGACTGGCAACGTACGCCGGTGCTGCGTTGCTCTTGCTGCTCGGAATTACGAGCAGCAGCCTGAGAAAGAGGAATTTCCGCGGACCAGAACTACGGGGGAGGCGGATGAACCGCTCACGAACACGTTTGTTCACGGCAGCACTCAATTGGAGGTGGTTTTGTGTTAACGACAGGCGATACTGACAGCGCTGCGAAGGAGTCAATGCTCTTGAGTCCAACGATGCCAGAGGACGATACGAAATTGTGGTTCAAAGGCGCGGACGCATTTATTTCATCGTTTTGCCTCTCCGGCGGCCTGAGCTCTTGGTCGGAAGGCTTGCCAAACCGAAGGGTCGGAACTAACCTGCTGTCAACCGAGCGGGCCTCGGGAAGCGTTGCCTGCTCCTCTCATTAGAGATCCTCCTTCCTGCTGGACGAGGTTCCGACCAATCTGCCGAAAGTTCACCGCGTTGCCGACTTGAAATCGATGATCGCGTCCCTGCGGACAAGGCCGCCTGCCAAGCAGGTACCGCGAGTGGCACGACAAGATGTGAGGCTTTGTGAAGCATTGAGGACCTCCCTCCGGTATGTCACCTCGTGAGGCATGCTTGCCTTTCCTGACAGAATGGGGTCATTGCTTCGGTGGTGTGTCGCTTGGAAGCTCAATCCGACGAACCTAACCTGCGGTTTTTCTCTCCGGAGCAGGTCGACCAAATGCTGCGCGACAGCTCTAGACAAGGACGGGAAGGATCTCATGCTGCGATCGAAAGAATTCTCAAGCACGAACCGGAACTGGGACGGGCGTTTCTTTGGCAGCGCATTCGGCGTCTAAAGCGTCCTCCGCCAGCCAAGAAAGGTTGCTGCTCGTTATGGAGCCTTGAGGACGAAAAGGTTCTGCGGAAAGGATACGGAGACGGATGGCGAGGAAAGCGTGAAGCCGTACGCGAACTGCTGAAGCGTCACCCGGATTGGCGCCCCCATACAATCTGGAGGCGGGCTGCAAAGCTCGGTCTCGTTCAGAAGACCGCGATGCGGCGATGCGAGCGTTCCAGGGCGGCTTGGTCTGAGGAAGATTATCGCGTTCTGTTGGATCTGGCGGGCTATAAGAGCGCCTCGGTCATCTCGAAGCTTTTGCACCGATCAGCGGCCGCGGTCCGGACGCGCCTCACATTGCTCGGAAAGAGCAGCCGCACCCACTTAGAAGGGTTTTCTCGTTTTGCGCTCTCGAGGGAGTTGCACCTGTCCGTGAGCGCAATCCAGCGCTTGATTGTTGAGGGCCTGCTAGAAGTCCGAGATCCGAGAATTACGCGAGACTCCCTCGAACGTTTACGGCACTTCGGGCGTCTGGAGGTGATTCAACAGCATGAGTTTCACAATACGCCGAGTGGTCCTCAAGAATCGAGCTGTGAATCAACCTTATCGGCAACAACCTCTGCAATCTCCGCAAAATCCGGCGCTTTCTCTGTTTCTTCGGTCAGAAGTTCGCGCGCCAAACGGGTCTGGGCTGAGGTTGCTGAATCGTTGAAGGTTCCGAGGGAAGATATCGAAAAGCTGATTGTCCAAGGGGTCCTGAAGCTGTACGATCCTCGGATCACCGAAAAATCGCTCCGAAATTTTTGTCGGCGACATGGGTCGCTAATCAATTCCGACTTTCTCAGCCGCGAGACCCGCGACTGGCTTCAAAGCACGATGGATTTCGTTCCCCATGCTGGTGAGCCGATGGCGCTATGCCTGGCACCCCTGCGGAAGCACGCGCGAATCGTGCGCCAGTGCAAGAGATGCGGGCGATCGATTCGTGGCAACGTGTTCTTCAGGCATATCAAGAGGTGTGGTCGAATGAAACCCGAATCTGAAGCGAGGTCATAATTTGACCTCCGGCGCATCCTCACTTGACTTGTACGGCGGCTCGCCGTACAGTAGTGAGGTCGGAGGAAACCATGAGACACACAGCCAAGGTTGCCCGCCGCTCCCTGAAAGAGGAGCGCCTGGAGGCCCGGGTAACTCCTGAGCAGAAGGAGTTGATCGCCCGCGCGGCGGCCCTGCGCGGTTCTTCGGTAACAGACTTCATTGTTGCAAGCGCCCAGCAAGCAGCGGCAGATACCATCAAGGACTTCGAGCTTCTCACTCTTCATGACGAGGCGCGCGACGTGTTCGTAAATGCGATCCTGCATCCTCCGGCGCCCAACGAAGCCGCCCGCAAGGCTGCTCAGCGGTACAGGGAGCAGATGGGGCGTTAATTGACCGACGAAACGGAAAAGCCGCGTTTCGTTATTGAGCCGCTCGGTCCAAAACATGCTCGGGCGGCTTTTTGTTGCGGCGTCGAGGCTCTTGATGTGTACCTTCACAAACAGGCGGGGCAGGACCTCAAGAAACGTGCGGCAGTTCCCTTCGTAATCACACCGGACGGAGAGACGATAGCCGGCTATTACACTTTGTCCCAATACGCCGTACAACTGGACGCAATTCCCGAAGAGGTTGCGAAGAAATTGCCGAAATATCCGATTGTCCCGGCGACACTTCTCGGGCGTCTGGCCGTCAGCACGGCGTTTCGAGGCCAGGGGCTCGGTACCCTGCTGTTGATGGATGCGCTCAATCGAGCTCTGCAGCACAGCCGGGAATTGGCTTCTGCTGGCGTCGTCGTTGACGCGAAAGACGCCGCTGCTTTGGCGTTTTACAAGAAATATGGGTTTCTTGAACTTCCAAGGGTTGAGCGGCGGCTCTTCCTCCCGATGGGCACGGTGGAGCAGCTATTTCGATAACAGAACTGTGGCCGCGGTTCGGGTATGCTTTTGGCGGTGAAGAGGTGCTTGGAGAGAGGAGCGAACAAGAGCTTGGCTAGCAAGCCAACCCACGAAACCCACGGAAGCGTGCTGGATGATCTGGGTTTTCCATCGGGACTAGCGTCAGTGTTGAAGTTCAAGGCGGAGTTGTATCAGGCAATTCTGAAAGTCGCCAAAAGGCATTCGCAAAAGAAACTCCAAAGAATTCTCGGGGAGCCTCAGCCCCGCGTGAGAGAACTACTCAACGGTAAGATCGCTAACAAAAGTGTGGAGAAACTGCTCTATTACGCAGGTCGGCTCGGCATCGAAGCAAGGGCCAAACTCGCGCAGACGCACGAGGACATAGTTGAAAAAGGGCTTGCTATTGCAAACCAGCACCTGACGGAGCGAGATGTATTTGTTCCCTCTAATGCAGCTTCAATTCCACGACATAGCGGTCGGCAGCCCGTCGCCACTCGGGGAATGATGGATAGGATCGGGCCCAATTTCCCGACCACTCTCCTTCCCAATATTTTCCATAGTGAACAAGGCGCACATGGAGGGGGTGTGACTGTACTCGTTGAAGAAGCAATTCTAACGAATCCGCCTCCTTTGCTTCCCTTGAGAAATGATTGTTACCCCACTCGGTTAGACGCCGCCAGATCTTCGAGTTCTCTTGATCACCACGAGGCATGTCTGAATTGTGTTTCGTGAGAATGCCGGGAAACTTGCGCCTGAGTTCGGACATGACGTGCATCGGCAGCTTCGCATTTGTGGTAAATAAAGGACGCAGCCAGAAAACCAGCGCTTCCCAATCGATATATTTTTCAACAGCCCTGCCCAAGTCGCGATAACTGAGCTTGTCGCACAAAGTCATTTTTTGTGCGTCACTCCACCAAACGTCGAAGGTGGGAGAGACTTCCGGCTCGCGCTTGTTCCAATCCCGGCCACATTGTTCCCAGTAGCTCCAGACACGCTCCGAACGGGGGCGCCGGACTCCGTAAAAAGTAAGCGCGTCGAGCCAGCCTTCCTTCTTGGCGTATCCGAACTTGTGGTTGCGCACCCAGTTCGAGAGGCGAAGGTCAACAGGTTCCGGTTGACCAACCTCAGTGAATTTGAGACCCGGACACCGCTTTCGGAGATACGCAATGAGCCAAGACGGAATCCGGCCTTGTGATGCGACGATCGCATGCGTCCAGAGAATAAGAGCGTGCCATCTGGGATACTCTTCGTAAGCCTTGCGAAACCTCGGCCAGGGAACACGCATTAACTGGATTTCTGCGCGGCGCCGAGCGATGGCTTGGACCTTCAGTTCAGTTGGGGAGTATCCGGACTCTTTCACTGCTTGCGTCGCGAGCGGCACTCATTGCTCCAGTAAAACGGATTGCTCGGAACTGGATGAAGCAGAGACTACAGAGAATGGAAGGAGCATTCAACAGCCAGTTGGCGACCGCGGCGGATCGAACCTCTAAGAACCAGTTGCAAATTTCGCCCTCCAAGAACGGGTCCGCGAATCGGCGCTCTCCATGCCCTGGCATCCGCAGCGCTAGGCCTGCCGATGCTCACCGCTACTAATTGGTTGAACTGTGCGCCTTGGTTTGATCCCCATGCGACGCCCTGTAGGCCTCGAAATCCCCCCAAATGCGATCTATGGTCTTGGTGTTCAGCACCTTTACCGTCGGTTTGTTCGGATCCTTCTCGGAATAAAGTTCTAAGACCACTTTTCCACACGCCGGAGAGATAGCTTGAGGGGGATATGTGTAGAAGCCTTGGTAAGTCGCATCCGTCACGCTCACGAAGGAACTGTGGACGTTTAGAACGTCCGCCACCTTAGACGGCTGAATCGGCTGAATCTCTTTATCACCGCACAGCAGATTCATTCTATAAAAATCAGTCTTGAACCGCATTTTGGCGGGCCCCACATAGGCTCCTTGAGCGAGACCTCTGCTGAAAGCAGACATGAACGTCTCACGCAGTTTTGGATCGGCCTGTATTTGAATAACGGGTTGATACTCTCCTGCGTACTCCGCCCAAGTCTTTAAGTCCTCGAGAGGTTGAAACGTTCCCTGCACCGCACCCTCCCTTCGGGTACGTATTGACTTCTCTCGGGCGGAAGTAACGCGGCCTTGCTCTTCAATATGATATTTGAGAATTGGAGTAATAAGCGCTACATCATAATCGTCCTCGCTGAAAAAATATGGCCTGGTGTCGAATTTTTTCGCAAGCGCAGCAGTTTTTATCGCATCGAGCGGGAAGGAGTCCGTGGGTTCTACAGGAAGAGGTGCCGGATCAGGTGGATGGGAGCCGTTGGAAATCTTGGTTTTGGCCTGCTGTAGGAGTGCCCTTGTTTGCTCAATCCGAATGATTCCCGAAATGCCCCGTCCGGAACTGTCTTGCTCGTTGAAGGTTGTCAGGCCGATAACGTAACCCATTGAATTAAACAGCGGTCCTCCCGAGTTCCCGGGGTTAATGTCGATGTCGGAAATGATTGCACCCGAGTCCACTCCGCTGACGATTCCGGTAGTCATGATCTTTCGCTGACTCAGCGGGCTTCCAATGGTGAACACACGTTCACCCACGACAACTGGCGCTGCCCCGGAACCGCTGGCTATCACTGGGGCAACTTGAGCCCCTGGAAAAGCCGTAATGTTCGCCCATAGAACAGCTATGTCCTTATCTGGGTCTGCTGCGAGGAGGACGCCCCTAATCTTGTGTGTTGCGTCAAATTGGACGGCGTTGACTTCCGAGGGGCCAATGACATGTTGGTTCGTTAGGATCAAGCCCCGGCGATCAACTATGAACCCTGTGCCGTGTCCAAACTCGCTCCAGACCGTGACCACGGCGTTTTGGAACTTCGTGAATAGTTGGGCGAGATTCTCGATCCCATTCGCCTCGTTGCCAGGCATAGAAGCGTTCTTGGTGGAGGCTTGGATCATCGCAAGGATTATGGCGCTGGGTATGCCCTGTGATTTCAGCTGTTCGAGAGCCGCGGGCGAGGTGTCGAAGTCGCACTGCGAAGCAGCGATCTTAGCCACGACGATATCGGTCGGCAATCCCGCCTTCACCATGGCAACGATATCCTGATTCGACAGAGCAGTGGTTTGAGATTGGGCTCGCACCCTAATCGCAAAAACGCAAACGAGGGCGAGCCCAACGAGAATCGTTAGGATCCTCTTCATTGCAGCCCTCCTTATTTCGTGTGATATGTGAGCGAGCTTATACCTTGACCTTCCACTAAGCAAGACGCGCAACTGGTGCGACGATTTGAGCAGGCTGCGCTCTATCTCACGGACAACGCAACGGCAATTGTTCTCCTTCGGCATTGAGATTTTTCTCCAAGTTAGAGTGGGAGAGTTCTCGCCAGACCCAAAACGCTTTGGGCGGGTGAATGCGTGTCGGGCTGCTGCTGCTCTCGCCGGTTCGCGATTGTCGGCAGGAGAGACTTAGCTGCTGGAAAATCCGGCGAGGACTCCCCTCATATACATAAGGAACATCCAGGAGGGAAAACCGGCGAAAAAATCTTTAAAAAAAATGGCCCGATGTGGAAATCAACCCCTCTGCACGGTCTCATTGGTGTCCATCGATTCTTCGGTTGACGCCTAGACACGTCAGGTGTATATATGTCGAGAAGCTAGGGGTCAAGAACAACTATGGCGCAAAATAAACCTGAATTCCTGAAGGGCGCGCTTGACCTGCTCATCCTGAAGGTCGTGGCCCTCGGGCCGATTCACGGCTACGCCATCTCCCAGCGCATCCAGCAAATCTCCAAGGATTATTTTCAAGTGCAGCAAGGGACGCTCTACCCGGCGCTGCACCGCCTGGAGAATCGCGGCTGGCTCGGCGCTGAATGGAAAGATACCGACACGGGCCGGGAAGCGAAGTTTTACTCGCTGACAAAAAAGGGCCGCAAGCGCCTGGAGGCGGAAGTGGCCAGTTGGGAGCAGATGTCGAATGCCGTGGCGCTGATTCTGCGCACTGCCTAGTAGGAGGCTGTCATGCGCTGGCTTAGCCGATTATTTCACCGACGCAAGCAGGATGCGCAGCTTGATTCGGAGCTTCGCTTCCACATCGAGCGGCAGACTGCCGATAATATCGCTGCGGGAATGAATCCCCACGAAGCTCGCCGCCGCGCGTTCGCAATTCGGCGGGCTGGAATACATCAAAGAGGAAACTCGCGACGCCCGCGGCATCCGTTTCCTCGAAGCATTTTTTCAGGATGTTCGTTTTACTCTGCGTATCATGCGCAAATCACCTGGCTTCACCGCCGTCGCCGTCCTCACGCTCGCCCTCGGCATCGGCGCGGCGACCGGATTTTTTGCGGTGGTCGACGCCGTGCTGATTCATGACTTGCCGTTTCGCAATCCGGGACACCTCGTTGCGTTGTTTCAAACACCTGGCAAGTCAACGGGGCTAATGGGTTGGGCCGCAGACGGTCCGGACATTCTCGACTGGCAAAGCGAAAGCCACAGCCTTTCCGAAATTTCCGCATCCTTGCTCACAGGCGCGAACATCAGCGGCGGAGCGATCCCGCAGCATGTGAACGGGGAGCGCGTCACGGCGAATTACTTCGAGTTGCTCGGGGTCCAGGCCGGAATGGGGCGCACATTCTCGCCGAGCGACGAGCGTTCGGGCGCAAGAGAAGTCGTCATCAGTTACGCCCTGTGGCAGGCGGCTTTTGGGGGGCGAGATATTTTGGGCCATATCATCGAGCTCGACGCCGAGCCATTCACCGTCATTGGCGTAATGCCTGCCACGTACCACGATCCCCGGACGTGGTCCAATCCGCGATCCAATTATTGGCTTCTCTGGCCGCAATCCCAACTGGCGCAGAATCGCGGCGAGCACATGTATGCATCTTTTGGCCGCCTTGCACCGCACGCGACGCTTGCCCAGGCGCGGCAGGAATTGAACATGATCGCCGTACGCGAAGCGAATGCATTTCCCGACACAAACAAAGGCTTCGGCGTTCAAGTATCCCCACTCGCCCAAGTGAATTTGCAGGTTTTTGAAGGAGGGCATTTCGAATCCGTCGGGCCGGCCGTTCTTGTACTTCAACTTGCTGCCGGATTCCTTCTGCTTGTCGCGTGCGCGAACATCACGAGCTTGATACTCTCTCGATCTGTCCATCGGCATCGCGAATTCGCGGTTCGCGCCGCAATCGGCGCCGGGCGGGCCCGCATGATCCGCCAATTACTCACGGAAAGTATGCTGCTATCGATCACGGGTGGTGCCGGAGGTGTTCTCTTTGCCTTTTGGTGCGCGAAGGCGCTGGTTGCCCTTGCTCCAAAAGGCTATTTGCCACCAACAGCGAGCGTTCATATCGACGTGCAAGTGCTCGCCTTCGCCTTGGGAGTCTCGACTCTGTTGGGAATTCTCTTTGGTCTCGCTCCCGCTTTTCGAGCGTCTCGCGTGAATCTGACCGAAGATCTCAAGTCCACCCCCGGCATTGTGGGCACTTCACCCTCGCGCTTGCTCGGGCGCCGCTCGCTTGTTGTATTCGAACTGGCCGCTACCTTCGTGCTGCTGATCGCAGCGGGCTTGATGGTACGGAGCCTGGCATCTCTTCTGAACGTAAATCCCGGATTTGAATCGCGCGATTTCTTCACGGCCGGAATTAATTTGCCTGTGCGACAGTATGCGAAACCGGATCAGATCCTCCAATTCTTCTTGCGCGTGCAGCGGCACATCGCCGCGCTGCCCGGCATCTCGGCTGTTGCCTTCACATCTGCTCCGGAATTCGGCGTCACGAGCGCATCAAACGTGATCATCGAAGGAGAGCTGCCCACGAAGAACGGCACTGCGGGCGTGTGGTCTCAGATCTGCATTGTCAGTCCGGACTTCTTTCACGCAACAGGCATTCCTCTCCTGCAGGGGCGTGCCTTCACTCCTTCGGACGGGACCGCGGGCACTCACGTTGCGGTCATCACCGAGGCTTTTGCTCGGCAATTCTGGCCGCATCAAAAGGGGCTCGGAAAGCACGTGCGCTGCTGCGGAATCCCCGGTTGGCTCAACGTGGTCGGCGTTGCTGGAGACGTGCACCAAGAGGGTCTGGCCGCACCGTCTCGCCCGGAACTCTACCTTCCTCTCACCAATGAAACAGCAGACGGGCAGAACTCGATGAACGTCGTTGTACGAAGTTCGTTACCGCCCGCCATTCTCGCGCGCGAGGTCACTGAGCAACTTGCGAAAGTGGATGCTGCAATTCCTCTTTCGGACATCAAGAGTGGGAGCGATCTCATCGACGATTGGTCCTCCACATTCCGCTACCGAGCAATGCTCCTGGCCAGTTTTGGATTGATGTCGCTCCTTATCGCCGCCATAGGACTCTTCGGGACGATTTCTTACGTGACCGCCCAACGCGCGCACGAAATCGGGTTGCGCATGGCGCTCGGCGCACAGCGTAGCAGTGTTTTCCAGCTCATCATTTTCGAAGGGATAAAGCTGACCGTCATAGGTGTGGCCATCGGGCTTGTTGGCGCGTTCGTGCTCGCGCGTTCCATAGCCAGCCTTGTGTATGGCGTCACAGCATCCGATCCGATCACGTTTGCCGGGGTTGCAGTGATGCTGATGTCGGTCGCACTGTTTGCGTGTTTCATGCCTGCGCACCGTGCTATGCGCGTAGATCCGGCTGTCGCTCTGCGTAACGAATAGTCATCGCGTTACGGCACGAATAGGGAGTTGCTACGTGAATTGGCTTGGCCGCTTTTTTCGCAAATCGAAGCTCGATGCGCAGCTCGATTCGGAGCTTCGCTTCCACATCGAACGGCAAACTGCCGACAATATCGCTGCTGGGATGAATCCCGACGAAGCTCGTCGGCGCGCTCTCGCCCAATTCGGCGGGCTTGAATACATCAAAGAAGAAACTCGCGACGCCCGCGGCGCCCATTTCCTAGATACACTTTTTCAGGATGTTCGTTTCGCCTTGCGCATGCTTCGCAAATCCCCGGGCTTCACTGCCGTCGGGGTCCTCTCGCTGGCCCTGGGCATCGGCGCAACCACTGCAATTTTTTCGGTGGTTAATGCCGTGCTGCTCAAATCCCTGCCCTATCGTCAGCCAGACCGGCTGGTCTTCGTGCAGGAGCGCATGCCAAAATTCAGCCAGCGCGCCATACCGGTTTCCGCTCCGGACATCGCCGTCATGCAGCGCGACAATCACGTGTTCGATTCTCTCGCCGCGTTTCGCACTTCAGCCGCGAACCTTTCCGGCGCCGGCGAACCGCAGCGCATCCTGACCGCCCGTGCTTCGGCAAATCTCTTTCCAACACTCGGCGCGAGCGCGTTTCTTGGCCGCACCTTTTCTCCTGAGGAAGATCATCCCGGCCACTTCGTCACGATCTTGAGCTAAGCGCTCTGGCAGGAGCATTTCGGAGGCGATCCCACAATCATCGGCAAAACGATCGCGCTCGATGGCCAGCCGTACACCATCATCGGCGTGATGCCCGTGAGTTTTGAATTTCCACCGCGCGGCATGCCCAGTCCAAATGGGCAAACCGCCGCGCTCTGGACTCCCATCGCTTTCACGCACGCAGAGCTCGCGGACCTGGGCGACAATTTCGACTACGGTATCATCGCGCGACTTAAAGCCGGCGTCACGCTCGCCCAAGCTCGTTCGGACATGAATGTCGTCGCGAACGAAGTGCTCAAGACCTGGTACGCGCTCGGCCCGCAAGTCGCTGGCATGGGATTGAAACTCGAGGCGCCTGTCACCCCTTTGCAGCAAATTGTCGTCAGCAACGTTCGTACGCTTCTTTACCTGCTGCTCGCCGCTGTCGGATTCTTGCTGCTCATCGCCTGCGCCAACGTCGCCAATCTCCTTCTCTCTCATGCCGCGGGACGCCAAAAAGAAATCACTGTGCGCGCCGCTCTCGGCGCCGGACGCACTCGCATCGCGCGCCAACTCCTCACCGAAAGTGTGATTCTCGCGCTTCTCGGCGGCGCCTTCGGCTTGCTTCTTGCCGTCGGCGGCGCTCACGCGCTCGCCGCCAGCGCCCCGGATAACATTCCTCAAGTCCAAGGAATCACAGTCGACGCGGCTGTCCTCGCGTTTGCGATTCTCATTTCCCTGGTCACCGGAATTCTTTTCGGACTTGCGCCCGCATTCGCCGCCACGCGCGTCGATTTGAGCGACGCCCTGAAAGAAAGCAGCCGCAGCTCCGGCTCGAGCCGCCGTGTTCTTTTCGCGCGCAACATGTTTGTCATCGCGCAAGTTTCCATCGCATTCCTTCTCATCATCGGCGGAGGCCTGCTGGTGCGCAGTTTCGTGCGCGCCGCGGATTCCACCGCCGGCGTCCAGCCGCGGAACGTCGCCACAGCTGCGCTCACACTTCCCGTTGCCCGCTACACGGATCCATTGCGCGTGAATTCTTTCTTCGCGCTGCTTTTCGCGCGCCTCAAAAGCGATCCCGGCATTGAATCTGTCGGCGCGGCCACGGATCTGCCCACGGAAATGAGCTGGGACCACACCTTCAGCGTCGAAGGGCACCCGCTGCCCGCCTCGGCAAAGCTCCCTGACTGCGCGCATTCGCTCGTGCTGGGAAATTATTTCGGCGCTCTTGGAGTTCATCTCATCGCCGGCCATTTTTTCACGCCCGCTGAAGCCCAGGGCAAATCAAATGTCGTCATCATCAGTGCGGGACTGGCCAAGCATTATTTCCCGGGCGAAAATCCGCTCAGCAAACGCATCAAGTGGGGCACGGAACAGTCGAACGATCCGTGGCTCACCATCGTCGGCGTCGTCAACGACGTCAAACAAGGCGCGCTCGACGAGCCCACCACGCCTCACACCTATGCGCCGTACCTGCAAGACTGCGCTGGGCGCTCAATGATGGCTACCGGCTTGTGCAGTTCACTCAACGTCGCCATTCGCGCGCAAATCGCCGGAGCCGCCGCCATCACGGATCTTCGCTCCGCCGTCGAACATCTCGACTCCGCCGAACCGGTCACGCACGTCCGCACGCTCACTCAACTTCTCGAGAGCTCGATCGCGCCCCGCAAATTCGATACTTTTCTTCTCGGCGTATTCGCCTGCGCCGCGCTCTTCCTCGCCGCTATCGGACTCTACAGCGTCCTCGCCTATCGGGTTGCACAGCAAACGCACGAAATTGGCATTCGCGTGGCGCTCGGCGCGCATCGCAGCGACATTCTTCGCGGGGTGCTGGCCAGTGGCGCAAAGCTCGTTCTCCTCGGACTCCTGCTCGGCACCGCCGCAGCCTTCGCGCTCACGCGCCTGATGCAGAGCCTGCTCTACGGCGTGAGCGCCACTGATCCGCTCACATTTTTCGCCGTCGCCGTTCTGCTCACGCTGGTTGCGCTGGCGGCTTGCTACATTCCGGCCCGTCGAGCGATGCGCGTCGATCCCATGGTCGCACTTCGGCACGAATAATCCATGGCTCTAGGTAACCTCTTAAGAGAGCTTTGATATTTGATTGACTCGGCCGTTGACTCGAATGCTGGTAAGCGCTTCTCGATGAGTCGGATCATTGTGTCGTTCTGGGAACCATCGTTGTCTCACGCAAGTATTGGAACTCTGGAACTAACTGAAAAGGCGTCCCCGACATATGAACCAACTCTCCGAGCTGGTCGATACCCTTGGTTGATGAATTGCCGAGAAACTGCCTGCCGGCACGGATGTGCGCAACCTCCTCAGGGTCTAAGCCCATCAGCCGTGCGCAGGTAGCGTCTGCGGCCACAGGATCATCCGCAAGAATAATGTGACCGAGCGTTCGCGGCGTTCCGTTGAGCGGTCCGTTCCCTTCCATGGCGATAATTCCGTCCGCGATGACGAAATGAATGGGCACCGTCGCGCAAATGTCCAAAATGCTCCGCTCAATCCCTTTCCAGTGGAGGATATTCTTGGGCCAGCCGTATTTAGCTCCCGGCACGACACCAAACATGTTTTTCATGCTGAGGCTCACTCCAGACCAGTGGTGGGTCTTCACCTTGGGCATGGAGACGATGAAATCGGCCTTCAGAATCGTGCGCGGCAACCAGAGGCGCTTCAGACCGGTATAGTCCGCGAGCAACGGACATTCGATCAGCTCGTCGCGGTTGAGATCGATGAAGCGCACGTCTTGGTCGCGCAATGCTTCTGCGGTACCGCTCTCGCAGAGAACAAGTTCGGTGTCCCGCTGGTGACCTGGTCCTTCGCCTACGATCACCTCTGCCGCTCCCAGCTCTCGAAAACACTCGATGGCAGCAGAAACGAAGATCGGATGCGTGTTAATGTGGTTTCCTGGAATGTAATCGACCAGATTGGGTTTCAGCAGAACGGTTTTGTTACGAACATTCAGGTGAAACAGATCGAGCCCATAGCGCAGAATTTCAAACAGCTTCTCTGAGTAGGAATCAGCGCAGAGGATGGCCACACGCGACCGCGGCTGTTTTCGGATGACACGATATTTAGGTCGTTTCAGAAGCGCAGCGATGGCCGCGTCGGCCGCAAACCTTCGCGCGCTTGCAGGAAAAGCTGCTCGGTCAATCATCACGCCTCTGCCGCAAACACATTTCTTTCATTAGCGCAATCGAACGCCAGGCAAACGACGGCCAAGGTCGCACAGTAGCAGATTTGGGCATTGACGGCGATAGTCGGCAGGCGGTCGAGCAACGCCTTTATGGGGCGCTTGAAGGCCTGCAGCGCAAGGATGATCCAAGCCAAGCTCCAGGGAGCAAAGAGCGATTGAGCGCGATGCTCCAGCCAATCGAGACTGGCAGTTATGGAATCGCTCAAAGGTTCTCCCAACAGAGCGAGGAGCGCTGTGGCAGTCGCATCGGGATGGGGAGCGAGAGCAACCCCGTAGACGACTCCATTGCCCGCATTCCAGCCGCCACCAGGGCACACTCGGTCGTGCAGCATCTCCACGCCCCGGCGGATCCGGAACTGGCGTAATCTCTGTCGTGAATTTCCGCGCACATGTTTCAGAGCGAGCAGTGAGTACGCAGTAGGGATTACCCAACTGACGGTCTTGGGCATCCAAGGCCAACCGAATTTGTCAGGGTCGAACCTTACGTGCCTATCAGTGGCGCGGACCTTCCATTTCCATAGCCAATGGGACTCCCAGCCTCGGGACTGCAGAAGCCAGTGGAGCGCTCGGCTGGTCGGCATTTCTTGTCCTCGACATCGACTGAGTGCATAGGCGGCAAGTCCTGTGTATCCCGACCCGTGTGCGTCATCGCCACAAAAGGCAGGCCAGCTACCGTTGGCATTCTGGGCATGAACCAAGGCTCGGATAGCCGCTTCGCGCTCACGGTTCAAGCTTGATGGCAACGCGAGGAGGGCGAGCGCTGTGGGTTCGATGGCCATCTGCTTGAGGGCCGAGCCAAAAGGCCATCCCCCTGCGGGTAGTTGGCGCTCGATAAGTGCCTGAACGCTTGCGTCATGGAGTTCTTGCTCGTTGCGCATGGACCGGGTTGTACGGAACAGGTCCGAGATTGTCAAATTCGCGGGGAGGCGGCTGAACGGGGGCTTGGAAAACGGTAGTTATGAATTACTCGATTGCCGAAGATTCTTTTCTTCCTGGAAGCTCGCTCAGTAATCGGCCTTCAGCAATGGCGGACGCAGTGCAGGATCTTCTCCAAGTACACGGAGCGATGCACAAGTCACAATTAGCTATGAAAGATCCGATTGGCGAACTTTTCTTGTTCGCTCCGGGATGACGTGAAGGCTCTGTGCCGAAGCCCGCGCGGTGTGATGCTGATGGCCCATGACAACGCGCCGGCTCGGAAAGTTAGCTATGAAACATTCAATTGGCCAAAGATTTTTCGAAGGCGAGATTCTCCGCGTTTGAAAGTTCCCTTGGAACCTTCCGTATCGCATTTTGTTTCAAATAGTTTGGATTTGAGGCGAACGCAGCACCCTCCCCCGACTAAAGACGTGGAATAACCCGGATTCCTTGCTCGAAGCACAGGCAGGCTTGCTGCTCAAGTGCGTAGCGAGAATTTGTGGGTTATGTTCCGCCCGCACCAAGGAGAGAGAACTCGTGTTCGCATCGGCCGAAAATCTCCGGGACGGATTGCGCGACGCCCAGTACGTGGTTGATCGCGTCACACTGCAGGTGGTCTATCTGGCCAGCAAGATGCAGAAGCCGCTGCTAGTCGAAGGTCCGCCCGGATGCGGAAAAACGGAATTGGCCTATGCAGTTGCAGCTGCGTCCGGCGCCGCCGTCGAGCGCCTGCAATGTTACGAGGGGATCACGGAAGAGAAGGCGATCGGAAAATTCGATGAGGCCCTGCAGCGCTTATATCTCGAAACGCAGAAAGAGCTTTTGGGGCAGGACTGGGATGGCATTCGAAACCAACTGCACTCTCTGGATTTCTTCGCTGAGGGCCCCCTCCTGCGCGCGCTCCGGCACAAGAGTAAGCCGTGCGTCTTGCTAATCGATGAGATCGACAAGGTGGACCACGCTTTCGAGGCGTTGCTGCTGGAGATCTTAAGCGCGTGGCAGATTACCGTTCCCAAACTGGGGACGATCAAAGCGGAAACCGTCCCTTTCGTGGTTCTGAGTTCGAACGAAGAGCGACGTTTGGGCGACCCGTTGCGCCGAAGGTGCCTGTATCTGCGGTTTGAATATCCCACCGTGGAGCGAGAAGTCGAGATCTTGGCCGCGCGGAGTGCAGAGCAAGAAGCGCCGCTGCTCGGGCAGATGGCGGGCCTGGCACACGCGCTGCGCGGTTGGAACATGGAGAAGCCGCCTTCAATTGCCGAGATGCTAGACCTGGCGCACGCGCTCGATATTCTGGGCGTCAAGGAAATCGTGCCGGAACAGAGGGATGTTCTCTTGCCCTTGCTGGCAAAGACAGGAGGAGATCGGGGAAGACTCCTTCTCCGCGAGGGGTTCGAAGGTCTCGTAATGGACTCGAAGATTTACAGAGACAAGCTCAACGGTGCTGGGAAGGTTGCCTGTGCCGCGGCATGAGACTAAGCGATGACAAAGCTGGCCAAGGCATTTGTGCTGTTGGCGTTGCTTAGCACGCCTGCAACGGCATTCGCGCAGGCGACAGCCGCGCGAGAATTCTCGGCGCGGTGCGCGGCCTATTACGCATCGAGATTCAAGGTCCCGGTAGAGCTGGTGGACGCAATCATCCAGGTGGAGTCGGGCTGGAATCCCCGTGCGGTTTCAAAGAAGGGAGCGGCGGGGCTCATGCAACTGATGCCCGAGACTGCCCTACGCTTTGGAGTCCGTGACCGATTCAACATTCAGGAAAACATTCGCGGTGGCGTTGCTTATCTGGCTTGGCTCATTGGCCTGTTCCACGGCGATCTTCGATTAGCCGTTGCAGCCTATCAGGTTGGGGAAGAGGACATTCTTGCGCGAGGACTCGCGTACTCTTCCCGGGAAGTTTTTGAATACGTGAGCCGCGTTGCCCGACTCTACCGCGCGCTGCGGCGCGAAAGATTCCGTATGGTGACGGCCGATGGCGCTGTACCGGGAGCTTGAGGTGGAAACGATGAAACGTTTGTGTGGAGCTTGGTTCTTACTTTTTTCTCTTGGCGGCGGCGCGGCCTTCGCGCAATTACCAGAAGTTGTTCCGCGGGTGCTTACGAATACAGAGCTCACGGGAAAGGTCACGAAGGTCGAGGTCGAGGATCGGTTTGTAACTACGATCCGGCTGCCGGAGACAGTCAATTCCGTGGTTGTCGGCGACCCGTCGAGATTTCAGGTAGAACACTCCGACAAGGAGCCGAAACTTGTTTTCGTCAAAGCGATCACCACCAAGCCGGCCGAGACCAACCTCCTGGTCTCCACAACCAGTGGACGACAAGTGAGCCTCTTGCTGGTCAGCCGGGGAGAAGACGCCTCCTCCGAACGAATTCCGGTGGACTTTGTCGTCAGCTATCAAACCTCGCGGGACTTCCTGGTTCCGCCGTCTGGCTTCCCGTTTGCCATGGTGGGCGAAACCGTGTCGCTCAGCGCGTCGGATCATGCTGTGAGGAATGTGTCCCAAGCGCCTAGCGGGGAGATGGATCGAACAATCAAGCCACGAAGGGATCATCAGAACTCACCTCTCGATAGGCTCCTCGAAGAACAGGAATCTGCCCCCCTGCCCGCGCTTTACGGGGAACATATCCAGTATGAGTCCAGCCAGGGAGACCGTGTGCGTGCCGGAGTTGGGCGCGTCATTGACGGGGGCGAGCAGGTGATTGTTTTGTTTTCGGTCGTAAATCCAACCAAACACGCGATCCTGTTGATGCCGCCTCAAATTCAGCTCGCGGGGAGGACCACCACGGGGAAACTTATTCACCACCGAAAATGGCTTACGGCCGAACAGTTGCCCGTCCTGGAATATCGGTTGAACCACCGCCGACTCGGTCCCGGCGAGCGCGCCGATGGCGTTGCTGTATTTGAGCGCCCGCCCTACAAGCAATCGAATGAAATGCTTCTGTTGCAGGTGGCCGAAGCGGGAGCTGTGGACCGTCCCGCTCTTGCGCCTATTGGATTTGGAGTGAGTGCCGCGGAGGAGGCTTGGAATGGCAGAGGAAAATGAGAAGGAAACGAGTGTAGCCGCGCCATCGGCTCAAGTCGACGTGCCGGTAATCGAGGAACCGGAAGTTTCGAATCCTCCCGGATGGCGCCAAATCTTTCGCCAGGCATTCAATAAAGCCCGACGCGAACAGCGGGTCATGAAGAAGAGCGACAGAGGGCGCGATCAAAGCCGTTCGCTCTTCCTGCTTGCTGCAGCGGCTATTGCGTTGCTTCTTTTGTTCCTCGGCGTCTTTTCCTCTCCGAATGCCGGCAGGAAGCGCGACGCTTTCCGGCGGACCACGCCGGACCTGGGGCGCAGAACCACACCCGGGCAGCAAACAACCGGCCAATCGGGATCCGTAGCTCCCCTGCTGAACGCGCAAACCGAGCAGTCCGTATCCCAAGGCGCACAGCAGGTCACCTCCGAGGATGTAAACCAGACGGCGCGCCCAATCCAATCGACGACGGCGGCGACCGCAAACCCTCTGACCTCTCAGAGTACGTCTAACGAGGGGCAATACGCTCTGGGAAGGATCCATTTCTCAGGTCCAGCGACGCCCGAGCGTACACTGGAAGGCAACCGCGTGTCCGGGCGCTCTGGTTTGGATGATCTAAAGAAGCCGTCATTGGTGTTCATTCGCAGCGCACAAACTGGCGCAGCAAGCACAAATGCGAGAACCACTTTCGCCGGCCGGCAGGAAGGCCCGGTGACGCTCGCGCTGCCTGTGGGAACAAGGTTAATCGCCCGACTGCAATCTGTTGTCACGAGTGCGGTGAAGGCGCCTGTGGTCGCGGCCATCGAATACAACTACGAGAAGGATGGAGAGATCGTTGTGCCCGCGGGGGCCACGGCAATCGGAACCCTCGAGCAGGCAGATCGCTCCGGGTATGTAGCCATCCGCTTCGATTCGCTTCAGTTGCCGGACGGGAGTTCCGAAAAAATCGATGCCGCAGCGATGAGCCTTGACTACGGGCCTCTGAAAGGACGTGTGAGCGGGAAAAAGACGGGAACGAACTTTCTGGTTCGGGCCTTCACCGGCCTGGGGGAGGCAGCAACGTACCTCGTGGGATCAGGCGGCTTGAGTGCGCCGCTTTCCGAGGGTGCTTTCTTGCGGGACCGCATTGCCACCAACATCGGAATGGCCGGAGATCAGGAGTTGAACGGCTTTGCATTCAACCAGAACATCATTGTGACTGTGCCGGCGAATACCAGGTTTTACATCGTCATGGAAAAGGGAGAGACCGAGAGCGGCGGAGAAGCGCGGCCGGCAGTAGCCGGGCAAATTAGCCATACATCGCTGCCTACTCCCGAGGAGCTTCGCCAGCTGATGCAACTCAAGCGAGAACTGAGCGAAATGTATGAGCAATCGAGCGCGCAGGCACCGCAACAATGAAGGAGAATGACAAGAAATGAAACCGCATTGGAAGCCTTTGGAGGATGGTACGAATCGAAATCGAGCCACAAACCCGGCCCATAAACTAGGCCTTGCCCAGGCCCATTGCCGCATTGAAGTCCTCCCTGTGCCCCTTTGTTGGCCCCTTTTTTGTGAAATAAAGTCTCATGCGTGCTGCCCCAGCAAAGCGCTCAGTCCCTTCTACCTGCTGATGCTCACGTCCTGCGAGGCGGGCGCAGTTTCAAGAGAAGATCAAAATCGGCCTTCCCGGGCGGGCTGCGCGAGAAGCTTCACCGCAAGTTCGGAGCCCCAACCGAGACCTGAGATTGCTCCTCTGATCGTCCAATCCTTAATAACCGCTAACGGTTTTAGTACGCCTCCACTTTTTTGACAAACGTGAAAACTCATCTTAGCTTCCGCCGAGCTTCGGTTGTTTTTCACTCTGGTTGCAGCACTGGAGAGAAAGGCGGCGAAGCAGAAAGGGGATCGCAATCGATGAAAGTGAAGTTAACCGAAGCAGGGAAACGAGCACTCGTCTTTGCCGCGATCGGCTTCGTCCTTGCAGCGCAATACGCTTGGGCGCAGAACCTGGGAAGTCAGCCGCAATTCAATGTAGCGGTGCAAGGGCAGACCGGCGCTCAACCGGAAGGCGCGTTCCTGAACTTCATCAACTGGATTGGCAACGTCATCGCTCCCGTCGGAGCCGGCGGCGCGGTTTTAGCGGCGCTCGTTTCCTGGATGCATGGGCGAGGCGCCGGTCGATGGCTTGTGGCTGCTGGAGGGCTATTGGCTGTGTCCGGGCTGACTCGATTGATCGAGTTCTGGATTACCAACGGTACGGGAGGCGTGACGTAAATCGGGGCGACATAAGTCTGCTGGCGGATGATGCAGGCGGTCAACGAAAGGAGCGATCGAGAGACCGCCTGCCAAGTCCGCATGAGGATTCCACAAAGTCCTTTGCCTGGAGAGTGAGGAGAAGAATAGAGCCATGGCTGTTCCGCAACTTTTGAGCGACATCATCCAGGTGCTCCTGCAACTGGCTCCGCCGACCGCGTTGGTCGCGCTGGTCTTGGCAGGAATCAGCTTGAGACGCGAAGGCGGACCCGCGTTTCTCATTGGCGGCAGCTTCACCAAATGGGTGTTCTGGGCCGTGGTTTTTGTCACGCTCGTGCCCCTCATGGGATGGTTCAGCTCGTTCGGAGTTTCTGCTCCATTGCCCGGCGGCGGAATCGGTACTTCCTGGCTGAGTTCGTTCGAGTCCGATGTGTCGAGTTTCGTAACAACTTTCGTTGTCGCCCGGCTGGTGACCATTCTTGCCGCGTTTTTTGTTTTGCGCGCCATTCTCGACGCTGCCTCGGGCGAACATCCTCTGCCCTCCATTCTCGCGGCTATGTTCCTGCTCGGGACGCAAGCCACATACTCTCTGATCCAGGGCTACAACACAGGCACGCAGTTTGCCACGGCGGACGTACTCGACAGCCTTTGGAACTATCTGGCCGGAACGATCATGCCCATCGCCGCAGGCCTTGCGATCGTGGGCGCGATCATCAATTTTGCCACGCACCGCCCGGCCATGCGTCTGGTTGCGGTCGCGCTGGCCATGCTTTGCGTTTCAGGAATCTGGAAATTGGTTCTTTCCATGGAAGCGTAGGAGACGATGTCGTTCACAAACGGAATTCTGCACTTAACCAATTGGGCGGGAAACGTGATTTTGCCGACGCTGGCAGGATTGTTCTTTGCCGTCGCTGTTCTGAAATTCGCCCGCTCGGAATCCCATGCTGCCGCGATGTACGGCGGATTTCTTTGCCTGATGGCCTCGGGTCTGTTGCGTGCGATGGAGACGTTCGCCTCACAACGGCCTTGGAACGATCCGGACGTCTACTGGATGTCTCTGGTGACTTTGATCGATTGGATTTGCAACGTACTCCTCCCCGTGTATGCCGGCCTTCAGGTGGCGGCGGGGGCGTTGCGCATGGGCATCATCACCCGCGTCCATCCCACAGAAGGATGGATGAGACATTTCGTTGCTGCAGGTTTGTGCTTGCTTTTATCCGGGATCGTTCGCATGGCGGAATATTTTGTCGTACAGGGCACGGCGGGAGTGAGGTGAGAAGGATGTCGCTCGAAATTACACCTGTTTACCGCAACCTGCGAACGCGCGTCACGTTTTTCGGCCTCGAAGCGGAAGACCTGTTCGCCATTCTGGCTCTTGCTGTGGTTGCGAATATTTTCGGACGGTTTTTGCATCGCGAGATGTTCGGCCTGCCGATGAACATGGTTTTGCAGTACATCGTGCCCGCGCTGAGCGTCCCGGCATTGATGCTGTTCAAGTACGGCAAGCAGCGCGGCTACTTGCGGGACTGGGTGATGTTCCATTCGAAGCCCCACGCTTATTCGGCGCTTGAGCGGGACCGGGAATTTGCGCGGGAGTATCTCCGCCCGGAGAATTCATGATGCCGCTCACGATCGAACGCTACGAACATTCGATGAGCGCTCCCCCGCTGTGCGAGCAACTCCGCATCCGCGATTTGCTCGGCGATGTGGCCGTGCAAATCGACGGATCTCTGGTGGCAGGCTACGAAGCCGGAGGAGTGCAATCCTATTACGCGAGCGATGAGGGAAGAAACCGGATCAAAGGATTGCTCGAAGCCCTGGTGAGATCCCTGCCGGAGCGCTCCATGCGCATGCAGGTGCGGTTCGAGATTTCCGAAGGCACGGGCGACCTGGTTTCGCGCTGCCTCCGCGAGCGCCGGAGCGAGAGTCCGGTGCTTCGCGAGCTCGACCGCCTCCGTGCCGAGCTGTGGCGCAGCCGCGAAGCGGCCGGCTTCTACCTTGAACATTTCCTCCACCTGTATTTCATCTGGAATCCGCGCATTCATCATCAATCGCCGGACTTCGAATGGAAACGAACAATGAAGTCGCGCGGGCGGTTCAGCATCTCCGCCACGAAGTGCATCGAACGCTCGCGCGGGGAGCATGACGAGCTTCTCGCCGAATTCAACAGTTTGCTCGCCGGGGTGGAAGCCACGCTCGGAGCCACGGGCATGCCCATTCGCCGAATGACCCACGAAGATATTTTCTTGGAAATCAAACGCGCGCTTCACCCCCTGGGCAAAGACACGCGGCCTTATCGCTCGCCGGGCGAGTCGCTCTGGTATGAGAGCGCGCGCAGCCAGATGACAAACGTGAATCTTGAAGATGAACAAGACGATTACCTCAAGATCGGCGGGCTGCTTTATTCCTGGGTCAGTTTGAAAGACCTGCCGGATGCCACCTTCCCGGGGATCCTGCGCGAACTCGTGGTCATGGATTTCCCGATCGTCATCAATGCAGAAGTTGCTCTGCCGGATCAGAGCAAATCGATCAAGCAGTACAAGAGCCGCTTGCGCAAAATGCTCGCGGCGCAAAAGGATTTTCATGGCGGGTTTCGCATCAACGTGGACGCTCAGGTGGCCGAGCACCAGCTGGTCCGGGTATTGCAGGACTTGATTTCGAGTTCTCTCAAAGCCTGTCAGATGAGCCTGATCATTACGGTGCGAACCTCCCGGGCTTGTCGGGATCGCATGGAACGGGAAGAAGCCGAGCGCATCTTAGCCGACCGCCGCCAACGAGTGCTGCATGCGATTGCCCGTATGAACGGCGGACGTGGGATTCCCGAGACCTTGGCGCAGAAGCGGCTGTTCTTCACCGGCCTGCCGGCGATGGGAGGGGAGAACCGCCGTGAACTCGACTTGCTCACGCTGAACGCCGCCGATCTATTGCCTGTAGAAGTGCCGTGGCGAGGAACGCCGCATTCCCCGCTCATGCTTTTCGAAACCCCCTACCGGCAATTGGTGCCCTTCTCTCCCTTTGACGCAAGCCTCGGCGACGCGAACATGCTGATCATGGCCAAGAGCGGCGGCGGAAAAACCTTCATGGCCCAGCTCTTCTTACTCATGATGGCGCGCGCCAACCCGCAAATCTCCATCATCGAGCGTGGCGACTCCTACCGGCCGCTGGTGGAATTGATGGGCGGGCGGGTGATCACCGTGGAATTGGATGGGCGGGAGACGCTCAATCCCTGGGACTTGCCGCCGGGCGAAGCGACGCCCAGCAAGGAGAAGATCGCGTTTTTGAAAAACCTCACCCGGCACATGATCGGGGACAGCCCGGGATCGGATAGCTCACTCGTTGACAACTTGCTGAGCGATGCGATCGCGCGAACTTACAAGCGCTGCGCCATCCGTTACTCGAACCCCATTCCCACGTTCAACGACCTGCGCGAGGAACTGGCGCAGTGGCGGGATGAAGAGCGCATGCAGCGCACCATCGACGAGGCCCGTTTGGCGGCCATCAAGCTGCGCTCGTGGACCGGCGAGAAGGGGATTTACACCAAACTCTTCGACGCTCACACCACGATGCGGCTCGACAGCAATTGGCTCTTCTTCAATGTCGAGGGATTGAGTTCGGATGCGAAGCTCGAAACCGCCATGAGCATGCTGATTGCGAATGCCGTGGCATCGCGGGCGAGCGGGCAGACCGGTCAGCCCAGCATCACCGTGCTCGATGAGTGCTGGTTTCTCCTGGACTCCCCAACCCTTGCGCCCGAAGTGGTGCAGCTCTTCCGCACGGCGCGCAAAAGAAATTCGAGCGTCTGGGGAATCAGCCAAACCGTCGAGGACTTCGTGGGAACGGAGTTCCAGCCGCGCGAGCATGGCCCGGGGATCCTCAAGAACACGAGCACGAAGATCATCGGGCAGCAACCCGGGGACATGACCCCACTCGTGAATCATCTGTATCTGAATCCCGTGGCGCTCAACGAGGTGAAGCGGTTCAGCGCTCCGCGCAAAGGAGAAAGCGCGGACGCGCTTCTGGTGCTGGGGGAAAAGGCCGAGACAACGCAAACGATTCGCATCGTGCCCACGGCGGTCGATTACTGGATCTGTACCACGTTCCCTCGGGAGAGGCGGTACCGGACCTGGGTGCTCAAGAAATTCACTGATCAGTCGCCCGTTGAAACCTATCGGGAATTAGCGCGCAAGTTTCCTCATGGATTGGCGGAGGTGCCGCCGTTGCCGGAAGAGATCTCCGGGGCAGTAGCAGGAGAAAAGCAGTCATGAACCTGCCGTGGAGTGCGATCTCACCGCAAACGAAAAAGCTGCTCCGTATTTGCGCATGGGCTGCGCTGATCGTAGTGCTCCTGGCGAGCTTGCCCTTCCTGTTCAAGGTTTTAGGCCATGGAATCGATTGGCTCACGGGATTGCTGCCGAACCCAGAAAGATTATGGGAGAGACTTTTATGGCTGCGCTGACGAACGTGCTGTTCGGCTCTTTGCTGGCTCTGTTCGGTTACGGGATGGTCAGGGCTAAGAGCCGGCGCCAAGTGCTGGCGCTCACTCTAGCAGGCATGCTCGCGGTGGCGTTCATCGGTCCGCCGCCCGCCGAGGCCCAGGGGAGCCTTGTGGCAGCAATTCAATCCGTGCTGAACGTTATCAATGGCTTGATCAAGACGGCTTTGAACTCGATGAACTCGGTGCGTACCGCGGTCAGCAATTTCTACCAGCAAGTGACTTGGCCGGTCGCGCTGATCAACCAGTCGAAAGCCATGGTAACGCAAATGATCGGCCAGTACCGCAGCCTGATGCAGAGTATTTTCAACATCAACCTGAGAAGCGCCACACTGCCGAATCCAACGGCGCTTGAAAACGTGATGCGGAATCATCAGACCAATGATTTCTCCCAGCTGACGATAACGTTCGGAAAGACTTATGGGGCCTTGCCAACTGCGACCGCAGCGGGCCCTGCAGACCGGACGATGGTGGACATGGATGACGCACTGGCGCTCGATAACTTGAAGACCCTCAAGGAAAGCGACGCCGCGGACGATTTGACCTTGCAAGTGGCAAATAACATCGAGAATGGCGCTAGCCAGGCGGCGCCCGGTTCGGCGCCATTCCTTACGGCAAGCGCAGTAGCGGCTTCCATCGAGAGCCAGGCCCTCACGCAGAAAATGCTGGCGGCGGAATTACGAGACGAAGCCGCTCACCTGGCCCACGAGAATGCGCTGCGCAAGCGCGGGGTCGCGATGACCGGGGATGTGAACGCCGAGATTCTGAAGCTGCTCGAACGGAAGTAAGAGAGGAAAAATTTGATGAGGAAAGTTATGAGGAACGTGAAGCGGTGGTTCGAGTGGGCCTGGGGGCACAAGGTGCGTGCCGTAGTTTTGTTGGCAGTGTTTTCTCTCTTGATCCCGCGGCCCGCTCGAAGTCAGTTCCTCGACCCTTGCTGCGCCATCATGGCGGCGGGCTTGAGCACAATTTCGAGCACGCTCGGCAACGTAATTGGCGGAGGGCTGGGAAGCATTTTGTCGGTCGAAAAGAACATCTCGAACTTCCAGCAATCAGTCGTCTGGCCGCAGAAATTGATTGCTCAGGCTCAATCCCTGGTGGGGACTGTGCAGGGCCTCTTCAACCAGATGCAAGGTGTCATGAAGATGCCCGTAAATAGCGCAACGCTGCCGGCCACCCGGCAGTTCGAGCAGAACCTTCTTTCCGGCAACCCGAACCAGATCGCTCAGACCACGGCTCAATACACAACCGTCTACGGGGCGGTGCCCAGTGCGACCGCTGCCTCACCGGAAACGCGAGACCTGATCGATATGACCGACGCCACGGCGGAGGCGGCAATGAAAAAAGCGATCGAGATTGATGCCCTGGCGGACCTGGAACTCCAGGCTGCCGATCAAATCAACCGGAGCATCGCGACGGCTGCGCCCGGCAGCGCGCCGATCATAGAAGCCCAGGCGGATGCGTGGCTGGTTCGCGCCAACGCGTACACCCAGTCGGCGACCGCCGACCTGATGCGCGTGCGCGCGATTGCGCTGGCCAATGATAGCGAGAACCTAAAAAACGGCGCCGCCAATGCGACAGCCGTGCAGCAGCAGATTTATAACCTTCTGAAAAGACAGTGAACCGTGTTCTATTTTGAACAACTCTTCCAGACAGCGCTCAACGGGATCGACAGCGCGAATGTTACCAGCGCCGTGCTGGGCGTTGCGGGAACGATTCTCCTTCTGAGCTTCCTTTACAGCGCCTACCAGGCGTTCGCCTCCGGAGGCGACGTGCGCATGCTGGCGGTCTCCGGAATCAAATACCTGATCTTGGGATTGGTCTTTGCGAACTACGGCTCTGTCTTTCGCGACGTCAACGGAATGTTCAACTCTGTCGCCAACTTTATTTATAGCTCGACGGGTGTGAAAGACGTGTTTGCAAATTGGATGAGCCAGCTCGCCCAGTACTGGCAGAGCAAAGGCAGCGCCTCTCTTTGGAATCTTGTGACCGGCCTCGTTTCCGGAGTCATCAGCTTGATGCTCATCCTGAGCGCGTTCGTGATTTTCCCCGTGAGCTACTTGGTTTTCACCTTCTTCTATGCCATCTATGGCGCCGTGCTCTACGTGACCGGGCCGTTTGTCCTGGCCCTCCTGCCCGCCAAGGGCCTCAGTCAGTTGTCGCGCGCCTACTTGGTGAACCTCATGACGTTCGAGGCTTGGGGAATTGTTTACGCAGTCCTGCAAGTCCTCATTTCGGCGGTGAATCTCGGGAGCATCAACGCCGTGCTTGGTGCGAATGGAGTGCTGAATAGCTTCGTTGGGTCAAGCCAGATGATTCTCCTGGCGCTCACTGCGAGCGTCTTTTCCTTTTCGATTGCGCTCATTCCGTTCATTTCGAGCCGCATTGTGCGTGGCGACGTCGGCAGCACGATGATGACCATGGTTGGGGCCATGACCACGGCGGCGAGCGCGGTGGCCGGGTTGGCTGCGGCGTCGGTCATTGGCGTGAGAGAAGGCGTACTTGCTTCTCGTGCGGCAGAAGGAGGATCGGCGGCATCCTCACCGCCTTCGGCGCCCCCGCCGCCAGGCGATTCCCGAGCTGCGTTGTCGGCTCCTGTTTCCTCCGGCACGAACGGGATGTCGGATAGCGGTTCACAGACGGCGGCAATTGCTTCTACTTCAATGGCCCCGGCACCACCCGCCGCCGCAACGAACGGGCCAAACTCCTCGGCTTCGAATAGCAAGGGCGGCGAGGCCCTTGCTTCCGCGTCGCCTTGGCGCGCTTCTTCGACACCTGGCCAATATCGAGGAGTCCATATCCCGCATGCATCGGCTTGGTACATCGGCTATTCGCTTGGATCGGTCTTCCGGGGATTAAAAGGAAGGGAATAACAGATGAAAAAGATCAGTCGAACGGAAGAGTTTCCCGAGATCGCTCGGTACACCAAATATTATGAACACGACGGCATGCTCCGCGCTTATGCCAATCGCGCCATGCTGCTGGCGATGATTTTCGGTGTGCTGGCTATGGGCGCTCTGGGCTTCGCAATTTATCTCCGCGTCCAGCCGCCGACCGTGATCCGCGTGGATAAAGATGGCCATGCTTCCGTCGTGGGCGGGCCTTATCCCGGTAATGCGGGAGCGTTCAAGTCGCGTTACCTATCGTCGACCGATACTTCCTCAGACGTTGCACCCACAGACCTCGAAGGCCGCGCGGTGGTGCGCCAGTTTCTCAGTCTGTATTTGTCATACACGCCGGACTCGGTCGATCAGAACTTAGCCGAGGCCTTGAACATGATGACCGCCAACCTGCGCGCTTATTCCATGAACAAGCTTCGGGATGAGGACACCGTGGGAAAAATCAAGAGCGATCACATCATTTCGGAGTTCCAGATTCGCTCGATCGAGCATGAAAAGGGAATTCCGTGGACCTACACCGTGTTTGGCGTAAAGGAAGTTCACCGGGTGAAGAACCAGACCGAGACTACCGACGAGATTGTCGGGCAATACCATGTGCGGTTAGTGGAGACGGCTCGCTCGGAAACCAATCCCAGTGGCCTGTTGGTCGCCGAATACGGTGAGCAGGAGATGGTCGGCGAGAAGCAAACGGGCCTGCTGCAAAGGAGCGAACTCGATAGCGGCAGGCCCTGATGAGAAATTTGCCGTGGAGAGAAGGTACTCCAAAGCGGAAGACGAAAGGAGGTCCCGAGCGTGATGGCGGGCGTAACCGAGGCAGTCGGAGAATCGAAGGATTTGCAGGTGAGAACCCCCTCGCGCGGGACTCGCACACCGCGCACGGGACAGCCAAATCGAATGGAGGGGCGGCGCTTCTTTCTTTCGAAACACAGTGAGACGAGCGCCGTTCCGGAGTTGGGGCGAGAGTTCCCGGGAGAGCCGGAAGCGATAGTGGAATCACTCAAGACCGGCCTCAGCTACTTCGTGGTCTCCGAGTGGCGCGGAGTAGCAGATTTCTCGGGTCGCAAGCCACAGCTCAGCCGGGAAGCCGTTGCGCAGTGCGCTAAAAACGGAGTAGCTGGAATTTGATCTAGAGACTGATGTTGGTCTCATGAGAGCCGTCCACAAGCTCCAGTAATTGTGGATCAGTGCTTGGCTCGCTTGAAGTGTCCCCAAACGGGCTCGCCAGAGCGGGTCGGCAGACTCCTGGTTTGTTGTTGCCGGACAAACACAGGAAAGACAAGGCAGCAACGAGGAAGCAGGCGCGTTGAACTGCCTAAGCAACCAAGCTGGTCCGGTTCTTCGCGAACCTGACCGGAAACCGTACCTCGTTTTCGGCACAGGACAGCGAAGAGACCGGCGGCAACGGCCTTCTTCTATGTCCTTTGCCGGACAGACGAAAGGAGGAGAAGAAATGGCAAGGGAAGCAGTGAGTGGAATGACCGTGGTAACGCTCGACGTCAACGAGATGGGACAAATTAAAAAGCGCTTGCCAAGGCTGGCTAAGGAAGAGCAGCTCGAAAACACGCTCCTGCAAGGCCTCTATGACGGCATTCGCGTGGCTCGTCTTAATGTTCCGCCCGGGAAACTCGAAGATCATCAGGAGAACGAAGTTCAAAAGTCCATGCGGTCTTTCGAGTTTGAGGGCGTGCGCTATCGGCTCATCGGCGCCTCCGCTTCGGCGAAGAGCGGGAAGTTCTACGCCGTGGACGAACGCTACGAGCCGATGATCGCCGAGCGTTTCCGCAAATGGCCCGAAGCTGCCATCACCTATTTCGGCATTCTGGTTTCGCCGTGTCAACAGCGCATCCAGTTGTCTGATGCACGGGTGATGGTGGTGAAGGATCGCACGCTGGGCACGAACGACTGCCGCGGCTGGATCTCGGAGTCGCTGTTCGAGCGGTTTCACCTGCCTCGGCATCGGCTCTACCAGTTCCGGCTGGCGTTCGAAAACACCCAGGCCAAGGGCGCATGCAAGGTGATGGCGGATGACGTCGCCGAGAAACTTGGCGCGGACATCATCCTGCCGGAGTCATGCGTGAAGCCCGAATACCAACAATCGTCAAGGGTTCTCGACTTCTTTCGATGGCGACGGCCAAAGGTCGAGGTGAAGGCTTTCCGGGGGCCGGTTGTGTTGGGCATCCGGGAGGTCTCACGCAAACTCGATCTTCAGAGCAGCTACACGCTCATTGAACACGCGCCGTGGATGTCCATCCAGACCGAAATCGCCCCGTTCGCCATGGAACAGGCTCGCAAACTGCGGGCAGCATGCCAGGACGGACGCTACGACGAAGTGGTCGAACTTCTGGGCACGTCCCGCGCGCAAGGTCCATGGGAAGAAGGCGCCGACTCGGAGTTCACTTCATCGGAGCACACCATTGTGGAAGCAGTGCTCAAGGTGGATTCGAGCGGTTACCTCATCAAGCATCCCTACATCAACAACGCTCTGAACCGCTTGCTGGCGAAGTGGACGTTCAAGCTTTCGACTGCGGGCGGGTTCAAAATCCCAGGTTTCGCTCTGGCCGACGACGGCTTCCTGAACCTTTATCGGGGTCAAGTTGTCGCCGCATCGGACTGGCTGCCGCGGGATCGGGCCATCAGTTCGCTGCCGTGTCCGAAGGGCTTGGTTGTGCGCTACCCCATCCGCATGTTCGAGGACCTGCTCCCTTACACGCGGGTGTCCACCGAAGAGGCGGTTACTCTCATTACGCAAGCGATTGAGGAGCACAACGGCTGTTCAGTCGATACCGAGGCGGTTGTCGATTTGGTGGAAAAACAGGTCAGGCTTGAAGGGACGTTCACCCTGCACAGCGAAACGGCGGCCAAGAATGGCGGAGACTTCGACTTCGACCTGGTAGCTGTGGTCGAAGGAGATCGTTTCCCTTGTTTTGTCCAAAGCCGCTTCGCGCACCAGGAGCGGCACGAAAAGGAAAAGACCAAACAAAACAAGAAGAAAAGCCCCTGGTGGAACCTCGCGCGGGTGGCCAATCAGGCCAAAGGAAATCAGATCGGCTCGATTACCGATCTGAAGACCTCCTGCTACGCCGCCGGCTTTCAGGAAGAGGCCTACCAGCTCGTTGATGAGCTGCAACACGCCTTGGACAGCCTGAAGTGGGGAACCCAGGTGAACCAGGAGCTCGTGGCCGAGATCCGCAAAAAGGTGCCGCTCGCACCTTGGCTGCAGTTGAAGGACAAGGAGCGGGTGAGCGACATGCCGGTACACCTGGACGTTCTGCCCACCGACAGGATCGGGTGGCTCTACAACCTCGTGAGGAAAGAAGTCGAAGATTTCTTTTCCGCGAAGCTGCCCATCGCCGACTTCTACGGGTTGATTTCTGGCGAGCACTTCACCCGGGAAATGTCCCAGGAGTGCCGCCTGGTCAGTCGCATCTACGCGGACGAAGTCGGAAAACTCATCACTGAAAAACAGGCATTGGATGAAGCCTTAGTGAAGACCGAGGCGGAGTACGAGGCCAAACGCGACGACCAAACAACCAGAAATGAAGCTCGCGCGCAGCGAAATGCCGCCCGAAACAAGGTCCACGCCCACAAGGAACACTTCCGCGAGGAGTTTCAGGCCTTGCGGTCGCTCGTTCAGGCTTGGGGAGACGGCAAGAAGCAGAATCGGCGAGGTTGGTGTCAGGCCCTACACACGATCATATGTGCGGGGAAAGGCAACGGCTCGCTTTTGTTTCACGCTTTCCCCCAGGAAATCATCGACAAGATCGCGGAGGAGACGGGCAGTAACCCTGTCGAGGTCTCCGTTCCCGATCTAGTTGATGGGGAAATTGAATTCGATGAGGATGGCCGCGTCTTTCTCGTCGAGCAGTTTCCCAACGGGGATGGCACGACTCATGAGCGCAAGATCTTCCTTCTTCAAATCTCGAAGAAGGGCGAAGTGCTTGTGGACGGCAAAGTCGTCGAACGTGTCGAGCCGTTCCCGATGCAAAACGGCGCCGGTGTGATTCGCGATGGCAAACTGGTGTTCAGCAGCATCCGCCAGCGTCCCACCGTGAAGCGTCAACCGGTCAGTTCATGTCAGTCGGTCGCAAATGTCAGGAATGCGGCCGGCGCGCAAGGACCGACACCTTGGTGAAACAAATGCCTCCGGGAGGCTTGGAATCAGGTCTCCCGGAAGGCCACATATATAAAGGATGGACGAGAGGAGGCGACGTGAGGAGGTTCTGGGTTTCTTGCATAGCAGTGGCAGTCTTTGGATGGCCTGCCTGGGGACAGAAGGTTGAAACAGAAAAGGCCGGCCAGGGAAAAATCGTCCATGTTCAGACGGCTCTCGACCACTTGACGGTCCTGGAAATGAGCGAGCCCGTCAGCACCGTGGCCGTGGGAAGCTCCTCATTCCGAGTCGAATGGCGCGGGAACAAGGTTTTCATTGAGCCGACCGAAACGGGTGTGGCCACAAATCTCTTCGTGTGGACTCCATCCGGTCGCTTTAATTACGAACTCGATCCGGCGGGCGGGGTGCCTGAGATGGTCTTCGCGATTGACCAGCCGGCACCGAGCCCACCGAAGTTCAAGACAGCCCGGATTGAAATAGATAGACCGGCCGACCCTTTGCCTGACGAAGTCCTGATGGACATGCGGCCCGTTCAATTGCTGGGCCGAATCTCAAGGAAGAATCGAGTCTTTGTTCGCATAACGGATTGGTTTGAACAGAATGGAAAAATTCTTATCCGTTATTCCATACGGAATGATACCAATCATGTCTACCTGCCTGGCACTCCGCAGGCTGTGAAACTCAAAGATCCCCGGTATCCCCAGTCTCTCTACACCCTGCGCGATTACGAGCTAGCGCCAGGGGAATCCGCGCGATTGAGATCAGACGGCGCGACTCTCGTCGAAGTAGCGAGGGCCGACACGCACCTCGAAATCAAGCCAGGCCAAGTAGCCGCCGGCATTGTGACGATCAAGTTGCCGCCCGTGCGTCAGGAACCGACCGTGCTGCAACTGACCTTCCTCGCAGGATCTGACGGGCCAGTGCGCGCAACGTTGGTGCTGTGAAATGGCCGAACGAACCACACCGGAGGAAGCACGGACTTGGTTCGCCGCACACATGAAGCGGTGCCCGGACCACGGGTTCGGTAATGCAATTCTCAATCTGATGCTCTATCCAAGAAATCCGTTCAGTGTCAAGCGGCGGCGCGAGTTCAAGCCAGGATTTCTGTTTGCAGTGGCTTGGCTGGGAGGCGCCGTGGCATTGTTTGTGGTCTTCAACTGCATACTCGGGAGAACCTGACGGAATGGGCGTGCTTATTCAACTCGGTGCGTTTCTGGAGGTTCTCGCCCCAGACTCTGTTTGGTTGAGTTTATTGACGCTGGCGTTCTTCAACATGATTGTCTTTGCAGAAGCTCTCGGTGTGCTTGCATCCTGGGGAACCGTCCGCGTCTTGGAGCTGTCGGTTTTGCTTGCCTACGTTGTTTCCATCGGGATCTTTGCCCCATCCGCAGTTCGGTCGGGCTCAGGACAAACCTCTCTCCATCGTGATTCACATCTCTCCTCGGCAGAGTTGCAAGATGCAAGCGAGTGAACGCCCCGCTTCTCGTGGCAGCGCCGAACTCCTTGTCGGTCTTGCGTTTGCTCTGCTTGCCTGGCTGGTGAAATTTCTCATCATTGATGTCTGGCATTTCACGGGAACACAGGCCGCGGAGTTCTTGAGTTACTTCGTTCTTTTCGTCAGCGGCCTAATCTGGCTTGGCTTCCGGATCCTTACCGCCCGCTCGCGCCGCGAAAAAGAATGGCCGCATCACTACCTCGGCGTGCCCCGCCGCAAGGATGATGAGGCAGTCAGGAAAGCGTGGGGGCAGGACGCCGTGGTTCTCGGATACGACGTCCATGGCAAGCCATGGCTCTGGCCCGACCGCACGCGCGTAATGCAGGGGATCGTCCTCGGCATGACGGGAATGGGCAAAACCACCCTGCTCTCGAACATCATCACTCAGGATTTGTTTCGTGTGTTCGGCCCGTCTGAAGACCGGCACCGCATACCGATGATCATTCTCGATGGCAAGGCAGACTCTACCGTCTTCGACAGTCTTCTTCCTTATATCCACCGTTCGGGACGACTCAAGCAACTCCGAGTGATCAACCCTTCGAGGCCGGACATCTCCGTCGGCTACAACCCGTTCCACTCAAACGAGGTGGACTACACGTCGGTAGTGAACATGGTGTTCAGCTCATTCGATTTGCACCACGAGTTCTTCGCCGAGCACCAGTTGATCTACCTCTCGGACATTGTGCGCGTGCTTTCCTACACGGGCCTGAAGTTCAACTTCTATGACGTTCTGGTCATGGCTTTCGACGAGCATGTCCTGCGCGAGCAGGTCGAGAAAGCCTCGCGGCGCCTTGAAGAAGACACCAGCATCAGCGTGCAGCGGAAGCTCAATTTCGAGATGTCGGTTCGCAACCTCTACCAATCGTTCCAAGACTGGGAACGAATCCAAAAAATCCAGGGATTGGTGAACGAGTGCATGGCGTTTCTCGACGACGAGTTGAGTGTCATCACGGGACCGTATGAAGACTTGCTCTCGCTCGATGAGGTCATCGTGCAGGAGCTGATCCTCTATGTCTCGCTCAATGTCAACAAGAAGACCAAGCCGGTTACCGCCCTCGGGAAAATGCTCCTCCAGAACCTGCAATTGATCGTGGGCCAGCGGTATGAGCGTCGGGGAGAGCTTGTCCGGCCGAACCAGCCGCTTGTGAGTGTTGTGCTCGATGAATTTGCCCCCTTTGGCTACCGGAAGTTTCCGCAGATTCTGCAAACCGCGCGAGGCACCAACACCGCATTCCTATTCTCGATGCAGAGTCTTTCGCAACTGATGCAGGCTGGACGCGGCTTCAAGGAGGATGTCGCCTCCGCTCCCAACACCACCATGATGCTCCAGACCCGGGATGAGGAGACCGCGCGGTATTTCCTCCGGGCCTCCGCCGAGCACCGCGTGCGCCGGCGCAACGTCTCCCTGGAGCGGCGGTCATTACTTAGCCGGTATGAGGAGAGCGGCAGGGCGGTTGATGTGGAGGCCATCGAGACGCGGGCTCTCGATGAACACATCAAGAACATGCCCAAAGGCCAGATGCAGATCTTGATGACGGATGAGTCGCGCGGCACCCTGCATGGCCATCTGCACATCCGTCCTCCCGCGGATGTGCGCGTACCGCACTTCAGTGTCGAGCTTTACCCCAGGCTCAAACAATCGCGCCAGTCCTCGGTCGGCGCGAACCTCCGGTTCAAGAGTCCGCGCCGTCAGGACGCGCCCTACCGCCGACGGTCGTTTGGGGAGCGGCGCGCATGAAGCGGATGGCGGCGCGAGCTTTGCTGGTATTCGTCCTCTGCTCCCAGGTCTCCCCTCTGGCGGCACAGACTCCCGCGCGGCCGCACCTCGGCCGAGAGACTTGGTACGAAGTCATGTTCAAACAGCTGAACCGTTCGCACAAAAACTACGGGGAATGGCTCGAAGATCGCCGCGAGGCTTTGTTTAGCGCCAGCATCCAAAACCCGTTCTTTTGGTACTCATTCTGGATGACCGTGTGCACCGCCTTCTTGGTGCTTGCGCTGCTCAGGCGCATCGCCGATTCCCGCGAAGCGGCGCGGGAGCACGCGCGGATAGAGGCGGACGTCCGAAACCACGATCTATATTCCCGGGAGAAGGCCAAAGAGGCGGTCGAGCGATACAACCAACACATGGAAGAGTGCAATCGCGCGGCCGAGGCCGCGGAATCGGGAGAAGGACGCCCCGGCTGGGGAAGCTCCGCGGTCAACAGCGTGAAGGCCGAACTCGAACGCGTCACGAGCGAGCTCGAAGCCACGACGCAGGAACGAAACAAACTTCAGGAAGAACTCCGACAGAAATCTTTGATTGTTGCCGACCTTTCTACACGGCTTGACGTGTTGGCGAAGAAAATGGGCGGAACGCGAGGCGTGGGCGGCGGAGTTGCCGAGCCGGCGTCTACCGACGCCAACGGGGACGGTGTGCGGTTTGTCGGCCAGATCAACCGACTGCAGGAAGAGTTGTATGCCGAACGGCAAAAGAACAAACGGCTGAAGGGCGGATGACGGAAATGCTCGTCACGATTACTGGCTTTGGGAGTGTTTGGCGCCGCCGCTTCGGGAAAGACGAGAATGATCCGAGGCGATTCGCGCGGGCGGCATACTTCAACACGACCGGCGTTCCCATCAATGGACACATCCGAACGCGGCCTAAGATCCTCGGCCATATCCGGTTCAACGGGATCGGCGGCTTCGACCCATATCGTCCGCTGGCAATGATCAATAGCGTCTTTGAGTGCGCCGAGCCTTGCGTGTGGAATGGTCAAAACAAAGTGCTCTTCGAGCGCATGTTGCCAACTCCGGAACCGTCTGACTATTTCCTGGTTGTTGTCAGGGCCGCTGAGGTCGGACGTCTCGACGTGGGCTCATCAGCGTGGCACTCCGAAGGTACTCTGCTCATCTCCTTTAGCGAATGCCATGAGCAGCAGGAAGCAATGCTGTTGATGCCGCGAGGAGGCTGGCTGCGCACGGCTCTCGGCAGATTCGAGCTCAAGCCGTTCGTCTCTTGGCCCTGGAGTGCGCGGCTCCAGTTGGAATCCGTGTGAGGAGCGAAGACCGATGCGGTATCCGAAAGGTTCCCTACAACTCAGCCAATCGCGCGATCTGCCGATGCTGCGCCAAGTCTTGCACTCGGAATTCGTCACTCACACTCAGTTATTCGAGTTCATGCGGCTCAATCATTACGAACAAAGCCGAAAGTCTTTCGACTGGCGGCTGCGAAGATTAGTGGACGGAGAGCTCGTGCGTCGCGAGACAGCACTCACCACGCGTGGTGATTTTGTGTATTCCGTCGCAGGTAGCGCTGCGACGTTGCTGCAAGGCATGGGGGAGTATTGCTTAGTTGGTCGCAGCAGATTTAATGGGAGAGAAGTCGAGCGAAGTCTACTTCACGCCATCGAACTCAATGAGATTCACTTGAGCGCACTTCGAGCGGGACTACTTGTTCGGTGGAATAGCTCGGTGGAGGTCCGCTCACAAAATGAGCTGACCGGATTTGGTTTTGCGAAAGACTATGACGCGGTCGTGACGGTTCGCATCGAGGCTGGGGAGCAGCGTTTCGCACTCGAATACGAGCGGAGTCCCAAACCTGCGCGGTATTACAAAGACGTTGCCGCGGGGCTCGGTCGAGAAGCGCATCTGAGCCGCATCCTCTACCTAGTCTCCAATTACGACCTATTGCAATTCATTTCCGGCTTCTTCCGAAACAGCCAGTGCCGTGTCTTCTTTGGCCTAGTTAAAGACTGGCATGCGCAATTGCTCGATATGCCGATTTCGAGTTGCGCTGCAGTACGCTCCGCTCGGTTTAGGGAATCTCTAACCGATGTTGCCGTGCATCCGAGCCCTGCCGCTGTATCTGTGTGAGTGACCCGTTTGCCCTTCCATTGCCCTTTCTTTGGCACGACATTGAATCGAAGTTGCCCCGATTGATGCGGCACAATCGTAGGAGAAGATAGGGGTTGCGCCCTTACTATCGTGGAGTTGGTCGATCTTTGGATTGGGAATTAGATGGTTTGGGAGGATCTTCGATGTGTTTGTAGAAAAGGAAGGTTGTACCGGGCTATGTTGTGGAGTCATCGATGGATCGGATGGGCGTTGTGAGGAATTCGAGAGGCTGGGCCGACGAATGAACGAGAGGAAACAGTCATCGAGAACGGGTCGTTTGATTGCGGTTCGCTTGAGGCCAAGATTGCAGCGTGAGTGGGTATGCCCGGCTGCGGATTCCTACGGACTGAAAGTTTTGCGCGGACCTTGCGAGGTCCGGTTGGTGACGGACTCGCAGTATCTCGCAGGGATTCACTCGCAGCGCAATGCAGCAGCTGGGTGAATACGTGCGGCTCTTCGCGCGGGAACGTAGGCGGCAGTGAGCGCGACCGCTAGGAGGAATACGGCAGAGAGAAGAAATGCGAACGGGTTGGCAGCATGAACTCCATAAAGGAGGCTTCGGAGAAAGCGCGTTGCCGCAAGGGCGACGGCGAAACCGACCACGATACCTAAGAAAGAGAGTCTCGCTGCTTGCGAGAGGACGAGCCAAAGAATATGTCGCGGCTGCGCTCGCAATGCTATGCGCACGCCGAGCTCATGCGACCTTCGGACAACTACATATGAGACGAGACCATATACGCCCAATGCGCCGAGCCCAAGTGCGAAGGCCGCGAACACTCCCACCAGGATGCTGGCGGACCGAGGGGCTGCAGCCGAGTCCGCAACGACCGTGTCCTCCGTTCTCACATCGCTTGGCGGGGGTATGTTTTGGCCTAAAGCTGAAATGACATTCGCCAACTCGGATGCAATATTGGTGGGGTTTCCGACTGTGCGCACAACCAACGTCATGTCTGCGAAAGGACCTTCCACGCCATTCGCGCGGATGGCTGTGGGACCATAGGGGATGTAGACCTCCCCGGCGGCCCATGCTGGAAGATTCTTCACCAATGTGTACTCCCGCGTGTTTCCCACAACACCTACGATCCTTCGCTTTTCTCCCGGAAGCCACACGGGACTGATAGATTTTCCGAGAGGATTCTGTCCCGACCAGAAGCGGTCAGCAGTCGAAGAGCTTACCAACACAACGGGGGAAGCGTTCGGGGCTGTATCCCCGCGTGTGAAGCCACGCCCGCTGATCAGGGGTATGCCCATGACCCCTAAATAGCTTGGTGTTATGACTCTCTCTAAAAGCAGCGGGGCTGATTCGCCAAGGGGAGGGATGTATCCTTCGACGTTTGCCACAATGACATCACCGAAATCTCCTCCAAGGGGAGGCGAGCTCACGGCCGCTACACCTTCTACCCCGGGCAAGGCGGAAACGCGGCCTAGTAGATCATTATAGAAATTCTCGCAACGGCGTAATACTCTGCAGAAATCTTCGTTTGGGCTAACGCGCGCCATTACAATATGATCTCGCCTGAAGCCTAGGTCAGAAGCCATCAAATTCCGTAGGCTTTCCGTGAGGAGTATCGTCGAAATTACTAGAACAACAGAGACGGCTACCTCAAGAACCACGAGACTGTCCTGGAGTCGATGGCTCGTCCGCCCCGATGCGTGGGGCCTGCCTAATTTCAGCGACTCGGCAAAGCTTCCGCTTGAAAGGGTCATAGCGGGCGCAAGACCGAATAATACCCCCGACAGAACGGCGAGCATAAATGCGAATGTCAAGACGCGACCGTCCACTGTGGCTGTCCCAATCCGAGGAATGTTCACAGACAAAATGGATTTAAGGGCATCAAGTCCAACGAAAGCACACGCGATTCCTGGTAGTGCTCCCCCAAGTGCCAGTGATCGGCCCCGGTATTTTTGAGCCACTCTGAAGGTTAGTTTCCGGCAAAATCTGATACCCCAGGAAGGGAGATTTGCCGTGAAGCGCAAACGATTCACTGTCGAACAAATCGTGGCAGTCTTGAAGCAGGCGGAAGC
>Ga0209061_1000950_pt1 | contig 55996 bp, 55 predicted proteins | sample Coa_R1_10_FD_187157 | JGI IMG/M metagenome (GOLD analysis project Ga0209061, IMG submission 187157) | Surface soil microbial communities from Centralia Pennsylvania, which are recovering from an underground coalmine fire - Coalmine... | ecosystem: Environmental > Terrestrial > Soil >... | reverse complement strand
CGAGCACGCCGACGATCACGAGCCAGACCCAGCCGTGCCGGTAGGCGGCCGCGAAGACGTAGAACTTGCCGACGAAGCCGCCGCTGACCGGCAACCCGGCGAAGCCGAACATGAAGAACCACATCGCGGCGCCGAGGAACGGCCGCTCCCAGCCGAAGCCCGCCAGGTTGTCGAGCGTCACCGGCACGCCCAGCTCTCGCTCCCGGGCTGCGACGACCGCGAACGAGCCGAAGGCCATGGCCGTGTAGGGGACGAGGTAGTACATCAGCGCCCGCGCTCCGAGCGCGCCCCCGGCGCTCAGCCCGATCAGCATGAAGCCGGCGTGCGAGATCGAGGAGTAGGCGAGCAGGCGCTTGAGGTTGCGCTGCACGAGGGCGGCGAAGTTGCCGATCGCGAGCGAGATCGTGGCGACGACGGCGAACGCCCAACCCCAGAGGTGCTGGTCGTGCGGGAAGGCGGTCGTCAGCACCCGGAAGGCGAGCAGCAGGGCCGCCGCCTTGGTGGCCGACGACATCCAGGCGGTGACCGCCGTCGGCGCCCCCTCGTAGACGTCCGGCGTCCACATGTGGAAGGGCGCCGCGGACATCTTGAAGCCGAGGCCCGCCACGATCAGGGCCAGGCCGAGCACGACGAACCAGTCGCCGCTCAGGCCGCGGGCGGCGACGGCGCTCGCGATGCCGTGGAACGAGACGGTTCCCGTGGCCCCGTAGACGAGCGCCGAGCCGAAGAGGAGGGCGCCGGCGCCGAACGAGCCGACGATCAGGTACTTGAGGCCGGCCTCGAGCGAGCCCTCCTGGTCGTAGTCGATCGCGCACAGCACGTAGAGGGAGATCGAGAGCCACTCCAGGGAGAGGAACAGGGTGATCAGGTTGGCCGCGCCCACGAAGAAGGCCATGCCGGCGGCCGACGCGAGCAGGAGGGCGAAGAACTCCGCCACGTGGTCGTCGCGGCGACCGGCGTCGGCGTCCCGCCCCCAGCCGGGCACGTGCTCGACCCCGACAAGCGTGGTGGCGAGCCCCAGGGCGCAGAGGATCGCCTGTCCCAGCGCGCTCCAGCGGTCGCGGTAGAAGGCCCCCGAGACGATCGTCCGACCCTGGGCGCTGTCGACGTACAGCCAGATCGCGAGCACCAGCCCCGCACCGAAGCCGGTGGTCGCGAAGCCGGCCGAGGCGAGCCGGCGCGCGGCACGCGGCACGAGCACGGCGCAGAGCAACGCGCAGAAGGCGGCGCCGACGAGGGCGAGCACCGGTCCGAGCCCGAACCAGTCGATGGGCGGCGTGTGCAGGCTCACCGGAACTGGCTCCTGACGGCCGCCGTCGGCCGGTCGCCGGCGAACGAGTGGCGGCTGATCCCGGCCGGCCAGACGGAGAGCGCGAGCAGCACCCCGACGAGCGGCACGACGAGCGCGAGCTCGCCCGGCCGCAGGTCGAGCGCCTCGTCGGCGACGGTCGAGCCCCGGGCCTCGTGCAGGACCTCGGAGATCAGGCGCAGCATGTACATCGCCGCGAGCACGGTCGCGCCGGCGCCGATCGCCGCCCACCACCACGCTCGCTGGAAGACGCCCGCCAGGATCAGGAACTCGCCGGCGAAGGCGGCCGAGCCGGGCACGGCGAGGGAGATGACGCCGACCGTCAGCAGCAGCGTGGCGAGCGCCGGCCGTCCCCGTGCCATGCCGCCCAGCAGGCGGAACTCCCCGGTCGTCGTCCGGCGTTCGACCGTCCCGGCGAGCAGGAAGAGCGAGGTCGAGATCAGGCCGTGCGCGACCATCTGCAGTACGGCGCCGTCGAAGCCGAGGTCGCGGCCTGCGAACAGGCCGAGCGTGATCAGGCCGGACTGGGCGAGCGACGAGTAGGAGACGACGTCGCGGAAGCTCGTCGAGCGGAAGGCGATCACCGAGCCGTAGACGAGGGCTGCCGCCGCGAGCGCCAGCACCGCCGTCCGGTAGAAGGATGTCGGCTCGGGGAACTTCGCGATCGCGATCCGCAGCATCCCGTACAGCCCGGCCTTGGCGATCACGCCGGAGAGGACGGCGCTGACCTCCGGCGGGGCCTCGCGGTAGGCGTCGGGCAGCCAGCCGTGGAAGGGAAAGAGGGGGGCCTTGATCACGAAGGCGACCATGAAGCCGAGGAACAGCCAGCGGCTGGGGCTGGCGGGCCCGTCCACGAGGTCGAAGGTGCCGGCCTGGAGGCCGTAGACGACGACGGCGGCGAGCATCAGCAGCGAGCCGGTCATCGTGTACAGCACGAGCTTGATCGTCGCCTCCAGCCGGCGCGCGCCCCCCCAGACGCCGATCAGCACGTAGAGCGGGATCAGCATCGCCTCGAAGAAGGCGTAGAACACGAGCAGGTCCTGCGCCTCGAAAACGCCGACGGTCGCGCCCGTGAGCAGCAGCATCAGGCCGTAGTAGGCTCGCGGCCGCTCGCGTCCCACCCAGAAGCCGTAGCCGGTGCAGGCGGCCATGGCCACGACCGTCAGGCCGACCAGCCAGAGCGAGAAGCCGTAGACCCCAACGTGGTAGGAGACGTGCAGGTCGCCGAACCAGCGGGCCCGCTCGGCGAGCTGGAGACCGGGGCGGGAGAAGTCGAAGCGGCTCGCCTGCTCGATCCAGAAGCCGACCTCGGCCAGCGAGACGAGCAGCGCCAGGCTGCCGGTCGCGTAGCGCGAAAGCGGCAAGAGCCAGACGACGAGGGCGCCGGCGACCGGCAGCCAGATCAGGATCGAGGTCAGCGACGACGCGGTCACCGGGCGATCAGGAAGGCGAGGACGACGACGGCCGCGCCGGCTGCGAGCAGCAGGACGTACGTGCGCAGCAAGCCGGTCTGGAGGCGGCGCACGACCCCGCCGGTCTCGAGCGTCGTGTCGCCGATGTCGGTTCCGGTTTGCAGGACGACGGGCTCCTCGAACTCGCGCCGCAGGCTGGCGGCGAGCGCGGCGGCCGGCGCGTAGAAGAGCCGGTCGTAGAGGGCGTCGAAGTAGAACTTCTGCTCGAGCAGCCGCCGCCAGGCGGGGGCGGCCGGGATCGGAAGGCGCCGCTCGGCGTAGACCGCCCAGGCCACCGCGATCCCGGCGACGCCCGCGAGCACCGTCGCCGCCGAGGTGAAGTACTCCTGCGTATTCGTCGGCGCCGCGACCGCGAGCGTTTGCGCCGCTGGCTCCAGCCAGTCGGTGAGCGGGTGCCATCCCGCAGACCACTGCAGCCAGCCTCCGCCTGTCGCGAGCACGGCGAGCACGCCGACCGGCACGAGCATCGTCAGGGCGCCCTCGCGCCCGTGGTGGCGGTGGAAGTGCTCGCGAACGAACGGGCTCGGCTCCCCCGGGAAGACGAGGAACCAGAGCCGGAACGTGTACAGCCCGGTGAGGAAGGCGCCGGTCACTCCGCAGACCCAGAGGACCCACCCGTACCAGGTGCCGAGCGCGGCCGCCGAGGCGATGATCGAGTCCTTGGAGAAGAAGCCGCTGAAGGGCGGGATGCCCACGAGCGCGAGCGCGCCGGCGAGGAAGCACCACTTCGTGTAGGGCATCAGCCGCCCGACCCCGCGCAGCTTGCGGATGTCCTGCTCGGCCGCGACCGCGTGGATCGCGAGCCCCGCAGCCATGAACAGCAGGGCCTTGAAGAAGGCGTGGGTAAGCAGGTGGAAGATCCCGCTCGCGTAGGCGCCCATGCCGGCGCCGAGGAACATGTAGCCGATCTGGGACATCGTCGAGTAGGCGATCACCCGCTTGATGTCCGTCTGGACGAGCGCGATCAGGCCGGTGACGAGGAGGGTCAGCGCACCCGTGCCGGCGGCGACGAGCTCGACGGTGCGCGCCTGCTCGAAGAGCGGGTGGGCGCGCGCGATCAGGTAGACGCCGGCGGTGACCATCGTCGCCGCGTGGATCAGGGCGCTGACCGGCGTCGGCCCCTCCATCGCGTCGGGCAGCCAGGTCTGGAGCGGGATCTGGGCCGACTTCGCCACGGCGCCGCCGAGCAGGCCGAGCGCGACGAGGTTCTGCGCCGCCGGCGAGAGGTGGACGCCGAAGTCCGTCGCGAACGCGAGCGAGTGCGTGTGCGCGATCAGGACGAAGAAGGCGAGCGCCATCGTCGCGTCGCCGAACGCGTTCATCACGAACGCCTTCTTCGCGGCCGCGACGGCGCTCGGCCGTTCGTGCCAGAAGCCGATCAGCAGGTAGGAGGAGAGACCGACGAGGCCCCACCCGATCAGCAGCATGAGCAGGTTGCCGCCCTCGACGAGCAGCAGCATCGAGAAGACGAAGAACGACATGTAGGCGAAGTAGCGCCGCTCCTCGTCGTCGCCGTCCATGTAGCCGATCGAGTAGAGGATGATCAGCGCCGAGACGCCGCTGACGATCAGCATCATCACGCTGCTCAGCGGATCGACGAGCAGCTGCAGGCCGACGTGGAAGCTGCCCGCCTGGAGCCACGTCCACGCGGTCGTCAGCTCGCCCCGATCGGTGCAGGAGGTCGTGCTGAGCAGGCACCCGTGGGCGATTCGATGCTGGGAGTGGACACCGAGGAAGGCCCAGACCGCGCCGCCGAAGGCGACGAACGTGCTGAGGGTGGAGAGCCAGCCGGCGGCCACGCGGGGGATCCGCGTTCCGACTAGCGCGATCAGGACCGTCGCCGCGAGCGGCGCGAGCAGGCAGAGCCAGGCGCCCGCGGTCATCGCGGTGCCGCTCATCCGCGCAGCTCCGACAAGGTGTCGACGTCGAGCGAGAGCCGCCGCCGGTTGAGCGCGACCACGAGGCCCAGCCCGACGCAGACCTCGGAGGCGGCGACCGCCATCACCGCCAGCGCGAAGATCTGGCCGGCCCCGTTGTGCCAGTGGCGCGAGAGCGCGATCAGGGCGAGGTTGCCGCCGTTCAGCATCAGCTCCAGCGAGAGCAGGACGATCAGCGGGTTCCGCCTGACGAGCACCCCGAGGGCGCCGACGCCGAACAGGCAGGCGGCGACGGCGACGTACCAGGCGACGCCCGGGCCGAGCATCAGCGCACCGCCTCCACGCCGCGCTGGGGCTCGCGGCGGGCCGGCTGGGCGGCGGCCGCGTCGAGCCGGCGGGTGTGCGAGCCGAGGATCACGCCGCCGACGGCGGCGACGAGCAGGACGATCGAGGTGATCTCGAAGGCCAGCAGGTGGTCGACGAGGAAGACCCGTCCCACCCAGGCCGGCGTCCCAAACGCAGCCCCGACCCGGCCGTCGTGGGCCAGGCTGCCGGTCGCCTGCAGGCCGACCGCGACGACGATCTCCACGAGCAGCGCGCCCGCGGCGCCGACCGCGCCGACGGTTTGCCAGCTTGGCCCGCCGGACCAGGGCGGTTCCCGCCGCGGCCCGACGTAGGCGATCACGAACAGGAACATCACCACCACGGCGCCGGCGTAGACGAGCACCTGGGCGGCGGCGACGAACTCGGCGTTCAGCAGCAGGTACATCACGGCGAGCGAGGCGAGGTTGCCGATCAGGGCGAGGGCCGAGTAGAAGGGGTTGGCGAACGAGACGACCGCCACCCCCGCCCCCAGGCAGGAGAAGGCCGCGATCACCCAGACCGCCCAGACCAGCGCGTCGCCCGCGGACACTGCCAGCATCACGAGTGGCTCTTGTAGAAGGGGATCGGCGTGTCGTAGAGGTCCGGGTCGGCCACCGGCACCTGCTTGACCGGCGGCTCGAGGAGCATGTCCTTCGTGTAGATCTGGTCGTCCCGATTGTGCTCGGAGATCTCGAACTCGTTGCCGAGAGTGATCGCGTCGAAGGGGCAGGCGAGCTCGCAGTAGCCGCAGAAGATGCAACGGCTGAGGTTGATCTCGTAGATGCGGGCGTAGCGCTCCCCCGCCGAGACGCGGTTGTCGGGCGTGTTCTCGGCCGCGACGACGCGGATGCAGTCCGCCGGGCAGGCGGCGGCGCAGAGCGAGCAGCCGACGCACTTCTCGAGCCCGTTCTCGTGCCGCCAGAGGCGGTGCCGGCCGCGGAAGCGCGGGTAGACCGGCCGCTTGTACTCCGGGTACTGCTGGGTGATCGGCTTGCGGAAGATCTGCTTGAACGTGACCCCGAAGCCCTTCAGGGTCTCCACCGGCTGGGGGCTCATCCGCCGAACCCCACCACGAGCGCGGCCGTGACCACGGCGTTGACCGTGGCGACCGGCAGCAGGACCTTCCAGCCGAAGCGCATCAGCTGGTCGTAGCGCAGCCGCGGCAGCGTCGTGCGCAGCCAGATGAAGACGAAGAGCACGGCCATCGTCTTCAGCAGGAACCAGAGCGGCCCGAGGTGCCACGGCCCGTGCCAGCCGGAGAAGAAGAGGGTGACCATCAGGCCGGAGAGCGTGATCATGTTGATGTACTCGGCCATCTGGAACAGGCCCCAGCGCATGCCCGAGTACTCGGTGTGGTAGCCGGCCACCAGCTCCTGCTCGGCCTCTGGCAGGTCGAACGGCGCCCGGCTCGTCTCGGCGATCCCGGCCACGAAGAACACGAGCAGCCCGACGAACTGGGGCGCGGCGTAGGGGAGGAACGAGCCCTGGCGGGCGACGATCTCCGGCAGGTTGAGCGAGCGGCCGAGCACGACGACCCCGAGCACGCTGAGGGCGAGCGAGACCTCGTAGGAGACGAGCTGGGCGCACGTGCGCATCGAGCCGAGGATCGAGTACTTCGACTCCGAGGCCCAGCCGCCGACGATGAAGCCGTAGATCCCGATCGAGCCGAGGGCGAAGACCGCGATCAGGCCGATCGAGACGTTGGCGATCTCGCCGTTGATCCGCCACCCTCCGACCGTCCAGCCGGGACCCCAGGGGATGAACGAGAAGGCGGCGATCGCGGTGAACGCCGAGACGACCGGGGCGAGGATGTAGGGCAGCTCGATGGCGGCGGCCGGCGAGAACGCCTCCTTGCGCACCAGCTTCACCAGGTCGGCGATCGGCTGCAGGATCCCGTAGGGGCCCGCCCGGTTGGGGCCGTAGCGGAGCTGCATCCGGCCCATCAGCTTGCGCTCGATCAGCGTCAGGTAGGCGAACAGGCCCAGCACGACGTTGACGATCACGAGCGACTCGAGCAGGGCGATCCACCACGGCTCGAGGGGCGGGCTCACCGTCGCGCCCCCTCGGCTGACCGGATCGCGACGGGGCCCTGCAGGCCGTGGGCGTGCTCGAGGGCGACCCGGGCGACACCGGCCCGCAGCCGGCGGTCGATCCGCGCCGTCAGGCTGACCGCCGCGCCGTTCGCGCTCACCCGGACGAGGGCGCCGCTCGCGATCCCCAGCCGCCGGGCGTCGTCGGCCGACAGCTCGATCTCCGGCCCCGGCCGCTGGAACTGCAGCTCGGGCACGCGTTCCACGGCAGCGCCCGAGAAGAGGGGCTTGTAGGCGAGGAGCTGGAGCTCGCCGTCGCGACGCGGCGGAGCCGCTGGCTCGGGCAGCGCCGGTTGCTCGACGTGCGCGCCGGCCGCCGGGTAGCCGCGCAACGGCGCCCGCTCGCCGACCTCGCCGAAGGCCAGACCGCCGTAGACGCGCGGGGAGACCTCGGCGAACACGGCCGCCGGGTAGGGGGAGATCTCGACACCGAAGCGCCCGGCGAGCGTCGCGATCCACTCCAGCTCGTCCGGGCAGGGCGGCTCGACCGTGCGGCGCAGCCGCTGCAGGCGGCCCTCGAGGTTGACGAACGTCCCGTCTCGCTCGAGGTAGCTCGTTCCCGGCAGGACGAGGTCGGCCCAGCCGCCGACGAGGCCGCCGAACATCGAGATCGCGATCGTCGCCTCCGCCTGCTCGGCGAGCGCGCGCACGTTGTCGTCGCTCGCCGCCTCGTCGCCCGAGACGACGAGCAGGCCGATCGGCTCCGGCTCTGCGCCCTCCTCGTCGCAGCAGGCCGCCCAGGCGTCAGCGACTCCCCGCCCGTTCGGCGTTTCGGGCAGGTAGAAAGCGCCGCAGCCGTCGCGTCCGGCCAGGCCCAGCTTCTCGGCCAGCGCGGCGACGGTGGCGCCGCCGCGCCCGCCGGGACCGCACCAGACGAGGACGACCCGCGACGCCTCGCGCACGGCCGGGTCGTCGGGGTCGTCGACGATCCGGGCGCCCTTGCGGCGGGCGGCCTTGATCCACAGCTCGACCACCGGCGCGCGCTCCACCACCGGCACGTCGCCGAGGACGACGACGACCTCGGCGTCGCGGATCGCCGACAGCGGCAGCCGGTAGGCGTCGAGCTCGCTGGAGATCTCCTCGGGCAGCAGCGCCTGGTGGGAGTCGAGCCCGACCCGCAGCAGCTTGCCGAGCGCGTAGGCGAGCTCGACCGTCTCGGAGCCCGAGAGCGCGGTGACGATCCGGCCGCGGGCGGCGCGGAGCAGCCGCTCCGCCTCGTCGAGGGCCTCGTCCCAGGAGACCGGCTCCAGACCGCGCCGGCGCACGCGCCGCAGCGGCTCGCTCAGCCGGTCGCCGGCCCGCAGGTGGGTGAAGGCGAAGCGGCCCTTGTCGCAGATCCAGCCCTCGTCGATCTCCGGGTGGTTGCGCGAGAGGATCCGCTTCACCTTGCCCTCGCGCACCGTGGCGTGGATGTTGCAGCCGACGGGGCAGAGGCCGCAGACGGTCGGGATGTCGACGATCTCCCAGGGCCGCCCCTCGAAGCGGTACTGGGTCGGCAGCAGGGCCCCCACCGGACAGAGCTCGGTCACGTTGCCCGTGAACGCGCCCCGGTAGGGCAGGTCTTCGAAGGTCGTGATCACCGACTGCGCGCCGCGGTTGACGGCCACGAGCTGGTCGTCCTCGGAGACGCCCTCGCTGAAGCGGGTGCAGCGGTAGCAGAGGATGCAGCGCTCGCGATCGAGCGAGATCGTGGGCGAGATCGGGATCGGCTTCTCGAAGGTCAGCTTCTCGAAGCGCATCCGCGTCGAGCCGGGGCCGTAGCGGAAGGTGAGGTCCTGCAGCGGGCACTCGCCGCCCTTGTCGCAGACGGGGCAGTCGAGCGGGTGGTTGACGAGCAGGAACTCGAGCGTCGCGCGCTCGCCGTCCGCCGCCTTCGCCGACGTGCGTGCGGTCTTGACCACCATGCCGTCCTGGGCGGTCAGCGTGCAGCCCGTCTGGAGCTTGGGCGTGCCCTCGACCTCGACCAGGCACATCCGGCAGGCGCCGACCGGCGGCCCCAGGCGCGGCTCGTAGCAGAAGACGGGGATCTCGATCCCGGCGGCGAGCGCGGTCTCGATCATCCCCGTCCCCTTGGGGACGTGCACCTCGCGCTCGTCGATCGTGACCCGCACGAGCTCGGCGCTCATGCGAGCGCCTCCTGGTGGACGGGCGCCAAGGCTTGCGGGTCGGAGGGCGCGACGATCCCCTCGAGCGAGGAGGCGCCGCCGAACGGGCAGCGGCCGAGCTCGACGTGCGCCTCGAACTCGGAACGCCACTTGTGGAGGTAGCTGTGCACCGGGTAGACGGCGAACTCGCCGAGCGCGCACAGCACCTTGCCGAGGATGTCGTCTCCGACCGAGTCGAGCAGCTCCAGGTCGTCGTAGCTGGCGGTGCCGTTCTCGATCGCCTCGATGATCTGCACCATCCAGCGCGTCCCGATGCGGCACGGAGTGCACTTGCCGCACGACTCGTGCATGTAGAACTTCGTCGAGCGGAGCGCGAGCTGCACCATGCAGCAGCGGTCGTCGACGACGATCAGGGACGCGGCGCCAAAGAACGTGCCGATGGCGCCGAGCGAGTCGTAGTCGAGGGGCACGTCGATCTCGTCCGGGGTCAGGGCGGGGACCGAGGAGCCGCCGGGGATCACGGCCTTCAGCTCCCGCCCGCCGGCGATGCCGCCCGCGTAGTCGTAGATCAGCTCGCGCATCGGCGTTCCCAGCTCGAGCTCGTAGTTGCCCGGCCGCACGACGTTGCCCGAGACGGAGAAGATCGCCGTGCCCGGCGAGCTCGGCACACCGGTCTTCGCGAACGCCTCCGCGCCCATCGCGATCACGATCGGCACGCTGGCGATCGTGCAGACGTTGTTGATCTCGGTCGGCGCCATGTACAGGCCCTGGAGCGGCGGGAACGGGGGGCGCGGCCGCGGCTGGCCGCGCTTGCCCTCGAGCGACTCGAGCAGCGCGGTCTCCTCGCCGCAGATGTAGGCGCCGGCGCCGCGGTAGACGGTGATCCGCACGTCGCCGCAGACCCCGGCCTGGCGGGCCTCCTCGACCGCGGCCGCGAGGATCTCGTACTCCGCGAGGTACTCGCCGCGGATGTAGATGAAGACGTCGTGCGACTCGATCGCGTGGGCGGCGATCAGGCAGCCTTCGATCAGCCGGTGCGGCGCCCGGGCCAGCACCTCCCGGTCCTTGAAGGCGCCCGGCTCCGACTCGTCGGCGTTGACGACGAGGTACTTCGGCTTGGGGCTGCGGCGGTCGATCAGCGACGCCTTGCGGCCCATGGGGAAGCCGGCGCCGCCCCGGCCGCGCAGGGTCGCCTTCTGCAGCTCCTCGATCAGGGCGTCGGGCGTCATCGCCCGCGCCTTCTCGACGGCCTGGTAGCCGCCGACCGCCCGGTACTCGGAGAGCTTCGTCAGGTCGTGCTCGTCCACCCCGGCGAGCAGCAGCCGCGTCTCAGGCATCCAGCTCCTCCAGGATCTGCGGCACGGTCTCGGGCCGCACGTGCTGGCGGTAGCGGTGGTCGACCGCGACCACGGTCGCGTAGCCGCAACCGCCCAGGCATTCGACGGTGCGCAGCGTGACCGCACCGTCGGGGGTGGTCTCGCCGGCCCGGATACCGAGCGCCGACTCGAAGGCCTCGACCACCTGCTGGGCGCCGCAGAGCGCGCAGGGCAGGTTGGTGCAGACCTCGATCCCGTGCCGGCCGACCGGCTCGAGATGGAGCATGTCGTAGAAGCTCGCGATCGAGTAGCAGTAGGCCGGCGTCAGCTCGAGCGCGTCCGCGACCTCCTCGATCACCTCGCGCGACAGCCAGCCATGCCGCTCCTGCGCCAGCCGCAAGGCGGGCAGCACCGCGGAGCGCGTCCCGGCAGGGTAGTCGGCGCGCAGCGCCTGCAGCTCCTCGTAGAGGCTCATCAGCGGTCGGTGTCCCCCATCACCGCGTCGAGCGAGCCGACGACCGCGATCAGGTCGGCCACCAGCGCCTCGTGCAGGCAGGCGGCGGTCGCCTCGAGGGCGACGAACGACGGGGCGCGGAAGTGCACGCGCCACGGCTTCGGCCCTCCGTCGGAGACGAGGTAGCAGCCCGACTCGCCGCGGGGCGACTCGATCGCGACGTAGACCTCCCCCTCCGGCACCCGGTAGCCCTCGGTGACGATCTTGAAGTGGTGGATGAGGGACTCCATCGAGGTGTGCAGCTCCTCGCGCGGCGGCAGGACGACCTTGCGGTCGTCCGCGATCCAGGGCATCCCCTCCATGCGCTCGAGCTTGTCCAGGCACTGGCGGACGATCTTCGTCGACTCGGCCATCTCGTCGAGGCGCACCCGGTAACGGTCGTAGACGTCGCCGTGGGTGTAGACCGGCACCCGGAAGTCGACCTGCTCGTAGTGCAGGTACGGCTGGTCGCGGCGCAGGTCCCAGTCGACGCCCGAGGCTCGCAGGTTGGGCCCCGTCTGGCCGAGGGCGATCGCGTCGCGCGCCGAGAGGACGCCGATCCCCTTCGTCCGCTCGAGCCAGATCTCGTTCCGGTCGAGGATGTCGCGGTAGTCGTCGAGGGCGCGCGGCATCCAGTCCACGAACTTCCGGCACTCCGGGAAGAAGCCGGGCGGGATGTCCTCGGCCAGGCCCCCGACCTGGAAGTAGCGGGTGTGCATCCGCTGGCCGGTAACGAGCTCGAAGAGGTCGAGGATCGTCTCCCGCTCCCGAAAGCAGTACCAGAACATCGAGATCGCGCCCAGCTCGAGCGCCGACGTGCCCAGGTAGACGAGATGCGAGTGGATCCGGTTCAGCTCGCAGAGCAGCATGCGCATCCAGCTCGCCTTGACCGGCACCTCGAGCCCGAGCAGCGTCTCGATCGCGAGCACGAACACGAGCTCGTTGTTCTGGTAGCCGACGTAGTCGATCCGCTCGGGGAAGGTGATGCCCTTCCAGTAGGTCTTGGACTCCATCGACTTCTCGAAGCCGGTGTGGAGGTAGCCGATCACCGCCTCGACGCCCACGACCTGCTCGCCGTGCAGGTCGACGATCAACCGCAGCACCCCGTGCGTGGAGGGGTGGTTCGGGCCGAAGTTCACCTGGAGGACGTCGCCGGTCGAGCGCAGCTCCTCGGGGACGTCGAGGATCGTGGGCACGCGCGGCGGGATCCGCGTGCCCTCGTACTGCCCGTCGGCGACGACGGGCCAGGAACGGGTCGGGCTGGGAGGCACGAGGGTCGAGCTCATTGCTCGTCGCTGAAGCGCACCGGCTCGCCGCCGATCGGGTAGTCCTTGCGCAGCGGATGCCCCTCCCAGTCGTCGGGCAGGAGCAGCCGCTCGAGGTTCGGGTGGCCGTCGAAGACGATCCCCATCAGGTCGTACTGCTCCCGCTCGTGCCAGTCGCAGGTTGGCCAGACCGAGACGACGCTCGGCACGCGCTCGCCGTCGTCGACCCAGCACTGCAGCCGCAGCCGGGGCGCGCCCTGCCGCAGCGCGAGCAGGTGGTAGCTGACGGAGAAACGCTTCGGCTTGGGCGCGGGCAGCGCCTGCAGCCCCTGCGTCATCGGGTGCATGATGTCGCGGCCGCTCGCCGTGCCGATGTAGCCGGCCACCCCGACGGCGCCCCAGCCGAGGTAGTCGGTGGCGACGACGTCGACGCAGACGTCGAAGCCGAGCGTGTCGCGCGCGTACGTGCAGGCCTCGCGGATCCGCTCGGTCTCGACGGTCACGGTCGGCATCTCGGGCCCGTCGCGGTGCGAGAGGTAGCCGGGTATCCGCTCCCACTCGCTCACGTCGCCACCCCGGTGCGCTCGTAGGCGGGCGGCACCCCCGCCAGGTGGGCTTCGTGCAAGCGCAGGATCCCCTCCATCAGCGCCTCCGGCCGGGGCGGGCAGAAGGGGACGTAGATGTCGACCGGCACGATCCGGTCGACCCCCTGCAGGATCGTGTAGTTGTTGAACATCCCGCCCGAGCTCGCGCAGGCGCCCATCGCGATCACCCACTTCGGCTCGAGCATCTGGTCGTAGATCTGGCGCAGCGGCTCGGCCATCTTGTGGGCGACCCGTCCCGAGACGATCAGCAGGTCGGCCTGCCGCGGCGACGAGCGGAAGGCCTCCATGCCGAAGCGGGCGATGTCGTAGCGCGACGAGACGATCGCCATCATCTCGATCGCGCAGCAGGCGAGACCGAACGTGTCCGGCCACATCGACTTCGTCTGAGCCCAGCGCACCGCCTTCTCCAGGGTCGTCAGCCCGAGCGCCCGCTCCAGGTCCTCGACCCCGAGCTCCTCCTCGAAGTGCGACGGCCCCTTCGTCGGCCAGAGCAGGCGCTCCGACTGAAGCCCGTAGTCGCGCAGGCGCACCGGCTCGCGCGGCTGCTCGCTCACCAGTTCAGCGCTCCCTTCCGCCAGATGTAGACGTAGGCGACGAGGAGGATGAGGATGAAGAACGCGAGCTCGGCGAAGCCGAACCAGCCGAGCGCGTGCAGCTCGACGGCGAGCGGGTAGAGAAAGACGATCTCGATGTCGAAGACGATGAACAGCATCGCCGTCAGGTAGAAGCTGACGCTGAAGCGCTGCCGCGGCAGGGGGCCCCTGGAGACGCCGGACTCGAACGGCACGCGGCGGGCCCGGGTTCGCGCCGCCGGCCGCTGCGAGAAGCGAAACGACATCCAGAGCATCGAGCTCGGGATGGCGAGCGCGAGCACGCCGTAGATCAGGAACGGCAACCAGCTATGGAGCATCAGCGCGGCGTCCCCTTACCCGTTCGTACGCCTCGAGCCACTCACCGGCGCTGACGTTACCAGGGTCGCCCGAGCTGCACTAGCGGGTAGCGAATCCGTGCAACCGTGCCTGCAGCCGCTGTTACAAAGTTCGCCGGCGGGCCGGGCCCGCTCCCCGGCGCGGCTCGGGCGGGTTGCTAGGATGGCGGCCATGGAGATCCGGGAGCGCGCCGAGGCGATCGTCTCGCTGACGCCCACCGCGGCGGCCAAGATCCGCGAGCTGATGGCCCAGGAGCACGACGTGTCGGTGCTGCGGGTGGCGATCGAGGGCGGAGGCTGCTCCGGCTTCCAGTACGGCCTCGGCTTCGACCGCGGCGCCCAGGAGGGCGACCACGAGTTCGAGTGCGAGGGCGTGACGGTGGTGGTCGATCCGTTCAGCGCCCCCTACCTGCGCGGCGCGCAGGTCGACTACCTGGAGACGATCCAGGAGTCGGGCTTCAAGATCGACAACCCGAACGCGGTCGCCTCCTGCGGCTGCGGCCACTCCTTCCAGGTGGCCGACGGCGAGGCTCCCGCGGAGGCCGGCCCTCCCTGCGGCTCCGGCTGCGGCTCGTAGCGTCCCCCCGATGAGCGACCGTCCCCTACGGGTCGCGGTCGTCGGCTCCGGCCCCGCCGGCTTCTACGCCGCCGGCGCGCTGCTCGCCGCCGACCGGCCGGTGGAGGTGGACGTGATCGAGCGGCTGCCGACGCCCTGGGGGCTCGTGCGGCTCGGGGTCGCGCCCGACCATCCGAAGCTGAAGACCGTCTCGCGCGCCTTCGAGCGGATCGCCGACCAGCCGGGGTTCCGCTTCCTCGGCAACGTCGAGGTCGGCCGCGACCTCCAGCACCGCGACCTCGTCCGGCTCTACGACGCGGTGATCTACGCCGTCGGCGCGCAGACAGACCGCAAGCTGGGCATCCCCGGCGAGGACCTGCCGGGCTCCTGGGCGGCCACGGAGTTCGTCGCCTGGTACAACGGCCACCCCGACTACCAGCAGCTCGAGCTCGACCTCGAGGTCGAGCGGGCGGTCGTGATCGGGAACGGCAACGTCGCCCTCGACGTCGCCCGCATGCTCGCGCTGACCCGGGCGGAGCTCGCCCCCACCGACGCGACCGACGCCTCGATCGAGGCGATCGCCCGCTCGCCGCTCCGCGAGATCGTCGTCGTCGGCCGGCGCGGGCCCGCGCAGGCCTCGTTCACGACGCCCGAGCTGCAGGAGATGGGGGAGCTCGCCGGCGCGGACGTGGCCGTCGATGCCGGCGAGCTCGAGGGAGCCCAGCCGCGCGACACGAACGCCGAGCGGAACCTCGCCGTCCTGCGCGAGTTCGCCGCGCGCCCAGCCCGGGGTAAGCCACGCCGGGTCGTCTTCCGCTTCTTCCGCTCGCCGCTCGCCCTCGTCGGCGGCGAGCGGGTGGAGGCCGTGGATTTCGTCCGCACCGAGCTCGACGAGCAGGAGCGGGCGGTTCCGACCGGCGAGCGCGAGCGGCTCGAGTGCGGCCTCGTCTTCCGCAGCGTCGGCTACCTCGGCCTGGCGCTGCCGGGGGTTCCCTTCGACCCTCGCAGCGGTACGATTCCCAACGAGGGCGGTCGCGTGGCGCCCGGCGTCTACTGCGCAGGCTGGATCAAGCGGGGCGCGACCGGCGTGATCGGCACGAACAAGAAGGACGCGGCCGAGACGGTCGAGGCGCTGCTCGAGGACGCGGCTGCGGGCCGGCTGGTGCGCAAGCCCGAGGCGAGCGCAGCCGCCGTCGACGCGCTGCTGGCCGCTCGCGGCGTGCGGGTCGTCGAGTACGCGGGCTGGCTCGCGATCGACGAGGTCGAGCGGGCGGCGGGCGAGAAGCTCGGCCGCCCCCGAGTCAAGCTCTGCTCGTGGAGCGAGCTGCTCGCCGCCGCCGAGCGCCTCGCGACCGGCGCCGAAGCATCGTAGGCCGTCGCGCCTGCGACAGCTCGTCTGCCAGACTTCGGCTGCTTCGACACCACCCAGAGAAGGGGGGCCACATGGGCACCATGCGCAGACGCTGGCGAGCAGCCTCCGCGCTCGTAGCCGTGCTCGGGCTCGGCGCGCTCGCCGTCTCGGCCGGAGGCGCGGCGGCGAGCGGAGCGGGCGCCGCCCGCGCGCAGCTCGCCGGCAGCGTTCCGCCGTGGGCGACGAGCGCGCGCTTCAAGCGCCAGGCGGCGGGCAGCGAGCCGGTCGGGTTCCGCGTCTACCTCGGCTGGCGCGACGACGCGCAGGCCGTGGCGCTCGCCGAGGCCGTCTCGACGCCCGGCAGCGCCAGCTACGGCCACTACCTGACGCCGCAGCAGTTCCGGCAGCGGTTCGCGCCCTCGGCGAGCGACGTCAACGCGGTCGAGGCCTGGCTACGAAGCCAGGGCTTCAGCATCGACTACGTGCCGCAGAACAACCACTACGTGGAGGCGGAGGGCAGCGTCGCCCAGGCCGACGCCGCCTTCGGCACGACGCTGGACGAGTACGCCTACGACGGCAAGACGTTGCGTGCGCCCGCAAGCCCGCTGAGCGTCCCGTCGTCGCTGGCCGGGATCGTCGAGAGCGTCGTCGGGCTCGACCAGTCCGCAGAGCTCGTCCAGCCGGAGCACGTCGTCGCCGACGCGCCGCCGAGCTCCGGCTTCCGCAACGCCGGGCCGTTCTCGACGTTCTGGGCGGACAACCTGGCCACCGTGCTCGGCGACACGTACCCCTGGACGCCGCAGGGCTACACGCCGCCGATGCTGCGCGGGGCGTACGGCCTCGCGAGCAGCGGGCTCGACGGCGCGGGGGTCACGGTGGCGATCATCGACGCCTACGCCTCGCCGACCATCGTCCAGGACGCGAACACGTACGTGGCGCGGAACGACCCGAGCTCACCGCCGCTGAGCAACGCGAACTTCAGCCAGGTGGTGGCCCCGGGCACGTTCAGGCGGCCGGAGAACCCGAGCCAGGACCCGCAGGGCTGGTACGGCGAGGAGACCCTCGACGTCGAGGCGGTGCACGCGATGGCGCCCGGCGCGAAGATCGTCTTCGTCGGCGCGCCGAACAACTACCAGGATCTCGACGCCGCCTTGAACCAGGTCGTCGACCGGCACCTCGCGGACATCGTCACCAACTCGTACGGCTTCGTCGGGGAGGCGCTGCCGCCCGGCTACATCAAGCCCTACGAGGACATCTTCGTCCAGGCCGCCGTCGAGGGGATCAGCGTCCTGTTCTCGTCCGGCGACGAGGGCGACAACTCCCTCGTCTACGGGATCGCGCCGACCGCCAACTGGCCGGCCTCGAGCCCCTTCGTGACCGCCGTCGGCGGCACGAGCCTCGGAGTTGGAAGTGGCGACTCCTACGCCGGCGAGACCGGCTGGAGCACCGCCCGCCAGACGCTCCAGTACGTGAACGGGAGCCCCGACCACTGGAGCCCGCTCACCTTCCTCTATGGCGGCGGCGGCGGTCCGAGCCACATCTTCCCGGCGCCCTGGTACCAGGCGGGTGTCCACACCGACAACGGGATGCGGACGACACCCGACGTCTCCATGGTCGGCGACCCGAACACGGGGATGCTCGTCGGGCAGACCCAGACCTTCCCGGACGGGAGCTGCCCGAACGGCGGGGCGGTCTGCTACGGGGAGTACCGGATCGGCGGCACGAGCCTCTCGTCGCCGCTTCTCGCCGGCGTGCTCGCCCTGGTCGACCAGGCGCGGGCCGAGCACGGCAAGGCGCCGCTCGGCTTCGCCAACCCGGCGCTCTACGCCGCGTACGCGGCGAGCCCCGGCTCGTTCCACGACATCGACGGCAGCACGATCGGCGGCTACGCCTGGGTGCTGCGGAACGACTACCTGAACTTCCTGAACAGCACGGAGACGAATCCGACCGTCGCGCCGAACGGGATCGTGACCTCGCGCCGGACGCTCGGCTGGCAGGGCCAGGTGATCCACACCGGCCCCGGCTACGACGACATGACGGGGCTGGGCACGCCGAACGGCTCGGCCTTCGTCAACGAGCTCGCCTCGCTCGGGCCGTAGCCTCACCCGGACGGGGGAGCCGCCCCGAGGCTCCCCCGTCCGATACTCGCGGCATGGCGTCGCTCGCCGTCGAATGCCTCCGCTGTCACGCCTCGCGCATCGCTCGCCTCGACCGCTTCGGGCACTTCGAGGCGCCCGAGTGCCCTGCCTGCGGCTACCTCGGCTGGACCCCCCTGCGGGAGCCGAGCGAGCGCGAGCCGCGCTCCGCCGGCGGGCGCCGTCCGGCCGGGCGCCGGCTCCCGTCGCTCGCCTGACGCCGCGTCGGCCCGCCCCCTCGCCTACACTCGCGGGGATGGCCGAGACCGAGCAGCGGCGGGAGCTGTGGGGCGCCGAGACCGCCAAGGCCGTCGCCAACTTCCCCGTCTCGGGTCAGCCGATCCCGGCCCCGGTCGCGCGCTGGCTCGGCCGGATCAAGGGCGCCGCCGCCCGCGTCAACGCCGAGCTGGGTCTGCTCGACCCTGGCAAGGCGGAGCGGATCGCGGCCGCCGCCGAGCGCATCGCCGCAGGCGAGCTCGACGACCAGTTCCCGGTCGACGTCTTCCAGACCGGCTCCGGCACCTCCTCGAACATGAACGCCAACGAAGTGATCGCGGCGCTCGCCGGCGAGGATGTGCACCCGAACGACGACGTGAACATGGGGCAGTCGTCGAACGACGTCTTCCCTTCCGCCGTCCACCTCGCCGCGCTCGACCAGATCGTGCACGACCTGCTGCCGGCGCTCGAGCGGCTCGCGGCCTCCCTCGAGGCGAAGGCGCAGCAGTTCGACGACGTCGTCAAGGCCGGCCGCACGCACTGGATGGACGCCGTGCCGGTCACGCTCGGCCAGGAGTTCGGCGGCTACGCGGCCCAGGTGCGGCAGGGGATCGAGCGCGTTCGGGATGCCCTGCCGCGGCTGGGGCAGATCCCCCTGGGCGGCACCGCCACCGGCACCGGCCTCAATACCCATCCGGAGTTCGCGGCCCGGGTGCGGCGCCTGCTGGCGGAGGAGACGGGCCTCGCCATCTCGCCGCCCGCCGACCCCTTCGAGGCGCAGGCGGCCCGCGACGGGATCGTCGAGGCCTCCGCCGCGCTGAAGACGGTGGCCGTCTCGCTGACCAAGGTGGCGAACGACATCCGTTTCCTCGGCTCCGGCCCCCGAGCCGGGCTGGCCGAGATCACGCTCCCCGAGCTGCAGAAGGGCAGCTCGATCATGCCCGGCAAGGTGAACCCGGTCATCCCCGAGGTCGTGACGCAGGTCGCGGCCCAGGTGATCGGCAACGACGCGGCGATCACCGTCGGCGGCATGCAGGGCCACTTCGAGCTGAACGTGTTCGTGCCGCTGCTCGCGCGCAACATCCTCGACTCGGTGACGCTGCTCGCGAGCGCCTGCCGCCTCTTCGCCGAGAAGTGCGTCGACGGGATCGAGGCGAACCGCGAGACCTGCGAGCGGTACGCGGAGCTGACGCTGTCGGCGGCCACCGCCCTCAACCCCTACATCGGCTACGACCGGGCGACCGAGATCGTCAAGGAAGCCGCCGCGTCGGGCCGCTCGTTGCGCGAGGTGGCGCGGGAGCGCGGCGTCGAGGAGTCGATCCTCGACCAGGCGCTCGACTACCGGGCGATGGCGAAGCCGCACGGCTGACCCGGCCAGGGCGCCGGCTCGGCAGTTGACAGCCGCGCCGTCTCGTCGCACAGTGAGAGGGTGCCGGAGCGCGGCGGTTGCGGACTCGTGCGGGTTTCGCCACGCTGCCGGCGCGTCAAGAATCCGCTGCAAGCGACGAAGGGGGGAGCATCCAGATGAGATGGCGCAAGCTCGGCTTGGTCGTGGGCCTCGTCACCGTTGCCGCCGTCGTCATCGGGGCGGCGTCGGCCGCGAATCCCACGAGCTCGAGATCCTCGACGATCCCGGTTCTGCCGGACTCGTCGCTCAATCCGATGACGACGACGATCGGCGGCGCGACACCGCAGCCGACGACACGAACCGTCGCGCACTGGTACGGCACGACGCTCAATCCCGATAACGGCGTCACGTACGGCTACAACATGGTCGGCTCCGACCCGAACACCTGCTCGGGGTCCGGGTGCTCGACCACGATCACCGCCGACATCACGCCGATCAACGTCGTCGTGGCCGGGCAGACCTTCAGCGGCGAGCAGGTCGTGGGTCCGACGCTCGCCTCGCCCGTCTTCACGACCAACGACTACGGCTCGACGCCCGCCGCGACGGCTGCCGGGTCCTGCGGCACGCAGACGACCGGGTCCTGCCCGAATCCGGTCGAAGGGCAAGGCGGCACGCTCTCGCAGGGGGACGCCGGCGTCCCGCTCCAGCTCGAGGACGCGACGATGCGCGCGCAGTTCGACAAGACGGGCACGAGCTCCTACCACCTGATCCTGCATCCCGTCGTCCATCCGGCCGTCACGATCGTCGTGCCGGGGAACAAGGGGTACATCCTGCAATCTGGTCGCGGCGTGCTGTTCGCCGACGTGAACATCGAGTGGTGGGCGACGCGAATCCAGAACCTCAACACCGCGCTCTCCTACAACGACCCAACCCACCTGGCGATCTACCTGACGCAGGACGTCGTCAACTTCATCGGCCCGAACAACCCCGGGAACTGCTGCGTGATCGGCTTCCACGGCGCCGGCGAGGTGCCGGGGAACAACGCGGGGTCGATCAACGGCCAGGGCAACCAGGCGATCCAGACGTACGCCTGGGCGTCGTACACGACGCCGGGCTTCTTCGCTCGCCCGAACGGCGGCCGAGACTGGGCGTTGCAGGACATCCACGCTCTCTCGCACGAGATCAGCGAGTGGGCGGACGACCCGTTCATCAACAACTACGTGGAGCCGTGGCTGACGCCGACGGCCCCGCAGTACGGCTGCACGAACATCCTCGAGACCGGTGACCCGGTTGTCGCGATCGGGTTCGCGATGGGGACGAACACCTACGACCAGGGGCCGAATCCGAACGGCACGCAGAGCGCCGACGGCTACTACCACCCCGAGGACGAGGTGTTCCTGCCCTGGTTCATGCGCACGGCGCCGAACACGATCTCCGAGCCGACGCAGTCGCCGTCGACGAACGGGGGTCGCTACACCTTCATGGGCGACCTGAACCCGTACCCCGGCTTCCGCCAGCCGGCGACCGGCTGCTAGGCGGGACGGGTTGAGGAACGACCGGCGGAAGGGCTCGTTTGCGGGCCCTTCCGCCGGGACCGTGCGGCGAGGGGGGTCCGACGGCCGGCGGCCGCGGCGGCCCGCCAACTGCCGCGCAGCGTCGCCCGATTTGCCAGGCTCTGTCCGCCGGCTTCGGCCCGAGTACGGTTCGATCAAGTCCAACGACGGAAGGGGGACGACCTGAGATGCGCATTCGCACGCTCGGCCTGCTGCTCGGATCGCTGATGCTCGTCGCCGCGCTCGCGGCGGGCGTCGCCTTCGCCTCGGGGGCCCTGACGGTGGGCCCGAACGAGGTGCAGCCGTCGATCGAGAAGGAGGTCAACCGGGACATCCCGAACTCGCAGAGCAACGCCCACGTGCCCTCCAGCCACGTGCCGCGGCCGGCCACGGTCGCCGTCGCGCAGCCGGGCTCTGAGCTGGGCACGAGCTTCGCCGGCCTCGACCACTTCGACCAGCGGACGGCCGACGGCGGGAACCAGTTCAGCCTCGAGCCGCCCGACCAGGGGCTCTGCGCCGGCGGCGGCTACGTAATCGAGCCGATCAACGACGTGTTCGCGATCTACGACAGCTCGGGCGCGAAGCTCAGCGGCACGACCTCGCTGACCGAGTTCTTCACCGGGCAGCCGCAGATCGTCCGCCACCCGGACGGCAGCGCCACGTTCGGGCCGTTCCTCAGCGACCCGCGCTGCTACTACGACCCGGGCAGCGACCGCTGGTTCATGACCATCCTGGAGATCGACCAGGATCCGCAGACCGGCGCCTTCAACGGCGGCTCGTCCGAGCTGATCGCGGTCAGCAAGGGCTCCACCCCGTCCACCGACCGCAGCGGCTGGTGGTTCTACTCGATCGACACCACGAACAACGGCGGCCCGGCGACGAAGGACACGGTCGACGGCACGCCGGTCGGCTCGCGCACGCTGCCCACGCACCCCGGCTGCCCGTGCTTCGGCGACCAGCCGCTGATGGGGGCCGACCGGTACGGCTTCTACGTCACGACCAACGAGTTCTCGATCAACGGGCCGCAGTTCAACGGCGCCCAGGTCTACGCCTTCGACAAGGCGGGGCTCGAGAACGGCACGCTCCGCTTCCAGTACGTGGCGGGGGAGAACGGCCTCCTGCCGCTCGCCGAGGGCCCGGCGTACTCGCTGCAGCCGGCCACCTCGCCGACGGCCGCCGACTGGTCGTCGGCGAACGGCGGTACCGAGTACATGCTCTCGGCGCTCGACTTCAACGCCACCCTCGACGACCGGATCGCCCTCTGGACGCTGACCAACACGTCGTCGCTCCAGACGGCGACGCCCGACGTCCACCTCGCCGCGCCAGCCGTCCTGGCGAGCGAGGTCTACGGCCAGCCGCCGGACGCCGTCCAGAAGCCGGGCCCGACCCCGCTCGCGACCGTGATCCAGCAGCTCTACGGCGCGAAGAACCCCGCGTCGAGCTCGACGCCCAAGGAGGAGCTGCTGGCCGGCAACGACGACCGGATGAACCAGGTCGTCTACGCCGACGGCCAGGTCTGGGGCGCGGTCAACACGGTGGTCAAGACCGACAACGGTCCGACCCACATCGGCACGGCCTATTTCGACGTCGACCCGAGCGTCCCGGCCGTCGCCCACCAGGGCTACGTGGCGGTGAACAACGAGAACCTCGACTTCCCGGCGATCGCGGTGACCACCACGGGGAAGGTCGTCTACACGGCGACGCTCGTCGGTCCCGACTACTACCCGTCGGCGGTCTACGCGACCATCGACCCGCTGACCGGGCCGAGCGCGGTGAAGATCGTCGCGGCCGGCGTCGGCCCCGACGACGGCTTCACCGGCTACCCGCCCTTCGGCGGGCCGACGGGCCGCTGGGGCGACTACTCGGCGGCCGTGCCCGACCCCTCGGGCGGAGCCTGGGTCGCCACCGAGTACATCGGCCAGGCCTGCACGCCGGCCCAGTTCTACGCCGACACGACCTGCGGTGGCACGCGGACGCTCCTCGCCAACTGGGGCACGTACGTGGCGCACGTCACGCCGTAGCTCCCGGAAATCCGGTAGCGCGTCGCGAGAAGGGCCCGCCCACGGCGGGCCCTTCCGTCTCCAGCAGCGGGCGGTACCCTCGGCGACCGTGCGCTCTCTCGCCCTCCTCGCGCTCGCCCTCCTCCTCGCCGCGCCCGCCGCCGCGGCCGGCGGCCAGGGAGGGCGCAAGACGGGTGTCCTGCGCGGCATCGTGACCCGCGGCCCCGTCGCACCGCTCTGCACGCCCGCGCTCGCGTGTCGCGAGCCGGCGCGCGACGTGACGCTCGTCTTCCTGCGCGACGAGCGCGCCGTGGCCCGCACGACCACCGGCAGGCGGCGTCTACCGGGTCGTCCTCGCCGCCGGTCGCTACCGGATCCGCGTGCCGGGCGCCTGGCGGTGGGCGCCGACGCGCGCGCTCGTCCGGGCCGGGCACGGCAGCCGGCTCGACGTCGCGATCGACACCGGCATCCGCTGAGCGCTCAGTAGGCGACCGCGCCGCGGCCGGTCTCGGCCGCGCGCCGCTGCTCGTCGGCGCGATAGCTCGAGCGGACGAGGGGCCCGGCGAAGACCGAGCCGAAGCCCATGGCCTCGCCCTGCTCACGGAACCAGCGGAACTCGTCGGGGTGCACCCAGCGGTCGATGGGGGCGTGCTTCGCGCTCGGCTGCAGGTACTGCCCGATGGTCACGACGTCGACCCCGTGCGCGCGCAGGTCGCGCATCGTCTCGACCACCTCGTCGTTCGTCTCGCCCAGCCCGACGATGATCCCGGACTTGGTCAGCAGGGGGTAGTCGGCCAGCTCCTTCGCCCGCCTCAGCAGCCGGAGCGCGCCCTCGTAGCTCGCCTTGGCCCCCCGCATCCGGGCGTGCAGGCGGCGCACCGTCTCGATGTTGTGGTTGAAGACCTCGGGCCGCGCCGCGAGCACCGTCCGCAGCGCCTCCTCCTCGACGCCGAGGAAGTCGGGAGTCAGCACCTCCACCGACGCCTCCGGCAGCTTCGCCTTCAGGGCCCGGATCGTCGCCGCGTAGTGGCCGGCGCCGCGGTCGGGCAGGTCGTCCCGGTCGACGGAGGTGACGACCACGTGCCGGAGCCGCATCTGCGCCGCAGCGTGCGCCAGCCGCAGCGGCTCGAGCGGGTCGGGCGGCCCGTCCGGCTTGCCGGAGTGGACGTAGCAGTAGCGGCAGGCGCGCGTGCAGGTGTCGCCGAGGATCTGGAAGGTGGCGGTGCCGCGGCCCCAGCACTCGGCGATGTTCGGGCAGCGCGCCTCCTCGCAGATCGTGTGCAGCGACAGCCCGTGCACGAGCCGCTGCACGTCGAAGTACGCCCCGTCCCTGGAGGGGGCCCGCACCTTCATCCACTCGGGCCGGCGCGGCCGCTCGGCGACGGGAAGCGATGAGCGCATGGTCGCGTCCCAGTCTACGTCGCCGCGTCCGGGTTCCTGCTGCTACCGTGAAGCGGACTGGACAGTCCGCTTCCGAAGGAGCCCGATGACGCGCCACTCCACGAACCCCTGGGTCATTCTCGTCCTCATCTGCCTCGCGCAGTTCATGGTCGTCCTCGACGCGACGATCGTGAACGTCGCTCTGCCCTCGATCCAGCGCGACCTCGGGCTGAGCGAGGCCAACCTGCAGTGGATCATCAACGCCTACACGCTCGTCTTCGGCGGCTTCCTGCTGCTCGGCGGGCGCGCGGGCGACCTGCTGGGGCGGAAGCGGCTCTTCCTGATCGGGCTCGTGGTCTTCACCGGCGCCTCGCTCCTGAACGGGCTCTCCTCGACCTCGGGGATGCTGATCGGGTTCCGGGCGCTGCAGGGTCTGGGCGCGGCGCTGATCTCGCCTGCCGCGCTGTCCATCGTCTCCACGACGTTCGCCGAGGGGAAGGAGCGGGCGCGGGCGCTCGGCGTCTGGGCCGCGATCGCGGTCGGCGGCTCGGCGGTCGGCCTCGTCCTCGGCGGCGCCCTGACCCAGTCGCTCTCGTGGCGCTGGATCTTCTTCGTCAACGTGCCCGTGGGCGCGTTCGCCCTGCTCGCGGCCGGACGGCTCGTGCCCGAGTCGAAGGACGAGCTCGCGCATCGGGGGTACGACCTGGCGGGCGCGGTAACCGTCACGGGCGGCGTGATGGCGCTCGTCTACGCCATCGTCCGCTCCTCCTCCCTCGGCTGGGGCTCGAGCCAGACGGTGGGCTTCTTCCTGCTCGCCCTGGCCCTGCTCACAGCCTTCGTCGTGATCGAGCTGCGCTCGGCGGAGCCGCTCGTCCGGCTCTCGATCTTCCGCACCCGCTCCCTCTCGGCGGCCAACCTGACGATGTTCCTCGTCGCCTCGGGGATGTTCGCGATGTTCTTCTTCAACACGCTCTACGTGCAGCGGGTGCTGGGCTACGGGCCGCTGGAGGCGGGCGTCTCCTTCCTGCCCTTCACGGCCGGGATCATGGTCTCGGCGGGGCTGGCCTCGAACCTCGCCCCGCGAATCGGGGTCCGGCCGGTGGCGGCCGCCGGGATGATCCTCGCCGTGCTCGGCATGCTCCTCTTCGCCCGCATGCCCGTCGACGGCTCCTGGCTGGCCGACGTGCTGCCCGGGATGGTCCTCTCCTCGCTCGGGATGGGGGCGGTCTTCATGCCGCTGACGCTCGTAGCAACTACCGGCCTCCGCGACGCCGACCAGGGGCTCGCCTCGGGCCTGTTCAACACCTCGCAGCAGGTTGGCGGCGCGCTCGGGCTCGCGATCCTGACGACGATCGCGGCCGGCCGGACGCACGGCAGCTCTCCCGCGGCGCTCGTGCACGGCTTCCACTACGCCTTCGCCGGCGCCGCCGGCTTCGTCGCCGTCAGCCTCGTCGTGCTGCTGGGGCTGCTGCGCAAGCGGCACGTCGCCCGGATCGAGGCCGGGGCCGAGGCCGAGCCGGCGCTCGGCAACGCCTGATGGCCGAGCTGCGCGCCGACGCTCGCCGCAACCTCGAGCGGGTGCTCGACGCCGCCGCTACCGTCTTCGCCGAGCTCGGCCCCGAGGCGAGCATCGACGACGTCGCCCGGGCGGCGGGCGTCGGCCACGGGACGGTGTTCCGCCGCTTTCCGACGAAGGACGACCTGATCTACGCGGTCGTCGAGCGGCAGGTGAATCGGCTCCGCGAGCTGGCGGAGGAAGCCCTTGCCGCCCCCGATTCGGGCGAGGCGTTCTTCGACTTCGTGCGCCGGGTCGCGGAGCTGAACATGCGCACGCCGGGCCTGCACCGCTGCCTCGTGCGCTGCGGCGAGAAGCCGGGTGCTGCGGAGCTCGAACGGCTCGCCGCGCGGATCGTGGCCCGGGCCCAGCAGGCGGGCGCCCTGCGCCGGGACGTGCGGCCGGCGGACGTCGGGCTCCTCGTCCGCTCCGCGCTGACCGCGGCGCCTCCCGGGCAGTGGCGGCGCTACCTCGAGGTCGTGCTCGACGGCCTGCGCGCGTAGAGTCCCGTCGTGTCCTGGTTCGTCCGCAACCTGGCCGAGATGCGATGGGCAGATCGGGGCCCCCGCGGGTTCGAGGCCGAGCTCGTGCCCGACGAGGACGCGCAGGTCGGCGTCAACCTCTTCGTCCTGGAGCCGGGGCAGCCGATGTCCATGTACCACTGGGAGGCAGACCAGGAGGGGTTCCTCGTCCTGCGGGGCGAGGCAGTGCTGATCGTCGAGGAGCAGGAGTTGCCCCTGCGCCAGTGGGACTACGTCCACTGTCCGCCGCGCGTTGCGCACACGATCGTCGGCGCCGGCTCCGGCCCGTGCGCGATTCTCGCCCTCGGGGCGCGCATCGACTCGGTCGGACCCGGCTGGGGCGCCTACCCCCGCAGCGAGGTCGCGTCGCGCTACGACGCCTCGGTCGAGCAGGAGACGACCGACCCGGCGCTCGCCTACGCCCGCTTTCCTGCCCGCCGCCCGGCCGAGTTCCGCCCCGACTGGCTGCGCTAGCGACGGGCCGCGAGCTGCTCGTGCAGCGGCTGCGGCCAGAGACCCGCGCCGTCGTCGGCCGCCGGCAGCTCCTCGAGCGTCAGCCCGAAGGTCTCCTCGAGCGCGGCGACCGCGTGCGGCCGCACCTCGTCCACCGCCACCGGCCGGCCCAGCTCGCGCGCGATGGTCGTGAACGCCGCGTCCTCCAGGCCGCAGGCGGTGATCCAGTCGGTGAACGGCGCCGGGTCGAGGTCGACGTTGAGCGCGTAGCCGTGGGTGGTGATCCAGCGGGAGACGTGGATCCCGATCGACGCGATCTTGCGCGGCGGCCGCGTCAGCCAGAGTCCGGTCAGGCCCTCGATCGTCTCGCCCTGCAGGCCGAAGGGCGCGACCGTCTGGGCAAGCGCCCGCTCGAGGTCGCGGACGTAGCGCTTCACGTCCCGTCCGTGCCGAGCGAGGTCGAGGATCGGGTAGCAGACGAGCTGGCCGGGCGCGTGGTAGGTGGACTTGCCGCCCCGGTCGGTCTCCACCACCTCCACCTCCGCGCCGAGCGGGATGTGCAGCTCGGCCTGCTCGTCCGTCCGCCGGCCGAGCGTCACGACGGGCGGGTGCTCGAGCAGGACAACGGTGTCGGGGATCGCGCCCTGCGAGACCGCTGCGGCGAGCGAGCGCTGTAGCTCCCAGGCCTGGCGATAGGGGACCTCGCCGAGCTGGAGGAGGTAGCCGCCGGTCGCCACGGGCTCAGGCTAGCGCCCGGCCTGCGCCGCAGCGTGCTGGCCCGAAGCGGACGTGTCGGCGGCCGCGAGCGAGCCGCTACTCGCCGTCGCCCTCCCAGCCTTCGAGCCGCTGGCGCAGGTCGCGGAGGAAGCGGCCGGCGTAGGCGCCGTCGACGAGGCGGTGGTCGTACGTGAGGGTGATGTTCATCAGCGGCCGGATCGCGATCACGTCGTGGCCCAGCGCGTCCTGGACGACCCAGGGTCGTTTCACGAGCGCATAGGTGCCGAGGATCGCCGACTGCGGCTGGCTGATGATCGGCGTGCCATGGAAGGTGCCGTAGCCGCCGGGGTTCGTGATCGTGAAGGTGCCGCCCTGGACGTCGTCGGGCACGAGCTGCTTGCTGCGGGCCTTGGCCGCGAGCTCGGCGATGCTCCTGGCCAGCCCGAGCAGGTTCAGGCCCTCGGCGTTGCGGATCACCGGCACGATCAAGCCCTTCCCCTCCGCCAGCTCGACCGCGATCCCGAGGTTGACGAAGCTGCGGGTGACGATCGAGTCGCCGCGCAGCTCGGCGTTGACGTACGGGTACTCGCGCAGCGTCTCGACCGCCGCCTTGGCCACGAAGGCGAGGTAGGTGGGATTGACGCCGTACGCCGCCTGGTACTCGCGCTTCAGCCGCTCCCGCACCTCGACGACGCGCGAGAAGTCGACCTCGATCGCGCTCGTCACGTGGGCGGCCGTGTCGAGGGAACGTCGCATGTGCTCGGCGATGCCGCGCCGCATCGCGCTCAGCGGCTCGACCGTCTCGCCGGGCTGCGCCTCGCCTGCCGCCTGCGCTGCCGGCACGGGCTGTCTGGCGGGAGCGACGGGCGCTGCGGGCGCTGCAGCAGGCGGCGCCTGCGGCGCGGGGGCGACGGGCTCCGCCGCGGCGGGCGGGGCCGGGGCCTGCGCCACCGCCTGCGGGGCGGGAGCGGCCGGCTCGGTCGCGGCGGGCGGGGCCGTCGCGGGCTCCTGCGCCGCGGCGGCGCCGGACTCGACGAACGCGAGGATGTCCTTCTTCGTTACGCGGCCGCCGCGGCCGGTGCCCGGCACCCGGGTCGGGTCGACGCCGTGCTCGGAGGCGATCCGAGCGACGACCGGCGACACGAACGCCTTGCCGTTCCCGGAGAGGGCAGGAGCGGGCTCGGCCGGCGCCTGCGCCGGGGCGGGCTGTGGCGTCTCGTCGAGCGGCGTGGAGGCCTGGGCGGCCGGCGGCGCAGGCTCGGGCTCCGCCGTCGAGGGCTCGGGTTGGGTGGCAGGGGTCTGGGCCTCGGCCGGCCCTCCGCCGATCTGCGCCAGCTTCGTGCCGACGGCGACCGTCTCCCCTTCCCGGACGAGGATCTGGGTCAGCGTCCCGGAGGCCGGGCTCGGCACCTCGGTGTCGACCTTGTCGGTCGAGATCTCGAGCAGCGGCTCGTCGGCCTCGACCTGGTCTCCCTCCTGCTTGAGCCAGCGGGTGATCGTCCCCTCCGAGACCGATACGCCCATCTGCGGCATCACGACGTCGACTGCGGTCTCCGTGGCCATGCGACTCCTTCGGGCTCTAGTACTCCGCGAGCTCCCGCAGGCCGGCGGCGACGTCCTCGACCTGCGGGATGAACGCCTTCTCGAGCGGAGGGGAGAACGGGACCGGCGTGTCGGGAGCGGCGATCCGCTTCACCGGGGCGTCGAGGTCCTCGAAGGCCTCCTCCGCGATCGTGGCCGCGATCTCGGCGCCGAAGCCGCCGCTGCGGGTGTCCTCGTGCAGGACGAGGACCTTCGACGTCTTGCGCACCGAATCGAGCACCGCAGCCTTGTCCCAGGGCATCACGGTGCGCAGGTCGACGATCTCGACCGACACGCCGTCGGCCTCGAGCTGCTGCGCCGCCTCCTCGGCCGTGTAGACCATCGCCCCCCACGTGATCACCGACACGTCGTCGCCCTCGCGGTGGATCCTCGCCTTGCCCAGCAGCGTCGTGTAGCGCTCCTCCGGCACCTCGCCCTTGATCCGGCGGTAGAGATGCTTGTGCTCGAAGTACAGGACCGGGTTCGGATCCTCGATCGCGCTGATCAGCAGACCCTTCGCGTCCTCGGGCGTCGCCGGGCAGACGCACTTGAGGCCGGGGATGTGGGCGAACGACGACTCGGGGTTCTGGGAGTGGAAGGGGCCGCCCGAGAAGCCGCCCCCCGAGGGCAGGCGGACGACCATCGGTACCGGAGTGCCCACCCGCCAGCGCTGCTTCGCGGCCACGGTGACGAGCTGGTCCCAGGCGCAGGAAACGAAGTCGGCGAACTGCATCTCGGCGACCGGTCGCATCCCCATCATCGCCGCGCCGGTGCAGCCGCCGACGATCGCCGCCTCGGCCAGGGGCGCGTCGATCACCCGCCAGGGCCCGAACTCCTCCTGGAAGCCGAGCGAAACCTTGAAGGCGCCGCCGTAGACGCCGACGTCCTCGCCGATCAGGAAGACCCGCTTGTCGCGGCGCATCTCGGTGCGCAGCGCGTCCGAGATCGCCTGCAGGTAGGTCATCTCCGCCATCGCGCGCTACTTGTGGTGCGGGGTGTCGAGGTCTTCCGGCGAGGCGTAGACCCCGTGCGTCAGGTCGGCGGGGTCGGGGAGCGGCGACTCTTCGGCCCGTCGCAGCGCCTCGTTGAGCAGCCGCTTGACGTCGGCTGCGATCTCCTCCTCCTCGTCGTCGCTCAGGCCGGCGTTGTCGCGTAGCCAGGCGCGGAAGCGCTCGATCGGGTCGGACTCGGCCCAGCGCTCGAACATCTGCTTGGGGACGTAGAAGGCGTCGTCGTGGACGGCGTGCCCCTCCATGCGCAGGGTCAGGCACTCGAGCAGCGTGGGCCCGCCGCCGTGCCGCGCCTTCTCGATCGCCCGCTTGGCCTCGCGGTAGACGGCGAGGACGTCGGTGCCGTCGACCACCACGCCCTCGAAGCCGTACGACTCGGCGCGGTCGGCGACGTGCTCGGTGGCGAACTCCAGGTGCGTCGGCGTGGAGTAGGCCCACTGGTTGTTGTCGCAGACGAAGACGATCGGCAGCTTGCGCGTGCCGGCGAAGGTCATCGACTCGTGGGCGTCGCCGCGCGCCGAGGCGCCCTCGCCGAACCAGCCGACGGCCACCCGCGGCTCCTCGCGGATCCGGAAGGCGAGGGCGCAGCCGGTGGCGACCGGCAGCATCGCCGGCAGGTGGCTGACCATGGCGATCAGGCCGAGCTGGGCGTCGGCCATGTGGACGTTGCCGTCCCGGCCGCGCGTCGGCCCGTCGGCCCGCCCCATGTACTGGGCGAAGATCCGCCAGGGCTCCACGCCGCGCACGATGTGCACCCCCATGTCCCGGTGCAGCGGCGTGCCGACGTCGTTCGGGCCCATCGCGGTCGCCACCCCCACCGAGGCGGCCTCGTTACCCCGGCCGGTGTAGAAGGAGCCCGGGATCTTGCCCTGGCGGTAGAGGATGTGACCGCGCTCCTCGACGCCACGGGTGATCAGCATGTTGCGGTAGACGCCGAGCAGGTCCTCGCGGTCGAGGCCCGCTTCGCGCACCTCGTGCAGCGAGAGGACCGGTTCCGCTTCTCTCGCGATCGCCATCGCCTCGAACCCTAGCGATCCTCCCAGTCGTGAGCCGCGCCGATCCGTCGCAGCCGCTGCCGCGTCGCCTCGTCGCAGAGGGCGCCGGCGAGCCCCGCCTCGTAGGCGGCGCGGGGCGAGAGGCCGAGCGACGCGGCAGCCGCGTAGTCGCGGGTCAGGTCGGTGTGGAGGATCGCCGGGTCGTCGGTCGAGACCGAGCAGGGTACGCCCGCGGCGAGCAGCTGCGGCAGCGGGTGCTGCGCGAGCGTCGGGACGATGCCGAGCCGCAGGTTCGAGATCGGACAGACATCGCAGACGACGCCGCGCCCGGCGAGCTCCCGCACGAGGCCGGGGTCTTCGACGGCCCGGATTCCGTGCCTGAGGCGGACCGCGCCGAGCGTCTCGAGCGCGCCACGCACCGACTCGGGCCCCGCCGCCTCGCCGGCGTGGGGGACGGCGGCGAGTCCGCCGTCGCGGGCGAGCGCGAAGGCCGGCGCGAACGGCTGCGGCGGCTGCCCGTCCTCGCGCCCGCCCAGGCCGAGCCCCACCACGCCTCGCTCGCGGTACTTGAGCGCGTAGCGGGCCGTTGCCAGGGCGGCCTGCGGCGGATAGTCGCGCGGGATGTCCGGTGTCAGGCGCACCTCGACGCCGTGCAGCTCCCGGGCCTCCTGCGCCCCGTCGCAGTAGCCGGAGAAGACCTCGTCGGTGTCGAGGCCGTGGGCGATCCGCGGCGCGAAGATGCCTTCGACGTACACGGCCCCGTGCGCCTTGGCCTCGGCGGCGTAGTCGACCACCACCTGGCGGAAGTCGTCGTAGCGCCGGAGCGCGCCGACGACCAGCACGAAGACCTCGAGGAACTGGGCGAGGTCGCGGAAGCGGAAGCGCGACTCGAGATCCTCCGGCAGGGCGCAGCCGTTGCGGCGGGCGATCGCCCGCAGCCGCTGCGGCCGCACCGTCCCCTCGAGGTGGACGTGCAGCTCGATCTTCGGGAACGGCCGCACGCAGCGAGGCTACAGTCGGCTCGTGGGCAAGGCGGCGGACTGGCTGCGCGAGGAGCGCCGGAAGGTGCTCGGCGACTGGGTCGCCTTCTGCCTCGGCTGCGGCGCCGCGCGGCGCTGGTTCGAGGAGTTCGAGGCCGAGGTCCCCGACGCCTGCCCGCAGTGCGGCGGCGAGCTCCTCCGCCGCTGCAAGGCGTGCGGCGCCCCGTTCTCCTCGCTCGCCGTCGTCGACTGCGAGCGCTGCGGCACGCCGGTGCGCGCGAACGAGCTGTTCGGCGCGAGGATCAGGCGGGCGCCGGGCCGGTGAGCCCGGGGCCGCGCGGCGCTCGCGCAGCCGCCTGCGGCCGGGCCGCCTAGAAGACCTCGTTCTCGAACGAGGCGACGACCGGTCCGTTCATGATCTGCGAGAAGCGGATCACCGTCACGAGGTCGTCGGGACCGACCTCGCGGTTGTAAAGCTGGCCGAGGAAGGTCGCCATCTCGTCGACGCGGCGGATCTCGGGGTTGTCGTGCTCGATCTCCCGCGGCGAGAGCTCGGCCAGCCGCTTGACCTCGACCTTGTCGATCACGGCGTCGAAGACGTGCTCGCGCGCGCTGAAGCGGACGCCGCAGAGGACGCGGACGACCATGCCCTTCTTGTACTTGCCGGATTTGTCGCCGAGCCGGATGGTCGCGGACTTGCGGCCGCTGCGGAGCTGGTCGGCGACGAGGGGCGAGTAGAAGTTGAGGGCGTACACGGTTCGGCAGTCTGCCAGGGTCGGGCGCGGCGCGAGCGGGCTGGCGCCGAAGACAGTGCCGCTACGACGCTCTGCCGCTCATGCGCGGAGCCGCTCGCGGGCCTTGGCCGCCATCTGCCGCTCGCCGCCGTAGCTCAGCAGCCGCGGCGCCTCGTCGAGCGGCAGCCAGCGCGCCTCGGCGACCTCGACCCGCATCCGCTCGTCGATCTCGCCGATCCGGCCGCGCCCGGCGCGGAGGAGGAAGAAGCTCACGACCTTGAACACCCGCTCGCCCCGGCGGCTGTACACGTAGCGGACGTCTCCCAGCTTCTCGACGAGGCGCCCTTCGACGCCGGTCTCCTCCCGCACCTCCCGAAGCGCCGCCTCGGCGGGCGACTCGCCGGCGTCGAGGTTGCCCTTCGGCAGCGCCCAGACGCCGTCCGCGCCGCGGGGCCGGATCGCGGCCACCATCGGGCGGCCGCGGACGGACCGCACGAGCACCCCTCCGGCCGAGAACTCCCGCTGCACGGGACCGGTTCTAGCAGCCGCCCGTCGCTTGGCACTTGCAATGTCCGAGTGCCAGCTCTACAATGCTGCCGGCACTCTCGATGAGAGAGTGCCAGGACCCAGTCACTGAGAGCAGTCAGGAGGCTCCGTATGAACCTGAAGCCGCTTGGTGACCGCCTGATCGTCGAGGTCCTCGAGGAGGAGGAGACGACGTCGAGCGGCATCGTGCTGCCGGATACGGCGAAGGAGAAGCCCCAGCGCGGGCGCGTCCTCGCCGTCGGCCCGGGCTCCCGGGACGACAACGGCAACTTCGTTCCCATGGACCTGGCCGAGGGAGACGAGATCGTCTTCTCCAAGTACGGCGGGACCGAGATCAAGATCGGCACGGACGAGTACCTGATCCTGCGCGAGTCGGACGTGCTCGCCAAGGTCGTCGGGTCGCGCGAGCCGGCCGGCGTCGCGTAGCGAGAAACGGAGGTCAGAAGCAGAGATGGCTCACAAGGAGCTGAAGTTCAACGAGGATGCGCGGCGCTCGCTCGAGCGCGGCGTCAACATCCTCGCCGACGCGGTCAAGGTGACCCTTGGCCCCAAGGGGCGCTACGTCGTGCTCGACAAGAAGTTCGGTGCCCCGACCATCACGAACGACGGCGTGACGATCGCGCGCGAGATCGAGATCGAAGACGTCTTCGAGAACCAGGGCGCGCAGCTCGTGCGCGAGGTGGCGACCTCGACGAACGACGTCGCGGGCGACGGCACGACGACGGCGACCGTGCTCGCCCAGGCGATCGTGCGCGAGGGGATGAAGAACGTCGCCGCGGGCGCGAACCCGATGGCCCTCAAGCGGGGCATCGAGCACGCGGTCGACGCGGTGGTCGAGAACCTCAAGACCCAGTCGAAGGACGTCTCGGGCCGGGAGGACATCGCCCGGATCGCCACCGTCTCGTCGCGTGAGCGCGAGATCGGCGACGTGATCGCCGACGCGATCGAGAAGGTCGGCAAGGACGGCGTCGTCAACGTCGAGGAGGGTCAGACCCTCGGCCTCGAGCTCGAGTTCACCGAGGGCATGCAGTTCGACAAGGGCTACCTGTCGCCGTACATGATCACCGACCCCGACCGGATGGAGGCGGTGCTCGAGGATCCCTACATCCTGATCGCCAACCAGAAGATCGGTGCGGTCAAGGACCTGCTGCCGGTGCTCGAGCAGGTGATCCAGTCGGGCAAGCCGCTGCTGATCGTGGCCGAGGACGTCGAGGGCGAGTCGCTGGCCACGATCGTGGTCAACAAGCTGCGCGGCACCTTCCAGGCCGTCGCGGTCAAGGCGCCGGGCTTCGGCGATCGGCGCAAGCGGATGCTCGAGGACATCGCGATCCTCACCGGCGGCGAGGTGATCACCGAGGAGATGGGCCTCAAGCTCGAGAACACCAAGCTCTCGCAGCTCGGCCGCGCCCGGCGGGTGGTCGTCGACAAGGACTCGACGACGATCATCGACGGGGCCGGTGACACCGAGGCCATCAAGGGCCGGATCAAGCAGCTCAAGCAGGAGATCGAGAACACCGACTCCGACTTCGACCGCGAGAAGCTGCAGGAGCGGCTCGCGAAGCTGTCCGGCGGCGTCGCCGTGATCAAGGTCGGCGCCTCGACCGAGACCGAGATGAAGGAGAAGAAGCACCGCGTCGAGGACGCCCTGCAGGCGGCGCGTGCGGCTCTCGAAGAGGGTCAGGTGCCGGGCGGCGGGGTCGCGCTGCTGAACGCTGCGGACGCGGTCCGCGACGAGGTGCTGGGCAAGCTGGAAGGCGACGAGCGCACCGGCGCCCAGATCATCCTCCGCGCGCTCGAGGAGCCGCTCCGGCAGCTCGCCTCGAACGCGGGTCTCGAGGGCTCGGTCGTCGTCCAGCAGGTCCGCGCGGCCGAGAAGGGCTTCGGCCTGAACGTCGAGACGGGCGAGGTCGAGGACCTGCTCAAGAGCGGGATCGGCGACCCGACCATGGTCACCCGCTCGGCGCTGCAGAACGCGGCCTCGATCGCCAAGAACATCCTCACGACCGAGGCGATCGTCGCCGAGGCGCCCGAGAAGGAGAAGGCGGGCGCCGGCGCCGGCATGCCCGACATGGGCGGGATGATGTAGCCCGTCCGGCGTAGCCGACGACTCAGGAGGGGCGGTCGAGGGGCCGCCCCTCCGCGCTCCGGCGCCACGACGGCGGGCGCGAAGCGCTGCGAGGACGAGAAACGGCGCCTCGTGAGGCGCCGCTCTCGTTCGGGGGAGGTGGTTCGCCGCCTACATCGGCACCAGCTCGCCCGCCCTTTACCCCGTTCGAGGATGACGCCTGCGCGGCCTCGCCACGTCCGCGGGCGTGCGTGCCCGAGGCGTCGCTCAGAAGCTGTAGCGCTCCTCCCGCCAGGGATCGGCATCGTTGTGGTAGCCGTAGCGCTCCCAGAAGCCGGGCCGGTCCGAGGCGGTCAGCTCGAGGCCGTGCAGCCACTTCGCGCTCTTCCAGAAGTAGCGAGACGGGACGACGAGCCGTACCGGCCCGCCGTGCTCGGGGGTCAGCGGCTCGCCGTCCGCCTCGTAGGCGACGAGCGCGTTCTCGTCTTCGAGCGCCGCCAGCGGGACGTTCGCCGTGTAACCCCCCTCCGCGTGCGCGACGACGAACCGGGCGGAGGGCTTCGGCCGGCAGCGCAGGGCGAGCTCGCGCCAGTGGACGCCCCGGAAGCGGGCGTCGAAGCGGCTCCAGCGCGTGACGCAATGGATGTCCGTCGTGATCTCCGTCGCAGGGAGCGCGCGAAGCTGCTCGTAGTCGAGCGCCACCTCCTCCTCGACCTCGCCGAACACCCGCAGCCGCCACGTCCCGAGCTCGACGACCGGGACCTCGCCGGCGTGCAGGACCGGCCACTTCTCGGTCAGGTACTGGCCCGGCGGCAGCCGCGCGGGATCGTAGCCCGCGTCCCGAACCTTCGCCTCGGCCTTCGAGCGGAAAAGCGCCATCCGCATGCACACTAGATGCCGTGGACGTGGCCGCGAGAGAGCGGGAGTTCGTCCGCGTCGCCGGGCCGGAGGCAGCGGAGTACCTGCAACGCATGGTCTCGAACGACGTCGAGGCGCTCGCCGCGGGCGAGGCCTGCCCGGCGCTCCTGCTGACCCCGAAGGCGCGCGTGATCGCGCCCCTGGTCGTGCTGCGTCGCGGCGCGGACGACTTCCTGCTCCTGACCGAGCCCGGGCTCGGGGAGGTGGTGCGGGCGCACCTGAGCCGGATGCGACTGCGTGCTCGCTGCGAGATCGAGCTCGAGGCGCACCGGTCGCTGCTCGTCTTCGGGGGCGAGGGCGGGTTCGCCACCGACTGGCCGGGGGTGCGGGAACTGCTCGACGCGCCGCTCGAGCCGAACCTGTCGGAGGAAGAGACCGAGCTGCGCCGGATCGAGGCGGGCGTGCCGCGCTGGGGGCGCGAGATCGACGAGCGGATCCTGCCGGCCGAAGCGGGTCTCGACGCGACGCACGTCTCGTTCTCGAAGGGCTGCTACCCCGGCCAGGAGCCCGTGGCCCGGCTTCGCTACCGCGGCCATCCCAACCGGCGCTTGCGGGTGGTGGACCTCGACGAGGTGCCGGAGTACGACGCCCCCCTCGTCTACGGCGGGCGCGAGGTCGGACGCGTGACGAGCGCGGCGCGCCGGGAAGACGGCAGCGTCGTCGCGCTCGCGTACGTGCGGACGGAGGTGCCGGATGACGCGCCGCTCGCGCTCGCGGCTCGAGCCGGCTGAGTGGTACGCCATCCGGCGGGTGCGAAGCCGCAAGCCGGCGACCTATACCTGCCCGCTCTGCGGCCGGCTCCTGCACGCGATGAGCGACCACGTGCTGCTCTCGCCGGAGGGGGACACGAGCCGGCGCCGGCACGCGCACCTCGAGTGCGTCGCAGCCGCCGGTCTGCCGGGACGGCCGCGGCGGCCGTCGCTGTGGTCTCGGCTCCTGGGCCGCGGCTAGCGCCCCGCTACACTGCTCCGTCTGAGCGCCCGTAGCTCAGGGGATAGAGCGCTGCCCTGCGGAGGCAGAGGTCGCATGTTCGAATCATGCCGGGCGCATTTCTTCGCGCGTACTCGGTGGCGCTTGGCGGGAGGAGGGGGCTCGTGGGGGAACCAGGGGTTCCCCCGCGTCGTCTCTGCCCTGCGGAGGCAGAGGTCGCATGTTCGAATCATGCCGGGCGCATTTCTTCGCGCGTACTCGGTGGCGCTTGGCGGGAGGAGGGGGCTCGTGGGGGAACCAGGGGTTCCCCCGCGTCGTCTCTGCCCTGCGGAGGCAGAGGTCGCATGTTCGAATCATGCCGGGCGCATTTCTTCGCGCGTACTCGGTGGCGCTTGGCGGGAGGAGGGGGCTCGTGGGGGAACCAGGGATTCCTCCGCGCTGGGAGAATCCGCTCGTGCCGCTCTACCTGACCGAGGCCGAGGTGGCCGAGCTGCTCTCCCCTGCGGAGGCGGTCGACGCGATCGAGGCCTGCTTTCGCCGCATGGCGGCGGGCTCCGTCGAGAACCGGCCGCGGTACCGGCTCCGCCTCGCGGACGGCGCGCTCGCGGTCATGGCCGCCGCCGATCTCGAGCTGGGGTACGCGGGAGCGAAGGTCTACGCGGGCTTCCGTGGCGGGGCGCGCTTCGCGGTCCTGCTCTTTCGGGCCGACGCGCCAGAGCTCGTCGCGGTGATCGAGGCCGACAAGCTCGGCCAGCTGCGCACGGGGGCGGCGAGCGCGGTTGCGGCGAAGCACCTCGCCCGCAGCGGGGCGCGCAGCCTCGGGCTGATCGGCTGCGGCTGGCAGGCCGAGTCGCAGCTTGCCTGCATTCGTGCGGCGCTCCCCCAGCTCGAGCGGGTCGTGGCTTTCTGCCGGACGCCGGAGCGGCTGCTCGCCTTCTGCGAGGCGCACGGCGCCGAGCCCGGCGCGAGCCATCGCGATCCGGCTGCCTGTGACGTGGTGGTCACGGTCACCACCTCCCCCGACCCCGTCGTGCGCGGCGAATGGCTGCAAGCGGGGGCGCTGGTGTGCGCTGTCGGGGCCAACGACGGCCGGCGACGCGAGCTCGACAACGTCGTCCTGGAGCGAGCGGCGTTCGTGTGTTGCGACTCGCTCGAGGACGCACGGCTCGAGTCGGCCGACCTGATGGAGCCGGTGGAGTCCGGCGTGCTCGACTGGCTCGAGGTCCACGAGCTGCAGGAGGTCGTCGCGGGCGAGGTCCCGGGGCGGCAGGCGGACGACGACATCGTGGTCTTCAAGTCGAATGGGCTTGCCGCCTGGGACGTGGCGGCGGCCGCCGCGGTCGTCGAGCGCGCGCGACTCGCGGGAGCTGGCCGGGACTTGTCATAGTCCAGGCGTGAAGGTGTCCAGCGACCGCGGCCGGTTCGCGGAGCGGGTGCTCCACGGGCTCGACTCGAACGGCGATCCGGAGCTCGTCGTGATCTGGATCGAGCGGAAGGAAGGTGGGGTCTGGGCGGTCGGGCGGGCGGTCAACCCGGACCGCCGGCCGGCGCGCGAGCCGCGGCCGGAGGACTACGTGTTCGAGGGCTACGAGCTCGGCGACGCGCTGGAGAAGGCGAACGAGGCGCTGGAAGACGACGTCACGGTCAGCGAGGAGGACGGACGGGCTGAGCGCGTGCGGCCGTTCACCCGGGACGAGCTGCTGGCGCCGCTCGAGCGCTGGTTCTTCGGTCGCGCGTGATGGACGACCGGCTCGAGTTCGGTTTCACCCCCTGCCCGAACGACGCGTTCGCGTTCCACGCGCTCGTGCACGGGCTCGTGCCCGCAGCGTTCCGCGTCGAGCCGGTCCTGCACGATATCGAGGAGCTGAACCGGCGCGCTGCCGCCGGCGAGCTCGCGCTCACGAAGCTCAGCTTCGGCGCGGCGGCAGCCGCCGGCGGTGCGTACCGCTTGCTGCGGAGCGGAGCGGCGCTCGGCCGGGGAGTCGGGCCGCTCGTCGTAGCTCGGGAGCCCGGGTCGCTTGGCGAGGCCGCGGCCGGCCGGATCGCCGTCCCCGGCCGCGAGACGACCGCCTTCGCGCTCCTGCGACTCGCCGCCCAGGCCCTCGGCGAGGTCGTCGAGCTGCGCTACGACCGCATCCTGTCGGCCGTCGTCGAGGGGGAGGTCGATGCCGGGTTGATCATCCACGAGAGCCGCTTCACGTACGGTCAGCACGGTCTCGTGGCGATCGCCGACCTGGGCGAGTGGTGGGAGGCGGAGACCGGGCTGCCCGTACCGCTGGCGGGGATCTTCGTCCGCTCCGACGTCGAGCCGGAGCTCGCGGACGCCGCCTCGGCCGCGCTGCGCGCCTCGGTCGACTACGCCTTCGCGCATCCCGAGGCGAGCCGCGACTACGTGCGGTCCCTCGCCCAGGAGCTCTCGGACGAGGTGTGCGCGGCGCACATCGCGCTCTACGTGAACGAGTACAGCCTCGACGTGGGCGACGAGGGTCTTGCCGCGATCGACCGGCTGCTCGGCCGCCCCGCAGCCGCCGGCGCCAACCGCCCGGGCGGTGACGGCCGGTGGCAGCTACCCGCGCAGATGGGTAACGCCTCCGTGGCGGATCGGTAACGCTCTCCGACGGCAAGCCGCCGAGCGCCGTTACGAAGACGTCACGGTGGCTGCCACCGGCCGTTCGCGAGCCGAGTCGGTTCCGCGGCGTAGACTCGTCCGGATGCGCCGGGCCGTCGTCCTGTCCGCCGTCCGAACGCCGATCGGTCGCTACGGGGGGGCGCTAGCTGGCGTGCGGCCCGACGACTTGGCGGCGCTCGTCATCCGCGAGGCGGTCGCCCGCGCCGGCGTTCCGCCGGACGAGATCGAGGATGTCTGGCTGGGAGCGGCCAACCAGGCCGGCGAGGACAACCGCAACGTCGCACGAATGGCAGCGCTGCTCGCCGGGCTGCCGGAGTCGGTGGCGGGGGTGACCGTGAACCGGCTCTGCGCTTCCGGCCTGGCTGCCATCGTCGGAGCCTGCCATGCCGTCATCGCCGGCGACGGCGAGCTGTTCGTGGCTGGCGGCGAGGAGTCGATGAGCCGGGCGCCTCTCGTCACCCCGAAGGCCGAAAAGCCGTTCGAGCGAGGCGACCGGCCGCTCTACGACACCACGCTCGGCTGGCGCTTCACGAACCCACGGCTGGTCGAGCTGTTTCCGCCGGAGTCGATGGGCGAGACGGGCGAGAACGTCGCCGAGCGCTGGGCTGTATCGCGCGAAGAGCAGGACGCCTTCGCGCTCCAGTCGCAGCGGCGCTGGGCCGCGGCCGAGGCAGCGGGCCGCTTCGCCGACGAGCTCGTTCCGGTGGGCGACGTCGTGCGCGACGAGCATCCTCGTCCCGAGACAACGCTCGAGAAGCTCGCGGCGCTCAAGCCCGCGTTCCGCGAGGGTGGCACCGTCACGGCCGGGAACGCCTCCGGGATCAACGACGGCGCCGCCGCCCTCGTCATCGCCTCGGAGGCGAAGGCGCGCGAGCTCGGCTGCGAGCCGCTCGGCACCTTCGTCGGCAGTGCGGTGGCGGGTGTCGATCCGCGCGTGATGGGGATCGGGCCGATCCCGGCAGTGCGGAAGCTGCTCGCGCGCACCGGGATGACCCTCGAGCAGATCGACCTGGTCGAGCTCAACGAGGCGTTCGCGTCCCAGAGCCTCGTCGTGATTCGCGAGCTTGGCCTCGACCCCGAGCGGGTGAACGTGAACGGTGGCGCGATCGCGCTCGGGCACCCTCTCGGGATGAGCGGTGCCCGCCTCGTGGTGTCGCTGCTGCATGAACTACGCCGCCGAGGCGGTCGCTACGGCTTGGCCACCCTCTGCGTCGGCGTCGGCCAGGGTCAAGCCGCGCTGTTCGAGCGCGGCTAGATGCTTGAAGCGAACGTCGGGCAGGACGACACAGCGGCCCGCGGTGCTACGGCCGGCCGCTACCCGACCGGCGGCCGGACATAGATCACGCCGTCGTGCTCGATCGGCACGAACGGAGCGCCAACGCTGAAAACCAGGCGCTCGACGTGGTGGCAGAACTGTCCGCTCACCTCACTGAGCCGGACGACCAGGCCGACCTCGTCGTCGGGCTCGGCTGTCAGACCCTCGCTGCGCAACGCTCGCAGTAGGCGATCCCGATCCGGGATGCGGGCTGCTTGGACGCGGATCGTGTTCGACACTCCTCTCCTGCCTTCGTTCATCGGATCCGAGATAGCGCGGCCCAGGCTCCTCTCAGGGGCTCAAGCCTTGATCTTGGATCCGGATTATGACCCGCTCCTCTGGCGAGCGCAACCCGCTAACGTCCCCTGCCAGTGGCGATCAGCGTCGGTCAGGAGTACGGGCTGTTCATCGGCGGCGAGAGCGTCGAGCCCGCCTCCCGTGAGGTGCGCGACCTCTACCAGCCCGCGAGCGGTGAGCTCCTGGCCCGGGTGGCGATGGCCGGCGAGGCGGACATCGACCGCGCCGTCGAAGCCGCTCGTGCTGCCCTCGAGGGTCCCTGGGGGAAGACGCCGCCGAACGAGCGAGGCCGCCTGCTGCACGCCCTCGCGGATGCGATCCACGCGAACCGCAAGGAGCTCGCAGAGCTCGAAGCGCGCAACGTCGGCAAGGCGATCTCCTCCGTCAAGGCCGAGCTGACCGGCGCGGTGGAGAACCTCCGGTTCTTCGCGTCGGTGGTCGGCTCGATAGCAGGCCGTTCCGCTCCGGTCGGCGGCTCCTTGCTGAGTTACACGCTCAAGGAGCCGGTCGGGGTCTGCGCGCAGATCGTGCCCTGGAACTACCCGCTCCTGATGTCGGCTTGGAAGCTTTCGCCAGCACTTGCTGCGGGCTGCACGGTCGTGCTCAAACCGGATCCTCAGACCCCTCTGAGTGCGCTGCGAATCGCTGCGCTCGCCGCCGAGGTCGGTATTCCTCCGGGGACGATCAATGTCGTCCCTGGCGATGGGCCGACGACGGGCGCCTACCTCGTACGTCATCCCGGGGTCGACAAGGTCGCCTTCACGGGCTCGACCAGGACGGGGAGCGAGATCATGAAGCTCGCCGCCGACGGCATCAAACGGCTGACGCTAGAGCTTGGCGGTAAGAGTCCGAATCTCGTCTTCGCGGACGCGAACCTGGCCGACGCGATTCCGAGCTCGGTCTGGTCGATCTACTACTCGGCTGGGCAGAGCTGCGAGGCGCGCTCACGGGTGCTCGTCGAGGCGTCCGTCTACGACCAGTTCGTCTCGAGCTTCGTCGACGCGACGCGACGGCTCCGGGTCGGCGATCCGCTCGACCCCGAGACGCAGGTCGGTTCCCTGATCTCGACATCCCACCGCGACCGCGTGCACGGCTACGTCCAGCAGGGACGGGCGGAAGGTGTGGAGGTGGTGCTCGGCGGCGAGCCGCTCGAGGGCCCAGGCGCCTTCTATCCGCCCACCGTCCTCGCGAACGTCGACAACTCGATGACGGTCGCCCAGGAGGAGATCTTCGGACCCGTGGTGACGGTGATCCCCTTCGAGGACGAGCGCGATGCGGTGCGGATCGCGAACGACGTTCGCTACGGCCTATTCGCCACCGTCTGGACTGGAGATCCGGCGCGTGGGCACCGGCTCGCTCGCGCGATCAAGTCGGGCATGGTCGGCATCAACACGCCCTACACGGCCTTTCCGGGTGTCCCGTTCGGCGGCTACAAGCAGTCGGGCTTCGGGCGCGAGCTCTCGATCGAGACGCTCGACCTGTACCTGGAGACGAAGGGCGTACTCTTCTCGACGAGCGCGAGACCCTTCAATCCGTTCGGGCTCTGACCGGCCTGTCCGGCCGCTGACCGTGGCCGAGTTCCGCGCCCGCGCCCCGCGCCCGCGGCACGACCGGTGGCAGCCACCGTCACGAGACTGTCACGTCGTGGGGTCGCTTCCGAAGAGGGTGCGTCACAGATTCGACACGCGGGTGCGAGCCTCTCGTCGAGGTGGCTGCCACCGGCCTCTCGGCCGAGGCGGGGCAGGGGCTGGCGCGATTCCGGCGAGAGGCGCAGGCTGGAGCGTGCTGGCGGACGAGGGCAGGTTCCTCCGCCCGTCCGGCGGGCGCTCCCGCAGGGGATACCGTATGCCGCCGTGATCCTCCAGCCCGAGCTCGAGACGCTGCCCCGGCCGGAGCTCGAGCGGCTCCAGCGGGAGCGGCTGCGGGCGCGCTTCGGGGTCGAGCTCGAGGCGCTGCCCGAGCTGCCGTTCCGGGTCAAGGCGGAGCTGCGGGAGGCGTACCCGTTCGGCCTGCTCCAGGTGCCGCTCGAGCAGTGCATCCGCATCCACGCGTCGTCGGGAACACGCGGCAAGGCGACGATCGTCGCGTACACACGCGCCGACCTCGCCCTCTGGGCGGACTGCTGCGCGCGCGCGCTCGCGGGCGCCGGCGCCGGGCCTGGCACGCTCGTCCACGTCGCCTACGGCTACGGCCTGTTCACGGGCGGCCTGGGACTCCACTACGGCGCGGAGCGGCTGGGGTGCACCGTCGTTCCCGCCTCCGGCGGCAACACGCCCCGGCAGGCGCAGCTGCTCGAGGATCTCGGAGCCGAGATCCTCTGCTGCACGCCGAGCTACGCGCTCGCCATCGCCGACCACGTCTCCGAGCCTGCTCGCCTCCGGCTCCGGGCGGGCCTGCACGGCGCGGAGCCCTGGACCGAGGCGCTGCGCGAGGCGATCGAGGGCGCGCTCGGCCTGAGCGCGCTCGACATCTACGGCCTCTCGGAGGTGATCGGGCCCGGCGTCGCGGCCGAGTGCATCGAGGGACGAAACGGCGCGCACGTGAACGAGGACCACTTTCTCGTCGAGGTCGTCGACCCCGCCTCGGGCGAGCCGCTCGAGGACGGGCAGGTCGGCGAGCTCGTCTTCACCACCCTGACCAAGGAGGCGCTGCCGCTCCTGCGCTACCGGACCGGCGACCTCGCTTCCGTGAGCCGCGAGCCCTGCGTCTGCGGTCGCACGCTCGCCCGCATGTCGCGAGTCGTCGGCCGCACCGACGACATGCTGATCATCCGGGGCGTCAACGTCTTCCCCAGCGAGATCGAGCGGACGCTGCTCGCGATCCCCGAGCTCGCGCCGCACTACCAGCTCCTCGTGGAGCGCCCGGGTCATCTCGACGAGCTGACCGTCGAGGTCGAGCTGCGGCCGGGACGGCCTGGCGGGGAGCGGCTCCAGGCGTTGGTGGAGGAGCGGCTGGGAAGAGCGCTGGGGCTCACCGCGCGGGTGCGAGTGGGAACGCCGGGCAGCGTGCCACGCAGCGAGGGCAAGGCCCTGCGCGTGCTCGATCGCCGCACCGCCTGAGCGCTCCGCCCTCCGACCTCTGGGACGCCCCGCGCGGCCCGCTGGCGCCGCGCGCCGAGCCGGCGTCCCGGCCGCGACGCGGGTAGGGTCCACGTTCGCCAGCGAGCGGAAAGGAATCGCGATGTACAGGGTCGTCGTGCTCTACGAGCAGCAGCCGGATCCGGAGACCTACGCCGAGCACGCCGAGCTCTGCGCTCGGGTGCCGCACGGAGCCTTCCGGCACGGCCGGGTGACGGGAGCGCCACGAGGCGAGCCCGCGCACGCCTACTACGCGGAGTGGGAGTTTCCGGACGCCGACGCATTCGCAGCGGCGATCCGGAGCGAGGAGTTCAGGGCAACGGGGCGGGACGCGGTCGAGCGCGGCTTTCCGCCGCCGACGGTCGAGTTCGTCGAGCTCGCCCGGCCGTGACCGAGATCGAGACCACGTGAGCGAGATCGAGATCAGCCGAGACGGGGCCGTCCAGACGATCGTCCTCAACCGCCCCGACAAGCTGAACGCCTTCACGCGCACCATGCACGACGAGCTGCGCGAGGCGCTCAGGCGAGCCCGCGACCCGGAGGTGCGGGCCGTGGTGCTGACCGGCGCCGGCCGCGGCTTCTCGGCCGGCCAGGATCTGACCGAGTTCGAGGCCGGCGGCGAGGTCGGCGAGGCGCTGCGGACGACCTACCACGTCAACGTGCTCGCCATCCGCGCGCTCGGCAAGCCGGTGCTGGCGGCGGTGAACGGCGTCTGCGCGGGCGCCGGCCTGTCGCTCGCCTCTGCCTGCGACGTGCGGGTCGCCTCCGAGGCCGCCGTCTTCGTCCCGGGCTTCGTGGGGATCGGCCTGGTTCCCGACTCGGGCGGAACGTACTTCCTCCAGCGGCTGCTCGGCGCGCCCCGCGCCTTCGAGTGGATGACCTCGAACCGGCGGCTCAGCGCAGCCGAGGCGCAGGCCTGGGGCCTCGTCTCCGAGGTGATCGCCGCCGAGGCCTTCTCCGCTCGCGTCGCCGAGCGGGCGGCCGAGCTCGCGGCTGGCCCGACCCGCGCGATCGCCCTGACCAAGCGACTGTTCGACGCCGCGCCCGCGAACACGCTCGCCGAGCAGCTCGAGCTCGAGGCGGAGCTGCAGGCCGAGGCGGCCCAGACGGACGACTTCCGCGAGGGAGTCGCAGCCTTCGCCGCCAAGCGCCCGCCGGTGTTCCGCGGCCGCTAGCCAACCGCTCGGCGCCCGGCGAGCCTGCGCCGCGCCTCAGGACAGGCCAAGCAGACGCTCGACCTCCGCCTCGCCTGGGAAGCGCCCCTCGACGTGCTTGGAGAAGACGAGCTCGCCGTCGCGGCGGATGTCGAACTGCCCGCTGCCCCCGGGCAGCGCGGACGCCTCGACTCCGCGCGCCCGCAACCTGGCCACGAGACTCGCGGCCCGCGGCTCGTAGCCGCTTCAGGTCGGGCAGTAGCGGATCTCGACGACCACGTCGGCGATCCTATGCGCCCCGGGAAGGCCGCCGCGCCGATCGGGCGGGACGAGGCACGCGGGCTCCTCCCAGCTAGATCGTCTTGAACTGCTCGAAGGGCTGACGGCAGCGCTCGCAGTAGCGGAGCGAGCGGCACGGCGTCGGGCCGAAGAGGTTCTCGAGCCGCGTCTCGGTCGAGCCGCAGTACGGGCAGCGGAACACCTTGGCCTGCAGCTGGACGAGCCGTGGGGCGCTCGCCTGCCGGGGAGCGGGCGGGGCGAAGCCCGCCGCCCGCAGCTTCTCGCGGCCGGCGGGCGTGATCCGGTCGGTCGACCAGGAGTCGTCGGTCACCACCTCGACCTCCGGCTGGGCGCCCAGCTCGGCGATCGTGCGCTCCAGGGCCCGCTTCATCGCGTCGAGCGCCGGGCAGCCGAGAAAGGTGGGCGTGAGCTCGATCCGAACGCGCTCGCCCCGCAGCTCGACCGAGCGGATGACGCCGAGGTCGACGAGCGAGACGACCGGGATCTCCGGGTCCGGAATCTCCTCGAGCGCCTCCCAGACCCGCCGGGCGGAGAGGGCTACCATCGCGCTCCCGCCGGCGCCGAGCGGCGGACCATCGTCATCTCCTCCCAGAGCGCTGCGAGCTCGGCGGTGTGCGTGCCGCGCTCGACCGGCGCGACCTCGGCGAGGCCGGCGCGGCGAGCGAGCTCGCCGCGCAGCTCGGCCGGCAGGACGCCGAGCGCGTAGGGCCAGAGCTCCTCGACCGCCCGCCGGAAGCGCGGCTCGTCGCGCAAGCGCTCGTGCCACAGCTCGGCGTGCAGGCGGTGGTACGCCTCCTCGCGGTCGATCTTCGCGGCCAGCCCCGCGATCCCCGGCTCCGGATCGTCCTTGAGCGCCGTGATCCGGATCTCGTCGGCGAGCTCGTAGAGCCAGCGGCGGGCGATCGTGTGCGCCCAGTCGAGCAGGTGGAGCTCGACGAGCGGCGCCGAGCGGTACGCCTCCGGCTCGCGGTCGAAGGCGAGCGCGTCGGCATCTCCGTCGGAGCCGACCAGCAGCTCGTAGACGGCGCGGGCGTGGCCGATCTCGTTCTGGGCGATCGAGGAGAAGGCCACGTCCTCCTCGAGCAGGGGCGCGATCCCCGTCCACTCCGAGTCTCGCCAGCCGACGATCAGCTCGTCGTCAGCGAGGGCGAGCAGCTGCTCGTTCACGCGCCTCCTTCAGCCGGGCCTTGATCGAATAGCCGTCGACCCGGCGGTACTTGAGGTCGAACTCGTCGGCCCAGTCCGCGACGTCGTGGATCGCCTCGCGCGGCACGAGCCAGAGCGCGACCGACTCGCCCCGCCGGCCGTACTGCTCGCGCGCCCACGCCTCGGCGAAGCCGGCGTCCGGCGCAACGACCGAGCCGGCGTGCTCGAACGGCTGCCCACGCCGCTCCTGGCGGAAGACCTCGAAGACTCGCTGCTCGCTCACGCCGCCAGAACCGCGTCCCGCACCCATCGCTCCTGCTCGAGGAAGCGGCGTCGCAGCGCGAGCCGCTCGGCGGTCTTCGGCCCGTGGCCGGTGACGACGTAGCGCAGCTCCTCCCAGTCCGGCTCGCTGTACTCCCAGACGCCGTCGTCCCGCTTGCGCAGCTTCGGGTCTGGGACCTCGAGGCCGAGCTCGAGGATCTGGGGCACGTAGCCGTCGAGGAACTGCTGGCGGGCCTGCTCGTTGCCCTGCGACTTGATCCGCCAGAGGTACATCGGGTCATCGTCGCGCGGGATCGGCGTGCCGTGGAACTGCATCAGCGGGCCCCACCAGCGGTTCAGGGCCTCCTGCACGAGCTCGAACTGGGCCGGAGTCCCGGTGACGAGGGCGAGGATCACGTCGCGGCCGTGCAGGATGTGGAACGACTCCTCCCAGCAGATCTTCTTCATGATCCGCGCGTACGGTGCGTAGGAGCAGCGCAGCAGGGCCTTCTGGCTGATGATCGCGGCCGCGTCGACGAGCCAGGCGATCACCCCGACGTCGCCCCAGGTTCGGGTCGGGTAGTGGAAGACGTTGTGGAACTTGGCCGTCCCGGCGAGGAGCTCGGCGAGACACTGCTCGCGCGGCTTGCCGAGGTCCTCCACCACCCGGTAGATGAGCTGCGCGTGCCCGACCTCGTCCTGGACCTTCGCGGTCAGGGCGAGCTTGCGCTGCAGCGTCGGAGCGCGCAGGATCCACTCGCGCTCGGGCAGCACGCCCATCAGCTCGGAGTTGCCGTGCATCTCGATGAACTTGATCAGCCTCGCCCGGTACTCGTCGGGCATCCAGTCGGTCGCCTCGACCTGGCCGCCGCTCTGGACGTACTCGAGAAATGCCTGCTCGTCGCGGGGAATCTCGACCGCCGCCATGCTCCACCATCCTTCCGAACGACCGGTAGGTTGTGATTGTAGATGTCGACGCGTCGCAGCGACCTGACCCGCGCCGCCGCCCGCCTCTTCGCGGAGAAGGGCTACCACGGCACCTCGATCGGCGACCTCGCCGAGGCGCTCGGCGTGCGCAAGGGCTCGCTCTACGCCCACATCGAGTCGAAGGCCGACCTGCTCTGGGAGGTCGCGCGCGAGGGCGCGCAGGCCTTCCATGCCGCCCTCGACGAGGTGCCCGACGAGGGGCCGGTGGTTGCGCGGATCCGGGCGGCGCTCCGCGCCCATCTGCGGGTGGTGGCCGAGCAGCTCGACGTCGCGACGGTCTTCGTCCGGGAGTGGCGCTACCTCGAGGGCGAGCGGCGGGAGACGTTCCTCAGCGAGCGGCGGCGCTACGAGGAGCGGGTGCGCGCGCTCTTCCGGGAAGGCCGCGAGCTGGGCGAGCTGCGGAGCGACCTCGACGACGCGGGCGCCGCGCTGCTCGCCCTCTCGGCTGCCAACTGGGCGTACACGTGGCTTCGGCCCGGCGCCGACACCGACGAGCTCGCCGACCGCTTCACCGCGCTGCTCCTCGACGGGATGCGCGGCTACGCCACGCGGTGAGGCGCGGGCGCCTGCCCGGGGTCGCGGGCACGTGAGGATCGCGCTCGTCGTCAATCCGTTCGCCACGCGCGTCAGCGAGGAACGGCTCGCACGGGTGCACGAGGAGCTCGCGCGAGCGGGCGACCTGGAGGTGGCTCTGAGCGAGCGGCCCGGCCACGCGACCGAGCTCGTGCGTGCCGCCTGCAGCCGCGGCGCTGCGGCCGTCGTCGTCTTCTCGGGCGACGGCGGCTTCAACGAGGCGCTGAACGGGCTGGAGCAGGACGTGCCGATCGGCTTCCTGCCCGGCGGCGGCACGAGCGTGCTGCCGCGCGCGCTCGGTCTGCCGCGCGAGCCGGTCGCCGCGGCGCGCCGGCTGGCCGAGGCGCTCGTCACAGGCCGCCAGCGGCGGATCTCGCTCGGCCGGGTGGACGGGCGCCGCTTCGCCTTCGCCGCCGGGATCGGCCTGCCCGCCGAGGCGGTGCGCCGGGTCGACGCCCTCGGCCGGAAGCGGGACGGGCGCCGGCCCGGCGACCTCGCCTTCGCCGCAGCGGTCGCGCGGGCTCTCGCCGTCCGTCGCGGCCGGCTCGAGCCGTGCCTCGAGATCGCCGGCTTCGGGCGGGCCTCGGCGGTGTTCGTCGCCAACTGCCGTCCCTACACGTACGCGGGCCCGCTGCCGCTGCCGATCGCGCCCCAGGCGAGCTTCGAGTGCGGGCTCGACCTCGTCGCCCCGCTCGCCGTTCGGCCGCTGGCACTGCCCGCGACGGTCGTCCGCGTCCTGAGCGGCCGCGGCAGCGGCTGCTGCCTGAGCGGCCACGACCTCGACCGGATCGAGGTCGTCTGCGACCGTCCGCTCCCTCTCCACGCGGACGGCGAGGACCTGGGCGACGCCGAGCACGTCGTCTTCGAGACCGAGCGCGCCGCCGTCTCGGTGCTCGCCTAGCGCCCTTTCGCGGACGCGCTCGATCCCGCACAATCCGAGGGGTGGCGGGGACGGAGAGCGGGGCGGCGGCGAGGCTGGACGACCTCGTCCCGTTCGTGCCGCGGCTGACGCTCGAGTGGCTGCGCGCGAGCCCGGAGCTGCGCTGGCTCGAGGTCGAGGGCACCCTGGCGTTCGTCGACCTGTCCGGGTTCACGGCGCTCTCCGAGAAGCTGTCGAGCAGCGGCCGGGCGGGCGCCGAGGAGGTCACCGAGGTGATGAACGCCACCTTCGCCGCCCTGCTCGAGGTCGCATACGCGCAGGGCGGCGGGCTGCTCAAGTTCGGCGGCGACGCCCTTCTGCTGCTCTACGAGGGGGCCGAGCACGCCGCCCGCGCGGCTCGCGCCGCCTTCGAGATGCGCAGCACCCTGCGGGGGATCGGCCGTCCCCGGACCTCGGCCGGGACCGTGCAGCTCAGGATGCACGCCGGCCTCCACTCCGGCGTCTTCCAGTTCTTCCTCGTCGGCTCCTCGCACCGGGAGCTGCTCGTGACCGGCCCCGGGGCGACGCGCACCGTCGAGATGGAGGCGGCGTCGGAGGCCGGCGAGATCCTCCTCAGCCCCGGGACGGCGGCCCGGCTCGACCCGTCGACGACCGGCGAGGCGAAGGGGCCGGGCGTGCTGCTGCGGGCCTCGCCCGCCGTCCGCGGCGCGCTCGCCCCGCTGCCCGCGCTCGCGGGCATCCCGGTCGAGATCGCGCTGCCGGTGCCGCTGCGCGCCCAGCTGCTCGAGGTCGGACCGCTGGAAGGGGAGCACCGCCACGCGGCGATCGCCTTCCTCCGCTACCGCGGCCTCGACGAGATCGTCGCGAGCGAGGGCCCCGCGGCTGCGGCCGAGGCGCTCGACGTCCTCGTTCGCGCCGTGCAGGAGGCGGCCGAGGCGCACGGGGTCACCTTCCTCGAAAGCGACGTCGAGCGGGACGGCGGCCGGATCGTCCTCGTCTGCGGCGCGCCGCAGACGTTCGGCGACGACGAGGAGCGGCTCCTGCGCGCCGTGCGAGCGGTCGTCGACGCCGGCCTGCCCCTGCCCGTGCACGTCGGCGTCAGCGAGGGACGCGTCTTCAGCGGCCAGGTGGGCGCTCCGTTCCGCCGGACGTACACGATCCTCGGCGACACGGCGGCGCTCGCCGCCCGCCTGATGGCGCAGGCGGGCGAGGACGAGATCTGGGTCTCCGCCTCGGCCTACGCGCGCGGCGGCGGCCGCTTCGAGGCCGTGGAGCTCGAGCCGCTCTCGCTCAAGGGCAAGCGCGAGCCCGTGCAGGCCGTCGTGCTGGGCGAGCTGCGGACCGCCGACGAGCTCGCCTCGCCGCCCGCCCCGACCGGCCGGCTGCCGTTCGTCGACCGCGAGCGCGAGCGGGCGGTGCTCGCCGCCTCGGTCGCGCCCGTTCGGCTCGGCTTCGGCACGATGGTCGAGCTGATCGGCGAGCCCGGCATCGGCAAGTCGCGGCTCGCCGACGAGCTGCGCGCCACGTGCGCCGACATGACGCAGGTCACCCTGCGCTGCGACCAGTACGAGTCCTCGACCGCCTACTACCCCTTCCGGCCCTTCCTGCGGGCATCGCTCGACCTCGAGCTCGACGGCGATGGCGACCGCAACCGGGCCGCGATCTGCGAACGACTGACGGCCCTCGACCCCGAGCTCGCCCCCTGGGCGCCGCTGCTGGCCGCGCCCCTCGACGTGGAGATCGAGACGACGCCCGAGGTGGACGACCTCGACCCCGCCTTCCGGCGAGCCCGCCTGCACGGCCTGATCGGCTCGCTCCTCGGCAGGCTGCTCGACTCGCCGACGTTGCTCGTGCTCGAGGACGTGCACTGGATGGACGACGCCTCCTCCGACCTGCTCCGCCACCTGGGAACGCAGCTTCCCAGCCGCCCCTGGCTCGCCTGCACCACCCGGCGGCCGGAGGGCGAGGGCTTCCTGGCCGCGGCCGGGATGCCGCCCGTGCCGGCGTTGACCCTCCGGCTGGAGCCGCTGCCCGCCGAGGACGCGAAGACCCTGATCCGGGTCGCGGCCGGCGACCGCGGCCTGGGCGACGCCGAGCTCGCGGCGATCTTCGAGCGCGGCGCGGGCAACCCGCTCTTCCTGCAGGAGCTCGCCTCGCCGGCCGGCGAGGCGGCGGCGGAACGGCTACCCGACACGGTCGAGGAGCTCGTGGCTACCCGCATCGATCGCCTCGCCCCGGGCGACCGGGCCCTGCTGCGCTGGGCCTCCGTGCTCGGGGCCTCGTTCTCGGGCTCGCTGATCCGCGAGGTGCTCGAGGGCGATCCGAGCGCCGCCTCCGACTCCGACGCCTGGGAGCGACTGGCCGAGTTCGTCGAGCGCGACCCGGACGTTCCCGGGCACTTCCGCTTCCGCCACGCCCTGATCCGCGACGGCGCCTACGAGGGGCTCTCCTACAAGCGCCGCCGGGAGCTGCACGGCCGCGTTGCCGAGGTGATCGAGCGGCAGAGCGAGCGAGCGGAGGACGCCGCCGAGCTGCTCTCGCTGCACTTCCAGCGAGCCGAGCGCTGGCCCGAGACGTGGCGCTACTCGCTCGTCGCCGCGCAGCGCGCCGAGGAGAAGTACGCGAACGTCGAGACGGTGGAGTTCCTCGAGCGCGCCCTCGAGGCCGCCGAGCAGTGGGGCGACGCGCCCGCCGGCGAACTCGCCGCCGCCTGGGAGTTCCTCGGCGACGTGCGGATGCGCCTGGCCGCCTACGAGCAGGCGGGGGCCGCCTACCGGCAGGCGCGGGCGTTCTGGCGCGACGACCCGGTCGGGCAGGCCCGCCTGCTGCAGCAGGAGGCGATCGTCCCCCACCGGCTGGGCAAGTATCCGCAGGCGCTCGCCCGCCTCGAGGAGGCGATGGCGGTGCTCGACGGCGTCGAGGGCGAGGCGGCCGCCGCGCAGCGGGCCCGCCTCGACGGCTGGTACGCGACCGTGCTTCAGCACCAGTGGCGGCCGGCGGAGGCGATCGAGTGGTGCCGGCGGGCGATCGCCGAGGCCGAGCGCTGCGGCGCCGAGGAGGCGCTCGCGCAGGCGTACTTCGTCCTCGACTGGGCGTATCTCGCTCTCGGCCGGGGCGAGGAGGCCGTCTACTCGGCCCGGGCGGTGGAGATCTACGAGCGGCTCGGCAACCTCGACCGGCTGGCCTGGGCGCTGAACATCATGGGCGGACGCTCCTACCTGGCCGGCCGCTGGGACGAGGCGATCGAGCTGGCCGAGCGGGCCCGGCAGACGTTCCTGCGGATCGGCGACGAGATGAACGCGACCGTCGCCGCCCTGAACGTGGCGTGCATCCAGTCCGACCAGGGGCGTCTCGAGGAGGCTGCGTCGCACTTCCGACGCTCGCTCGAGCTGCGGCGCGCGGTCGGCAACCGGATGAAGATCGCCGACGGAGCCAACGAGCTCGGACGGTTCGAGAGTCGCCGCGGCAACTTCGACGAGGCCCGGGTGCTGCTCGCCGAGGCGCGCGAGCTGTTCCTCGCCGAGGGGGACGAGGTCGAGGCGCTCGCAGCCGACGTCTGGCTGGTCGAGAGCTTCGTGCACGAGGGAGCGAGCGAGGCGGCGCTGGAGCTGGCTGCGAGCGCGCTCGAGCGAACCGCGGAGCTGCCCGCCGTCGACATCTTCGCTGCGATGCTGCACCGGCTACGCGGCTGGGCCCACCTGCAACGGCGCGAGCTCGAGCCGGCGGCCGCCGCCTTCGGCGAGAGCCTGCGCCTGGCGAGGCGCGAGGGCGAGAACGTCGGGCTGCGGAGCGCCGACTACGAGATCGCGCTCACCCTCGACGCGCTCGCCCGCCTCGGCGAGCTCGTCGGCGACCCGACGGTCGACCTCGAGCGGGAGCGCGACGCCCTGCTCGCGAAGCTCGGCGTGCTGCGGCTGGCCGAGCCGCCGCTCCCGCCCTCGGGAGCGGCGGGCTCGGGCCAGCAAGCGGCGCGCGACCCCGGGCGCTAGCCGCCGCCCTTGTAGTCCCAGCCGCCGGGCACGGACATCACGAAGTAGCGGTAGTTCGTGCCGGCAATCGTGGCGCTGTTCCAGGCCGTGACGACCGGCCCCCCGGGAGCCACCTTGTCCTGGAACGACGGCAGGATCCCCCAGAAGTAGCCGTCCGCGTTGCAGACCGCGCGCGACTGGGCGCCGGTGAACTGTCCGTTCGCGTCGAGGACGTCGTCGATCCAGCCGTTGGGGTCGTTGCGCTGCCCCACGCTCGTGAGCGTGCTGCAGGGCACCGGCAGGCCGTCGACGACCGGCAGCGCCCCGGCGCAGATGGGGATGAACTGCTGGCCCACGTTCTTGCCGTAGCGGGCCTTGATCGCGTTCTGGCTCACGTAGTACGTGAGCGTCATGCCGCCGCCGACGAGCGGGCTCGACTCCGAGAAGCCGGAGACCGGCGTCTTGGAGGTGCTGCCGAGCGGCGTGAAGTTGTCGCAGCCGGCCGGGATGGCGCCGAACCGGAAGGGGTCGAGCGCTACGAAGCCGTAGTTCGATGTCGTGCTGAAGTCGAGCACCGAGTCGCCGCTGCCGCCGAGCGGCAGGTTCTGCACCGTGCAGCCGGCGGAGCAGTCGACGAGCGACTCCACGATCTGGAACGGGCTGCTCGTGTCCTCGCCGTGCGGGGCCGGGGCGGTGAACGCGCTCGACGCGTGCAGCGTGAACGTCTGCGGCAGGGATGCCGGGCCGAGCCCGCCGATCGACAGGTCGCCGAAGCTGGCCACCAGGTTCCCGTTCGCGTCCGGCGCGAGCGGCTGCGTCGTCGTGCCCGAGAAGCCGGCGGTCGCCGGCATGGTGGTGAGCGAGACCGTGCAGCTCGCCGCGGCCACCGGGCAGCTGGTCAGCGGGGCCCCGGTGCCGTCGAACAGGCCGACCTCGATCGGCCCGCCCGTCGAGGCGACCTGGTCGCTGATCGTCCTGCCGACCTGCGTCGCGGCCGGCTGGGTGACGAAGCCCAGGTAGCAGCCGCCCCCGGCCAGGACCGAGGTCTGGCCGGCGAACGAGGTCGGCGCGTTGAAGTCGTTGCCGGTCCCGTTGAAGTCGTTGGACTGCTTGGTCTGCGGGACGGGCCACGAATAGGGCCCGCCGGCGCAGGGCGTCTGCACGGTGAACGAGACGGTCGCGCTCGAGCCGGGCGCCAGGTTCAGGTTGCGGATCTGGAGCTCGCCCGTCCCGCTCGCCCCGCCGTCCGCGATCAGGGTCACGTCGCCCGCCGGCGACGCCGTCGGGCTCGCGCTCGCGATCGGCAGGCCGGCCGGAGCGTCGACGTTCATGGAGCCGAGGCTCGACGGGCTGGTCGGGGCGTTGGTGATGGTCAGGCGCATCTGCGTCGCCGCGCCCGCCGCCAGGTGCGACTGGGCCGGACAGCTCGTGGCGTCCGTTCCCTGCAGGCAGAGCGAGTAGTTCTTGTTGTTCGAGGCCGGCGGCTTCGCCGCGCCCGTCGGCGCGAGGACGACCGCAACCGCGGCCAGGGCCGCCAGGGCGAGCAGCGGCCGCAGCCCCCGTTCGAGGCGTCTCGGCGCAGCCCAGCGCAGGCCACGTCCCTCGTAGTCGCTCATCGGTCCCCTCCCTGTCGGCGTCGACCCGGCCCTTTGCCGACGCCCCCTGCCCGCCGGGCGCCTCCGGAAACGGCCGCATCCTCGATCGTGCAAGTGCATCCAATCACACCGACGGCGGAACACCAAGGCCTCTTCCCCCGGCGGCCAGAGGTTCGGCGACGAGACCGGCCAGCGGGCATACACTCCGCGCCGTGGCGCAGCTCGCGCGTGAAGGGCCTCGCTTGCGGCGGGTCCTGGACGAGGAACGAGAGGTGGACGGTCTCGGCGAGGACGAGCTGCTCGCGATCTACCGCTCGCTCGTGCTGCTGCGCACCTACGACGAGCGCTCCCTCGTCTACCACCGGCAAGGCCGCATCGGCACGTACGCCATCTTCTGGAACCACGAGGCGATGCAGGCCGGCTCGGTGCACGCGCTCGCCGCCGACG
>Ga0209061_1000949_pt1 | contig 56056 bp, 52 predicted proteins | sample Coa_R1_10_FD_187157 | JGI IMG/M metagenome (GOLD analysis project Ga0209061, IMG submission 187157) | Surface soil microbial communities from Centralia Pennsylvania, which are recovering from an underground coalmine fire - Coalmine... | ecosystem: Environmental > Terrestrial > Soil >... | reverse complement strand
CTCCGTTGCACTGGATGTTTGTGTTCTTCGGCTGGTTCACGCTGGCGATCTTCGGTGTCTCGCTGCAGGTCCTTGGCCGCATCGGCGAGCTCATCAAAGGCTACGAGGACCTCGTCGGTCTTGAGCCGGCTGAATGATTGAGCGTTAGCGGAGCCGGGTTTTGCCTCTCTTCGGTTCTGCTGGAGTTCTGATCCTCTGGAATCTTGTTTCCAAGGAGTCACTTTGCTGTTGAATTAAGCTCAACTAAAATCCGCTCCATGATCCGGCGCCAGCAGTTGGAAATTATGTCCGGGGAGCAATGTATGCCAGAAACGTCCTGTTAGATGGATACGGCTTCCCCTGCCAGATCATCTCTGGCAGGGGAATTTCTTGTAAGAGAGGAGGGCAGCAGCTGTGAGCTTGGCGGCATACAAGCAGAGCTGGCCTACAGAAGAGCAGGCGAAGCTATTGCCAATTGTCCGCTGGTCTTAGCTGCAGATACTGATAATGGAAATTTACCAGATCGTACATTTCATCGCGATCGTGGAGACAGGCAGTTTCACGAAAGGTGCGGATCGTGTGGCCGTCTCCCAATCTGCGATATCGGCGAGCATCGCAAAACTTGAAGCGGAATTCGATGTCCAATTGCTAGACCGGCGGCGGTCCCCGGTCGTTCCGACGCTCGCAGGCGAGCGTCTGCTCGAAGCAGGCAGGGCAATTCTGCAAATTAGCAATGCACTGAAAGGCGAACTTGAAACAATCGCGAGGCCCAAGCTTCTCAGAATCGGCGTACCGCAATCCTTCTCTAATTCTCTCGTCTCCAAACTGCTCGGTTCTTTCCAGCGCGTTAAGCCGGATGTGGCAATCGAAGTATCCGATGTGCCTAACGAACAACTCCTCGAATTGCTCGCGGAACGGCAGCTTGATGCTGTCCTTACGATCTTTGATGAGAGCGCCGGGAAATTTCCAAACCGGATTCTCTTCAAAGAGCCTTATATGTTAGCAGTTCCGCTGGAGCACCGCTTTGCGCAGCGTGAAAGCGTGAAGATTGCTGATCTTTCTGATGAGCCCTTCATCGTCCGCACGGGCCACGATAAGTTCCTGGATGCGAGCAGCGCACTTGTCTCCCGCGGGGTCAAGATAAGAGTTGTGTACAGAACTTCTCAAATCGATAGGACATTGGCTCTTGTCGCTGCCGGAGTAGGGTTATCGTTTATTCCGGCCCGCCTTGGGACGCCTGACGTAAAGCTGGTGCATGTCGCTGACGTCGACATCTCCAGAACCTTCGGCCTCTTATGGTCACGCGAGCGCGAGGATGACCTCAAGGAATTCATAAAATTCGCTGAGGGCTACGGCTGGACACCTTAGCAATAACGCAGGAGCAATAACGCAGGCAACCGTTTGTCATCGAGGCACAATACCAAATCGAACCTCACGCGCCCATCAGCGCTTCAACATGCGCAGCAGCAGAGCGGGCGAGGCCTTCGAGGTCGTAGCCGCCTTCGAGAATCGAGATAATCCGGCCTTTTGCATGTCTTCCGGCAATCTCCATCAAGCGTTTGGTCACCCAAGCGAAGTCAGCCTCGACAAGTTCGAGGCCGCCGAGCGGATCAAGGCGATGCGCATCGAAGCCCGCCGAGATGATGATCAAATCCGGACAAAATGCCTCGATACGCGGGAGAAGCCGTTCTTCCATCGCCTCCCGGAATATCTCGCCGCCAGAACCCGCAAAGAGCGGTGCGTTGACAATGTTATCGTGCTCGCCGCATTCGTCGCGCCCGCCCGTGCCTGGAAAGAGAGGCATCTGATGTGACGAAGCATAAAGAACGGAAGGGTCGGACCAGAAAATTTCTTGGGTTCCGTTGCCGTGATGGACATCGAAATCAAGGATTGCGACATGCCCGGCTCCATGCAGTGCTTGCGCATGGCGCACCGCGATCGCCGCGTTGTTGAAGAAGCAAAATCCCATGGGTGTAGCAATCCCGGCATGATGGCCAGGCGGACGCACCGCGACGAAAGCATTATTGACGGTGCCGCGCATGACTTCATCGACGGCCATTGTCACGCCGCCGATGCAATGCGCGATGGCCGCGAAGCTTTTTGGGCTCATGACCGTGTCAGGGTCAAGATGGACTCTGTCCTGCGCTGGGGTAGCGGCTTTGATGGCATCGGCATAATCGGGCGGATGAACGCGCAAAATGGCATCGCGATCGAGGCCGGGGGCATCCGCGCGCCGCAGCATCGCGAAATCTTCGTGATCGAGGGCTTGTGCGATGGCGCGCAGGCGGTCGGCACGCTCCGGATGGCCGGGCCCAGTGTCGTGATCGAGGCAAGCAGGGTGACTTATGAGAAGCGTCGTCACAATCGAGAAACTCGCCGGGTTCGCCAATCTACGGGTTCGCCAATCTAAAGGTGGAGCTGCAAGCCAAGCAGTTTCATGGCCGCCAGGAATGCATATCGCGTGCCTCGAAACCTGGGCCGCGCTTTGGGGAGTGAACCTGTATCCGGTCCAATGTCCAGACCTTGGAAGGCGGTATGCCCCTCAACGAACCTGTAATCAAGCCTTGCATGGGCAAAGATCTAGGTTCGAGCCTGCGTCATGTCTGACGGTCGAGGGTTTTAATTCAATTCGGCCGTTGATCCACCGGCAAAGGTCACGCCATCTCGTCCGGCCACTATTCAGCTACGGAGTCTGGGCCAACTGTAAATAAGCAAAAGCATAGGCGATATTGAAATGGCGAAGGTGGAAATGCCAGGCGCCAATCAAAGGTCCGGGAGGAAAACGTGCCGCGAAGCTTGCCTGGGGAGATAGACACTTTATTGGCATGGCGGGCCGGAGGCCGTCTTCTTATCGGCCGTGAGCGCATCGCCCTTCTTGAATCCGTGATTGAGCATAAAAGCATCACCAAGGCGGCGGAAATCAGCGGTTTCAGCTACAAGACGGCCTGGGATGCGGTCAATGCGATCAACAATCTTTTGCCGCGCCCTGCATTTGTCACGCGCACGGGCGGCTCGCATGGCGGCGGCGCAGAAGTCACGGAGGAAGGGCGCCGCCTGATCACGGCCTTCCGGCGCCTTGAAGAAAAGCTCGCCGCGATTTCGGCGGCGATCTCGGAAGAAGGCCTGGAGAAAGAGCAGGACCTGCTCTTTCTGGGCATCGGCTTGAAGCTCAGCGTAAGGAATGCGCTTTTTTGCAAGGTGGTCAAAATCTCTCCGGCTCCCGTGAACATCGAGGTCAAGCTCGAAGTCTCGCCGGGGATTATGATTACGGCGGCCGTGACCAATGCGAGCGCCGATGAACTCAAACTGATGCCTGGCCGCTGCTGCATCGCCATGGTCAATGCGGCGTCTGTGCTGCTGGCGCAGGCCGGGGCAGCGCCGCGCATCTCGGCGCGCAACAAGATCGCGGGGATTGTGGCAGGCCGCACGGATGATGCTGTTGACAGCGAGGTCACCGTCGATATCGGTGGCGGCAAGACGCTCACCGCCGTCATAACCCGCGAGGGTGCCGATGCCGTGGGTGCCGCCAAGGGAGCCGAAGTCCTCGCAATCTTCAAGACCTCGCATGTGATCCTCGCAAGCGACTGAAGGAAGCTTTGAAGTGCAAGACAGCACTGGCGCCCTCCGCCACCGGCAAAAGATGGAAAAGCGAAAGGCCGTGCAGGACGCGGAGGTCGCCTCCAAGACGATTACTCGCAAGGGCCTCCTCATCGTTCATACCGGCAACGGGAAGGGGAAATCGACGGCAGCCTTCGGCCTCCTCTTGCGTGCACTTGGACATGATTGGCCGTGCGCCGTCGTGCAGTTCATCAAAGGCGCTTGGGACACCGGCGAGCGGCGGGCGCTTGCCCGTTTTGCGGATCTCCTGTCCTGGCACACCATGGGCGAGGGTTTTACCTGGGAAACCCAGGACCGCGCCCGCGATATCGAGGCTGCCCAAGCTGCCTTTGCCAAAGCTCAAGAGCTCATGGCGGAGCCTCGAATAAGACTTCTCATCCTCGATGAATTGAACATCGCTTTGCGCTACGGCTATCTGCCTTTGAATGAGGTGGTTGCCGCGTTGCGCGCCCGCAGGCCAGATCTCCATATCGTTGTGACTGGCCGCAACGCGAAACCAGAACTCGTGGAAGCTGCCGATCTTGTGACCGATATGAGCCTGGTCAAACATCACTTCGCGGCGGGTGTGAAGGCACAGGAAGGAATTGAGTTCTGAGCATGGGGCGGCGGGCCAAGAGTTTGATGCTCCAAGGCACCGGCTCCGGAGTCGGCAAATCCTTGATCGTCGCGGGTCTCTGCCGCGCCTTCCGCAATCGCGGGCTTTCGGTGCGCCCGTTCAAGCCGCAGAACATGTCGAACAATGCCGCCGTCACGGTGGATGGCGGCGAAATCGGCCGCGCCCAGGCGACCCAGGCAAGAGCCTGCGGCGTGCCGCCTTCCATTGACATGAATCCTGTTCTCCTGAAGCCGCAGAGCGGCAATGGCGCCCAGATCGTCCTGCGGGGCAAAGTGATCGGCCAGGCCTCTGCCCGCGAATATCAGGATCTGAAACCGAAGCTCCTCCCCGCCGTCCTCGGCAGCTTCGAATCCCTTTGCGGGGACTGCGATCTCGTGCTTGCCGAGGGTGCCGGAAGCGCGTCGGAAATCAATCTGCGCGAGAATGACATCGCGAATATGGGCTTTGCCCGGGCCGCCGGTGTTCCTGTGATCTTGGTTGGCGATATCGATCGCGGCGGCGTCATTGCTCAGATCGCTGGGACCAAGGCCGTGCTCGATCCGGCCGATGCTGCAATGGTTCAGGGCTTTCTCGTGAACAAGTTTCGCGGCGATCAGGGTCTCTTTTCGAATGGCATGCAAGCCATCGAGAATTTGACCGGCTGGCCCGGGCTTGGGCTTCTGCCTTTTTGCGGCGAGGCAGCGCGTTTGCCGGAGGAGGATTCGCTCGGGCTTTGCCTTGGCCAACATCCCGGCGATGGAAGGATCACGATCGCTGTTCCTGTGCTGCCGGGCATCGCCAATTTTGATGATCTCGATCCTTTCGCCTTGGAAAGTGATGTCAGCCTCGTGATGGTCAGGAGCGGGCAGACTTTGCCCCCGGAAGCGAGGCTTGTCATTCTGCCAGGCTCGAAAACGACGATCGCCGGTCTGGCTTCGTTCCGGCGCGAAGGCTGGGACATCGATCTTCTCGCCCACATCCGGCGCGGGGGCCATGTGCTCGGCCTTTGCGGCGGCTATCAGATGCTTGGCAAGGCTATTCGCGACCCGGCAGGCATCGAAGGCCCGCCGGGCGAGGTGCAAGGTCTTGGCCTCCTCGACATCGTGACAGAAATGTCAGGCGATAAATTGCTTGCGCCGGTCCGGGGGAAGGACGCGCAAAACGGTCTGCCCTTCTCCGGTTACGAGATGCACATCGGACGCAGCTTTGGGCCAGGCTGTGCGCGGCCCCTGCTGTATTTCGACGATGGACGAAGTGATGGCGCGGTTTCCGCTGATGGTCTGGTGAGCGGCTGCTATGTGCATGGGCTTTTCGGCGGCGCGGCGCAAAGATCGGCTCTTCTCGCGCGCCTTGGCGGAATTGGGTCGGGCGTCTCCTATGAGAAATCGCTGGAGGCGGGGCTCGATGCCATCGCCGCCCATCTTGAGGAGCACATGGATCTTAGCAGGCTTCTTACGCTTGCCCAATGATAAGCGCCATCGCTGCCAGTACCAGCCAATGCACCGCGCAGGCTGCCCGATAGAGGCTGAGCGCACGCTTTATGTCTTGGCGGGAGGGCTCTTTGCCGGAGCCGATGAAGGCGTCGTTGATCTTCACGCCGCCATAAGAACGCGGGCCGCCAAGCCGCAAATCCAGGGCGCCGGCAAAAGCCGCCTCCGGCCAGCCAGCATTGGGGGAGGGATGTCCGCCTGCATCGCGGCGGACCGCCGCCCATGCCGCGCGGGACGAGGCGCCCGGCGTGAGCATGCAAGCGATGACAATCCATAGGACCGAAAGCCGCGCGGCGGGCCAGTTGACGAGATCGTCGAGCTTCGCCGCGGCGAAGCCGAATGCCGCATGGCGTTCTGTACGGTGGCCGATCATGCTGTCGGCGGTGTTGACCGTCTTGTAGCAAACGCCGCCCGCAAGCCCGAAAAGCGCGAGCCAGAGAGCGGGGGCTGCGACGCCATCCGAAAAATTCTCGGCAAGGCTCTCGATCGCCGCGCGGGCAACGCCTGCTTCGTCGAGCCCAGCGACATCACGGCCCACGATTTTTGCCGCAGCCGTGCGGCCGGCCTCCACGCCTTCTCCGAGGGCATCCGCGACGGCAGCAACATGCGCGTCAAGGCTGCGTTGCGCGATAAGGCTTGAGGCGATGAGCGCGGTGAGGGCAAGGCTGGCGGTGCGCGGAAGATCCAGGGCAGCGAGAGCAAGGCTGAAAAGAGTGGCAGCGCCGCAAGCAATCGCTAAAAGCAAGAAAAGCGCAAGAAAGCCCATTGCGCGGCGCATCGCAAAGGATTGGCCTTCATGGTTAAGGTAGCCGTCGGCGAGTGCGATCAGATGACCGAGCCAGGTGACCGGATGGCCGATCGCGCGGAATACAAATTGCGGATAGCCAAGACAGGCCTCACAGGCGGCGGCGAGTGCCGCGAGCAGCAAGGTTGCACCCAGATCCATGCGTGAGATTTCCCGCCGAGGCCTGCCGGAAGCGCTCCTTGCCGGGCATGGCGGCAATCTTTTTGCCGCGCGGAGTGCCTATCCGCAAGCGCCTGAGCCCTGGCTCGACCTTTCGACGGGCATCAGCCCCCACGCTTATCCTTTTGCCGGTTTGCCGGGCGAGAGCTGGACGCGTCTGCCGCAGCCGGAGGAGCTTCGCACCCTCGAAGCGGCGGCTGCGATGGCCTATCGCGTGCCGCCGGTTGCCGAAGTCATCGCGGCGCCTGGAAGCCAAGCTGTCATTGGCTGGCTTCCTTACCTTTTCCTGGCGAAACGTGCCGGTATTTTGGGTTTTACTTATTGCGAGCACGCGCGGAGGTGGGAGAGAGCCGGTGCACAGGTGACGATTGCCAGAGAGCTCCCGGAACTCGCAAGCCAGGATGCCGCGATCGTCGTCAATCCCAACAATCCGGACGGCAGGCTCGTTCCCGCGGCGGCTCTGCACCGGCTGGGGAGAGCGCTTGCCGCCCGCGGCGGCCTGCTCATCATCGATGAAGCCTTCATCGATTTTCTCGAACCCGCCGCGAGCGCCATTCCGGATATGCCAGCGCGCGGAGTTGTCGTGTTGCGCTCCTTCGGCAAGGCCTATGGGCTGCCGGGACTTCGGCTTGGCTTTGCAATCGGCCCCAGAGATCTCATGGCGAAACTTCGCGCGGCGCTTGGCCCCTGGCCGGTCTCTTGCTCGGCCATTGCCATTGGTTCCAAGGCTTTGATGGATGCGGCTTGGCTCGCGGCGGTGCGATTACAGCTTGCGGCACAAGGAGCGGCGCTCGATAGACTCCTCACGGCGGCAGGCTTTGATCTGATTGGCGGCAGCATGCTCTTCCGGCTGGCGCAGCATCTGGATGCGCAAATCTGGTTCGAAAGACTGGCGGAGGCCGGCATCCTCGTGCGGCGATTTGAGGCGCGCCCGCAGTGGCTGCGCTTTGGCATTCCAGGCACGGATGCAGATTTGACGCGCCTTGCCCATGCGCTTGGATTGAAGACAAATAATCAGGCTGCCTCTGGGTTAAAACCTTTCTAAATGAGTTCTTTTAAAGTGATTATAAAATAGAGGCGCTTTTTAGCGGTGTTCAGCTCGCAATTTTGTTATCCAAATCTCGATTTTATAGTGTACAGTATGTATAAAGAGCTGAGTAATAGACTTGATACGCCAAAGCTCGGTGAGGAGGCGGAATGGCACGGGTTGGATTTACTTTGGTTTGCGCGGCGGGCGCCGTCTTGATTGCAGGCGCTGCGGCAGCCAAGGAATATCCAGCCGGTACTCCTCAAGAAAAAAACGGGATGGAAATCAGCGTGGTCTATCTCCAGCCCATCGAAATGGATCCCCCTGGCGTGATGCGCCCGGCCGCCGAGTCCGATGTGCATCTCGAAGCCGATATCAAGGCGGCAAAGGACAATAAAAACGGCTTTGCGCAAGGGGATTGGATTCCCTATCTCTCGGTTGCTTACGAATTGATGAAGCTCGATAGCAAAGAGACCCAGAAAGGCGAGTTCATGCCCATGGTCGCCAACGACGGTCCCCATTACGGGGATAACGTCAAGATGATGGGACCTGGCAAGTACAAGCTTACTCTCACCATCTTGCCGCCAGATGCGGATCCCCATGCCCGCTTCGGGCGCCATGCCGACAAGGAAACGGGCGTTGCGCCCTGGTTCAAGCCTTTCGCCGTCGAATATGAGTTCACCTATGCGGGGATTGGAAAAAAAGGCGCTTATTGAATGGGATAGCGGGCGCGGGTTGCGCAAGGTCAATGCAATTCTTTTCGCCGCCTGCTTGATTGCTTCCGATGCGGTTATCTCCCGTGCCGGGGAAGAACCGGTGTTCACGATCGAGTTCAAGGATGGAACGGTTGCCCCTTTGCGGCTAGAAGTTCCGGCAAACCGGCGGTTCCAGCTTCAACTCGTCAACAATGGAGAGACGCCCGCCGAGTTTGAGAGCACTGAACTGCGCAAGGAGAAGGTGCTGGCGCCCAAGACGGCGTCGATCCTTGTTTTCCGGACTCTCGATCCTGGCGAGTATCCTTTTTTTGATGATTTCCATCCTGATGCGCCCAAGGCGGTGCTGATCGCGAAATGAGCTGCGAAAGATCTGGCAAGTTTTTTGCTTGCAAGGGTTTTACAAGCGGGTTCTCAGGGGCTCTGCCTGCGAGCGCCAGGGGCCTTGATGAACATGCGGAGACTGCTGCCGTGACGGATTTTCTGGTGACGCCCGAGTCTGCCGGGTCTTTCCTGAAGGCTGCGCATTCGCCTCCCTGCGAACCGCCGCGCCAAGGAGGCCTCGCACGCAGTTTGAACGCAATTGGCGAGGGCTTGCGCCGTCATCAGCAGCTCATCCACATTGGACAATGGACGGTTGTCCTCATATATCTCGTCCTAGTCGCTGTTCCGGCATTCCTGCCTTTGCCTGGACGGCTCGCCCATATTTTCGACAACCTTACGCTCCTTGCCCAATTCGCCTTCTGGGGCATTTGGTGGCCATTCGTCCTCCTCAGCATGGTTCTATTTGGCCGCGCCTGGTGCGGACTCTTCTGCCCCGAGGGGAAACTGACCGAAACCGCGAGTCATTTTGGCAGAGGCCATGCGATTCCGCGCTGGATCACCTGGAAGGGCTGGCCTTTCACGGCCTTCGCCATGACCACGATCTACGGGCAGATGGTCAGCGTCTATCAATATCCGAAACCCGCGCTGCTGATTCTCGGCGGATCGACCTTGGGGGCGATCTTGATCGGCTATTTCTATGGCCGCAACAAACGGGTCTGGTGCCGTTATCTCTGTCCTGTGAATGGAGTCTTCGGACTTCTCGCCAAGCTCGCCCCGGTGCATTTCGCCGTGGATCAAAACGCCTGGGCCTTGTCGCGCCGCACCGGCAATGCGGGGGTGCGGGCAGTCAATTGCGCGCCGCTTGTCGCCATCAAGACCATGCGCGGCGCTTCTGAATGCCATATGTGCGGCCGCTGCAGCGGCTTTCGCGGCGCGATCAGCCTTTCGCCGCGCTCCCCCAGTGATGAGATCGTCCACGCCGCTGCGGAAGCGCCGAGGCCGTGGGAAAGTGCGCTCATCATCTTCGGCCTGATGGGCATTGCGGCGGGCGCCTTCCATTGGAGCGTCAGCCCCTGGTATGTCGCGCTCAAACAGGCCGCTGCTGGCTGGTTCATCGATCACGGCGTGCTCTGGCCTTTGAACTTGCAGCCGCCATGGTGGATCCTGACTGATTATCCTGCCGTCAATGATCAGATGACCTTTCTCGATGGCATGATTCTCTTGGCTTATATTGGGGCGACCGCCCTTGTAATCGGCACCGCCGTCTCATTATGCCTGTGGGTTGCCGCGCGCAGCCTTGGACCCAAGCCTGGGGCAAGATTTCATCATTTCGCGCAAAGCCTCATTCCCATTGCGGGCTGCGGGGTATTTCTCGGGCTGAGCGCGATCACTGTGACCATGCTGCGGGCCGAGGGCCTCACGCTCGGGTTCGTCACGCCCCTGCGGGTTTTGTTGCTCGCCGGGGCGGCGCTCTGGACGGTGCGGCTTGGCTGGGAGATCGCGGGGCTTACGGCGGCCTCTCTCTTCCGGCGCTGGGCGGCAACTCTCTCAGTTGCTCTTGCGGCTTCGATCGGCGTTGCGAGCTGGGTGATGCTCTTTTGGGTCTGGCAGTGAGCGGGGCGCACCCGGCTAGTAAGGCTCATTCTGCTTGGCGCCGCATTCAATCCTCGCAAGGCAGACGCAGCGCTGATGATCTTGGTCGCAAACCGGCAGACGGTCCCGGCCGCATGTATAGGTGCGGCCATCGTAGCCCGTCATCACACCGCCGCATCCGCCCACGGCATAACCGGTATGCTCCTGAGCCCATGACAGGGCCGGGCCAAAAATAGTTGCGGCCAGCAAAACTGTGATTCTGAAGATCATTTCCTAACTCAAAGCGTTATTTGGCGGTAGTTCAAACGCCGCGGCGCAGGGGATATAAGAAGGAGTTTCTTGCGGCCTATGGTTTGTCCATTGAGGCCGCCGGCGCCGGCAAGCAGAATGCCGTTGACGCTTTTGCGTGAACTCCGCCTCTGACATATCATAACGCGCACGGATCACCTCATATTTCTCTCAATCGTCTTTCTCTCAATCGTCCCCGTTCCGGGGCATCGCGAATCCCCCCGGAGTTGTAGCAAACCCACGGAATCAAAGGCCAAGAGGCCGATCAGCCAATTTCCGGTCAGGCTCTTAGTCTTCATCGAAAGACGCATGCTTCCGCGAAAAGGAGGAATCCGTTCAGCCTTTGGGTATGCTCTTGAGCAGTTCTGCAAGAGGTGCTGGCGAGATAGAAAAGGGAGAAGCAAAAGGGAATTCATGCGAAGCGATGAGGCCAAGCACAATGACGACCCCCGTAGTAAATATCACCATCGCCGCAATATTTGGGCGAGCATTTTCGAGATGCACGACAGCAACACTGATCTGCCCCACGAGTGCGAACACGAGAACGCACATCCATTTGAAGCCTTCTGCATAGTCCGCACTCAAGAGGAGGCGTTCATAGCGCGCGTTGCGAATTTTCAGGGCCGCGTCGAGCATCACGCGGGTGATCGCCGGGCTGCTCGCTGGTTCAGCTTCCAAGTCCGCAACGGCCTCGATCAGCTGGTCTTGAGCACGTTCCGCTTCCGGGGCCGCCTCTCCGTGCGCCATGGTTTGCCATTCTTTTTCAACGACGGCGGATACATAGGTGTGAATGGCTTGGTCGACCAGGCGTGCTGGGAGGTGAGAAGCGGCCATCAAGTCGTAAAGGGACATGAGGCTGGCGGCCTCGCCGCGGACGCTGGCGGCGGCACGCTGGCTGCGGTCCCATACGTCATTTGCAAGAAAGCCGACCAGCATCCCAAAGACCGCAACGATGCCGGCGAAATAAGGCGGCACGACACCTCTGAAACTCTGGACCCATTTGCCCGTGAACCGGCCGAATGACAAATAAATTAAGATAATTCCTGTGGCGCCATAGAAGCCGGCCAGACACAGCCAAAGCGCGGGCAGGGGCAGCGCCAGCCATCTCTCAATCATCGTCTGAGGTCCCCGTTCAAAGACCGCTGCAGCCTATCCGGAATAAGGAGAATTCCTGCGGCCCGGGAGTCAGGGCGGTGTGAGGTAACAAGATTCCGGCCTACTCCGCGGCGGCGCTTGCGCCGCTGTTGAGAGCTTCCGCACCGCTCTCGAATTGCAGCTTGGCGAGGCGGGCGTAAAGACCATTCTTGGCAACGAGCGTTTTATGCGTTCCTTCCTCGATGAGCCGGCCATTGTCGAGAACGAGAATCCGGTCAGCTTCAAGGACAGTTGCGAGACGATGTGCGATGACAAGGGTGGTGCGCTCCGACATCACTTTTGCCAAAGCGGCCTGAACCGCCGCCTCATTCTCGGAGTCAAGGGCGGATGTTGCTTCGTCGAGAAGCAGGACCGGCGCCTCCTCCAAAATCGCCCGCGCTATGGCAATGCGCTGGCGCTGCCCGCCGGACAATGTAACGCCGCGCTCTCCAGCGAGTGTCGCATAGCCCTCTGGCAAGGCGCGGATGAAATCATCGGCGGCGGCCCGCTTGGCTGCGTCGCGCACGGCTTCATCGCTGGCATCTGGGGCGCCGTAGCGGATATTATCGGCGATGGAAGCAGAGAAAATCACCGGATCTTGTGGAACGCTCTTGATCCGGCGCCGCAGCTCGGCCGGGTCGGTGCTCTTGATATCGACCCCGTCCAGCAGGATTCGGCCAGACGAAGGGTCGTAGAACCGGGAGAGAAGCTGGAACAGCGTCGTCTTGCCGGCCCCGGATGGGCCGACAATGGCAACCATTTCGCCGGGTGCTATCCGGAAAGACAGGCCGTGCAGAGCGGAGTCGTCTGGCCGTTCCGGATAAGCAAAGGTCACATTCTCGAAGATGATTTCCCCCCGGCTTGGCACAGGCAGCGCGGCGGGTTGAGGCGGCGCGACGATCTTTGGGCGCACGTCCAAAATATCGGCGATACGCCCAGCTGCCCCGGCGGCCGCAGCTATTTCGCCCCAGACCTGGCTCAGCTCGCTCAAAGCGCCTGCTGCCAAAATGGCGTAGAGCACGAATTGCGACAAAAGTCCGCCTGTCATCCGGCCTGCGAGAACGTCGTGCGCGCCGAACCAGAGCACGCCCACGACGCTTGCGAAGACCAGGAAGATGACAATGATCGTGAGGCTCGCGCGGGCCAGCGCGGCATTGCGGGTGGCCGCGTAGGCCTCTTCCACCGCTCTCCCAAAGTGGCGGCTGGTGTTGGGCTCGGCCCCAAAGGCCTGCATGACGCGGACCGCCGCGAGGCTTTCGGCGGCATAGGCACTTGCCTTTGCGAGCGTGTCTTGGGCCGTGCGGGACCGCTTGCGCACCCGGCGGCCGATGGCTACAAGCGGCAGAACGATGACTGGGATGGCGACGAGCACGGCGGCGGAAAGCTTCGGGCTCGTATAGACCATCAAGCCAATGCCGCCGATAAACAGAAAGAAATTGCGCAGTGCGAGCGCTGCGGTTGCTCCAAAGGCGGCTTTGATTTGCGTCGTATCGGCGGTCAGTCTCGATAGGAGTTCGCCAGTTCGCGCGGTGTCGAAAAACGCGGCATCGAGCTTGCAAAGATGGCTGAAAACATCGGCCCGAAGGTCAGCCACGATCCGCTCGCCGAGGGTTGTCACGAAGTAGAACCGCCCTCCCGAAGCCAATGCGAGAACCCCGGCGACTGCAATAAGGCCAAGAAAGTATGTGTTGATGACACCGGCGCTATCGGCCGAAAAACCGAAGTCGATCATGCGCCGGATCGCTAGCGGCACCACCAGCGTTGCCCCAGCCGCCGCGAAGACGGCGATCAGCGCTGCGGCGATGCGCGGCTTGTAGCGGGAAAGATAAGGCGCAAGCTTCATAAGCGCGCGCGGAGAGGATTTTTGCGGGGATGCAGCGGCCTTCGCCGCGGAGGATGCGATTTCAGTCATAATGTAACTATAGCCAAGATCTTTGGTACTGGAACAAGAAAATTTTCACTGCCAAATTGGCGCTTGGCCCCCCCTCGCGCACCAATAACTGTGCAAAGTCTGAACTATTGGTAATAATTGTGTGATTGCTGAAGCCATGAGATTAAGGAATATTCCAGTCTCGCCCGTGGCGCATCTCCATCACAGCCTGCGCGCATTCCCATCAAAGGGTATTTTTTGACTGAATCGCTCAGGTTCATGGACTAAGACATGCCAAAAGAGGGCAGGAGCTGGTGATTTTACAGGCCCCGGCCGGCACAGGTTGCAACATTTTAGCGGAGGTCAGGCAGCGTGGCGGGTGACAAGGTTTTGGTCACGGGCGCTTCGGGCTTTGTCGGCTCCGCCGTGGCGCGCGCCCTGATAAGTTCTGGCTGCTCAGTCCGTGCTTTGCTGCGGAAGACGAGCACACGGGTCAATCTTGCCGGGCTTGATGCCGAGATCGTGGAAGGCGACATGCTTGACGCCGCCTCGGTTGCGCGGGCAATGAAGGGCGCCCGCTTTTTGTTCCATGTCGCCGCCGACTACCGGCTTTGGGCCCGTAAGCCCGCCGAGATCCTTTGGAACAATCGGGAAGGGACGCGGCTTATCATGGAAGCAGCGCTTGCGGCTGGCGTTGAGCGCATTGTTTACACGAGCAGCGTCGCAACCATCGCTTGCACAAAACATGGCGGCCAGGCCGATGAAACAAGGCCTCTCAGTGAATCCTGTGCGATTGGAGCCTACAAACAAAGCAAGGTTGCCGCGGAGCGGGTCGTCGAAGCCATGATCGCCCGGGATCACCTGCCGGCGGTCATTGTGCATCCGACGGCGCCGATCGGGCCGCGCGACCAGAAGCCGACACCGACCGGCCGGATCATCCTTGAGGCGGCCTCAGGCCGGATTCCGGCTTTCGTCGACACCGGCCTCAATCTCGTGCATGTCGATGATGTCGCAAGCGGCCATGTTGCCGCCCTGCGGCTCGGCAAACCCGGCGATCATTATATCCTTGGCGGGCAAAATGTACTGCTTGCGGAGCTACTTAGCCAAATCGCAGCTCTTTGCGGCCGCTCAGCCCCCAAACTTCGCCTGCCGCACTCCTTGCTTTATCCATGTGCCCTCGTGTCGGAAGCCATGGCGCATGTCACGCGGCGCGAGCCCTTCTTGACCCTCGACGGATTGCGCATGTCGAAGTATCGGATGTTCTTCAGTTCCGCGAAAGCGGAACGGGATCTCGGCTACAAGGCGAGGCCCTATCATGAAGCGCTCAAGGACGCTTTGGCTTGGTTTCGCGAAAATGGGCAACTGCGATGATGCCGGACGTGCCGATCGAACCGTCAAAGACGCACCGGGGTGAGAATTTTCCCGTTGCGTCGCTGCTCATCGCCCCCCGTCATCGCCCCGTGATCCTTGCCTATTACAGTTTCGCGCGTGGCGCCGATGATGTCGCCGACAGTCCCTCGCTCACGCCAGACGAAAAGCTTGCCCTGCTCGATCGTTTCGAGGCCACGCTGACGGGGCGGAGCGATACGATAAGGGCCGCGCTGCCACTGCGCGCCGCTCTGGCCGCGAGGAAGCTATCCCCCCGCCACGCGCTCGATCTTCTGCGCGCCTTCCGCATGGACGCCCTCAAGCTGCGCTATGCGAACTGGTCCGAACTCATGGACTATTGCGCCTATTCGGCGGCGCCGGTCGGGCGCTTTGTTCTCGACGTGCATGGCGAAAGCGAATCAACCTGGCCTGCCTCGGATGCGCTTTGCACCGCGCTGCAGGTTATCAATCATTTGCAAGATTGTGGCGCCGACTATCGCAATCTCGGCCGCGTTTATATTCCGCAAGACACGCTCGCCGCGCAAGGCATTGGCGTTGAAGCACTCGGCGCCGCAAAAGCCTCGCCCGCTTTGCGGGCAGCTGTGCGCGCCGTGGCGCAGCAGAACGCGCCGCTGGTTGATTTGGGCAGCACTCTTCCCGGGCAGGTCCGCGATTTCCGCCTGTGCCTTGAGACCGCAGTGATCTCGCGCCTTGCCCGCACCCTCGAGGCCCTTCTGCTTACACGCGATCCGTTGAGTGAAAGGGTTCATTTGCCGAAATTCCGCGCGCTCCTTTTTGCAATTATTGGCATCGCCGATGGCGTGCGGGCGTCTTTCCGTCAGCGGCGGCCCGCGGCAACGCCAGTGGGGGATGTATGAGCGGCATTTCCGGGACGGCCGCCAGGGCCGATGACGTATCGGCGCGCGCGCGCGGCAGCTCCTTCAATGCGGCGATGCGTATTCTTCCGCGCCCGCGCCGCGAGGCGATGTTTGAAATCTATTCCTTCTGCCGCGCCGTCGATGACATCGCGGATGAAGCAGGGCCGCGCCAGGCCCGCCAGCAGGCGCTTGACCAATGGCGGCAGAACATCGATAGGCTCTATTCGGGGGAAGGGCCGCCTGATCTGCTGCTGCAGGGGCTTGCTAAGGCCATTCATGCGTTCGGCCTGCGGCGGGAGGATTTTTACGCCGTGATCGACGGGATGGAGATGGATGTCACCGCCGATATAAGAGCGCCCGATTTTCAGACATTGGATCTTTATTGCGACCGGGTGGCAAGCGCCGTCGGCCGCCTTTCCGCGCGCGCTTTTGGAATGCCCGAGGCGGAGGGGGACCTTCTCGCGCATCACCTCGGCCGGGCGCTGCAGCTCACCAATATTTTGCGCGATCTCGATGAGGACGCCGCCATCGGCCGTCTCTATCTGCCGCGCGAGGATCTTGGCGCGGCAGGCATTTGCGAGGAGGAGCCGCGCGCTGTTCTCGCCCATCCTGCGCTGGCGCGGGCCTGTGCGCCAACCCTTGCGCGGGCAAAGGAGCATTTCACCGAGGCTGACCGGATCATGGTCCGGTGCCCCCGCGAAAACGTGCGCGCGCCGAGAATCATGGCGGATGTCTATCGTGCCATTCTGGCCCGCCTGGAGCGGCGCGGCTTCGCCCCGCCACGAGAGCGATTTCGCACGCCCCGCCATTGCGTTCTTCTCGCGATTTTACGTTATGGGCTCTTTTAGTGAATAAGCCTGTTGTCCATGTCATCGGCGCCGGGCTTGCCGGGCTTGCCGCGGCGGTGCGGCTGGCCGATGGGCCGCATGAGCTTGTGTTGCATGAGGCTGCCCGCCAGGCTGGCGGGCGCTGCCGGTCCTATTATGATTCGGCGCTCGATATGATGATCGACAATGGCAATCATTTGCTTTTGTCGGGGAATTCTGACGCCCGCAGCTTCCTTTCGGCGATCGGCGCCAAAGATCAATTAGACGGGCCGGCCGAAGCGGATTTTGCTTTCTTCGATCTGGCGGCGGGTGAGAGCTGGCGGTTGCGTCCAAATGCGGGGCCGCTTCCCTGGTGGATTTTCTCGGTATCGCGGCGGGTGCCGGGCACGGGCCCGCGCGATTATCTTGGCCTCGTGCGCCTGCTTCTGTCTGGTAGGGACAAGCCAATCGGTTCGGTGATGCCTTGCGCTGGATTGCTTTACGAGCGGCTGTGGCGGCCGTTTTTTCTCGCCGCCTTGAATATTGAGCCAAGCGAAGGATCAGCGTTGCTTGCTGCCGCCGTGGTGCGGGAAACCCTCGTCAAAGGAGGGCGCGCCTGCCGGCCCTTGATCGCGCGGCAGGGATTGGGGGCGGCGTTCATTGAACCCGCGCTTGCCTTTCTGGCGGCACGCGGTGCCGGGATCCGCCTTGAACACCGGTTGCGCGCAATTAATTTCGCGAATGGCCGCGCCAATGCCCTTGATTTTGGCGGTGATGTACTGCCGCTCGGTATGGCGGACAAAGTTATTCTCGCGGTTCCGCCACAAATTGCCGGAAGCCTCGTGCCTGGGCTGCGAACGCCAAAAACCAGCCGGGCGATTGTCAATGCGCATTTCAGGATCTCGCCGCCCTCCGGTTTTCCGCCCATCATGGGTATCGTGAACGGCACGATCGAGTGGCTGTTCGCTTTTCCGGAAAGATTATCGGTCACGATCAGCGGGGCCGACCGGCTTCTTGACATCGGCCGTGACGAGCTTGCCGAACGTATTTGGGCAGAAGTTGCAAAAGTGACACAGATTGAAAAACCGCTGCCGCCATGGCAGATCATCAAAGAAAAACGCGCGACGTTCGCGGCAACGGTTGAGGAAAATAGGCAGCGTCCTGCCGCTCGCACGGCCTTCGGCAATCTCTTGCTCGCGGGCGATTGGACAGCGACCGGCCTGCCCGCGACGATCGAAGGAGCGATCCGGTCAGGCCATCGGGCGGCGGCCATGATCGCTGCACCGCGTTGAGACACTTTAAGCGAGTTGAAGGGGCGGCCGGGTGGAAAATGTAGTTGACGTCACGGAGGCCGCGGCGGCGGATGGGGAGCTCGCCCAAATCGAAGCTGCGGTTTCGCGGGCAACGCAGGCGCTGTTGAACGCGCAGCATGAAGACGGCCATTTCGTCTTCGAGCTTGAAGCCGATGTCTCAATTCCAGCGGAATATATTCTCGTCAGGCATTTTCTGGGCGAGCCTCCTGATGCGGAGCTCGAAGCCAAGCTTACCGCCTTCATCCGGCGCCGCCAGGCCGGGCATGACGGCTGGCCGCTTTTTACCGATGGGGACTTCAACATATCGAGCAGCGTGAAGGCCTATTTCGCGCTGAAAGTGGCTGGTGATAGCCCGGAGGCCGATCATATGCGGCGCGCCCGTGCGGCGATCCTTGCGCATGGCGGGGCGGCAAAGACAAATGTTTTCACCCGGGCGCTGCTGGCGCTCTTTGGCGCGGTGCCTTGGCGCGGCGTGCCGGTGATGCCGGTTGAGATCTTGCTGTTGCCGCGCTGGTTTCCTTTTCACATGACCAAGGTTTCCTATTGGAGCCGCACGGTCATCACGCCTCTCGTGGTTGTGAACTCGCTAAAGCCGCGCGCAAAAAACCCGCGCAATGTCACGATCGATGAACTCTTCACCGAACCGCCTGAGCGGGTTCGCCGCTGGCCGGGCTCGCCGCAGGAGAAATTTCCTTGGACCATACTATTTGGCGCGCTGGACAAGGTCTTGCGGAAGGCGGAACCTTACTTTCCCAAAAGCCTGCGCAAGCGGGCGATCGACAAGGCCGTGGCTTTCGTCGAGGAGCGCTTGAACGGCGAGGATGGGCTTGGCGCGATCTTTCCCGCGATGACCTACACGGCGATGATGTTCCAAACGCTTGGCTATCAAAGGCAGGATCCGCGGATGGTCAAGGCGATGAACGCCATCGACAGGCTGCTCGTCGTCCGGGAAGATGAGGCTTATTGCCAGCCTTGCTTCTCTCCCGTGTGGGATACAGGGCTAGCCGCACATGCGCTGATGGAAGCTGGAGGAGAGGAGGCTGCGCCCGCTGTCCGCGCCGGGCTTGCTTGGCTCAAACCTCTGCAAATTACCGGCGTCGCTGGTGATTGGGCCGTACAAAGGCCGCATGTACGGCCAGGCGGCTGGGCGTTTCAATATGCCAATGCCTATTACCCCGATGTCGATGATACAGCCGTCGTTGCGATGGCTATGGATCGGGCTTCGGGCCATACATTGGGGGATGATGGTCAATCCGATTACAGGGAAGCGATTGCGCGCGCGCGGGAATGGATCGAAGGCCTGCAAAGCGCCAATGGCGGCTGGGGCGCATTCGATGCGGATAATGACCACGATTACTTAAACTACATCCCTTTTGCCGATCACGGTGCCTTACTCGATCCGCCGACTGCGGATGTCACAGCCCGCTGCCTCTCGTTTCTCGGCCAGCTCGGCGAGCGGCCGGCGGCCAATCCCGTGGTTGCGCGTGGCGTTGATTATCTCCTCTCCGTCCAGGAGAAGGATGGCAGCTGGTTCGGCCGGTGGGGAATGAATTATATTTATGGAACTTGGTCGGTATTGTGTGCATTCAATGTACTCGAGCGCGATCCGCAGAGCACCGATGTACAAAAAGCCGTTGCCTGGCTGAAAGCCATCCAGAACGATGATGGCGGGTGGGGCGAAGGGGGAGAGAGTTATTCGCTGGATTATGCAGGCTATCGTCCGGCGCCGAGTACGCCATCGCAGACGGCATGGGCATTGCTTGCATTGATGTCCGCCGGCGTGGTCGAGGACAAAGCGGTGAATTCGGGGGTTCGCTATCTCGCACGTACCCAGGCGGAGGATGGATTTTGGAAGGAAGAACGTTTCACCGCGACAGGCTTCCCCCGGGTCTTTTTCCTGCGCTATCACGGCTACGCGAAATATTTTCCACTTTGGGCGATGGCCCGTTACCGCAATCTCAAAAAGGGCAACCGGCATCCGGTTCTGGTGGGAATGTGACTGGGCCGCACGTCATCGCCGTCACCGGCCTTAAAACAGAAGCGAGGATCATTGCCGGGCCGCGAGTCCTCCCTATATCCTGCGGGGGCGATTCTGCCGGTCTTGCGCGCGCCCTGGAAAAGGCCGTCGCGAAGAACCCCTCAGCGATCATCAGTTTCGGTGTTGCGGGGGGGCTGGCACCGGGCCTTGCGCCTGGCTCGAAGCTTGTCGCGCGGTCGATCATCGCTGAGGACGGCGCACGCTATCATGGCGATCCGGTTTGGTCGAAGCGGCTTTCCGGGCTGCTTGGCGGCGTGATGATCGCCGATATCGCTGGCGTTGATGCCCCCTTGGCAGGTCACGAGGAGAAGCACGCTTTGCATCTGAAAACGGGGGCACATGCCGCCGATATGGAGTCCCATATCGCCGCGCGGATCGCCGCCGCCCACAATCTGCCTTTTGCGGCCTATCGTGTCGTAGCCGATCCTGCACACCGGCGGCTGCCGCACGCGGCCCTCGTGGCGCTGAAACCCGATGGGTCGGTTGCGTTCGGCGCGATCGCGCAGTCTCTTCTGCGGGACCCAAGCCAGATCCCGCAGCTGCTGCGGACCGCCCATGACGCGCAGGCGGCCTTTCTGGCTTTATTCCGCAGCCGAAAGCTGCTTGCCAGCGCCCTCGGCTTCAGCGAGTTCCGCGAGCTTGTGCTCGACGTGCCGGCTGAAGACGTAGTCGGCGGGACGCTGCAAGTCTAGCGGGATATCGGGCGCCATGGGGCCCGACGTGCGAATTCCGCGCAAGGCGACGCCGAGAGCCTTCAGGGGATGATTGAACGCATCTTCCACCGCGGTTGCCTCGAAGCCGCAATGCACCATGCAGTCCGCGCATTTTTCATATCTGCCGGTGCCATAGGAATCCCAGTCGGTCTCTTCCATCAGCTCCTTGAAGCTTGCCGCGTAGCCTTCTCCGAGAAGATAACAAGGCCGCTGCCAGCCAAAGATATTGCGTGTCGGATTGCCCCAGGGCGTGCACTGATAGGTACGATTGCCTGCAAGAAAGTCGAGGAAGAGCTGCGACTGGAAGAAAGGCCAAGCCTTGCCGCCTTTGCCTAGGGCAAAAATGTTACGGAACAAAGTCTTGGTCTTTTCGCGGTTGAGGAAATGCTGCTGGTCGGGCGCGCGCTCATAAGCATAGCCGGGTGAAACGGTGATGCCCTCGATGCCAAGAGCCGTCACCTCATTGAAGAATGCGGCAACCCGCGGCGCATCGGCATTGTTAAAGAGCGTGCAGTTGATGGTAACCCGGAATCCGAGCTCCTTGGCGCGTTTCAAGACCTCGATGGCGCGGTCGTAGACGCCTGTCTGACAGACCGACTGGTCATGCATCGCAGCATCGCCATCAAGATGAATTGACCAGTTGAAATAGCGGTTGGGCTTATAGCGGTCGAGGTGTTTTGCCAAAAGGAGGGCATTCGTGCAGACTGTCACGAATTTTCCCCTTGCGATCGCACCTTGCACGATCTCCGGAAGCTCCTTGTGGAGCAGGGGCTCGCCGCCAGCAATGACAACGACAGGCGCGCCGCATTCATCGATCGCTGCGAGGCAATCTTCGAGAGGCAGGCGCTGGTTGAGGATCTTATCTGGATAATCGATCTTTCCGCAGCCCGCACAAGCGAGATTGCACCGGAAGAGGGGCTCAAGCATCAGGACGAGCGGAAAGCGCTTGCGTCCGGCTAAACGCTGGCGAACCACATAGGCGCCGATCTGAGCCATTTGCAGAACCGGTATTCCCAATACATGCTCCTTTAGGATTGGCGCCCTTTGCCGGCAGGCGGCGCAGGCTCATTCGTTGAGTTCGGCGGGCAATTTGAATTGTATATCTTCTGCGGCCCCGGGCAAGGTTGTCAATTCCATAGGCCCAAAGCTGCGTAAAGTGTCCAATACACGCCCGGCGAGGATTTTAGGGGCGGAGGCGCCAGCGGTAAGGCCGGCGAAGGGGACATCGGCAAGCCTGCCGAGGGCGCGCATGGCACCTTGCCGGTTTTGAGTCGCATAACAGTCGCATAATAGATGTCTTTCGTCTCGGGCCCGGTGATGTCCGGAAAGCGGTCTTTCAGCACGGCAATAATTGACCGAATCTCCTCGACACTCAGCATCGTCTGGGAGACATAGGCGACAGGCGTGTCCGGGGCAAGGCCAAGTTTCCCGGCGCCGGCCTCCGTCTGGACGAGATGGATGGGGCCGCGGATGCGCCCCATCGTTTCTTCCGCTTCCGGATGGCCCGCGTGACCGATCAGGATTATGGTTCTGCCCTGTTGCGCATAGCGCTCCCCCGGTTATGAACTTTCGAGACGAGGGGGCAAGTGGCGTCAAGGACGGGCAGTCCAAGCGCGGCTGCCTCCTCTTCTACGGGCCGGGCAACACCGTGGGCGCTAAAGATCGTCCGGGCGCCGCGGGAATTTCGTCCATGCGCTCGACAAAGCGGGCACCCTTCGCCTTAAGGCTCTCGGCGGCAAAGCCGTTATGAACAATCTCGTGGCGGACATAGACCGGCGGCCCGTATTTTTCGAGCGCACGTTCAACAATTTCGATTGCGCGAACGGCTCCGGCACAAAATCCGCGCGGTTGCGCCAAAATGACTTTCATGAAATTTGCCTGGCACCGGAGTGGAGAGACCTTTAAAAGTAAAATCTTCTAAAAGTAGAATCTTCAAGGCAGGCGCCTATCCTTGCTGAGGGCAGGCTGCCATCATCAGGGATGAAACAAGATATTTTTCGCGGGGCTGGGTTCCTCCGAATAGCTTAGGTTCCTCCGAATAGCCGTAGTTTTGCGCCAAAGAATTAATGCGGGTAAGCCCCGAAGGGGGACGCGGCTAAGAATATGTGAAGAAACAGAAGCAGAGGCCAAGGGCGTTTTCCATCCCATCGATCATGGTTTAGAATAGGTTTCTTAAAAAAGTTAACCGCTCTCCGGGCGGGACATGTTCCCCCGCTTGAAATTGGGCGGCGCTTTCTGAAAAGCCGCAGACAACGCCTCTGAGGGCGTGGACTCCACCGGCGGCAAGTGCCCAAGCGGAACCTTGGCTGCCTCTATTGTGATTGGCGATTGCAGAGCATGGCAATATCGAGAAAAACTCTAAAAGTGGAATCGTTTGTAAAATCAGGCGCTTTTGATCCAATTGCGCGTGCCGTGATCACGGTTGTGGCAGCCTGCAGCCGCTTCCCTTGGCTCGTTCTAACCTTAGCCGCCTTAGTCACTGTCAGCTCAGGATATTATGCCGCGAAGCATTTCGCCATAAACACAAATACGAATGATTTCATTTCGGAAAAGCTGCGGTGGCGCCAAAATCTCATTGCGCTCGATAAGGCTTTTCCCCAGCGGAATGACCAAATTGTCGTCGTCATCGATGGGGCAACCCCCGAGCTCGCAGAAGCGGCGGCGCAATCGCTGACCGATCGCTTGAAGGGCCGTCCCGATCTCTACCAGTTTGTGCTTCGTCCCGAGGGCGGGCCGTATTTCAACCAAAACGCCTTGCTGTTTCCTCCGGTCGCGGATCTCCAGCCGATGATCAAGGGCCTTTCCAAGGCCCGGCCATTCCTCATGGCGCTTTCCTCCGATCCCAGCTTGCGCGGAATTGTTAAGGCTATTTCTTTCATAAACCAAGGCGTCCATGCCAAAGCTGGCACACTCGACGATTTCGACCGGCCGATGGCCTTGGTCGCCGATGCCTTCGAGGGCGTCCTCGCTGCAAAGCCGGTATTCTTTTCCTGGCGGGGTCTTGTCTCCGCGCAACCGCCGGATCCCCGCGAGCTGCGCCGGTTCATCGAGGTCAAGCCGGTGCTCGATTACTCGGCGCTGATGCCAGGGGAAAAGGCGTCGGATTTCATCCGGACCACCGCGCGGAACCTTGGGCTTTCTCCCGCAAATGGGGTTACCATCAGGCTGACCGGCCTCGTGCCGATGGCCGACGAGGAATTCGGCAACATCGCGGACGGCGCCGGGCTCAATGCGGCGGCGACCTCCCTTATTGTTCTTTTTATCATTTGGCGGGCTCTGAAATCAGGCCGCATCGTTCTCTCAGTTGCCTTGAGCGTCGTCGCGGGCCTTGCCGTGACGGCTGCCGTTGGGCTCATGATGGTCGGTGCGCTCAATTTGATTTCGGTTGCCTTCGCAGTGCTGTTCGTCGGCATAGGGGTTGACTTCGGCATCCAGTTCAGCGTCCGCTACCGCGCCGAACGCTACAAATATCCCGAATTTGACATCGCCCTCATGCAGGCGGCGGCCAAATCCGGGCGGCCTCTCGCACTTGCCGCCGCCGCGACTGCCGCGGGCTTCTTCTCGTTTCTTCCCACCGATTATCGCGGCGTTTCCGAGCTGGGACTCATTGCGGGCACCGGCATGTTCATCGCCTTTTTTGCCGCGATCACGATTTTGCCGGCGCTGCTCACCTTGTTCCAGCCTCCGCCGGAACGAGAGGCGGTCGGCTATAAGTTCCTGGCGCCGGCCGACCGTTTCATGACCAATCACCGCTATGTGATCGTGGCCGGGACGCTATTCGTGGCCCTGGCCGGAACGCCCCTCCTGCGGCACCTTCATTTCGATTTCAATCCGCTGAACCTGCGCAGTCCCAAGGTCGAGTCTGTTGCGACCTTGCTGGATTTGATGAAGGATCCGAATACCGACACCAATACGATCGATGTTCTCGCCCCGTCTCTTGCCGATGCCCCGCCGCTGATGGCGCGTCTCGAGAAACTGCCGGAAGTTTCCCGCGTCTCGAGCATCGAGAGCTTCATTCCCCAGGACCAAGACGAAAAGCTGGCAATGATCGCCCCGCTTGCGGCGTCACTCGGGCCGATGATCGACCCTGCCCGCGAGAAGGAGCCGCCAACGGACGCGGAAGACATCGAGGCCATGAAGACCGCCGCCGCCGCCTTCAATGCGACGGCCGCCGGGCAAACCGGAAAGGGCGCGGACGATGCCCGGCGCCTCGCGGCGGATCTCGAAAAGATGGCGGCGGCGCCTCCGGCGGTCCGCGAGACGGCGCGTCACGTCATGATTCCGCCTCTCGACACAATGCTCGAATTGTTGCGGGATTCGCTCAAGGCTACGAAAGTGACCGTCAGCTCCCTCCCGCCCGATCTGGTCAGCAATTGGGTGAGCGCCGATGGCCGCGCCCGGATCGAGGTCGCACCCGCGGGCGATCCCAACGACAATGCCACCCTTGAAAAGTTCGCCAAGGCCGTGAGGTCGATCGATCCCAACGCCATGGGCGAGCCCATCGCCGTTCAGGAATCCGGAGATACCGTTGTGCGGGCGTTCTTTGAGGCAGGGCTTTGGGCGCTCATCTCGATCAGCCTGCTTCTCTTCGTTGTGCTGCGCCGGGTCACCGACGTGCTGCTGACCCTCGTTCCGCTGATTCTTGCGGGTATCGTGACGCTTGAAATCACGGTTCTGATTGGACTGCCGCTGAATTTCGCAAACATCATCGCGCTGCCCCTCCTCCTTGGGCTTGGGGTGGCCTTCAAGATTTATTTCGTGATGGCGTGGCGAGCGGGGACCACAAATCTTCTGCAATCGAGCCTCACGCGGGCGGTGTTTTTTAGCGCCATGACCACGGCGACGGCGTTCGGCAGCCTTTGGCTCTCCAACCATCCCGGCACATCCAGCATGGGGAAGCTGCTTGCTCTATCGCTTGTCTGCACTTTGGCGGCGGCGGTTCTATTCCAGCCCGCCCTGATGGGCCCGCCGCGGCAAATCAATCCGGCGGGAGAGGGGGATTAGGAGATTAAGCAGAGCAAAGAAGGCGGGCAACGCGGGAATTAAACGGCTGATAATATCTCTCATCGAAGCTTCAAACCGGGCAACCGGCCCGATTCTTTTATGAGGAAATCATGTCCGTTTCTGGCGTCAGCTCTACCCTCGCCCCGCTCCCTGTCCAATTGCAGCCAACGGCTGCCACCAATGTGCGAAACCTTGATGGAGACTATAAAACTGCAAATAGTAAAACTGTGAACACCAAAGACAGCGATGGCGATTTCAAGCCCGTCACCACGGCAAGCTCGCCCGCTTCTGTGAGTTCCAGCAGCACGCTTTCGGCGTTGAGCGGCCTCAAGATGGGCGGCTGACCGCCGGAACTCTTCAATCCATCTTCCTCAATGAAATCGCTGCCGGGGTCTTTCAACACCGATTCCGGCGGCACGCACGTCGGGCGCCTTCTTGTGTAATAAGTTACCCGCGCAAGCAGGCTTCGTGTGCTTCCATGACCGCTTTCAGGGCTGGTTCTGGCACCCCTCTAATTCTCTTGTCCGATTAGCCTCAGCCAGTCCTCCTCGCTGATCGTCTCGATGCCAAGCTCGGTGGCTTTCGCGAGTTTTGAACCAGCGCCTGGCCCTGCGACGACGAGGTCGGTCTTCTTGGAGACGGAGGCAGCGACTTTCGCGCCAAGGCGCTCGGCCATCGCCTTCGCCTCGTCGCGGGTCATGCGCTCGAGCGAGCCGGTGAAGACTATCGTCTTGCCCGCGACCTTGCTCGATGTGGCGGCGGCTTCCATCGGCACCACCGTCACTTGATCGAGCAAAGCGTCGATGACTTCCTCATTGTGCTTCTCGGCAAAGAAATCGGCGACGGCTTCCGCTACCACCTCGCCGATGCCTTCGATATTGTTAATCTCCGCGCGGGCTTCGGAACCGGGCGAGGCAGCCTCGGCGGTTTTGCGCAGCGCTTCGAATGTCTCGAAATGGCGGGCAAGGCGCCGCGCATTGGTCTCACCAATGTGCCTGATGCCGAGCGCATGGATAAATCGGTTGAGCGGGATCGTGCGGCGGGCTTCAATCGCGTTGAAAAGATTTCTCACCGAGAGCTCGCCAAAACCTTCGCGCTCTTTGAGATGAATGACGCCGCGCCGCTCGCGTGCGGGAAGCGTGAAAATATCAGGCGCGGTCTTGATGAGACCATCGCGGAAGAATTGCTCGATCCGCTCCTCGCCGAGACCCTCGATATCAAAGGCATTGCGCGAGACGAAATGCTTGAGCCGCTCGACCGCCTGCGCCGGGCACACAAGGCTCCCTGTGCAGCGCCGCACGGCCTCCGCTTCTCCCGTCTTGGGGTCGATTTCCCGTACCGCCGCCGAGCCGCAGACGGGGCAGGTCTCGGGAAAATGATAGGGCTTTGCGCCCTTGGGACGCTTTTCGAGGACCGGCCCCAGAATCTGCGGAATGACATCGCCCGCGCGCTGGACCGTCACCGTGTCGCCGACGCGAATGTCCTTGCGGGCAATCTCATCCTCATTGTGGAGGGTCGCATTGGAGACGACGACGCCGCCAACGGTCACCGGGTCGAGCTTGGCGATCGGCGTCAGGGCGCCAGTGCGTCCGACGTTGATCTCGATCGCGCGCAAAACGGTGGTTGCCCTCTCGGAGGGGAACTTATGCGCTGTCGCCCAGCGCGGCGCGCGCGAGACAAAGCCAAGCCGGTTCTGCAGGGCGAGGCTGTCAACCTTATAGACAACACCATCGATGTCATAGCCGAGCGAGGCGCGCATCTGTTCTATTTTCCTGTATTGCGCAATAAGATCCTCGGCCGAATGGCAGAGCACCGTCAGGGGATTGACAGGGAAGCCAAATTTCTTGAATGCCGCAATCATGCCCATTTGCGTCGAGGCGGGAAAGTCACTCACCTCGCCCCAGGCATAGGCGAAGAAATGCAGGGGTCTTTGCGCGGTGATCGCGGGGTCGAGCTGGCGCAGAGAGCCTGCCGCCGCATTGCGCGGATTGGCAAAGGTCCTCCCTCCTTGCCCCTGGCGCTCGTTCAGCGCTGCGAAATCCGCATGGGTCATGTAGACCTCGCCGCGCACCTCGAGAATGTCCGGCGGATGGTCCTTCAGCACTTTTGGGATTTCGTCTATGGTGCGGACATTGGCTGTGACATCCTCGCCTTCGTAGCCGTCGCCGCGCGTGGCCGCCTGGACAAGCTTGCCGTTTTCATAGCGGAGCGAGCATGAGAGGCCATCAATCTTCGGTTCGGCCGTGATATCGAGCGGCGCATCCGGGGCAAGCCCGAGGAAGCGGCGCACACGCGCGACAAACTCAGCAACTTCCTCTTCCTTGAAGATGTTGCCAAGCGAAAGCACCGGCACGCGGTGGCGCACCTTGGCGAATTTTTCCGAAGGCGGAGCGCCGATCTTTTTGGTAAGTGATTCGGAAGACGCGAGTTCCGGAAAGGCGGCCTCGATCGCTTCATAGCGCTGCCGCAGCGCGTCATATTCGGCGTCGGAAATGGTGGGCGCGTCTTCGACATAATAGCGCCGGTCGTGCCCGGCGATCTCTTCGCCAAGGCGGGCATGTTCGCGGCGTGCTTGCGCTTCGCTCAGGCTTTCGATGGGCGCCGGTTTTTTCATGGCCTCCGTCACGGCCGCGATGGTCTGAACCCCATGTATGTCAGATAGAGGCCAAGGGCCAAGGTGATTACAAAGGGCCCATAAGAAAACTTGCCGAAATTCATTTTGTCAAAAAACGAGGCCAATGCCTCCGGGGGCACAAGCAGGGCGGTGATGCCCCGAATCAGCTGGAGCCAGCCGATGAGCGTGATCACCACCGGCAGAGCGCCGCCCGACCAGATATTGTGGGAGAGCACCATGGCAAGGCCGATGGCAAGTGCGATCAGCCCGAGGAGAAAGACGAGCGGCGGGTCATGAATCATCGCCGATGTGACCGCGGCGAAGGAGTCGCGATGCAGAATCATCGCCAGGGCAAACACAAGGCTGAAAAGCCCAATCAGCCGGCTGAGAAAGATCGTAAGCGGCCGCATGACAGTCTCCCCACAGGCTGGGTGACAGCGCGCCCGCGCGGCCTAAACCGGAAAGGGGCTTACTCGGCCGCGCGTTTGAATTCGGGGAAGGTGCAGCGCGCGTCGCTCTCGCGTTTGAATTCGAGGATCTTGGCCTGTTCGGCAAAGGGCAATTTCAGCGTCTGCCAGACATCGGCGATGGCCTCGACGAGCTGCGCGATATGCGCATCCGTGTGCAGGGGGCTTGGCGTGATCCGCAAACGCTCTTCGCCCTTGGCGACGGTCGGATAGTTGATCGGCTGAATGTAGATCCCGTGGCGTTCGAGCAGCATGTCGGTCGCGCGTTTGCAAAGTTCGGCATTGCCGACAAACACCGGCACGATATGGGAAGGATTCGCCATTACCGGCAAGCCTGCCGCGCTCAAGGCATGTTTCGTGAGCATCGCCTGGCGCTGGTGCTGCGCGCGCAGTTCCTCACCTTGCGGTTGTTTCAATAGGCGCACGGCCGTTGCCGCAGCGGCGGCGACCGCGGGAGGCAGCGCCGTTGTGAAAATAAAAGCTGGCGCGTGTGAGCGGACCGCATCGACAATTGAGGCTTTCGCGGCGATATAGCCGCCGAGCGTTCCAAAGCCCTTGGCCAGCGTCCCCTCGATCACGTCGATTTGGTCCATGACGCCTTCGCGCTCGGCGATGCCTCCCCCATGCGGGCCATAGAGACCGACCGCGTGCACCTCGTCCATATAAGTCATGGCGTTGTAGCGGTGCGCGAGATCGGCGATCTCAGCGACTGGGGCGATGTCGCCGTGCATGGAATAGAGGCTCTCGAAGGCGATGAGCTTGGCACGCTCGCGGCCCGCCGCGCGCAGCAGCTCTTCGAGATGGGCAAGATCATTATGGCGGAAAATCTTCCGTTCGGCTTTCGAGCGGCGGATGCCCTCGATCATCGAGTTGTGATTGAGCTCGTCGGAAAGGATGAGGCAATCCGGCAGAAGCGTGCCGATGGTGGAAATCGCCGCGAGATTGGAGATCCAGCCCGAGGTGAAGACGAGCGCGGCTTCCTTGCCGTGGAGGTCTGCCAGTTCGGCTTCGAGCTCAACGAGAGGATGATTGGTGCCCGAAATATTGCGTGTGCCGCCGGCGCCGGCGCCGTGGCGGGCTGCCGCTGCCCGCATGGCGCCGATCACTTCTGGATGGCGCCCCATGCAGAGGTAGTCGTTGGAACACCAGATCACGACGTCCTCGACGCGGTCCGGGCCATGCCAGCGTGCAACCGGAAAGGTCTTTACATCCCGTTCGATGTCGGCGAACACCCGGTAGCGCCGTTCCCCTTTCAGCTTTGAAATCGCGTCATCGAAGAAGCGCGAATAAGGCATTGTGAACGGCCTCCGATACTCAAGCGCGATCGCTTTCAATTCTTAAAGATGGCCCTAATGCTTAAAGGTTCCGCTTATTCCCCCGCCTCGCCTTTTGCGAACACCGTAGCCTGGGCAGCGTACCCCCTAACATGGTAATAGCGCGCCATTTATGCCATCCATCCATCTCGCGGGCTTTTAAGGCTTTAACGGGCTTCCCGCAGCCCGTCAAACTCCTTCTCGGTGATCATTCAGGCAATGCGTATTCTTGTCACGGGCAGCGCCGGCTTCATAGGCTTTCATATGGCGCGACGGCTTCTCGATGAGGGTCATGATGTTGTAGGGGTCGATGGGTTTACGCCTTATTACGATCGCAACCTCAAGTTGCGCCGCCACGAGATCTTGCAGGAACGGCGGGGTTTCCGGGGCCACGAGGCAAGGCTCGAGGATTTCGCTGCGCTGCAAAAAATCTATGGCGATGGCTTCGATGTGGTCTATCATTTCGCGGCACAGGCGGGCGTGCGCTATAGTCTTGAAAATCCGCGTGCTTATGCCGATGCCAATCTGACCGGAACCTTCAATCTTCTGGAGCTTATCCGCCATGCCCCGCCGGCGCATGCGCTCATGGCATCGACGTCTTCGGTCTATGGCGCCAATGCCAGGATTCCGTTTCGTGAGACCGATCAGGCCGATCATCCTTTGACGCTTTATGCCGCGACCAAAAAAGCGAATGAGGAGATGGCGCATGCCTACAGCCACCTATTCAAAATCCCCATCACAATGTTGCGATTTTTCACGGTGTACGGCCCCTGGGGCCGTCCCGACATGGCGCTCTTCAAATTCTCGGCCGCTCTATTCGAGGGCCGCCCCATCGATGTATACAATTATGGTAAATTGAGCCGGGACTTCACCTACATCGATGATCTTGTCGAAGCGATGTTCCGGCTTATCGGTCACGCTCCGCCGCAGACCAAGGGAAGGGCTCCGCCGTTTTCCGGAGACAGCCTCTCCCCTGTCGCACCCTGGCGCGTCGTGAATATTGGCAATGAGACACCTCTCGGCCTCATGGATTTCATCGCGGCGATCGAGACCGCGACCGGCTTGCGGGCTCAGTGCAATTTCATGGAGATGCAGCAGGGTGACGTTCCGGTGACCTATGCCGATACATCGCTGCTCGCGCGATTGACGGGATTCAGGCCCAAAACACCCATCAATGAAGGAGTCATGCGCTTCATTGCCTGGTACCGCAGCTATTTCGGGGTCTAATGCTGGCGCGCTGGATCAGGGCCGGGCATGGCCCGGCCATGACTTAAGTCAACTCTTTGCCCCTAATCGAAATCAGGGCGTCACGGAACGCCGTGACCGCCCGCCTGGGACGCGGCCGCCGCGCCAACCATCGCGCCAACCATGATGAAAGGCGGCACTCCGGCCCGCGAATGTGCGGCGCATCGGAACATTGGGAGAAGCTGGGCCGCAATTGCTGCCCGGGACAACTCCGAAGAAAACTGCGGCTGGATGGCTTCTCAGCCGCAGTCTCGTTGAGGCTTCCGTATTGTTTCCTCAGGTCCTATTGGACAAATCCTCGCGCATGACCGCCGTGGACCCGGCAGGAACAGCCAGTCCCAAGCCAGCCCGGCTCACGAAGCCGGCACGTTGTCACGGGGGTTTCGCAATAATTGCCGGGGCCTGCCATGGCGCCAGGCACGGGGGCGGGTCCGGCGGCCACACTCCGGCCTGTCATCAGCAGGGGCTCAGTCACACCAGCAGTCACATCTTCGGCGAGTGCCACGGGGGCAGTCACAAGGGCTTCAAGTCCGGTTCCAATTCCGGCCGCGGCAGCTCCATATCCATAACCGGGCGGGTACTCGTAAGGATATCCAGGATACCAGACGCAGGTATGGAGAGCGCCGTTGTACCAGCAACTCACTTCAGCCGCTGAAACCGGGCCGCTCACGGCCAACCCCAGCGCTGCAGCCAGCATGGCCGAAGCCAGATAGATTGCGCTGCGTTTCATCGCGTTCTCCTTAATTTACAAAATACAATCCGATTCTCTCCTGCGGCTGAGTGAGAGGAAAACAATCCCGCACTTTGACGCCGCAGTGAGAATCACCCGCGAAACACTGTTCCGCTTAAATCGTTCCACGAACTCTGCCTCGTTGAGCAGAACATTGCTTATCCGCGGCTCTCAGGGGACTTTCAGCACCCCACATAAAGCTATGGCGAAGCCCTGTCTCACAACGCGATGATCAGTGTGTCACTGACCCCCGCGCCCGCCCGCCTGGCACCCGGCATGAACAGCGGCTGCCGATAAAGGATGCGTGATAAAGTTCGCAGGTTCTCACCTGGGTCACGCAGTGATCTCCAGACGGCGGCGCAACCGCAACGCTCCGGCCGGTAACCACAGGAGCAGCTGCGAGGGGGGCGGTCAGATATCCCCAACCGTAAATGTAAGAGGCGTTGCCATGGTAATAAGGGTAGCCATAGATGCCAAAGTGTCCGGGGTTATAAGCGGCATCGTAAGGATAATCGGGGTAGCCCAAGGGCACGTCCCGGACGCTCCATTGCGCCCATGCGGAGCCACTCGCGAGGAATGGAACAGCCAGCGCCGCCGCCAACAAACATTTCGAAATGCGATCCATTGCAATTCTCCTGTTTGCGAGGATTGGCCACCCTGATAGTCAATGCCGCCGCAGCCAGCTGCGAAACACGGCTTACCTCAAAATCGTTCCGGCTTTTGCTTCGCTGTCTTGCCGCGAGTTCTAACGGCCCTGGCCCGTTCCGAGAGGTTCCGTCACTTCTCTCCCCAATACAGAGGGGTTGGCGTAAGTGTAGGGATGCCCATAACCCGAACCGCCATGGCCCGACCCATAGGCATAATCATAGGGATACCCTTGCCCGTAGCCGTACCCCTGCGAATAATCGTAGGGGTAGTTATTACTGTAGGAGTAATCATAGGGGTAATAAGGCTGGCCAAGATCCGTTGCGGGAGGGCCCATTTGAGCCTTCGCGGGGGCGATCGAGACCACTGCCGCGCCCAGCACGGCCAGCATCAAACAGGTTTCCCTCTGTCTCATTTCTGGGCCTCGCGCAACAAATGATTATCACGAAAGATCAAGGCATGGCCGGGCGCTAGCGATTCATGCCGCGGCCGCCGCCCGTGGTATCGAGCGCATGCTTGCAAGCAGTTGATACCTCTTCGTAGTGCGATTCAAGGCATTTCCGGACTTCTCCCCGGCCGTGCTTCAGGCCTGCGCAATACTTCGGAATATCTGTTTTGCAAGCCATCGCCACAGGCCCCCGCTGGGCGAAAGCACCGCCGCCTGACAAGGCAAGAGCGAGCGCGACGACGCCAAGTGTGCTCACATATCTCATCTGCTTCTTCCTTAGGTTTTGGGCGAAGGCCGCTGGTCTCAAACTAAGTGCGTCTGAACTAAGTGCGTTTGAAATATGTCCCGCGTTGGCTCTCCGGGTTTTGAGGATTGGTGTGGAGGCAGCCGTCAAGTCATGCATTTACGGTGTCACGGTTACGGTGTCACGGTGCCCCGCGCGCGCCCGCCAGGAACCTTGCAGGAACAGCCATTGCCGACCCACGAGGCGTGATAAAGTTCGCAAGTTTTGACTGGCGTGGTGCAGTAATTTCCCGTCTGGCCAGTTGCCACGCTCCGGCCTGTCACGAGAGGCGCCCCGGAGTAATCATAGTATTCATAGGGATAGCCATACCCATAGGCGTAATCATAGGGGTAGCCATAATCCCATCCGTAATATGGGTAACCCCAGAGATCCCAATCCCAGCCAAGACCATAGCCCAGTCCTAATCCAGCCAAGCCGAGGCCATAGCCATAACCATAACCGTAACGGCCATAATGGCCATATCGGCCAAATCGGCCAAAATGCCCAAATCGGCCAGCATGGCCGAAGCCGCTACGTCCCCAGCCGGCGTGGCCCCAGCTGCCCGCTGCGACACTGCGGCCCGCAAACATGCCTCCATGACCAAAGCCGCCGCCAAAACCACCAAAGTGGCCGCCGCCGAACCCGCCGAAATGGCCACCGCCGAACCCGCCGAAATGGCCGCCCCCCATATGTCCCCCGCCATGTCCGCCCCCGAACGCCGAAGCAGGGCTGCTTGCTATCAGTGCCGTGCCCAGCACGGCTGAGACCAGCAAAACACCACGGCGGTTCATCGCAACCTCCTTTAACTTGAAATAGCCGCCGCTGGCACTCCCGGCGGCTGGAGAGAAGAATTTATGTGTGCAATCCAACCGATTGCTCTGCTTATAAGTAAGCTGCTGAGTAATCTACGGAAACGTCTCTAACCAAAAGAAAGGCTACCATCCGTAGGCATAGCCCGGATAACCGTAATACCCGTAGTAGCTATAATAAGGATAGCCATAGCCATAGTACGGATAAGTATAGCCATAATATCCGTAGGGATAGGCCAAACTGTAACCAAGGCCAAGGCCAAGAAGCCCCAGTCCAAGGCCGCCGTAGTAGCCGCCCCAGCCGCCATAACCGCCCCAGCCGCCATAGCCGTAGCGGCCATAACCGCCCCAGCCACGGCCGCCCCAGCCGTAGCGGCCGTAACCGCCCCACCCGCGGCCGCCCCAGCCGTGACCAGCCCAGCCATGGCCCACGGCCACGCTGCGTCCGGCAAATCCGCCAAAATGGCCGCCGCCAAACCCGCCTCTGAAGGCCAGTGCCGGTTCGCTCGTGACCATCGCCGCGCCAAGTGCCGCCGAGGCCACAGCCACTGCCACTGCTGGACGCTTCATCGGACCCTCCTCATCCCATCGCCGATGGCGAATCAAAAACAACCTTCAGAACAACACCGGTGTGCGGATGCCGTTCCATAAATTTCTTGCTATGAGATGAGTTAAGCGGGCGCGGCGTAGATTCGTCTCCCGCGTCCGCCACAAAATGCGGGCAGCCGAGGCCTACTCGTGAACTCCTCGATAGATTAATTACCATCCGTAGTAAGCAGCGTAGTAGGGATAGCCATATCCATACCCGTAATAGGGCCATCCGCAGCCATACCAATAGGAATAAGGATTATAGGGATTGCAGTAGCCGTAGCCGGCTCCCCAATAATAAGGCCAGCCCCAATCCCAATCCCAACCCCAGCCGAGCCCGAGGCCTAAGCCTGCCAGGCCATAGCCATAAGGGTAGTAACCAAAGCGCCCGAACCGGCCGAACCGTCCGAAGCGTCCGAACCGTCCGAAACGTGCGCCGCCGAAACGGCCGAAAGCGGGGCGGATAAATGCACCGCGATTGAAGCCGCTAACCGCGACGCTCCGGCCCGCGAACATGCTGCCGCGGCCAAACCCGCCGAATCCACGGCCGGCAAATGCCCCGCGGTTAAATCCGCCAAAACCTGCGCTGCGGCCCGCGAGCATACCCCCATGGAAGCCGCCGAAGCCACCGTGAAAACCACCAAAGCCGCCGTGGAAGCCGCCAAAACCGCCGTGGAATCCGCCGCCGCCAAAGCCACCCCTGAACGCTTCAGCTGGCCCGCTCGCGGCCAGAGCCGCACTGAGCGCGGCCGAGGCCAGCAATGCACCAACCCGTCTCATCGCATTCTCCTCTTTGACACCAAGTGCCACCAATTTGGCTGACTTCCCGAACGGCGATTGAACGTATCTGTTTGAGCGCCGTTTATGGGACGAAAGCAAAGCGCGAAACACCGCTCTGATGAAATCGTTCCACTCGTACAGGCTTGTCACGGTACGGGCGGGTTTTTTATGATGTGCGCGCGCACTGAAGCGGTGAAAACCTTTGGCCTGGCTTTTGGGAGGGAGCTATGTCGAGGCAGTCTGTCATGGGCAATGTGCTGCAGCCCCTTGTCGCGGGCTTGATCAGGAGGGGATCAATCGAGATCGAGACGGCGGGCGGCCGGAAATTCATCCTAGGGGAAGGGCCGCCAAGCAAGCTCGGTTTGCGCTTTAATGACCTTCGCGCTCTATTCCGGGTTCTGCTCGATCCCGAATTGCAGTTTGGCGAGATGTATATGGACGGCCGTCTCGATGTGAGCCAGGGCACACTCTTCGACGTGCTGATGCTCGGTGCAACGAATCTATGGCGGCCGGATGGCGCGCGCTGGGTGCGCCTCGTCGAAGCCGCGCGCGGGGCTCTGCGCTGGCTTGGCCGTCCCAATGGGCGTCTGCGTGCGCGGCGCAACGCCGCCCATCATTACGATCTTGATGCGGCTTTCTACAGCAAGTTTCTCGATTCCGGGATGCAATATTCCTGCGCCTATTTCGATCGCGAAGGCCAAAGCCTTGAAGATGCCCAGCTCTCGAAGAAGCGGCACATCGCGGCCAAACTTTTGATCGAGCCCGGCCAGACCGTCCTCGATATTGGCTGCGGCTTCGGCAGCTTGGCGATTTATCTTGCGCGTTTTTGCGGAGCAAGTGTCACGGGCCTCACCCTTTCAAAGACACAGCTTGGCGTCGCGCGGTCCGCCGCTGCCGATTTGGGCCTCAGAGGCGTGACGGATTTCCGCTTCTGCGATTACCGCGAACTCGGCGGGCAGCAGTTTGACCGGATTGTCTCCGTTGGAATGTTCGAGCACGTCGGGCGTGCTCACTATGACGTGTTTTTCCGCAGGGTTGCAGATCTGCTGAACGAGGATGGTGTTGCGCTCCTCCACACCATCGGCCGGTCGGACGGCCCCTGGCCGACCAATCCGTGGGTCGCCAAATATATTTTTCCGGGCGGCTATATGCCCGCCTTGTCAGACATCATGCCGTCAATCGAGCGCAGCGGTCTTTTTGTCACTGATATCGAAATCCTCCGGCTTCATTATGCCGAGACGCTCAAAGCTTGGCGGGAGCGGTTTGCAGCGCGGCGCGAGGAGGTCAAGGCCGAGCGGGGAGAACGCTTCTGCCGCATGTGGGAGCTCTATCTTGCGGGATCGGAATGCGCGTTCCGCTGCGAGAATTTCGCCGTCTTCCAGATCCAGCTTTCCAAGAAGCTTGAGACGGTTCCTCTCACGCGAGACTATATTGGCCGTATCGAGGCATCCCTGCGCCAGCGCGATTCTGCCGGGGCGCACTTGCGGCTGGCAGGAGAATAGTCCCGCCTTTCTTCCGGCGGGCAAGAGGCTTTCACATGGGTCTTGTCGCGGGCGGGTTTGAAGCGGCCTCCTTTAACCAGACGCCGCCTTTTGAGAACATCAATCTCTTCGAAACGGATCGCGCGCTGCGCGAGGCCGTGGTGCGCTGCGGTGTTGATCTTACAGCCTCCCGCCTCTCCGCCTTTGGCGAGGATTTCGGTTCCGCCGGGACAATCCGGCTTGGGCGTCTTGCCAATGAAGATCCGCCCCGCCTGAGAATTGTTGATGCAGCTGGCAACCGCGCCGATGAGGTAGAATTTCATCCCGCCTATCATGCTTTGATGCAGAAGAGCATGGCCGCGGGCCTGCATTGCTCGGCTTCCGGTCCAAACGAGCCGGGCTCCAGAAGGATCAGCGAGCGCGCGGCTCGGCTTTACATGGCGACCCAAATCGAGGCTGGGCATATCTGTCCACTCACGATGACCAACGCCAGCGCCGCCGCGCTCGCCGCAGCCCCGCAAGTGCATGCCGCCTGGCTGCCTCATATTCTTTCGCGCAGCTATGATTACGAAATGAAGCCCTGGTTCGAGAAGCGGGCGGTCACCCTCGGCATGGGCATGACGGAACGTCAGGGCGGAACGGATGTGCGGGCCAACATCAGCAAGGCGAGGCTGCGCGGCGGGCATTATGAAATCAGCGGCCACAAATGGTTCCTGTCCGCGCCAATGTCGGATGCCTTTATCGTTCTGGCGCAGGCCGAAGGCGGCCTAACCGCCTTCCTGATGCCGAGATTTCGCCCGGACGGAAGCGTCAATGCGCTGCATTTTCAGCGCCTCAAGGATAAGCTCGGCAACCGGTCGAATGCTTCAGCGGAAGTTGAGTTCGATGAGGCCTATGCTGAGCGTCTGGGGCCCGAGGGAGAAGGCGTGCGCACCATCCTTGCAATGGTGCAATGGACTCGCCTCGATTGCGCCGTTTCAAGCGCTGGCCAGATGCGCTACGGCCTTGCGATGGCAATACATCATGCAAGACATCGCTCGGTATTTGGGCGCCCCCTTGAGAGTCAGCCTGCTATGCGAGCGGTGCTCGCCGATCTCGCCCTGGACTGCGAGGCGAACACCGCGCTGGTTTTCCGCCTTGCCCGTGCCTTTGACCTAGCGCAAAGCGATGCACTGGAAGCTGCCTATGCGCGGCTGATGACACCGGCGGTCAAATATCTCGCCGCGAAAATGGCGCCGGCTTTCATTTACGAGACGCTCGAATGCCTCGGCGGCAATGGCTATGTCGAGGATTTGCCAATGGCACGCCTTTATCGCGAGGCGCCTCTCAATGCGATTTGGGAAGGCTGCGGGACCGTTGTGGCGCTCGATGTCCTGCGCGTCTTTCGCCGTGATCGCGAAAAGGCGGGAACCGTGATCGATGGTCTCGCCCGCATATGCGGCGCTCCGGGAAAGGCTGCGGCGTGTGCCATCAAGCAAGCCCTCGATAGCCAGGATTGCGAGAGCCACGTGCGCAGTGCTACGGAAAAGCTTGCGCGGCTTGGTGCGCTCGCGGCTTTGCAGGAAGCGCATGACTCCCTCGCGCAAGCTTATGCCGAGTCGCGCTTGCTGGGTGCGCCGCATGCAACTTTTGGCACCTGCAATCTGCAAGCCGTGCAAGACTTTCTTCTCGGCCGCATTCTCAATTGACAGCGGCCGCCGCACGGAAGTGCCGAAGAAAGCAGATCCCAGAAAACTTGTTTAAGTTCTATCGGGGTACAAGCGCCGCCTGCGATTGCAGGCCCGTGCCTGCACCGTTTCTCTGCCTGCCCGGCAGAGCAGCCAAATCTCATAACGAACACCAAACCAAATAAAATTCAGGGGCGGGTTCAGCGCGAGCGGAACCTTTTAAGCGCATCGTGCCTCTTCGTGGTATATTTGATGCCCTTTTGAGCTTTGGCCTTCCAGTTAGAAATTAATCCTTTTTCACAGGGGGGACGGGCGCGGGGGCCGCTGCCGCGGCCGTGCTGGTGATTGTGTCAGTGTTGTATACGATATTATGCATGATCTTCTCCGCATCTTCTTCTCCGCGCGGATAAGCTTTCCCGAGATTTGAAAAATCTCTTGAGGATGGCATCCCGGCCGGGGCGCCTGAAGGGGTTTTTACCTGGGAGAGCGGCCCGCTGATGTGCCGGATGACACGCCGAAGCCTCGTGACGGCATCCAGCCTGGATCTTGAGGCTTGCCCGGCTCGCCTCTGTGAGGCGGCTTCGCAGGCTTCGCGCAGGTTTCGGCTGTTAAATGTCAATCCGCGTTATTCGCGAACTAAGCGGCTAAGCCTAGCCTGCTCCCGGCCGCTCCTGCGCTGGGCCGCGGAAATCTCAGCCTCGCCGCCACACAGTCATAAGGAACTGCATGACCGAAACTTCACCCCGGCCAATGGTCTTCATCGCCACACCCTGTTTCGGAGGGCTGGTTTCGCAGCATTATATGCAGTCCGTCATTAGCCTCATTCAGTTTGCATCGCGGGCAAATTTCGATGCCACGCTCGCGCTGCTTGGGCACGACTCGCTTATCACACGCAGCCGCAACACGCTGGTCAGCCAATTCTTGAATACGCCCGAGGCAACACACCTCTTGTTTGTTGATGCGGACATCAAATTCGAGGCCGGGCAAGTTTATGAGATGCTCCGTTTCGATCAGGATTTCGTAGCCGGGATTTATCCTTTGAAAGTGATCGATTGGAGCGGCCCGGCAATCGCCCGCGCAGCAACGGCGCGGGAGACTTTTCAAGCCGCACCGCTCCTTTATGCCGGCACCCTCTGTACCGGCAGCGACTGCGAGCGCAGGGGGCGTTTTGCGACTGCAATCTATTGCGGCGGCGGCTTCATGCTCCTAAAGCGGCAAGTCATCGAACGCATGATCGCTGCCTACCCGGAAAGCCGCTACCAGAGCCTGCATGTTTATTCTAACTATTCTAACGCGGCGTCCACCGTAAGCTATGCGCTGTTTGATTGTATGATCGACAAAGATACCGGCACCTATGTGAGTGAGGATTTTAGCTTTTGCCAAAAGTGGCGCGACATTGGCGGCAAAATCTGGCTCGATACCGAAGGCAGGCTAACCCATATCGGCGCCTATAATTTTCAAGGAGATCCCAGGGCACGCTATGCCTGCGAAAATTCTCCCAGCCGCTCTGTACTAATGAGCGCATGAGATTAAATAGAACTACGGTCCCGGGAGACGGGCCGCGTTCAGACGGCAAATCACAGTCCTCACGAGACCGCACCGGCAAAGCTGGTCGAGGAGGAGCACTTGCGATGAATGCACAGACGGTCTCCCGCGCAGATGATGTCTCTTGGACCTATCCAGCGGTCCGCAAGATCGGCCCGTCCGACCTCAAGGATGCCCTGGCCAAGGGTATTGCTGATTTCCTGGCGATGCCTTCGTCGCTTTTTTTCCTGGGTCTCATCTATCCGCTGGCGGGCGTTTGGCTCGTCGCCGGCAATTCACCGGAGCTGATCTTCCCGTTTATTTTTGGCTTTGCACTCATCGGCCCATTCGCGGCGATCGGCCTCTATGAGATTAGCCGGCGGCGGGAGTACGGCCTCCTCAATGCCTCGCGGGAATATGGCATCGACCCTTCCTGGAAATATGCGTTTAGCGTATTGCGTTCGCATGCGATCTTCCCGATCCTTTCGCTCGGCATGCTGCTTTTGGTGATTTTCGCCTGCTGGATACTTTCGGCGCAGGGTCTTTACCATGCGCTCTTTGGCCCCAAGCCGCCCGAGTCCTTTGTGCGGTTCACCGGCGATGTCCTTACCACGCCGCAAGGCTGGAAATTGATCGGCTTTGGTACCGCGGCCGGTTTTGTTTTTGCGGTGGCCGCCTTCAGCATTAGCGTTGTTTCCTTCCCCCTGCTTCTCGACCGGAACGTGGATGTGCCGATTGCCATTCAGACATCGGTCAAGGCGGTGCTGGTCAACCCGTTCACCATGGCGCTTTGGGGGCTGATCGTCGCCGCGTCCCTGGCGCTGGGCTTCCTCCTGGCGTTCGCGGGTCTTGCGGTTGTGGTGCCTGTTCTCGCGCATTCGACCTGGCATCTTTACCGCAAGGTTGTGGAACCGGCAGCGGCCACCGGCTCTGCGCAGGCGGGCTAAGCCGCCGCAAGTGCAAGGGGGGATTGGTGGGCCGGGAGGGACTCGAACCCCCAACCAGACCGTTATGAGCGGCCGGCTCTAACCATTGAGCTACCGGCCCCGGCAGGCCTCATCCGAAGCCAATCCTGGCTTTGGGATGCGGTTTGTGCGGTTTGTGCGCTTTGCTCGAATGAGTGCCTATTCAGCAAGTGCAGAAACTTCAAGAGCAGCACCATCCGCCGTTGTTGCGGCAGCTGGCCGGGGATGGCGCATTACACCCAATTTGCGATTTGATGCAATGGTCATGACCATAAGAAACCAGCCAGGCCGGCCGCCTCACTCCCCGGCACTTTCCTTAACGTGTTACCGTGGCGCCTTTTTTGCCAAAATGCGCTGCAAAGTGCGCCGGTGCATATTCAGACGCCGTGCTGTCTCGGAGACATTGCGGCCGCAGAGCTCGTAAATCCTTTGAATATGCTCCCAGCGCACCCGGTCGGCGGACATTGGATTTTCCGGAAGCTCCGCTTTGTCATGGCGGGTCGCCATGAGCGCATTGTAAATTTCGTCGGCGTCCACTGGCTTGGCGAGATAATCGAAGGCACCAAGCTTCACGGCGGTGACGGCGGTGACGATATTGCCATATCCGGTCAGGATGATGCCCCGTGCATCGGGGCGTTTTGCTTTCAGCTCGCGGATGACATCAAGGCCGTTGCCATCGGCAAGGCGCATATCAATGACCGCGAAGGCGGGGGCGTTTGCGGCGATCGCCGCAAGACCTTCCGCGACCGAAGAAGCCGTCGTGACGGTGAAGCCGCGCGATTCCATGCTGCGGCCCAGGCGCATCAGGAAAGTGTTGTCGTCATCGACAATCAGGAGGGAACGATCCGGCTTGCCGTTTTGTGCGACGCCAGTGTCGCTGCCAGGTTCTCCCGCTGCGGCGGGCCCGGGGTGGTCGTTTTTCATTGCCAATCGCCTCGCTTGGTCCATTTCTGCCAGGAAATGCGGCAAATCAAGAGAAAAGCGGATTCTTTCTAAAGAAAAGCGGATTCTTTCCAGCTTTTTGTCGCTGATTCAGCTCAATTCCGCCGCATGTCTGCCGCAGCGGGCTTGGCCGTGGCGCTGACATCGCTGGCGGATAAAGCCTTGGTTTCACGCTCAAACGTTGCCCTGTCCCACGAGATTGTGATGACCGCTCCAGTGGCTGGCGGGATACGATTCTCAGCCTTGACAGTTGCCCCTGAGCGCTCAAGAAGAGTTTTGGCGATGAAGAGGCCAAGGCCAAGCCCGGCCCCTTCTTCCGATTTGGACCGCCGGTCGGTCTTGGTGGTGATGTAAGGATCTCCGACCCGGCCAACGACGTCGGGAGAAAAGCCGGGGCCGTTGTCCTCGATCGTGATTGTGACCCTTGCCGCATCCCAATGAGCAGCGATCCGGACCTCGGATGCGGCAAAATCGATCGCATTTTCAATCAGATTACCGAGCCCATACAATATTCCGGGATTGCGGCGGCAGGACGGCTCAGGCCCTTCGCCGTCCTTCGAAATCGAAATGCGAACGCCAAAATCGCGCTGCGGACTAGCGACCTCCTCGATCAGCAAGCCAAGACTCATTTCATCGAAAATGTCTCCGCCATCACCAAGCGATGTCAGCGTCCCGAGAATGGAGCGGCAGCGGCCGGCTTCCTGTGCGAGCAGGTTCAGATCTTCGGCGAGAGGATCGTTCGCGGAAATTTGCTTTTGCAGGTCCCTGACAATGAGCGTTATCGTGGCCAAGGGCGTTCCAAGCTCGTGTGCCGCAGCTGCAGCCAGTCCATCGAGCTGCGTGAGGTGCTGCTCGCGAGCGATCACGAGCTCTGTGGCGGCCAAGGCATCGGCCAGCTTGCGCGCCTCGACGGCGACGCGTGAAGCATAAAACGCGATGAAGGCCGCTCCAACAACGATCGCTGCCCAGATCCCCGCATCATAAATCAAGGGAAGCTTCAGCCGCTCTCCGGGAAACCAAGGCAGCGGGTAGTGCTGGAAGGTCAGGGCTGACGCAGCGGCGATCATGAGCAGCGTGAGCACCCAGGTGATGCGGCCCGATAGCGAAACCGCCGAAATCATGATCGGTGCGAGGTAAAGCATCGAAAAGGGGTTCTCAATGCCTCCCGTGAGATAGAGAAGAGCCGTCAGCTGGAGGATGTCATAGCCAAGCATAGCGGCAGCCGGCACGTCCTCGAGCCGCTCGATGCGGCCGAAGCGCAGCCGCAGGCCAATGTTGAGCCAGGCCGAAGCGGCGATAACCAGGAGACAAGGGCCGAGAGGAAGCGAAAAGCGCAGGCCAAAGTGGGTTACGACAAGCGCGGCCGCCTGTCCGAGCAAGGCAAGCCAGCGCAATTTGACGAGTGTGTCGACGCGCAGCCGCCGCGAGTGCCGGCCAAGATCGATGTCAATTAGTTCCGCCATGTTTTCCACTTACACAGGGCTGCGCTCGAAGATAGTCCTCGTGAACTATAGCCTCTCCTGCTTGGCGCCGCCCGTTGTGTGCTTAGACACCCGCGTTTGAGGGTTGCGGGATTACAAAAATTTCGCGAGAGTTTTTGCCGGTGTGGAAGGGCGATAGGCAGCTTTCGAATGAGACGTTCTCCGATGCAAAAGATAACGCCGGCCGGGCTAATTTTGCGGCATAAGTACGTTGATTCCGCTTGAGAACATTCTTACATCGATTGGACATCTACAGCTAGAAAATCCCATCCGGGAGGCGTGGCAGGCCCGATGGGTGCGGAAGAGCGCGAGGAAAGAAAAGAGAGAGTGTAAGCGTTGCAATAAATCTGTTAATCTTTTATTAAGGGTATTGCTCAGGACACCGCAATAGGGACTGCGACGCAATAGGGACTGCGACAAGAAAGAGGCAAGAAAACAACAAAAGAAGCAAGGAAAAGGAATAAAGGAATAAAAAAATGCCGCCTTTTGCTTACGAAATGCACGAAATGACGCATCTTGCCCTCGCGCCCGCGAGAGCCTTGTCCGATGTCGCGCGAACTTGGCTTGAGAGCCCCATCAACCCTTTTTCCTATACTGCGGCCGGACGGAACCTGGCAGCATCGGCGAATATATTTGAGCGGCTGACGAGGCGCTACGACAAGCCGGCGTTCGGCCTTGTCACGACGGCCGTTGGCGGCAAGACTGTCCCCATCGTCGAGCGCGTGATTTCGGAGCGGCCTTTTTGCAAGCTTCTCCATTTTGAAAAGCTGCTGGACGCCGGGGTTCCTTCGTCCCAAGAGAAGCTTCTGATCGTTGCGCCAATGTCGGGTCACCATGCGACCCTTCTACGCGGCACTGTTGAGGCTTTCCTCCCTTTTTACGACGTCTACATCACGGACTGGGTTGATTCGAGAAAGGTCCCGCTTTCGTCCGGACACTTCGACCTTGATGATTATATCGATTACCTGATTTCTTTCTGCGAGACTCTGAGCAAAGTTCATGATGGCAGAGTCCTGCATACGCTTGGCGTTTGCCAGCCAGCGGTGCCCCTGATCGCAGCCGTTGCCGTTATGGAAGCGCAGGACAGCCCTCACTTTCCAGCCTCAATGACGCTCATGGGCGGACCCATCGACACGAGGCGCAGCCCGACAAAAGTCAATCTTCTGGCTCAAGAGCGCGGCAGCGCATGGTTTAGGAACAATTGCATCTGCACGGTTCCCTTCGGCTATCCTGCAGCGGGACGGCAGGTCTATCCGGGCTTTCTCCAGCTTACCGGATTCATGGCGATGAATATCGATCGTCATGTTACAGCGCATTTGGAGTTTTTCGATCACCTCGTCTCTGGTGACGGCGATTCTGCAAGAAAACACCGCGAGTTTTATGACGAATACCGGGCAGTCATGGATCTGCCGGCGGAGTTCTATCTCCAGACGGTCGATACTGTCTTCGTCAGACATGCGTTGCCAAAGGGTGAAATGACCCATCGCGGCGTATCCGTCGATCTCTCCGCCATCCGCCGAACCGCTCTCTTGACCGTGGAAGGTGAAAACGACGACATTTCGGGACTGGGTCAGACTTTTGCTGCGCATGAACTCTGTGTCAGCATCCCGGAGTCCATGAAGGCGCACTATCAGCAGAACAAAGTTGGCCACTACGGTGTGTTCAACGGGTCGCGCTTCCGCAACGAGGTCGTGCCGCGCATCCAGGAATTCCATCTCTCGATCAAAGCTCCAGCGCGGACTTTGAAGCTTGTGGAGAGCAGCTAAAGAGAATCTTTTTGTCTCTTTTTCTGACGGGTTCTTGCTGAGTACTCCTCAGTTTTTGGAGCGCGCGCTCTAGCGGCTCACGGAGCCTGCGGCTATTGTCCTGGCATGCCGCATAGCCCGCGAAAAAATGCAGCCCGCGTTTCTGGTATCACCTCGCTCGATGTTTTCCACGCGGGCGAAACCTATCGAATCAGCATAAGGCGGACAGCCACGGCGCGCCGCTACACATTGCGGGTAAGGGCCGCAACGCAGGACGTTGTTTTGACAATGCCAGCGCGCGGAAGCATCGCCGAGGCGAAGTCCTTCGCATGCCGCCACGCGGCCTGGATCGTTGCGAAATTACGCCAGCTGCCGGAAAAGATCCCGCTGCGGCCAGGTCAAGTGATTCCGTTGCGCGGAAGCTTGCATCTGATCACCCATTGCCCCGAAAGTTACCGGCGGGGTGTGTGGCTTGAAGATGGCCCGGCGAACCGGGAGAACATGCGCCTGCTTTGTGTGAACGCGGAAGCGCCGTTCGTGCCCCGCCGGGTGCGAGATTTTTTGTTCAAGGAGGCCTCGCGTGACATCAAGGCTGCTGTTGAAAGCCACACCAAAAAACTCGGCGTTGCACCGCGCAAGATCACTTTGCGGGATACCACGAGCCGTTGGGGATCTTGCTCCTCATCAGGCGCCCTGAGCTTTTCCTGGCGTCTGATCCTGGCTCCTTCTTTCGTACTTGATTACCTCGCCGCGCATGAATGCGCGCATCTCCTGCACATGAATCATTCCGATGAATTCTGGGCTGCCGTCGCCCGCTTGCCGGTGGATGTGGCGCGCGCGGAGGCGTGGCTCAAGGCGCAAGGCTCCGGCCTTCTGCGCTTTGGGCGCGAATAGAATCGGGTTTGGTCCGGGAGCCTTCCTGCTTGCGGCCGCAATCAGGCCGTCGCGGGCGGCGCGGCGGCGGCGGCCTCGCTGAGACGCTGGCGGTAAAGCGCAGCGAAATCGATCGGATCGATATAGAGCGGCGGGAAACCGCCGCTGCGAACGGCCTCGGCGATAATTTGGCGCGCGAAGGGAAACAGGAGCCGGGGACATTCGATCATGACGACCGGATGCATGTCACTCGGGGGAATATTGCGCAGCCGGAACAGACCCGCATAGTCAAGCTCGAACTTGAACAGAACGCCTGGGCCTTCGCCGGCTGACCCTTCGAGCAGGATATTCACCTCGAAGTCCGATTCCGCCATTTGCCGCGCGTTGACATTGACCTGAATTGAGATATTCGGCGGCTTCTCTTGAGGACCCAGAGAGCGGGGCGCATTTGGATTCTCGAATGAAAAATCTTTGGTATATTGCACCATCGCATTGATCGAAGGTGCCATATCGGCTTGAAAGCCGTTTCCGTTTCCGTCAGTCATCGTGAAAAATCTCCGTGGCCAGCCGGTAACACGGATGGGATTTGGCGACAAGCGTGCTCATGCGAGGATACGCGGCTATGCCCCAGGCTTGGGCCACGCCGCACTTTTCAGGCTGTGGAAATGAAACGGCATTGTGATCGTTCGTGGCCGTCACATGGCTTGATGCGGCAATCGCGGCCTCTTGCGGGTGCGTAATTGGCCTCACGGGCTTATAGGTTCATTTATCCGGAGTTGAGAGCATATGGCGACGGGCAAACCGCGTCTTTATCTGATTACCCCGCCGATTTCCGATCGGGCGTTTTTGTCTCCCCCCCTCGAGGCAGCGATCGCGGCGTGCGACGTGGCTTGCGTGCTTTTGCGCACTGGGGGCACCAGCGAAACCCAAGAGACGAGCCTGCGCGCTTTGATCCCTCTTTTGCAAAAGCACAATATCGCATGTCTCGTTGAGGACGATCCCCAATTGGCGCTTCGCGTTAACGCCGATGGCGTTCATGTCAAAGGCGCCGGCACCGAGCTGCAAGCCGCTTTGCGTGCCTTGCAGCCAGGCCGTATTGCCGGGGCCGGAAGCTTGACAACACGGGACGCCGCGATGACCGCTGGCGAAGCGGGCGCCGATTATTTGATGTTCGGCGGGCCTGACGATCTGGAACCGCGTGCGCACATCGCCGGGCAGGTGGCCTGGTGGGCCGAGATCTTCAACGTGCCTTGCGTCGGCTACGCGCATGATCTTGATGCGATCGGCGATCTTGTCCGGGCTGGGGCCGAGTTCATTGCGCTGGGTGAGGCGATTTTTGCCGATCCGCGTGGTGCCGAAGCAGCTTTGCGCGATGCCTATGGCCTGATTTCATCGATGCCGGAAACGGTCCAATGATCGCCGGTGCAGGCAGCGTCTCTTCACGGCTTTGCGTTAGCGTGGCAGCCGCATGGCTCGTCATTGCGGGAGGCGGCTTTCCGGCTCAGGCAGAATCTGCCGGGAACAGCCAGCAGCCCCTGAAAGCGCCATCTGGCAAGACGCCGGACCCGCCGCCAGCGAAGAAGGATGAGTTGCCTGCTTCCACCCAGCTTGGGGACGCTCCTGATCTCGCCTATGCAGCATATCAGCGCGGACATTATTTGACAGCGATGCGCGAAGCGATGAAGCGCATCGCTGTCAATCCCCACGATGGGCCCGCGATGACACTCGTCGGCGAGATTTATGCTGAGGGAATCGCAGTGAAGCACGATGCAGCGGAAGCCGCCCGCTGGTACAAGCTCGCAGCGGAAAATGGGGACCGCGAGGGGATGTTCGCGTTCGGAATCGCCAAGCTCAAAGGCGAAGGCGTACCGGAAGACCGGGCCGGCGCAGCGGAACTGTTCGAGAAAGCAGCCGCGCAAAATCATGCTGGCGCGCTCTATAATTTGGGGATCCTCGCGATCCAGAATAATGGCGTTGCCGCGGATTTTCCAAAAGCCGCGCGGCTCTTCAGGCAAGCTGCGGATCTTGGCAATCCAGACGCCGCCTATGCGCTGGGCCTTCTTTATAAAAATGGCAATGGCGTTGAAAAAAGCGATGAGCAGGCGGCACTTTGGATTGGCCGTGCGGCACGGGACGATAATGTTCCGGCGCAGGTTGAATATGCGATCATGCTTTTCAATGGGATCGGCGTCGAAAAAGACGAGACTGCTGCGGCAAAGCTCTTTCTGAAGGCGGCCGTGCGCAACAACCCCGTCGCACAAAACCGTGTCGCGCGCATTCTGGCGGCCGGGCGCGGCCTGCCAAAGAACATGGTCGAGGCGATGAAATGGCATCTCTTGGCGCGAGCGGCGGGGATCAAGGATGCCTGGCTTGATGGTGAATTAACCAAGCTCTCAGCGGAAGATAAAGCTGCGCTCGAAGCAAGCCTTCGCCAGTATACGGGGAATTGAGCCCTTCGCCAAAGCCGGAAAACAACTCTGATGCTTCAGATAGTCCCACGCGGCGCGAAGGCTGCCAGTGCGTCCTGCATGTGGGAAGGCGGCGGCGCCTCGACTGTTACCGGTTCCTTGTTTTTATAAAGCGGAATCGTGATTGCGCGGGCGTGCAGCTGTAACACCATCGCCCCGCCATGCCCATAGATGCTATCGCCGAGGATGGGAAAGCCCAGCGCTTGGCAATGAACCCGCAATTGATGGGTCCGTCCGGTCAGAGGTGCAAGCTCCAGAAGCGTCCGCCCGTCTGCCCTTCCCAGCACCCGCCAATGTGTCTTGGCGGGGAGCCCGGCGGGATCGGGTTTCATCCACCAGCCGCGCGCGGCATCGAGGCGTCCAAGAGGCAGATCGATCAAGCCTTCGTCTTGTTCGGGGCCACCCTCGACGATGGCCCAATAGGCCTTCGTGATCTTTCCCTGTTTGAACAGAAGGCCAAGCTTTTCGAGCGCCTTGTGATGGCGTCCGAGCACCAGGCAGCCGGAGGTGTCGCGGTCGAGTCTGTGCGCGAGGGCGGGGATGCGCGGCAGGCCGAAGCGCAAGGCATGGAAATAATCCTCGAGATTTTCGCCGCCCTTCGGGCCGCGATGAACGGCGATCCCGGCGGGCTTGTCGATGACGAGCATCATCCCGTCGCGGTAGAGCAGGCGCGCAAGCAATTCTTCTACCGTCATGGGCGCACCGGTATGCTGCTCACTGCCAGCGATGCTAATTGACCCATGGGATCAGAACGGAACCCAAGAATCGCGCCGGATACCGGTTCAACGGATTCTTGGAGGGTCCAGGACGCGGGTTCACAAAAGCATAAGCCGATTTGAGGATGCAAGGGAGGGAATAATGCGAATTAGGTATTCTGTGATATCGTTAGCATTGGCACTGGCCGGGTTTCTGCTCGGGATTTTCTGGAGCAGTTTCTTATCTCTTGCTAGGCCTTTTTTTCAAATTTTATAGGCAATCTGGCCCAGCTCGAAGCATATTTTCAATCCCATCCCATCGAAAGCGGCGTGACGTTCGCAATTATTGGTGCGCTAGTTCTGCCCGTTACAGCATGGGTGAAGCACATCATATCTTTGACTGCCGATAGACCCACACTGATGGATCTAATATTCAAACATGAAGATTATGTGCATGCCATTATCTCGCATATGAAACAGACGTCATTTCAGCCGATTGGTCTCACAAATACGATCATACTTCCAAACAACTCACTATTTTTGCCGTCCAGCATTGCCACAAGTATAGTGCTATTGTCGATTTATTGTCATAATAAGTACGGTACTCGAAAAACACCCATGTTCCACTATGATCACGATACATGGGATGCTCAAGATCACAACTTTATCTCCGTGGGAGGTCCTTTCGTAAACCCGCTCGTGAAAAGCATCCTGGATAGCAAGAAAATTCCAGAATTTTTGATAGATCAAATCCCAACTGCCTTGGATAAAGGAACACGCTACCAAGCTGAGAGAGAGAATACCGCAGCGCAGGACGCTCCAATAATCAAGGATTATGGGTTTATCATTTACATGCAGAACCCTTACAATCCCGCCAAGAAAATATGTATTCTCTTTGGCTTGTGGCCCCAGGGTACCCAGGGCGCCGTTGAAACCATCCTGGGACAAGCAAACAGATCCGCTTTATTTAACCAGTTTTACCGCTATGTAAGGAAAGGTCAGGACGTAATCGGAGTTGTGCAGGTCACCGTCACTGGGCTTCTTGTGGGTAAGGCAGAAATCATAAAGTTTCGCTCATTCTAAAAGTTTCGCTCATTCTAACGAATGCCGCAAAATGATGCCGGTGCTCTGTAGCCGGTGCTCTCTAAATGAGTGCGGCTCCTTTGTCTTGCTGCGCCGCGCATTTTAGTTGCGCAGTCAATGCTGTTCCGCCCCTTCAGAGGGGTAAAAAGCTTGGCCCTTGGCGGCCATCTCCCGCAGCCGCTCGCTTGGGCGGTAGACCGGCCCGAGGCTCGCGCGTTTCTCAGCCCATTCCACGACGTTCTTGAGGCCGAGATAGTCGGCATATTTGAGCGCGCCGCCAAGATAACGCGGCAGGCCGAGGCCGAGGATCAAGCACATGTCCGCCTCCGCCGGTGATCCGGCGATCCCGTCCTCGACACAGCGTGAAGCTTCGAGGATCATGGGCAGCATCATGCGAGCGACGATCTCGTCCTCTGCAAAGCTGGCCTTGCCATTGGGTTGCGCGGGCGCCAGAAGCTTCTCCGTCTCGGGGTCGGTTTCCTTGCGCGGGCGGCCCTTCGCATCGTTTTGATATTTATAAAAACCATGTCCATTCTTCTGGCCAAGGCGGTTGGCGCGCAAAAGAATATCGAGCGCCGTCTCGAACCCAGGGTCCATCCGCGGCGCGAAGCCGGCCGAGACGATTTTGACGACATGATCCGAAATATCCATGCCGATGACATCGATGAGATAGGCTGGTCCCATCGGCCAGCCGAAAGCTTCCATGGCCTTGTCGACGTCTTTGAAGTCGGCGCCATCGTGAACAAGCCGCAGAAAAGCAATGAGATAGGGTGTGAGGATGCGGTTGACGGCAAAACCGGGGCAGTCCCCGACGACGATCGGCGTCTTGCCAAGGGCAACCGCGTAGCCGGTCACCGCAGCGATCGCCTGCGCCGAGGTTTTCGGGCCGCGCACGACTTCGACAAGCGGCATTTTTGGAACCGGATTGAAAAAGTGCATCCCCAAAAAATTCTCTGGACGTTTCAGGGCTTGCGCCAGGGCGGCAATTCGCAACGATGATGTGTTCGAGGCAAGAATTGCCGTTGGACTTGCAATCTCCTCGATCTCGCGCAAGACCTTATGCTTGACCTCGATATCTTCGACGATGGCCTCGATCACGATATCGGCCTTGTCGAACCCCTCATAGGTGAGGCTCGGCGTGATGGAACGGAGAACCGCATCCGCCTTGTCTTGCGTGAGGCGTCCCGTCTCGACGGATTTGGCGAGCAATTTGCGCGCTTCCGCCATGCCGTGGTCGAGTGCCGTTGCAGAGATATCTCGCATGACGATGGGGACGCCGCGCGAGGCGCTCTGATAGGCGATGCCGCCGCCCATGATGCCGGCGCCCGCAACGGCCGCCCTCCGAACCTCCGGCGCATCCTTGGCGTAGCGGCGGATGATCTTTTTCACCGCCTGCTCATTGACAAAGATCGCGACGAGCGACTCGGCGGCTTGCGTCTTGGCTACTTTGCCGAACGTCTCGGCTTCGAGCCTCAAGGCGCCATCCTGATCAAGAGCCGATGCTTGCTCAAGAAGCTCCACGGCGAAATGTGCCGCTGGCAGATGCGGGAGCGCTTTGGCGGCTTGCGCCTTGGCATTGGCAAGGAGGGCGGCAGCCTCGCCGCGTGTCACTCCGAGGCTTGCCTTCATGCGGACCCGGCGGGCCTGCCAATCGGATTTCCCGGCAATGGCTTTTTCGAGCAGGGCGAGGGCGGCCGTCCGCAATTCCCCCGGCTCTGCGGCGGCATCGGCCGCGCCTGCTCGAAGAGCGAGATCGGCACCTTGCTGGGCCCCAGATATGATCCAGTCGGCGCTCGCCGCGAGGCCAGTGAGGCGCGGCAGGCGGACAGTGCCCCCATAGCCCGGAAATATTCCAAGATGAATTTCCGGAAAGCCGATCTTGGCGGCCTTCGACATCACCCGGTAATCAGCCGCGAGCGCAACTTCAAAGCCGCCGCCAAGCGCAAGGCCATTGATGGCCGCGACAGACGGCACCGGAAGTTCGCCGATCGCCGAGATAATGGCGGCATTTCCGGCGACAAATCGCGTGATCTCGGATTCCGGCTGCTTGAAGATTTGGATGAATTCGAAGATATCCGCGCCGACGATGAATGTCTCCTTGGCGCTGGTGAGCAGGACGCCTTTAACTGCTGGCGAGGCGGCAATGGCGTCAAGCGCGCGGCGCAGCTCGTCAAAAGCCAAGCGGTCGAGCTTATTGACGGCCTCGCTGCCGCGCTCGAAGCGAAGCTCGGCAATCTTTGCGTCCAGCATATCGGCCTTGATCGTTTGTCCATCAAAGATCATCGGATTGACCTCGCCATTCTTGTTGAATCTTGCGCACACATGGGGAGTCTCACGTTTCCCCTGTCTGAAATGCTGCCGCGATGAGCGACTTTGTATAGGGCTCGCGGGGATGCGCGGCAATCTCCTGCGCCGGGCCCTGCTCGACAATGCGGCCGTCCTTCATCACCGCGACATCGTCGGCGGCCGCCCGGATCACGGCAAGATCGTGGCTGATCAAGATATAAGCGAGGCCATGCCGCTCCTGCAAATCCTCAAGCAGTGCGAGAATGCCTCTCTGTACCGTGCGGTCGAGGGCGGAGGTTGGCTCATCGAGCACGACAAGGCGCGGCTTGAGGATCATCACACGGGCGATCGCAACGCGCTGGCGCTGGCCGCCAGATAATTCCTGCGGGAATCGATGCCGGAGATCCGGGTCAAGGAGAACCTCCTCCAATGCCAGCGCCGCACGCTTGTCGCGCTCCCTGCGGCTCATCGCTGGTTCATGTACGCGCAATCCTTCCGTGACGATGTCGCCGATCCGCATCGCAGGCGATAGAGAGCTGAAAGGATCCTGAAACACCAATTGCATGGAGCGCCGCAGCGGCCGCATCGCAGCCCGGTTGAGTGGCGCAAGTTCACGGTCCTCGAAATTGATGGTCCCGCTCGCAGGCACGAGCTTCAGAAGCGCACGCGCGAGCGTCGATTTGCCGGAACCCGATTCGCCGACAAGGCCGAGCGTGCGTCCGCGATTGAGACTGAGGCTGACGCCATCGACCGCCGTGAAGGTGCGCTTGCTCCCGAACAGACCGCTGCGCAAGCGAAACTCGACCTTGATGTTTCCGGCACGGAGCAGCACGGGCGCATTACCGGGAGCATGCGGCCGGGCCTGCGGCATGCTTTCGAGCAATATACGCGTGTACTCAGTGCGCGGCCTTGTAAAGATTTCGCGGGGTGATCCGCTTTCCACGATTTCCCCAGCGCACATCACATAGATCCTGTCCGCGACCCGGCGGACGAGTCCAAGGTCATGGCTGATGAAGATCATCGCCATGCCAAGGCTTTCCCTGAGCTTCTTGAGAAGATCGAGGATTTTCGCGGCAACCGTGACATCAAGGGCCGTCGTTGGCTCATCCGCGATCAGAAGATCTGGGGTGCAAGCAATCGCCATGGCAATTGCGGCGCGCTGGCGCTGGCCGCCGGACAATTCATGCGGATAGGCATGGAAGCACCGTTCGGGCTCGGCAATCCCGGTGAGGGCAAGAAGCTCTTTCGCCCGCGTCTTGGCGGCGATGCGCGGCAATCGCGCCTTGAGACGAAGGATCGCGCTAATTTGTGCGCCGGCAGTAAACAGCGGATCGAGCGCCGGCATGGGCTCTTGAAATATCATGGCAATGTGCCGGCCGCGAATCGCATCAAGCTGCTGATGTGGCAAAGTAAGAAGATCAGCATCCTTGAATGTAACAGAGCCTGTGATGTTGGCTTGGCGGGGCAGGAGCCGCAAGGCGGCAAGTACGGTCTGGCTTTTGCCGGAACCGGATTCACCGACAATCGCAACCGTTTCACCCCGGTGCACGGTGAGGTTCACGCCCTTGACGGCCTCAGCCGGACCATAGCTCACACGCAGATCGCGAATGTCGAGAATTGGCGCTGTGGAAACCGCCATCAACGGCCTCCAGGCGCCCAAGTGCGCTGCAGGCCATCGCCGAGCGTCTGCAGGGCGCCGAGTGTCACGCCCAGAAACAGAGCTGGGAAAATCAGCAAATGGACTGAACCTTGAATATTGCGGGCGCCATCCGCAACAAGCACGCCCCAGCTCGTCAGAGGCTCCTGCACGCCAAGCCCCAGGAAGGAGACGAAGCTCTCAAGCAGGATCACACGCGGAACAAGCACGGTGAGATAGGCGATGATCGGGCCAGAGGCATTCGGGATCACATGGCGCCAGAGAATCGCGCAGGGCGCCGCCCCAAGCGCTTCGGCAGCGGCGACGTAATCCCTTTGCTTGATCGAGAGCGTCTGGCCGCGCACGATCCGCGCCATGCCGAGCCATTCGACGGCGCCGATCGCGGCGAAGATCAGCACGAAATGGCGGCCAAAGACCATGACGAGAACAATCACAAAGAAGATGAAAGGAAGCGCGTAGATGATCTCGACGGCCCGCATCATCAAGGCATCGATGCGCCCGCCCGCGTAACCCGCGATGGCACCATAGGTGACGCCAATAGTGAGGGCAACGAATGAAGCAAGGAGGCCGGCGGCAAGCGAAATGCGGCCAGCGATGAGAACCCTTGTGAAAAGATCGCGGCCGTTGGCGTCAGTCCCGAACAGAAACACCGTCTGTTTCAAGGGCACGTCTATCGCAAGCTGGCGGCCTTCATCTTCGCTTGCCGTGATCCGGGCAGGTCCGAAGAGATCGGACCGCTCGAAAGCCCGCAGCACACGCGGATCAATGGGTTTTCCCGCATGCAGGATCATGTGCATGACCTTCTCCTCACGGGAGGCATTGATTTGCACATGAATGCGGCGGCCAATCGCCGCGATGGCGTCATCGGCTTCGGCTTTGTCTGGATGCGCGAAAAGGGAGGGCCGGACGAGTACATAATCGCGATAGACCTGGTCATAGGAATGGCCAGAAACGAGCGGCCCTATGAGGCAAAGGAGCGCGATCGCGGCAAGGATCGAAAGGCTCGCCCGCAGCGGCCAGTTGCGAGGGATGCTGGCCATAAAAGACTGATTTGCCGCCGGTTGGGATTCACTCCTCATGGCCTTGACTCATACCGCAAGCGAGGATCAAGCCAGGCAAGCACGAGATCAACAATGAGATTGAATAAAAGCACAAAAGCCGCGACGATGATGACGGTCCCCATAACGAGCGTGTAATCGCGGCCGAGCGCGCCATAAACGAAATATCTTCCCAGGCCGGGAATCCCGAAAATCGTCTCGACGATCACCGAGCCAGTGAGCACATTGGCGGCGGCAAGCCCGAGATAGGAAACGACCGGCGGAAAAGCTGACCGAAGCGCATGAATATAAATATGATGGGCGGGCATTCCAAAGGCTCGCAGCGTGCGAATATGGGGCATGGCGAGTGTGTCGTTGAGCGCGGCCTGCATGAGCCGCGCGATGATGGCGATCTGCGGTAAAGCAAGCGTCACGACCGGCAAGACCTGGTTTTGCCAGGCGCCATCGTTCCAGCCGCCAACCGGCAGGGCGTGAAGCGCAAGTCCAAATCCGAG
>Ga0209061_1000948_pt1 | contig 56078 bp, 51 predicted proteins | sample Coa_R1_10_FD_187157 | JGI IMG/M metagenome (GOLD analysis project Ga0209061, IMG submission 187157) | Surface soil microbial communities from Centralia Pennsylvania, which are recovering from an underground coalmine fire - Coalmine... | ecosystem: Environmental > Terrestrial > Soil >... | reverse complement strand
AACCACGGAGTTGCAATAGGGAGTTAAGGAGCATACGCCGCCATTCCTGGATGCTCCGGAGGAGCAAGACCATGATGCCACCAGTAAACTGCTGATAGAACAGTATGTTAGCAAATATACGCCGAGTCGTTCCGCATTGTCAATTGCGAACTGCCCTCGAAACGGACAGTTTTGTCCGTTCCGGTTCCGTTACTCGGAAGGGGCAATTTGCCGCATTACGGATTTCACCTTAGCCGCGTATTCGGAATTGGAATTGTAAGTAGCCAGAATGGCGTCCACGTCCTTATCGCGGTAAAGTTCCGAGTGCGAGAGCTGGTAGCCCACCTCGTGAATTCCGGCAGCCGCCGACCGAAAGTGCGCGCGGCCCGAATCCCAACCGAACCAGTTGTTATTCTGCACGGCTTTACCGCCGCCCGATTCCACGAACGAAATGCTGGGCAGCAGGCGCCAGTCCAGATCGTAGAGGTCGGCGGCTTCCAAAAACGCGCTCGCGTAGCGCAGCGCCGGGCAGGCGGCCTTCTGAAAGAACTTCTTCAGCGAATCGAGCCTCGGGTCGCGACGGTAATCGGCGACCGTCACAGGATGAACCTGCCTGGTGGAAATCTCCGACGGTAAAACCACGACTCCCAGTAATGCCAAGCCTCCGGATAAAAGCCTCTTCATTCTAAACTCCTCGAAATCAAGTAGTTGAGCGGTGCGGCAGCGGTCCTGCGCTCCCGCGCAGGGGGGAACTCGCTTCCGGGTTGAAGGTTCCCGTTTTTGGGTGAGCTAGGAATCGGTCATTGGGATAGTCTAACCGATTACAGGAGGAGTGGGGAAGGACGAGCCTGGGCGCTTCAACCCGCCAGATTCGTATTCAGCCACTCGAGCATCTCCGCCTGCCGGGTGGCGTTGCCTCGTTCCACCTCCAGGTTGATATAGCGGACGGCACGGGCGGCGGCCAGCCGGGAAAGCGACCCGTCATCCTGCTGGGGCTTCTTTTGCTGCAGAACCACGTTGTAGGGCGACGTCTGAAGCACCCGGAAATCGGCGGGATCGGTGCAGATAAAAAAGGCATGTGGGTCGGATGGCTGGCGCAGAGAGGTGGAATCGCTGATGGGGACTTCGTCGTTCACCGAGTAGGCTTCGGTGTTGTTGTGCAGAGCTACCAGAAGGCCGCCTTTGGGCGGGAGGAAGGCGTTCACCAGGCGGTCGCGGCCATGGTCCAGGATATCGAGCGCATTATCGATTTGCGGGTAAGTCCAGGTGGGATTGAGAGTTTTCAGATTCACCTCGGCGCCTTCCCGCGAGAACATGCGGTTGGGGTCGAGCTCGCCGCTCATGATGCTCACGTTGCGGGTCTTATTTTCGATCAGGAACGCCACACCGGGATGCACTTCCATAAAGCTTTCGAGCACCTGGCGGGCGGTTTCCTCGTCGCCGTGGATGTGCAAGTAGTGGTGGCGTGGCTTCTTTCCGTTGCGGAGAATGCGGAAACGGGCGCCAGCCAGCGCGACCTGTCCGCGGTTGCGGAACAAGGGGAACCAGCCGAAGCCGATCGCCAGGAACTCGCGCCGGGAAGGCGCGGCGCCAGCCGTCATTGGCCCTCCTCCTCCAGGCGTTTTTTGTGTTTCGGTTTCTTGCGATCGGCTTTGGGGGGAATGGGCTGCGAGGCCGGAATGGGGCCCAGGCGCTCGCGGGCGATGGCCTTCACTTCGCGCTTCAGTTCAAACTCCTTTTTCTTTTTCCGGGCCAAGCATCCTCCGCACCGCGGACGCCAGCATTTCCGGCGTGAACGGCTTATGCAGAAATGCCACGCGTTCCCTAGCGGCGGCCTCGAGCGCCCGCATATCCACAGGATAACCGCTCGCCGCCAGCAGGCGCAGGCCGGCGTGCGCGCGAAGCATGTCGCGGGCCAGCTTTTCCATCGGGATGCCTTCCATGGTGGCGTCCAAAACCGCGATCGAAAAGTCCTGGATCCGGTCCGGAACCAGAGCCGCGGCCTGCTCCGTGTGATCGCACGTAGTCACGGCGTATCCGCACCGCTTCAAATAGGCGCTCATCATTTTCAGTAATGCGGGTTCGTCATCGACGATCAGTATGTGGACTGGCGTTTTCGCCCCGGCCGGCGTTTCCATCGTAAGATTGCGCTATGAAATTCTTTACCGAATACCTGACTTTTAATACGCGAAACCACCGCGACTATATCAATATTACGAAACAGGTGGAAACCATTCTGAAAAAGAGCGGCATCGCGGAAGGCATGATTCTGGTTTCGGCCATGCACATCACGGCGGGCGTGTGGGTGAACGACGCGGAGGACGGCCTGATCGCCGATATCGATGAATGGCTCGAGAAGTTAGCGCCCTTCCGCCAGGATTACCGCCATCACCGCACTGGCGAAAGCAACGGAGATTCACATCTGAAAAGCCTGCTGGTGCACCACCAGGTGATCGTGCCGGTAACCCGGAGCAAGCTGGATTTCGGCCCCTGGCAGCAGATCTACTACGCCGAATTCGACGGCCAGCGGGCGAAGCGGGTAATTGTAAAAGTGATGGGAGAGTGAATGGCTCACCACAGAGACACGGAGGCACGGAGAAAGGCGGCTGAGATTCACCGCGGAGCGCGGAGCCTCCTTACTTGTTTTTCTTCTGTTTATCCCGCACGGCCAGGCCACCTGTAATGCCATCCACCTGGTAACCGGTTTGGATTTTGCGGATTTTAGCGATTTCGGCCGGGGTGGCGGTCTTTGGATCCACGTTCGCGATGCTGCAGGTGAAACCTCTCAAGGTGCACTCGGAAGTTGTGTGTTGGATGCCGCGCTTTTTCATTTCGTCGCTCATCAGCTTCACTACGTCCTCATGCATGATCACCGCGTTGTTGGGCACAAACGTTCCCACGCCGATCGCATAGTCTATGGGCATGAGAGGCTCGACGCTCGAACCGAAGTTGCCGTCGTTCTTCTTTCCCAGATCGTGCGCGGCGAGGTCCGCGCCCTGGTCGATGAGGTAGCGGACGATGTTGATGTCGCCGAGATTCGCGGCGGCCATCAGGGGAGTGATGCCGTAGCTATCGGCGTGATTGATATCTTCGCCCAGCCCAACCAACAGTTTCACCACTTCCAGCCGTTCGGCGGGCGGCTTCTGCCGGTGATAACCGTTGATGAAGGCCAGCCCGCAAGCCGCCATCAAGGTGGTTTCCCGGTCGCTCGATTCGATGTGCGGGTCGGCGCCATGGGCGAGCAGCAGCTTGACCAGTTCCAAATCGCCCGCGAAGGCGGCGCGCATCAACGCGGTGGCAAAGACGATCCGCGGCGAGCCTTCGCGCATCCGCGCCCTGGGCGTGTTGTTCACCAGGGCGTTGGGGTTCGCTCCGGCATCGAGCAGCTTCTGAATCAGGGGCAGCGGATCGGTAGTGACCATCCAGGGGAAATTGGGCGCGGTTTCCATGTTGCGGCGATCCACCGCCCAGAACAGCGGCGTAAACCGTTGGGCATCGGCGTGGTTGACATCCGCGTGGCTATCGACGAGCAGGCTTGCGACATCGTAGCTTCCATTGAAAAGCGCCAGCCCCAGAGCGTCCTTGCCGTCTCCTCCGACCGCGTTCACGTCCGCCCCGGCTTGAATCAGGATGCGGGCGGATTCCAGATCGTCTTCCCGCGCGGCGAACATCAACGGAGTCATCCAGCCGCTGGCGAACTCTTCGGTTTTTTGGTCGGGAGCGGGCGCGACCGGGGCCGTTCCCTCGAATCCCCTGCCCGATGCGGAGGGCACGAAGTAGGATTTCGCGTTGACGTCCGCGCCGCGTTCCACCAGAAGCCGCACCGCCTCCGGGTGCCGCTCCGAAGCGGCCCACATCAGGGCGGTCGTGCCGCCCCAAGTCTCCTTCGCGTTTATGTTTGCCCCGCGATCGAGCAGCACCCTTACAGCATCCGGCTTGCCCGTGCGGGCCGCCATCATCAGCGCGGTATCGCCGGTTGGCGATAACGGCGCATTGGGGTCCGCGCCCGCCTGGATCAGGCGTTCGAGCATGGCGGCATTGCCGTTCATCGCCGCCAGTTGCATCGGAGTCGCGCCCAATTGATTGGCCGCTGCCGCCCGCGCGCCCGCACGGAGCAGAATGTCCGCCAGTTCCAGGTCGTTCGCGCGCACCGCCCAGTGAAGAGCCGTCGTGCCATCCACCTGCGGCGCGTTCACGTCTGCTTTCTTTTCGAGCAGAGCGCGGGCTGCGGACTTGTCATCCCGCTCGGCGGCGTCGGCGAGTTCGCTCCGCGCGGCGGCGGAAATATCCGATACCAGAAGGAAACCGATTGCAAGAGCTTCAATGGCCGTTCTCATTTGTCTTCGTTTGTGCCCCATACGCGCGCGAGCCATTCCACAAGCTGCTCCAGTTCCTCGTCGGAGAGCTGCGCGCCGCGTTCCCGCATATCCACCAGCGTGACTCGCCAGGCCTCCGCCGCTTTCCTCGCCGTTTGCACACGCTCCAGCCCATGGCATTTCGTGCATGCCCGGTTCAGAAGCCGGAATGCTTCCGGATCGGTAAAGAACGTGGTGATTTCGGGAGGCACGTAGGTGCGCGGGAACGGCTTCGTGTTGGGGCCGAATTTCGAAACCAACCAATCGAGCAGAAGATTGCGGTCTGCCTCGGAGAGATCCGCCTCGCCCGGTTTATGTTTATCCGCAATCAGCTTTTGCCACGCGGCCCGATCCTGGGCGTAGTAGGCGTAGTCGTCGATACCATGGCAGGCGGTGCAGTGCTTGCGAATCACCTCCCAAACCGGACCATCCGGGCGATCGACTTTCGGCCGGGTCATCCGTCTGAGTTGAGCCGCCGCCGGGCCGGCGAATAGCAGAAGCGCGGCGGCCGCCCGGAGCGCAAGGCGCGAGGTTCGGCGAACCGTCATAGCGATATCGGCTGCGTGCTGGAACCGAAGTTCTCCTGTTCTCCCACCTGCCGCCCGCTGACATCGTACTTGGGAAATTTCTCGATGCCGTATTTGTGCAGCAGCGCGAGCAGCATATTCGACGTGCGCTCGGTGTTATCGGGAAAGACGATGTGGCGATTGCCTTTGAACTTTCCGTCCAGCCCGCCCAGCAGGATGATGGGCACCTTCACGTGCGCGTGGCGATGCGAGTTGCCCATGTTGCTTCCCTTGTAAATCAGAATGTGGTCCAGAAGAGTGCCATCGCCATCGGGGGTCTTGCTCAGCTTTTCCGCGAAATAAGCGAGGTTCTGCACGTGGTAGCGATTTATCTTGGCATAGTTGGCCACGTTTTCCGGCTTATCGCCATGATGCGAGGAGCCGTGCCACCCGCCGTTGAATCCGGACTCGGGGAAACTGGCGCCCGAAAGATCCTTGCCCAGCATGAACGTGGCGGAACGGGTCAAATCGCCTTCGAAGGCCAGCGCCAACAGGTCGTACATCAGGCGGTAGTGGACATGCTTGTTTTCCGGGAGGCCAAAAGGAATTTCCGTGGTGGGCTCTTGAATGGAACGTTCCGCCGCCAGCCCTATGCGGCGCTCGATCTCGCGGATGTTCTCGAGATAACTGTCGAGGCGGTATTGATCGGCGGCGCCCAGGGGCTTCTTGAAGGACACAATCTGCTGGGCGACCGAATCCAGGATGCTGGCGTTTTGTTTGCGGCCGAGCTTGCGTTCTTCCGGGTTAGTCCCATCGCCGAACAGGCGCTCGAAGGCTACCCGCGGATTCACTTCCGTAGGCAGAGGCTCGACCGGAGAAGTCCACGAGACCGAGTTGGTGTAGGCGCAACTGTAGCCCCAGTTGCAATTCCCATAATTGCCATCCTGCTCCACGCCGAGCTGTATGGATTCGAGGATCGTGTCGCGCCCGTACTTTTTGGCGATCAACTGATCCATCGTCACGCCCAGGTATGGGCTGACGGCGTTCCGCCGCGGGCGCGCGCCGGAGAGCAGAACCGCCCCGCGCGCGTGATCGCCCCCCGGTTCCTCGGTCGTGGCCATTGCTTCCGGCATATCCATCCCGGTGATCAGCGTGACGTACTTACGGTAGGGCTCGAGCGGTTTGGTGATGAACGAAAACTCGAAGTCCGCGCCTTGCTGCAAGGGACTCCAGTAGCCCGGAGCAGCGCCGTGCGGATGCCAGATGGCCAGAAAACGCCGCACCGGCGCGGCGGCGGTCTCTTTAAGCGGCGTCTGGGCCGGGATCATCGAGTCGAGCAGCGGCAGTCCCAGTACAACGCCTGCGCCGCGGATGAACGTGCGTCGCGGAATGAATCGTTTCTCGATAAAGTTCATTTGCCCTCCTTTAACGGCGTGGCCGCCGCCACTTGCTGTTCCACTTCCTTGGCGCGCATCTGAAACGGCGCGCTCTTCACAATCCCCATCAGCAGCGAGACAAACCGGTCATGGTCGCGGTCCGCTTCCCGCACAATGGAACGAATCACCGGCATATCCTCGTACTCCACGCCGCGGCCCAAAGCGAACGTCATCAGCTTCTCGGTGATCATGCGGACGAATTGCGGCGAATAGTACAAAAGATGCTGCCGCAGCTCGACAGGGCCGTTCACTTTCGTGCCATCCCACAAAACCGCCGACGTATCCAGCGGCACGCCGCCGTCGCCGCCCTGTTTGGTTCGGTATTTCCCATCTGCGTCGAAATTTTCCAGCGCGAATCCGATCGGGTCCATTAACTTGTGGCAGCTCGCGCAGGGTTCATTTTTGCGATGCAGCGTCATCTGCTCGCGCAAGGTCATGATCTTGCCGTCGCTTTTGGTGTCTTCGAGCGGGGGCACGTTGGGCGGAGGCTCCGGCGGCGGTGTCCCGAGGATGTTTTCGAGCACCCAAACGCCGCGCTTCACCGGCGAGGTGCGGAAGTTCTGCACCCAGGTCAGCGCCAGCACGCTTCCCTGCCCCAGCAAGCCCCGGCGGTAGGCCAGATCCGGTCCGAGAGTCACTCGCCGGAATTGCGAGCCGTAAATGTTCGGAATGCCGTAGTGTTTCGCGAGTCTCTCGTTGAGGAAGGTGTAGTCCGCGGTCAGAAGGTCAACCACGCTGCGGTCTTCCTTGATGATGCTTTCGAGCAGCAGTTCCGTCTCCCGGCGAAAGCTCTTGCGCAGTTCATCGTCCCAATCGGGATAATAAACGCCGTCCGGAGAAGTCGCCGGCAGGTTCCGCAAGTAGAGTAACTGGTCGCCGAAGTTGGTGACCAGGGCTTCGGCTTTGGGATCGGCCAGCATCCTGTGCACCTGCTGCTCGAGCACGGGCGCCAGATGCAGCCTGTTCTCACTCGCCAGCTCGATCAGTTCATCGTCCGGAATGCTGCTCCAGATCAGGAACGATAAGCGGGAGGCCAGTTCCAGGTCCGTAATCCGGTACGGTTGGCCCGCGGGTATATTCGCCGGTTCGCGCTCCGCCCGAATCAGGAACGGCGGGCTGGCCAGGATGCGGCGCAAACCGAGTTCAATTCCATTCCGGAATGTGCCTTCCCGCCGGCCCTCCAGATAGAATGCCTGCACCCATTCCCAATCCGCGGCTGTCACCGGGCGCCGGTAAGCGCGGCGCATGAGAGTCGTCAGAATCTGCTTGGCGCAGGCGCTTTCCTGGGCTTCGTTCTCCGGATGACAGGTAAGAATCTTCCGCAGGGATGGAGAGTCTTCGGGCTCGGCCGGGTGGAACGGCCCTTGAATTCTCAGGATCCCGATGGCCGGATAATATTCGAGCTGTGGAATGGGATTGTCTTCGAGCGATTTTCGTTCGTACTGGCGGATGAAATCGAGCGAGGGGCGGTAATTGGCGGCGCGGAACGTGACCCCTACCAGGTGCGTGCCCGCTTTCACCGGCAGCGAAACGTCGATCTCCCCATCCCGATCCGAAGAGTTGTTGGCGCTCAAGCCCACGCCTTTGTAGTCGCGCGTGGCGGCCAGTTGATTGTCGATCAGGAATTCCAGTTTCTCGCCGGGAATAAATTTTCCGATGCCCAGGTTCTGCACGGAAAAATGGTATTCACCATCGGAGGGAAACGTATGGCGGACGGCCATTCCACCGCGCGTCCCCAGGGGCAGGCCTTCGATGTGCTGGTTTTGGGAGGAGTCCGGCGGAGCGATATAAGCGGCCGCGGTGGGCGATTTCCAATAACCAACCGCCATGCGCGCGATGCGGGTTGCGGCGGTGGTATACGCCTCGAGCAATGTCGGGGAAATGGTTAAGGAACCCGCCACATTATCGAAACCGCGCGCCGAGTCGTCGGCGGGAAGCAGTGTCGTCACGTCCACCTGGAGATCGAGCAGGTCGCGGATCGCATTGGCGTATTCGGTGCGATTCAAGCGGTGCAGCACAACCGAGCCGGGGTTCGGATGGGCCCCCGCCTTCCGGTCCATCTCCGCCTCCAGCCAGTCCCGCAGTTGTTCATACTTCGCCAGCGGGGGCCGGGGCATGCCGGGAGGCGGCATCATGCCGGCGCGCAGTTTGCGGATGACGCGCTCCCAAATCTCCGGGTGGTCGCCCGCGCCGGCCAGATCGAGATTCTGTAGAGAGAGGTTGGCCGTTTTGAGCTTATCGTTGTGGCACGTCACGCAATACTGGTCGAGCAGCGCCCGCTCGGCCGCGGCGGTCTGCCCATATGCCGGACTCGACGCCATCGCCCACGCCCAAATCACCGCCCCGCCCACGAATACGAATCTCGATGCCTCCAATCGGATTCCCTCCTATATGTTGCAGATATTCTATGCCGCGCCACGTTCGAACGCCATGGTATGTAGGGGCATGTGGGGGCCGGGGCTCCCGCGACTTTGCCTGTGAGGCAAACCACCTGGCCGGGTCCGCTTTGTAAGTTGCGCCACGCGAGCGCCGCAAACCATCGGGGGTTCACGTATCATCCATTGTTATCATTCGAGACATCGGGCCGCTACCCGGCGTGACCGAGCGGCCCAAAACGGAATTCGTGTTGCAGTTCCCGGTAGCATGCGCGGAAAACCGCATCGTAGGGCGGTAACAGCAGGAGGTCGTCATGCCGGCTCCCCGCATTAATAATTGGAGCAACCCGTCGAATTACTTCATGCACACGCAAACCTGCCGCGCATTGATTGCCGGGCTGGCCAAGCAGCGCGGGTTTCCGCTGGATGGCTGCAAGGTGCTCGATGTCGGCTGCGCCACCGGCACCTGGCTGCTCGAATTCGCGCAATGGCACGCGCCGGACCTCCACGGAATCGACCTGGACGAAGCGCGCGTGGATGCCGCCCGCCGCCGCCTGCCCGAAGCCACCCTTCACTGCGGCGATGCCAGACGCCTGCCCTGGGAAGACAACACGTTCGATATCGTTTCGCAGTTCACTGTTTTTACTTCCGTGCTGAGCGACAAGGCCAGGCACGAAATCGCGCGCGAGATGATGCGCGTGCTGAAACCTTCCGGCACCATTGTCTGGTACGACTTCTGCTTCAACAGCCCCGGCAATCCAAATGTGCGCGGCATCAAGCCCTCGGAAATTTCCCAACTGTTTGCGGGATGCGATATCCAGGGCCAGAGAGTGACCCTGGCCCCGCCGATTTCCCGGCCGCTGGTCCCTCTCTCCTGGCCGGCGGCTCTGCTGCTCGAACAGTTTCCATTCCTCTGTACTCATTACCTCGCGCTGATCAGCAAGCCGGCCAATGCGCAGCGGAACGGCAGGTCTCACTGACTTATATGCCACAATTTGTAGCTCCGGCAGTCTCCGGTCTCAGTTCCATGACCCCGGCCGCGCCGCGCCTCAAGAGCGACACAGAGCCCAAGCCCATTGCGAGAGCGCTCGACCACGCCGCGTTCGCTTGTCTCTGGGCCGTGATATTCGCCGTTCCATGGGAAGACAGTGCCACCATCGGTGGTTTCGTCGTCAGTCACTGGCTCGGAATACTCTCGGTCGCCGCCGCCGGGCTCCGCCTCGCCGTGCGCGGCCGCATCCGCACCCTCACGCCGCTGCACTATGGCATGGCCGCATTCGTCGCCTGGGCGGGGCTAAGTTTTCTATGGACCAAAGCGCTCGATATGACCGCCACGCGCGTGGCAACGTATGTACAGCTTCTGATCCTGGTCTGGCTCATCTGGGAGTTAGCACCGGAAGAAAAGCAGTTGATCGCGCTCGCCCGCGCTTACAGTCTGGGAGCAGGCTACTCAGCCACTAACATCATTCTCACCCTGCTTGGATACAAGCAAAGCGCGATCAACGTTGACTATTCTCAGTTGGAGTATTACGGCCGATATGCTCCCGAAGGCTTCAATCAGAACGAACTCGCTCTGTTGTTGGCCCTAAGCATCCCCCTTACTTTGTACCTTACTACGAAGCGACAGCCGCTCATTCTGGAAGCGCTTTGCTGGATCCAACTGGTGCTCTGCGCCACGGGCATCCTGCTCACCGGCTCCCGGGCGGGCCTTGTCTGTCTCGCTCTCGCCAGCACAATGCTGTTGTTCGCTCTCCCCCATTATTCGCTATGGAAGAAGAACTTCTCCCTAGTTGCCATCGGCTGCGCGGTCGCGACGGCGCTCATTGCAGTGCCGCCCACCACCTGGCAGCGTCTGTTCACTCTGAAAACGGAAGTAACGGAAGGCACTCTGAATGAACGCACGGTGATCTGGGCCGCGGGGTTGTCCGTCTTCCGCGACCACCCCTTTGTGGGCGTGGGAGCGGGCGCATACGGCCCCAGTGTTCTGCCCAAACTCGATATTGCCTTCTACGCCCACAACTCATTTCTTTCCATCCTTGTGGAGTTGGGCGTGGTGGGCGCGCTCATTCTTCTCGGGCTGCTTGCCGGATTGTTCTACGCCGCCTGCCGCATGCCGCGCCCTCAGAAGTGGATGTGGGTCATCATGCTGGCCACCTGGGCCACCGGCGTATTCTCGCTAAGCTGGGAGTTTCGCAAACCGACGTGGTTCCTTTTCGGCATGCTGGCGGCATACGCCGGCATGGCGCAACGGAAAAGGTTGCGCACCGCGCTCGCGCAACACGCACCGGAGCGGCCGCTCGCCGCGCCCGCTCGTGCACACCAGATATCGCGCCGGCCCCGATACCGGCCTTCCCGGCTGGGCCGGTAATCGCCCGCTATGGTTGCGCCCGGCCCGCCGCGGCGGCCTTGCTCCGCAGCGCCTCGACGAACGTTTTCGCATCCGCTTTGCCCAGGCAGCGCTCCAGGATTGCCGGAGGGGCGCTGCGCAGGTCCGCCAGCAGCAGAGCGTCGAGCGCGTCCGAAAACTGTGGGTCTACGTTAAAGGCGAGCAGTTTCCCACCCGCTTTCAAGTACTGTCGCACCAGCACGGGAATGCCTTTTCCATCCGGTTCGATATCGGCGATGGATTGCGAGATATCTTCGATATTGGCCGCGACCAGCGCCAACCGTTTAATCGCCGGCGTCTCGCGCGCGCGAAACGGCATGCGCGGCGCTACCAGCCGCGCCAGTTCGTGGGCGGCGCGCCGCGAAAGATAGGTGGCCATCAGGCGGCGCGAGGCGGCGCGATAGTCCCGGCTGATGCTGACCGCGCCGAACAGCACCGCCGCTTCCGGGTGGCGCTCGATAAACCGCGTGATGCCTTTCCACAGCAGCAGCAGCGGGGCGTAGCTCTTTTGATATTCGGGCGAAACAAACGACCGGCCCATTTCCATGGCCGGGCCAAGCCGGTGGAAGAACTCGGGCTCGAAACGAAAGAGCGTGCTGGTGTAGAGGCCGCGGATGCCGGACCGCTGCAGCACTTCCGTGGTCAGGGCCAGCCGGTAGGCGCCGGCCAGGCGAGAATCGGCGCGATTCCAGAGAAAGAGATGATAATAGTGGTTATCGAACCGGTCGAGATCGATCTCCTTGCCGGTGCCCTCCCCCACCAACCGGAAAGCCAGTTCGCGGCGGCGGCCGATTTCGCCGAGCGTCCGCGGAATTTGCGCGGCCGAGGCGGCGTAAACGCTAAAATCGCCGCTGCGCAGCAGTTCACAATTCACCGGCAGAGCAGCTACTTCCTCCGCAAGTAGCCGCTCACTCTCCGGCGAATCGATCGTCGTGGCCCGCGCTGGCTGGGTGGGTAGGGGGTGGACAAGAGCGGGCCGCGGCCGATGTGAGAGAAAGAATGTGCGCGAACGCAGATACTCCGTGGCGCGCCGCGCATCGGCGTGACTGGCCAAAAGACCGGCCGGCACGGCATTGCCGATGCGCAACGGAATGGTCCGGCCGCGCAGCTTGTGAAACTCGCGAATCAGGCTGATGGTCCGCAATTGCGGATGCAGACCGCCGGCCAGTTGAAACGACAGGCTGTTGGCGCCTTCAAAGAACACCGGCACCACGGGAGATTTCGTCTTCAGCGCCAGGCGCGCCGCCGTGGTCTTCCACTCCGGGTCCGTGACCGAGCGCTCGATCCATTCGAAATGGGCCACTTCGCCGGCCGGAAACATGGCCACGATTCCGGCCTTGCCCAGCCACTCCAGGCAGGCGCGCAGAGGGCGGCGGTTGCCGATGTTGGCTTCGAGCGTCTCGAATGGGTTTATGGGGATGAGCGCGTCGCGCAGACCGGGCAGGCCCGCCAGCAGGGAGTTCGCCACGATTTTGTAATCCGGCCGCACCGATTCGAGCAGCACGGTTAAAATCAGCCCTTCCACGATTCCGTACGGATGGTTCGCCACCACAATGGCTCGCCCCTGCCGTGGAATCCGCTCCAGATCGGCCGGGGAGGCCTCGAACCGGATTTCGAAAGCTTCGAGCAGCGCGCGCGCGTAACCGGCGCCGCTGTCTTCCCGCGCCCGCGCGAGGCCGGCCATGAAGCCCTGAGGCAGCGCCCAACGCCGCAACACGGGACCGAATGGCTGCCCGGCGCCCCAGCTTTCGAGAGCCGGGGGTAACAAGGAAACCTTCGCGCGCCAATTCTCTTTGCCGCTCCGCCCGAGCGGGGGAGCGCTTATCTGCCGCATACCCGCAGACTGCGCGATTTTTGTTACGCCAGTGTGAGGCGGGAGTTAAGATTCGCTTGCGGGAAAGCTTCCGCCGGTTGGCCGCCGTCGTGGAGCACGCCCCGCCCTTCCAGGATCCGCTCCAGCCAGGCCACCGCATCGTAAACGGCGTGGTTTTTCAAAGCGGCGGCGTTGGCTTTCAAGCGCCGGTAGCGGTCCGGTTGCAGGAGTTCCCGAACCGCCTGGCCCACTCTTTCAAAGTTGGCGACGACCACGCCCACTTCCTGTTCCCGAATCCAGCGCACGTTGTAACGTTCGTGCACCATGGTGCGGCTGTTCCACTCCACGATGACGGGCAAGCCCATCGCCAGAGCTTCGCTGATGCTTCCGGGACCCGGCTTGCCGATGAAGAAATCGGCCAGCGCCATGAACCGCGGCACTTCGCGCGTGAAGCCCTCGATGCGCATCGGGATGTGCGGGTCCATGGCCCGCAGCTCGCGCTGCGATTCTTCATCGCGCCCGCATAACACGATCAGTTGAACGCCGGCGCCGGGGCGGTTCAGGGCGCGCGCCACCCGTAGCGTATCCTTCGAGCCGATGCCGCCGAACAGAACCAGGCCGGTGGGCAGGTCCGGACGCAAGCCGAGCTGGATGCGGGCGCTGCTTCGGTCCGCGATGGCCGGCGGTTCGTGAAATCGCGGGTGCAGAATCATACCTCTCATCGGCAGAATCCGGTCTGCCGGCAAACCGATCGCCCGCGCCTGCTGTCTGGCTTTTTCCGAACCGCAAATCAGATATTGGTCCAGGTTCTCGATCCAGAAATGCGGCGGATAATCGGCGATATCCGTCATGATGGTGACAAACGGCCGCCCGGGGCAGGCGCGCGCAAATGCCTGCCGCATGGCGCGCGTGTAATGGGGAATCAAAGAAACGACCATATCCACCGGACACTCGCGCCAATGCCGTTCGAGCACCCGCACCTGCGCGGGATGCGATAGGCGGATCAGCAGGTGCATTACGGGGATCAGTTGCCGCGTGCCGCGCGTCCAGCCGCGGCGGAGCATGATGTTGTAAATCTCCTGGTACTCAATCCCGGTGCACATGCGGATGAAATCGATCGAATTGAGCAGCTCCTGCATGCCCTGCAGCCGCACCTCCCAGGACATCCGCCGCTGGCGCACCACGGCTTCGAGCGCCTGCGCCGCCGCCCGGTGCCCGCCGCCGGAATCGACGTAGACGAGTTCGACCGCCGGCGCGCCCTTCATGGTTCGGCCTTCCGCATGTTCGTTGGCATGGAGTGGGTTGGCATGGCTAACGCCGCGCCGGTAACCGGCAGGCTGGGAGCGCAGCCCGCGAGCGGGCCCGATTTCATGGTAGTGCTTGAGACCGGCGCGGAGGGTTCAAAAGCAGCCACTACCGGCCGACCGGTCCAGCAGGGCGGCGTCTCCAGTGCGTAAATCCACGCCAGTGTCATGGCGGTGTCATACGTGTTGACCGGCACGGAAAGCCGGCCGGCGCGCACCCCCGGCCCGGCCAGAATCCACGGAATCAGGATCTCGGCCAGCGAGTTGCGCCCGTGGCCATGGCGCGTCCCACCGTGATCCGAAGTCACCAGCACAAACGTGGAATCCCAGGCGTGCTCCTCCGTGACCATGTCCAGCACGCGGCCCGCATTCGCATCGGCTTGGGAAACCGCTTCGTAGTAGGCGCCGCTGAGCCAGTTGGTTTCGTGGCCGGCGTGATCGGCGCCATCGAGGTGGACGAACATGAGCGCGGGGCGATTGGCCTTCCAGTAATCGAGCGCGGCGGCGATGGTGCGCTCCCCGCTCGGTTCATGCTTCATCACATCGGGCGCGCGCGCCTCCACCAGGTTGGCAAATCCACCCCATTCATGGAAAATGGCGATGCGGCTCTGGGGCCGCTGGTCGCGCAGGATTCCGAAGATTGTGGGAAATTTGCCCGCGGCATCCTGGCAGACCGGAGCGAACTCCACCAGACGGCGGAAATACCCGTTCGAAGTGATGCCATGCTGCTCCGGCGGAGCGCCGCCGATCATCGATTCCCAATTGGGACTGCTGAGCGTGGGCATCACCCCGCGCGCCTCCAGCGTCCATGCCCCGCGAGCCATCAACTCGTGCAGCCGCGGCGTAGAAGCCTTTTCGACTCCATCCACGCTCAACCCGTCGATGCCAATCACGATCACATGGGGCGCTTGCGCGCGCGGCTGCGCGAAGACTCCCGCGCATCCCAAAACAGCCATGGCCAAAACTGTTCCAAGCCTCATCAAGACTGAGGTAACATCGGAACGGCTGCGATTTGGTTACAGGGCGGTAAAGATGTGGTTAGTGGGCTGCCACCGGCAGCGCTCCAGCATGTGGTGAAGATAGAGCCGGTCGTCCTTCACAGCGGAGTAGCCTCGCGAAGGATTCTTTCGCGCGCATACCAGCGCAACGAGTTTCCGTCCCAATGGCGTTTGGCGGTCAATAAGATTTCGTCCCGGTGGCCGGAGCGCAATCTATCGAGAATAAGCATCTCACTACCGCGCCTCCGCCGGTCTCCAGCCGAACAATTCCAGCAGGCCCTTCGATTTGCGCATCACCAGTTCCGCCAGGTTGAGCAGAATCGCCAGCGCCAAAAACAGCGGCCACAGATGCATGGTGGCCGAAGTGGACCTACCACCCGCATCGAACACCTGTTTCGGCTTCGGCTCGAAGCGGCCGCCGGTGGCCGAAGCCACCTGCCGCAACAGTTGCTCGTTGTTGCCGTAATCGAGCATTTCATCTTCGGGACGATACAGGCCGACTTCGGGGAAGGCGGCGGAATCCTCGAGCGGGCGCACACGGAACAACCCCTGGTTCTGGCCGATGGACAACCGCCCCGAGTAATGCGCGGCGGCCACCTTGGTCACCTTCACCGGCGCGCGGAAGCCGTTCGGACCGATCACGTAGATATCCGGCGGCGCCTCGGGCTCGGGCGTGTTCGCCGAAAGATGGTAATCGACAATCAATTCGCCGGTGGCGCGGTCGAAATCGGCGGAAACTTCGCTCTGCTGGGCATGCGGCAACAGGTCGCGGAAAGTGTTGGCCCACAACCGGTCGAAACCCGGCCAGGAAACCCAGTTGGCGGCCCAGCGATTCTTGGCATCCGAAGTGAACACGGCCGCGCGGCCCAGGCCATATTGCCAGCGCACCAGCAGCGGGTCTTTGGCATCGGCGTCGAGAATCGTTTCCGCCGTGGGCTTGGATTGAAAGCGGATGTAGCCGAGCAGCGGCGGCGCATTTTCAATATCCACTCCGTCCAGAATTTCCGCGTGCTGGATCACCCGCGGCCGCAGCGCCTTTTCCACCGCGGTCATGCCGCTATGTTCCCGCACGTCGCGCAGCAGAAGTTGTTCCAGGCCGGCCGGATCGTCCAGAAAATACGATTTGCCTTCGGCGCCCGCGGCCACCCGCGTGAGGAAGGCGCGGTTCACGTCCAGCCCGAGGCCGACGGTGGAAATCGTGACGCGGTTGCGCTTGGCTTCGGCGGCCGTGGTCATGCTGTCGCCTTCTTCGGAAATGCCGTCGGTGAGCAGCACGATGTGTTTATAGACGGCGTCTTCCGGAAGAATGCGCAGGTAGGCTTCGCGCAGAGCGGGGGCGATCTGCGTGCCGCCTTCGGGTTGAATGCCCGCGATCAGCCGTTTGATGGACGCCCGGTCGGTGGCTTTGCGCAAGGGCACGGCCCATTCGAAGGTGTTGTCGAAGATGAGCACGCCCACCGAATCGATGGGCCGCAGATTTTCCACCACGCCGCTGGCGGCCGCGCGCGCCAGCTCGATCTTGCGGCCTTCCATGGAAGACGACTTATCGATGATCAGCACTACCGCCGTGCCATCCTGTGTGCGCGGCGGGGCCAGCTTGGCGGGCAGGGTGCGCTCGAGCGCGTCCTCGTCGCCCTTTTTGTCCACATAGACGTTGTGCTCGCCCGCGATCCACACCAGCCCGCCGCCACGCTTGACGAACTCTTCGAGCGCATTCTTGCGCGCTTTGGGAATCGCCTGCATATCCCAGTTGTTAATCACCACGACCTGATAGGAATTGAGCTTTTCGGGGACGCCGTTCGCCGTGTCGATCAAGAAACCGTTGGCCTCAAGCGCGCGGCGCAGGTGCTCCTCGGAAAGCGGCGGGTCGTTGGTCACCAGCAGAACGCGCGGGCTGCGCAGCGCGATCGCCTGTTCGAAATGCGCTTCGCCCAAGCCTTCCGCCGCGATTCTTCCGGCCAGATCCACCGCCCCGGTGGAATTCACCATGCCGTGCAGGCGCAGATGGTTTTCCCCGCCGGCGAGTTCCACCGAGCTCACGCCCAGCGATTTGCCTTCTGCCGTCACTTCGACCGAAGCGGTAACCGCGCGCGGCGCGTCCAAAGTGATCTCGATCGGAAACCGCTCGCCGCTGAACACCTGCGCCGGCAGCGCCACCGATTCGAGCGACAGGCCCGGCTTCGGGCGCCCGGCCATCGGCACCGTGTCAATCGGAATGCCGAGTTGCTGCGCTTGCCAGATGGCCCTCGTCGCGCTCCCCAGATTTTCGTTGCCGTCCGACACCAGCACGATGCGGGGCGTCAGTCCGGCGGGCAGCGACGCGGCGGCATCCCGAATGGCCGATTCAATATTGGTGCCATGGCCCGGCGCGCTCGCCGTGTGGCGCAATTGCCAGCCCTTCTTGCTGTGCTCGTCCGGCGCCGTGTTGCGCGTGTTGCGCGCGAACGGAATCACCCGCACCCAGTTGCCGCCGCGCGCCCGCTCCACCTGCGTGGCGAACCGAGACGCCGCGGCCAGGTCCTCCATGGACATACTCGCGGAAGTGTCCACCAGCACCGCCGTCGCCACTTTACTTTGACGAAACGTGATCCGCGGTTCGGCTAACGCCAGCAGGATCGCCGCGAACGTCGCGGCTTTGAGAACGGTTCCCGCCCGCCGCGTGGAAAGCCGCCAATCCCAAGCGGCCCAAGCCACGGGCGCCAGCAGGAACAGCAGTACCCAGGCGTGCTCGAACCTCATCGGTGCACCACCTCCCGCGGCCGGGCCGCTTCACGGCGGATGGCCACCCGGCGCGGAGCAGCCCGCCGGAAGCGTCCAAACAGCATCCACTCGGCCAATAAACCCAACCCTCCCGCCAGCGCCAGCCAGGGCCAAAGCCCGGCGGAACGCGAAACGAAAGGTTGGGCGGGCGGAATGCCGCGGCGCGCTTCCGCCGGCGGCTCCCATTTTTCGTCCCAAAGCTGCGGCAAGGTAAGCGAATAAATATATTCGCGGTCGCCCGCCACCACCCGCACCACGCCGGGCGTGCCGGAAAAGAAATGCAGCGCGCGGTCGCGCAGCACGAACGGCAGGGCCGAGCCGTCTTCCGCCACCACCCGCACGCTTCCCGGCGCCGCGTTCTCCTCCAGGTCCAGCTTGGTTTCGCCCACGCTCGCCCCGCTCAATTCCCAGCGGCGGAAGACATCCGGCGCGAACCAGCGCAGCAGATTCGCGAACAGCAGCGGCGTTGCCAGCTCGTAGCGCATGTTCGAAAGCGCCGGGTGGAAACCGAACACCACCAGCTTGGGCTTGGTCGCCCGCGCCACGATCACCGGGCCGGCCTCCACTTCGCCAATGCGGATATCGTCCGGCGCGGTTTCAAACACCGAGGCTTTCTCCAGCTTGAAATCGTTGGCGCGCAGGCCCGCGGCTACGGCGTGCGTAGTGTCCCAGCGGGCAAAGGAAACATCGTCTACCGTGCGGGCAATCGGAATGGGCGAGCCCCCCGCCGGCGGATCGATCCAGATGGAATCGATCGCCGGCCGCTCGGGCGGCTGAAAACGGTCGAGCACCATCAGCCCCAGTCCGGCGGCGGCCCCGTTCGGCGAATATTCGGCGGGCTCCTTGTAAATCGTGCTCACGCGCGGATTGGCCGCAAACAGCGGGCGCAGCGCATCCGGCCGCTCCGAATACACGGTGACGGCCAGCGTGGGCTGCGCCGGCAGCTCCAGCGCGGCCTTATCGTCATCCGGAAAAGCGTCGTGGGGCGACAGAGTCACTCCCAGAATGCCCGCGGCGCGGGAACGGAAGCGGAACGTTTGCTCGGCGTCCGCGCCCGGGGCCAGGCGCAAGGGACTCGATCCCACAGCCACCCGCGCCGCTTCGTTCGGCGGCCCGAAGTTGGCCGCTACCGTGACCGTCCGCGCGCGCGCCCCGTAATTATGCGCCGAAATGTAGATCTCCCACTGATCGGGATCTTCCATGGAGCGGCGCACGCCGATTTTGCGCAGGCCGGCGTTTTCGACGGCGTCCGGCACCGCCACAAAACGCAAATTGCGCGGCGCAGCCGAGCCGCCGGCGGCGCCGGCGTCCGCCACATGCCCCGTCGAAACCAGCGCGATTTCACCCGGCCGCCGGGTGCTCTGCGATTGAACGCGCCGCGCGAAAGCCAAAGCCTGATCCAGATTCAGCGCGGTGGAGCTGGGATGCGACGCCAGAATCGCCGCTTCCACTTTGCGCCGCTCCGGTTCAAACGCCGTGGCGGGCGTGGCCAGCGCATCGGCCCGCACCAGCATCACCCGGTCGGCCGGCGGAAGCGCCCGCACATATTGCAGAGCGCGCTGGCGCGCGATATCCATCAGGGTACGATTGCCGCTGGTCGCGCCCATCCACGCCGAGGTGTCCAGGATCACCACGTGATCGCGCCCGTTCGGACCGGGGGAGCCGAAGTGCAGTTCCCCCAGCGCCAGCAGCAGCAGCGCCATGCTGGCCAGTTGCAGCGCCAGCGACCACGGCTGCTGTATATGCCGCCGCCGCGCCACCACCGAGGGCTGCTCCGCCGCCACCCAGAACCGTAGCGTGGAAACCACCTGCCGGCGGCGCGACCGGTCGAGCAGGTACAGCGCTACCGATACCGCGGCCAGCGCGCCGAACACGGCCAGAAACTGCGCGAAGGTAAGATTCAGCAGATACACTACGCCACCCCGCGCATGCGCACCAGGTCGCCAAAAATCGCGCTCTCGAGCGGCTGCGACGTGGCAATCCCCGCGTATCGCCCGCCGCTGCGCAGCGCCAGCCGTTGCAACTCGGAACAGTATTCATCGAAGGCGCGCGTATACCGCTCCCGCGCCCCTTCGTCCACATCGAGCCGGAGCGTTGCGCCCGTCTCCGCATCGCGCAAATCCAGTTCCCCGGTCCACGGCGGCGTGCGGTCCTCCTCCGACCACACCTGCAGCAGCATCAGTTCGTGCCCGAAATCGGCCAGGTAGCCCAGCGCCCGGTCGCAGCCTGCATCGTCCAGAAAATCGGAAATGATAATCACCACGCCGCGCGAAGCGTAATTGCCGATGAATTCGCGCACTACGCACAGGTAATCGGTGCGGCCGCCTTCCGCCATGCCGGCAATGCCGTCCATTACCGCGGAAATCCGGTGCCGCCCTCCCGTCGAAAACACCCGGTTCGAAAGCCGGTCCGAAAAGCCGTGGATTTCGACGCTATCGAGCCCGACCAGCCCCACGTAACAGAGAGCCGCCGCCAGTTTGCGCGCGAATTCGAGTTTCGCGCCGCCGTACGCGCTCATCGACGCGCTCAAATCGAGCAGCATCCGTACCGGAACCCGCGGCTCCACCTGGAACATTTTTAGAAACAGTTTTTCCAGACGCAGGTAGGCGCGCCAGTTCACCGCGCGCAAATCGTCGCCGTGGTGGAAGTTGCGGTGATCCAGAAATTCCTGTCCCGCCCCGGCGAAGCGCGAGCTGTTGTGCCCGCCCACCAGCCCGGCGAACGACTTCTGCCAGTGAACCGTCAGCCGTTCCAGCCGTTCCAGGAACTGCCGGTCCAGAAGAGGAGCCCCGATTGCCATGGCACACCTACGCGGCCGAAACTTGCGCGCTGACGCCCTGGATGATGGAACCCAGGATCGTTTCCGGCGTCTGCCCGTCGGCGTGCGCATCGAAATTCAGAATAATTCGGTGGCGCAGCACAGCCGGCGCCACATGCTGCACATCCTCGATCGCCAGGTGATAGCGCCCGCGGATCAGCGCCCGCACCCGCCCGCATTCCACCAGCGCCTGCGCGCCGCGCGGGGAGCTGCCGTAGCGGATGTATTTGCGGGAAAGCTCATGCGCCTCTTTTTGGTCGGGCTGCGTGGCCATTACCAGGTGAATCGCGAAATCCTGCACGTGCGGCGCTACCAGCACCTCCCGGCACACCGCGCGCACCTCCAGGATTTCATCGCGATTCATGACCGCCACCGGCGCCACTTCTTCAGGTTGGATCGTGCGATCCACAATCCGGCCCAACTCTTCCCGGCTGGGATAAGTCACCAGGATCTTCATCAGGAAGCGATCGAGCTGCGCCTCGGGAAGCGGGTAGGTGCCCTCCATTTCGATCGGGTTCTGCGTGGCCATCACCAGAAAGGGCCGTTCGAGTTCGTGCGTCGCCGTGCCGCTGGTCACGGTGCGCTCCTGCATGGCTTCGAGCAGCGCCGATTGGGTTTTCGGCGTGGCCCGGTTGATTTCGTCGGCCAGCACCAGGTTCGCAAAAATCGGGCCGGGCTGGAAGCGCAGCGCCTTGGCCCCCCGATCGTCCGTTTCGATGATCATGCTGCCCACAATATCGGCGGGCATCAGATCCGGCGTGAACTGGATGCGCGAGTACTTCAACCGCAGAGTGCGGGCCAGCGTCCGCAGCAGAGTGGTTTTCCCTAGTCCGGGTACTCCCTCGAGCAAAACGTGGCCGCCCGCCAGCAGGCAAATCAGCACACCCTCTACGACATCATCTTGCCCCACAATCACCTTGCCGATTTCCCGCCGCACCGAATTCAACCGCTCCGCGGCAATGCGCAATCTGGCGTCTGCTTCCACGTTAGCCGTTCCCATTGATCCTAATTGTATTGCAAGCCAACGGCCCCGGTACGCAACGTCGCAGTGCGGGATCGATTCGACGGATAATCGTCTCACCGTCGGCCATCGCGAGCGCCCGGATCGCGCCTGTCACCCGCTCACGCCGGCCCCTTTCACCGAGCTACTCCGTTTTCGCGAAACGAACCCAATTCCCCCCAGACCGTTTCCGGACGAACGAACCCAATTCCCCTCACCCCGATCCAGCCAAACGAACCCATTGCTTTTCAGAGTCTCCGACCCCGTTTTGCACCCGTTCGCCCCCGCCTAGCATCCATTAGGAGGGTAATCTTGACTAAGAAGTACAGATTCGCTAATTTTATGGGAGAACGCAAGTTACCAGGAGCATACCAGTGAGCAGTTCCCCCGATACCCTCCAAACCCTGGCCACGCAGGAGTATAAGTGGGGCTTTGTCACCGAGATAGAAGCCGACGCCATCCCGCGTGGCCTGAACGAGGACGTCATCCGCCTGATTTCCGCCAAGAAGCGGGAACCCGAATGGCTGCTCGAATGGCGGCTCAAGGCCTTCCGCCACTGGCAGACCATGCGCGAGCCTTCCTGGGCCAATGTGCACTATCCGGCTATCGATTACCAGGACATTATTTACTACGCCGCTCCCAAAACCAAAAAAGACGCCCCCAAGAGCCTCGACGAAGTCGATCCGGAATTGCTCCGCACTTACGAGAAGCTCGGCATCCCGCTGAAAGAGCAGGAGTTGCTGGCCGGCGTCGCGGTCGACGCGGTGTTCGACAGTGTTTCCGTGGCCACCACCTTCAAAGAAAAACTGAAGGCCATGGGCATCATTTTCTGTTCGTTTTCCGAAGCCGTGCAGGAACACCCGGACCTGGTCCGGAAATACCTCGGTTCCGTGGTCCCCTCCTCGGATAATTTCTTCGCGGCCTTGAACTCAGCGGTCTTTAGCGATGGCTCCTTCTGCTACGTGCCCAAGGGCGTGCGATGCCCCATGGAGCTCTCTACCTACTTCCGGATCAATGCCAAGGACACCGGCCAGTTCGAGCGCACGTTGATCGTGGCCGATGAAGGCGCTTACGTCAGCTATCTGGAAGGCTGCACCGCCCCCATGCGCGACACCAACCAGTTGCACGCTGCCGTGGTGGAGCTGGTCGCCCTTGATAACGCCCAGATCAAGTACTCCACCGTGCAGAACTGGTATCCGGGCGACAAGGAAGGCCGCGGCGGTATCTACAACTTCGTCACCAAGCGCGGCGCCTGCCGCGGGGTCAATTCCAAGATCTCCTGGACGCAGGTGGAAACCGGTTCGGCCATTACCTGGAAATATCCCAGTTGTCTGCTGATGGGCGACAACTCGGTGGGCGAATTCTATTCCGTCGCGGTGACCAACAACTACCAGCAGGCCGATACCGGCACGAAGATGATCCACATCGGCAAGAACACCACCAGCACGATCGTGTCGAAGGGCATCTCGGCGGGTCATGGCCAAAATACGTACCGCGGCGCGGTGAAGATTTTGAAATCGGCCGCGGGCGCGCGGAATTATTCCCAGTGCGATTCCATGCTGATGGGCAATCAATGCGGCGCGCACACGTTCCCGTACCTGGAAGTGAGAAACACCTCGGCGCAGGTGGAGCATGAAGCCTCCACATCGAAGATCGGCGAAGACCAGATCTTCTATTGCCGGCAGCGCGGCATCTCGACCGAAGACGCCGTATCGATGATCGTGCACGGCTTCTGCAAGGAGGTCTTCCGGGAGCTGCCCATGGAATTCGCGGTGGAAGCGCAAAAGCTGCTGGGAATCTCGTTGGAAGGAAGCGTAGGGTAAATGGCCCTTTTAGAAATCAAGAATCTGCACGCGCGCGTAAACGATCGCGAAATCCTCAAAGGCATCGATCTTTCCGTCAACTCCGGCGAAGTGCACGCCATTATGGGACCGAACGGCTCCGGCAAAAGCACGCTGGCGCAGGTGCTGGCCGGGCGCGAGCTCTATCAGGTCACCGGCGGCGAAGTACTTTATAACGGAAAGGACCTGCTGGAGATGGCGCCCGAAGACCGCGCCCGCGAAGGCATTTTTCTTGCCTTCCAGTATCCGGTGGAGATTCCGGGCGTCAGCAACATGTATTTTTTGAAAGCCGCGCTCAACACCATTCGCAAAAATCAGGGTCTGGCGGAACTCGACGCCATGGACTTCCTGAGCCTGGTGCGCGAGAAGATGGCGCGGATGAAAATGGACCAGACGCTGCTGAACCGGCCGGTGAACACCGGCTTTTCCGGCGGCGAAAAGAAGCGCAACGAGATTTTCCAGATGGCGGTCCTGGAGCCGCGCCTCGCAATCCTGGATGAAACCGATTCGGGACTGGATATCGACGCGCTGAAGCTGGTCGCCAGCGGCGTGAATTCCATGCGCGGCCCCGAGCGCGCCATGATCGTAGTCACGCATTACCAGCGGCTGCTGAACGAGATCGTGCCCGATTTTGTGCACGTGCTCGCGGAAGGCCGCATTGTGAAATCGGGCGGCAAAGAACTGGCGCTCGAACTCGAACAAGGCGGGTATGCCTCACTCGGCGTCTACGATGAAGCGGAGGCCGTGGGAAAGGCATGACCTCGGCGGTCTCCGAACAGATTTGGGTTCAGGCCCTGCGGGAAGCCGCTCTGGAGCGCTTCCAGCAACTGGGCTTCCCAACCACGCACGAGGAAGAGTGGCGTTTCACCAACGTCGCTCCCATCGCCAAATTCTTCAAGATGGGGCAGGCGCTTCCGCCCGCCAGCTCCATCCCGGACGCCGCCCGCGCCCACCTCGCCCAGCACGCGCAATTCAACCTCAACCCCTTCGCCGCCCTGAACACTGCCTATTTCCGCGATATCACCTTCCATCAAGTCCTCCGCGGAGCCGTACTCGAAGATCCGATCCACATCACATATCAAGCGCAGCTTAACCAAACCCAGCACCCCCGCACGCTGATCCTTGTAGGCCCTAACGCGCAATGCGCGATCGTCGAGAGCTACCTCGGCCCGGGCCAGCATTTCACCAATGCTGTTACGGAAATCGTGGTGGGCGAGGGCGCGGTTGTCGATCATTACAAGGTCCAGCGCGAATCGCTCGAAGCCTTCCACGTGCATACCTTACACGCCACTCTCGGCCGGAGCGCCAATTTTTCTTCGCACTCTATTTCTCTGGGCGGCGCGCTGGTTCGCAATGATGCCAATGTCACGCTTTCCGAAGGCGCCGAAGCCACCCTCAACGGCCTTTATATCGCCGCGGGCCGGCAGCACGTTGACAATCACACCCAAATCGATCACGCCCGGCCGCACGGCACGAGCCACGAGCTTTACAAAGGTATTCTCGATGGCCACGCCACCGCCGTGTTCAATGGGCGCATCATCGTTCGCAAAGACGCCCAGAAGACCGATTCCAAGCAGACCAACAAGAATCTGGTGCTTTCCGGCGACGCCGTAATAAATACCAAACCCGAACTGCAGATCCTGGCCGACGACGTGCGCTGCACGCACGGCGCCACCATAGGGCAGTTGGATTCGGAAGCCATGTTCTACCTGCAATCGCGCGGCATCGGCGCGCGCGAAGCCCGCGACCTTCTTACCTACGCTTTCGCGCAGGATATTTTAGACCGCATCAAGGTCTCCGGGCTGCGCAGGGAACTCGAGACGGAACTATTCAGGAAATTCCATGAGCGCGTTGAGTAGTGAAGTGGGGCAGGCGCTTTCACCCGCCAACTTGGACGTGGAGCGCATCCGGGAAGATTTCCCGGTACTGCGCCAAACCATTCACGGCAAGCCCCTGGTATATCTCGATAACGCGGCCACCGCGCAGAAACCGCGAGAGGTGATCGACGCCATCGTCCATTTCTATGAAGTGGATTGCGCCAACATTCACCGCGGTGTCCACGAGTTGAGCCAGCGTTCGACGGCCGCTTACGAAGAGACCCGCGCGAAAGTAAAGCGCTTTCTCAATGCCCGCGCGAAACAGGAAATCATCTTCGTTCGCGGCACCACCGAAGGCATCAACCTGGTCACGAATACCTGGGGCCGCGCCAATCTTCGCGAAGGCGATGAAATCGTCATCGCCGGCCTCGAGCACCACTCCAATATCGTTCCCTGGCAGCTTGTCTCGGAGGAGACGGGCGCCCGCCTGCGCGTGATCCCCATTGACGAGCGCGGCGAGCTGATTCTCGAAGAATACGAAAAGCTGCTCGGCCCCCGCACGCGCATGGTGGCCATCGGCCACGTTTCGAACGCGCTCGGCACTATCAACCCGGTACGCCGCATTATCCAGATGGCGCACGATGCCGGCGCCGTGACCTTAGTCGATGGCGCCCAGGCCGTGCCTCACATGCCGGTGGATGTGCAGGCTCTCGACGCCGATTTCTACGCGTTTTCCGGCCACAAACTGTTCGGCCCCACCGGCATCGGCGTGCTCTACGGAAAGACGGCGCTGCTCGAAGCCATGCCGCCCTACCAAGGCGGCGGCGACATGATTCGCACGGTCACCTTTGAAAAGACCACCTACAACGACCTGCCCTACAAGTTCGAAGCCGGCACACCCGATATTGCCGGCGGGATCGGATTGGGCGCGGCCGTGGACTATGTGACCCGCCTCGGCATCGAAAAAATACAGGCCTACGAGCACGAGCTGCTGCTTTATGCCACCGAGGCGCTGGAGCGGGTTCCCGGCCTGCGGATCATCGGCACGGCCCGCGAAAAAGCTGCTGTGCTCTCGTTCGTCATGGAAGGCATTCATCCCCACGATATCGGCACCGTGCTCGATCGCCAGGGGATTGCCGTGCGCACCGGCCATCATTGCGCGCAGCCGGTGATGGACCGCTACCACATTCCCGCCACCACGCGGGCGTCGCTCGCGTTCTACAACACGCCCGGCGAAATCGATGCCTTGATCGCGGGTTTGTATAAAGTAAAGGAAGTGTTCGGCGATGCCTAGGATGTCCGCCAAATGATTGACGATCTGTACCAGGAAACCATTCTCGATCACAGCAAGCGCCCGCGGAATCATCACGCCCTCGCCGACGCCGATCGTAAAGCCGAAGGCTACAATCCGCTCTGCGGAGACAAGCTCAAGCTTTATCTGAAAATGGATGGCGACGTTGTGAAAGAAGCCAGTTTCGAGGGCGCCGGCTGCGCCATCTCCACCGCTTCGGCTTCGCTGATGACCGAGAGCCTCAAGGGCAAATCGCGCGAAGAGGCCCTGCGGCTCGTCGACAGGTTCCACGACCTGCTGACCACCGATACGCCCGCCAGCCGCGATCTTGGCAAGCTGGTCGTCTTTTGCGGCGTGCGCGAGTATCCAGCGCGCGTCAAGTGCGCGACGCTCGCCTGGCATACGCTGAAATCGGCGCTTTCCGGCTCCGGGGAAACGGTGACTACGGAATGAGCGGGCAAACCAAAACCGGCCAAGCCGCGAGCGTGAGGGAGCGAGTTATCGCCGCCCTCAGAACGGTCTACGATCCCGAGATGCCGGTCAACATCTACGAGCTCGGGCTGATCTACGGTCTCGAAGTCAATGCCGAAGGCCAAGTGGATATTCGCATGACGCTCACCGCCCCGAACTGTCCCGTCGCCGGCACGCTGCCGGGCGAGGTGGAGCGCGCCGTGAAATCCGTTCCCGGCGTCACCGGCGTGAAGCTCGAAATGGTTTTCGATCCGCCCTGGACGAAAGAGCGGATCTCCGAAGCAGCCAAACTGGAACTGGGTTTGGAAGACATCATCCCCGCCTTCCGCCTCGGCCAGCGCGTCGATCACCCCAGGAGCCGTCGATGAAGCTCGGCGCAAACGAAGAATACGGCCTGCGCTGCCTGGTGCGCCTGGCGTGCGCGGGCGAAGGCGGAAGCCTCACGATTCCCGAAATCAGCCACGCTGAAGGCGTCTCCCCGGCTTACGCCGCCAAGATCCTGCGCATCCTGCGCAAAGGCGGGTTCGTCAAAGCCGCGCGCGGCAAGGAAGGCGGGTATGCGCTGGCGCGCGCGCCCGAAGCCATCGTCATCGGCGACGTGATGGACGTGCTCGGCGGCCGCCTCTTTGAGAGCAACTTCTGTGAAAGCCACGCCGGGCAGGCGGCTATCTGCACCCGCTCCGTCGATTGCTCCGTGCGCTCCCTGTGGCGCGCCGTGCAGGTGGCCATCGACCGGGTGCTCAGCCAGGCTACGCTGCGCGATTTGCTGCAGAACGAAGAAGAGACGAACTCGTGGGTCCGCAGCATCCCCGGCCCAAGCGGTTTGCGCCTGATGCAATAACTCACCCGTGGTGTTTTGGCCGCTCGTGCAGGTACAGCGTCTTCAGCGCGACCAGCACGGCCGCGGTGAGCGGCGTGGCTAGCGCGAAACCGATAAATCCCAGCAGCCACCCCAGGATGATCTGGCTGAAGATGATCAGCGCGGGAGGCAGGTACACGGCTCTCCTTCGCACCAGGGGCGTCAGCACCGCCATATGGCAGCGTTGTGCACTTCACCACTCTGTGGATCGTGAATCGTGGCCCCGGTGTAATCCACGAACATCTTTTCGCCGGCACGATGCTCCTGCCGCAGCACCAAGTCCAGTTTCTTCAGCCACCGCCGCTAAAGATCGCAGAACCGACCTATAGCCTCCATCCGGGTTGGCCTCGCGCTGCTCTTGCCAGACCAACTGTAGCGTCAGGTCCTTGTGTGTCCGCAGCTCCTGGCCGATCTCAGCCCAGTCCGACTCCGGATGCTTGCGCCAAACCGCGGGCGCTGGTCGCTGTGGAAACAGCGCGCGCTCGATCGCTGAATCACCCCAGTCCTCCAGCAGCGGCCAATGCACGCCGGCCGCTTGCGCGGCCGAAAGGTACTCACGGACGGCGCTCTGGGAAATCGAGCAACCGCGGGCGATCTGATGCTGGCTCAATCCGAGCGAATGTAGCCGCAGAACTTTCTTCAACTTGCGCATGGTCAGCCTCTTCTGTGGCAACGGAAATCCCGACCTCAAAGTGGATTTCGGGGGGAGGAAATCCTCACTTTAAGGCGGAGTCCGTCGCCACGGCTGCAACGTTGCATTGGGCCAGGGCCGCCTACTAAGTCCGCGTTAATCAGCGTTCCTTAGTCAACAACGGTCATTTTCCGTTCGGTGAATCGGCAAGAGGCGGTGTGGGGCGAACCAATCAACCCGAAGAGGATCTGGCTGTTCTAGCGCTACATGAAATTGCGGGTATGCAGAGACGACATCTCTTCCGCGTCAGTGTCGCTAAACCCGAGCCTCAGGAGGCGCCTCTTGCGGCCGTTGTGCATCTCCTGAGCGAGGGCGGAAACGGCGTCATGACCCTTGCCGATGTCTTCGCAATCCCACGAGCCCGCGGCGAGCAGCACCAGCGCGTCAAATACTTCGGCGTTCAATCCTGCCGTGTGGCGAAGGCTCTCGTGCCTCCGGTGAACGGCGTTCATCAGCGTTTTTCGCATGGAGGGTTCGGCTTCCAAGTGCCTGCGAAGGTGCGACATCCCGAATGCGACGTGGCGGGCCTCGTCCTGCGCAGCCAGACGGCACACGGCCGCGGTTACCGGGTCCGGCGCAGTTTTTTCGAGGAACCAGAGCAGGTTGAGAAAGGTCCCTTCCCCCAAAACGGACAGTAGGAAAGAAGCGATCGCAAAATTCGTCTCGTCCACCAGCGTCCGTAGAGACGCTTGGCCCCCCGCCGTCGATAAGCCGAGCTCTGTTCGTTTGAGCAGAGCCCGACGCGTAAACACCTCGATGTGCCGGGCCTCGTCTGCTGCCTGAATCGCAAGCACCTGCATGACTTCTCGGAAATGCGGATGCATCTGTGCAAGAAAACGGCTGGGCACCACCAACGCAGCAGTCTCGTTCTCAATGAGGTAGGTCATCACCTGCACGATGGCGTCTTCCACTTCTGCCGGCAGATTGAACTCCGCGTCCCAGGGCACGGCCTTTGCGGGGTCCCACTGCACAGCAGCCGCCTGGGCGTATATATGCACCGCGTCCGCCGACCAGACTTCCGTCTTACGATCCAGTTGAAAATGGAACGGAGGCGAGCCAGTTTCAACGAGCGCTCCTCGCCCGGCCAGTCCCCATCGGTGTGGAGGGCGTTCCAGCACGGCATCGCGTGCCTGCGGGTCCGCCTGACCCGCTCGCTCGGCGCCTGACCAGCGTTGACCGGCTGTGGGCCCACGCATGATCAATGCGTGACCGGCTCCGCCGTTCTCGACCCATTGGAACTCATGACCCTCGCCACGGCACCAGGCCCGAAGATGAAGCGCCAGATCAGGAGCGCGGCCGAAGACCGTGACCGCTTCCGCCGGTTGCGCCGCGCGCAAAGCCCGTTTGACGAGCAACGCGCCTCCGCGTTCAAACCTGAGGTCCGCCAGGTCTAAGCGCATCGTGCCGCCACTGCTGCGACGAACTCGTCGACGCACCCAAACCGGTCTATCGCGTTCGAGAGAAGAACATACCCTTCCGTTCGCCCTGGAAGCCAGCGCCTTAGACCCTCCAGATCCAGCAAGTGGCGCACATCCGGATCCTCATACGACATACCCAACAGAAGCTCTCGGAAGCGTTCCACCGAAGCAGACATTCCGCCCCGCAACGCCGTGAAGTTGCAGTGGTCATACGGTGGCGTGGTCGCGATCGTGCGAACGGCGCCGGGTGGCAGCGTTCCTTCCCGGGCAAACAGGAGAAGGTTGCCGTCAACCAGGCATGCGGCGTCGCAATCTCCACGAAGCAAGGCACGCGCCGCGTCGCGTTCTCCACCGATGTGGTCCCCGTGCTTGCCTACAAGTCGATCAAACGGCAACACCTCAAAGTCACGGTTGGGATCGAAACCCTGCTGCGCAAGATAATGGAGCGGAATCAGGGTCGCTTGTGGCGAGTCATTGGCACCCACCGCGAGACGGCGTCCCCTAAGATCTTCGAGGCTGCCCACCGGGCCGCCCTCTCGAGTCACGACCACAGAGACAAGATCGCGATCCGTGTCACGCATGCAAATGGCTTCTGCGTGCTGCCCGATTCTATCTGCGATTCGCTGCGTTTCTAGCCAGGCGAGCGGAGAGTTCCACGCAACGTGGATCTCGCCCGCGACAAGGGCCTCTACCTGCCGTTCATAATTTGTATAAAGGACGTAATCGAATTCGAGGTCCCGCTGTTCGAAATAAATTTGAAAGCCATCCCAAATGGTTACAACCTTAGGGTCATAAGCCACAGCTCCCAGCAGAAGTGCATTCCGGCGCATCGTGTTCCGCTCCGTTTAGAAGAGAGGCATTCCGCAAACAGCCTTGCCGATGAATTCGTAGAGGACGTCGGTGGTGGGCGCCATCACGCCCGCTGCTCGCGCGTCGCGGAACAGTCTCTCTACGCCTACTTCTTTGCGGAAAGCGGCCCCCCCGCAGATTCTCATCGCGAGATCGAGCACTTCGTTGGCGCATTCGCCGGCTGCGGCCTTGCACTCCAGTACTCGCAGCATTGTGTCGGGCCGCTTCGTTGCGATCGCGGCGAGCGTATCGGTGAGCAGGGCATCTGAAACATCCGCCTTGACGCGCATGCGCGCTATGTAGTTTCGAATCGTGGGCAATTCGGCCAGGGCGGAGCCGGTATCGCTGTGGCGTGTGTGGGTGACGTGTTCTACGGTCCGGCGAATCGCACCGTTCATAAGTCCGTTAGAGCAAGCCGCACTCAAAACGGCGAATGCCGGCAGCACGATATTCATCATGATTTCGAAACCTTGGCCATCGCTGCCCAGCATCGCCGACGGAGGGACCTCGACGTCGATTGCGGTCACGCGCGACGAATCGTTGCCCCGAAGTCCCAGTCCTTCGAACGGTCCGCCCACCTTGAGCCCGGGGGCCGACGCCGGAATGAGCCATATGGTGCTCGCGCCCTCGCCAGCCATCGGCCTTGACGACCATACATAGGCCGTCGCATGAGAGGCCGACGTAACCCAACTCTTGTCAGCGTTCAGGTGGACGTGCCCGTTGCGATGGGATGCTGTGCTCACGGGAGCCCAAAAATGGCTCCGTGATCCCGCTTCGCTGAAGGCCAGAGTACTGAGGTGCGCACCGGAAGCTGCCGCGGCCCGCACCTCCTTCGCTCCATAAGCCTCCAGCACGGCAGTTCCACAATAGTGCATCACCAAGACCATGGCGGTCGAGCCGCACTCTTCGGCCACCCGCCGCACGATACGTGCGGCGCCGGCGAGTCCGAGGTCAAGACCGCCCGCCTCCGCGGAACTGAGCGCCCCCAAAAAACCGGCCGAAGCCAGCGCCTGGATCGAATCGGTGGGAAACGCGCCAGCCCGGTCGACAGTATCCGCATGAGGTGCGATCGTTGCGTCGCACAGTCGCTCAAGCGTAGATTCGTAGGTTTTTGCAGTGGTGGTCATCTCTCCTCGCGTTCTGCCGGCCGATTGGCCCTCAGCACGCGTGAAGACGCACCTATAGGCCGATGGGCTCGGCTAATCGCCCGGTCACGCCGGGCCGCTCCACATTTCAGAGCCTGTGAGTCATATCAAAATTCGCAGTGTATCATTACCGATCCGGTCCCTGCTCACGCAGAAATACCCGTCGAAACCAAATCAGGCCGGCATCGCTGGGGCTGCTTTTTCTCAAAATTCTCGATCTCCCCAGCAAAGGGTGGCATGGGCTCATTTAACGCCCCTTATAGTGGCGAAAACGCCGTTCCGTGAGGAGCCGTTCGGATCGCCTGGGCACCCCAAGCCAGATAAATCCAGGTTAAGCGCCGATTTCGGCTTGACTGTTAGGGAGCGCCCCAGGCAAAGAGATTCGGAAGGTGCAGCCCTTGTTCGGTTCACTGCTCAGGGCAATCGTTCCGCCATGCGCTTCCACTGCCCACTTCGCGATTGATAAGCCCAAACCCGCTCCGCCCGACTCGCGCCAGCGTGCTTTATCCACACGATAGAACCTGTCAAACACTTTAGCTTGATCCTCGGCCGGAATCCCAGGGCCGTTGTCCTGGATCTCGATCGATACCCGGTTGCCGCTCCCATTTTTTACCCGAACCGCAATAGCTTCCCCCGCGGGCGAATACTTGACCGCGTTGTGTACGATGTTTACCAGCGCTTGGCGCAAAACCAGGCGGTCGCCTTCAATCTGAAGTCGCTCGTCGCCTTCGAGTATGGCGCGCTGCGATTTTTCCTCAATCAAAATTTCGAATAGCCCGACGGATTCTCGCGCCAAAGCCATTACCGGCACAACGGTTCGCTGTAGCTGGATGTGACCGGAATCGGCGCGGGAGATGGTCAGCAAATTCTCCACTAATGACGTGAGCCGGTTCACTTCCTCAAGCATGCTCCCCACGATATCGCGGTACTCCGCGCGAGTGCCGTCCTTCTGTAGCCCTACTTCGCCAACACTCCGGATCATCGCTAGAGGGGTGCGAAGTTCGTGCGAGGCATCGGAAGTGAAACGCCGCAGTTGTTCGAACGCCTCCTCCAGCCGGCCGAGCGTCGCGTTGAAGACGCGCGCCAGCTGTCCGAGTTCGTCATCCGTATCATCGTTTGGCAATCGCGCGTGCAGCTTCTCGGGAGTGATCTCCTGGGCCCGGCGCGCCATTTGCTGGATCGGCAGTAGCGCCCGGCGCGCGAGTCCATATCCAGTGAGCCAGGCTATTCCCAACATGACAGGCAAAACCACCAGCGAAGCCAGCAGCAGTTTTTGTAACCGAGAATAAAGCGGCTCCTCGCTGTGAGCGAGCCGGATTAGCAACGGACGGCCATCGAGGTAATGAAGACGACTGACGGCTCGTACTCTTGTCCCATCGGAGAGGCGCAACGACCGCTCCGAATATCCTCCAACACCTTCGCCTGGAAACGGCATACCGCCCAACCGGCCATTGCCGAGCCGGTCATTCCGAAAAAGCACTGCTCCATCCGGCGATAGTACTTCCAGATAACGCTCAATCACTTCTTTAGATTCCGGGTGATTGTGGTAATCTTCCCGAAGTTGAAGCTGCCCGCCCGGCGTTAAGAAAAACAGCCCTTCCACCGTCTCGATTTCTTGGACGGCGAAATTATCGAGTTGGCTTCGTAACTCCCAGAACAGCAGCACACATGTGCCTCCCCATGCCAGCACCAAAAGCGCGGCCAGGACGCATACATAGGAAAGTGTCAGACGTGTACGCAGCTTTCGTGGGCGGAGCCGCATTTAAGAACCGCCTTCCTCCTGCAGCACGAAACCAACTCCCCGCACCGTATGCAAAAGCTTGGGATCAAATTGGCCATCGATTTTCCGGCGCAAGCGAGCCATCTGCACATCGATGACATTGTCGAGGGGGGTTTGCCGGGTCGTCTCCTGCCACACATCCCGGGCCAGCATTTCGCGCGACACCACGCGGCCTTTATGCAGGAAAAGGTATTGTAGCAGCTCAAATTCGCGGGCCGTCAGATCGAGCGACTGACCGCGGCGCCTTACCACTCTTCGCGCCGGATCGATCTCGAGATCCGCGAGTTGAAGGCGCTCGGCGATATCGGGCTTGCCCCGTCTGAACAATACCCGGATGCGCGCCAGCAACTCCGGGAAGGCGAACGGTTTCACCAGATAATCGTCAGCCCCTGAATCCAAGCCGCGCACGCGATCCTCAATAGCGTCCTTTGAGGTCAGCATCATGACCGGCGTCCTGATGCCGCGCCTGCGGAGAGTCGACAAAATCTCAAAACCATCGTGCCCGGGCAGCATGACATCGAGAATTACGAGGTCGAAGGTTTGCGCCTGAGCGAGATAAAAACCCTCTTCGCCCGTATAAGCAACCCTGACAGCATAACCATCGGCTTCCAGGCCATCCCGAAGGGCCTTTGCCATTTTCTGCTCGTCCTCGACCACAAGGATCTGCACGCTTCCTTTATAGGCGCGAAAAGCCCTGCTTCGCAACTGACCAGTTCCTAACATTTTCCTTACATCGATGTCAGGAAGATATCAGGAACATATCAGGCGGAAGGCGCTCTTATCGATGCTAAAAACGGAGCAGGCGCAACAGTTTCCGCCGCGCGCACACGGAGCGAACGCATGCTGGGACCGGGTTTGGCTAAGAAAGTCACTATCCATGTTAACGAAGATACGAGTTCCCGAAGCGACTTCTTAAGCCGGGAGATCATCGCTCTACTTCTCCGCGAAGGCGTCGCCGGCGCCTCTCTCTTCCGGCCCGAAGCAGGTTTCGGCTCGCATCACCGGATTCACACCGCGGAAGGAGGAATCGACACAGCCCATCACATGCCCTTGCGCATCGAATTCATCGACACGGCGCAAAAGGTCGAACGCATCCTGCCTTTCCTTAGGGAATTGCTGACGGATGGGCTGGTGGAGGCTCACGATACAATCGTCCTCCTCAAGGCCACCGGAACGGCCCAATGAGGACCGGGTTCTTACGGACGCTTGCCTGGGGTTGCATTTTCTGTGTGGCCGCCTGGCCGCAAAATCCGAGAACAGTGACACTCGCTCAGGCACAAGATATCGCGTTGCGCAATCACCCGCGGATTGCGTCGGCGGTGCTGCTTGCCGACGCGAGCGGATTCGCCGTGCGGGAAGCCCGCGCCGCGCTCTATCCAACGTTGTCGGTTAACTTTTCGGGCGTAGGCGCCAAGCCCGATTCCACTCTGGCGGCCGGCGCCGTTACCACTTCCAGCATTTACAGCCGTGTCTCGTCCGACGTGGTCGCCAGCCAGTTACTCACCGATTTCGGCCGCACCGCCAATCTTATACAGAGCGCGCGGCTGCGCAATGAGTCTGCAAATCAGAACATCGCCGAGATTCGCACTCAAGTTCTACTGGAGGTGCAGCAAGCGTATTATCAAGCCCTAGCTTCGGAATCTGTCCTCAAAGTCGCCCGGGCTACACTCGATCTTCGCGATCTGACTCTCCGCCAGGTAAGAGCTCTTGCCCGGAGTAACCTCCGCTCTACCGTGGATGTAAGTTTCGCGGCTGTCAATGTCTCTCAGGCTGAGCTGGATCTATTGCACGCCGAAAACGACGCGAAAGCCAGTCACGCCCGGCTGTCGGCGGCCCTGGGTTATGGCAACGACGAGCCGTTTACGCTGGCTGACGAACCGCTGCCCCCGCCTCTCGACCCAGATATCGACGCTTTGATCGGGCAGGCAATGCGCGAGCGGCCGGATCTGGCAGCTTTGCGGCTCAATCGCGATGCGCTCGAACGGTATGCAGAAGCCGAAAGACGGCTCTCTTATCCGACCATCTCCGCGGCCGCGGTCACTGGCGCTTCTCCGGTTCGGGTCGGCGGAATCGAAGAAACCTATGGCGGCGCCGGCGTGATTCTGAATGTCCCGGTGCTGAATGGCGGGCTGTTCAAAGCTCGCCGGGAGGAGGCGGAGTCGCGGGCCCAATCCGCCAGCAAGGACGTTCAGGATCTCTCGGTGGAGATTGCCCGCGATGTGCGCGTTGCCTGGCTCGATGCCAACGATGCGTTCCGCCGTCTGGACGTAACGGCGCAGATGGTCGCGGAAGCCAAGGAGGCGCTGCGGCTGGCACAGGCTCGCTACGACAACGCCTTGGGCAGCATTGTGGAGCTCAACCAGGCCCAGTTGAATCAAGCTGCCGCGGAAATCGCTGCCGCCTCCGCGAAATACGATTATCTGGCGCGGCGGGCCGTGCTCAACTACACAATGGGTATTTTGCGATGACTCGAACGACGCGAACCAAAGGGCGAATCCTTCTTGCCAACGGAATAGCCGCTACGATGCTGGCACTCACTTCCTGCGGGCGCGGCACCCAGGCGGAAGCCTCGTCAGCGCCAGAGGAGCTGACTGTGGCCGTTGCCAAGGTCGCTCGCGCGAATCTTTCCACTGAACTCGTACTTACAGCGGAATTTGAGCCGTTCCAGGAAGTCGATGTCATGGCCAAAGTATCCGGATACATTCGCCAAATCAATGTCGATATCGGCGATCGCGTCCGCGAAGGGCAACTGCTCGCAACTCTGGAAATTCCAGAGATGCAGGACGATCTGGTTCACGCGGCAGCGGCGATCGATGAAGCGACGGCGGCCCTGGCGACCGCCAAGGACGAATTGCAGCGTGCCGAGTCCGCTCATGAGATCGAGCATGTGTCGTATTCGCGGATTCTGGATGTTTCCAAGACGGAACCCGGACTGGTTCCGCAGCAGCAGGTCGATGAAGCGCACTCTCGCGACCTCGTAGCCGAGGCACAAGTCTCGGCGGCAAAATCGCGAATTGTCGAAGCCCAACAGCGCATTCGGGTAGCGCAAGCCGATCAGGCGCGGCTCAAGACCATGTATCAATACGCCGTCATCACGGCGCCTTTTACGGGAGTGGTAACCCGGCGATATGCAAACACCGGATCGTTGATACAGGCCGGAACTTCTTCCCAAACCCAGGCCATGCCCGTCATCAGGCTTTCCGAAAACGGTCTCCTTCGTCTTCAGTTACCCGTGCCGGAATCTACTGTTCCATTAGTTCATCTGGGGGAGCCCGTAGATGTCAAAGTACAGGCACTCCATCGAACCTTTGCCGGCCGGGTCGCCCGCTTCGCCGACAAAGTCGATGAATCCACCAGAACTATGAAGACCGAAGTCGATGTGGCTAATCCCACTCTCGAATTAGTCCCGGGCATGTACGCGGAAGTGGATCTGATCACGGAGCAGCGAAAAGACGCGCTCACGGTGCCGGTAGAGGCGGTAGATGGCTCAGGCGATTCAGCCCGGGTATTCACAGTCCAGCCGGCCGGCACCATCCGGATTCTTCCGGTTCGCATTGGAATCGAGAGCGCCCAGCGCGTTGAGGTGCGGTCTAACGAGTTGCACTTGGGAGATGAGGTCGTAGTGGGGTCGCGGTCCAACCTGAAGGAAGGGATGAAGGTACGACCGAAAGTAGTCACTTCGGTACAGGGCACACCGGCATCGTAAAGTCATGTCGCGCTTCGCCATCAATACTCCGTATTTCATCATCGTTGCTTGCTTGATTATCGCCATTCTGGGCGGAGTCAGTGTGATGCGGATGCCGGTAGATATGTTTCCGGCAATGAATATGCCAGTGGTGGTGGTCGCCACCTTCTATTCCGGTATGCCGCCGGAACAAATCGAAGGCGATATTACGTATCACCTGGAACGATTCTTCACGTTCGCGAGCGGCATCGATCACATCGAATCACGGTCACTCAATGGAGTCAGCATCATCCGCGTATATTTTCAGTCAAGCACAAGTGCCGACATAGATGCAGCCACTATCGCAAACCTTGCTGTATCTGACATGAAAGATCTGCCCCCAGGAACTTTGCCTCCGGTGGTGCTGAAATCCGACGCTTCGAGTCTTCCAGTCTGTCTGGTGACGCTGAACGGCGAGGGGTTAACCGACGGCAACCTGAAGGATATCGCGCAGAATTTCGTACGGAACCAACTGGCGAGCGTTCCCGGGGCATCGATTCCCCAGCCGTTTGGCGGTCCGTGGCGGCAGATTGAATTCTATGTAGATCCCTACAAGCTCGAAGCCCGCAAAATCAGCCCGATGGACGTGGTCCGGGCCCTAAATCAAGCGAATGTCATTCTTCCAGCCGGCGACGTGCAGATTGGAAATCTCGATTACAACATTTATTCCAACGCGCAATTCGATCTCAAAAATGCCAGCCAGTATCCGGTCAAAATGCACGGTGAAAATCCCGTTCTGATGTCGGATATCGGACAGCTTAAGGATGCCCACGCGACTCAGTACAACGTTGTCCACGTGAATGGCCAGCGATCGGTCTACCTGCCGGTGATGAAGCAAGGCGGCGATTCCAATACGATCGCCATTGTGGACGGCGTCCGCAAAACCGTGACTCATCTGGTTGATGTACCGCCGGCCATGAAAACTGGGGTAGTCTTCGATCAGTCGCGGTTCGTCAGGACAGCGATTGAGACTCTTCTGCACGAAGGGGGTATCGGGCTGTTGCTCACCTGCGTGATGATTTTAATCTTCCTGGGAAGCCTTCGGGCTACGGTTGCAGTCTTCTTCTCGATACCACTTTCGGTCTGTGCAACATTCTTCGTTCTGCAACTCGGCGGCTCCTCCATCAACAGCATGGTGCTGGGCGGACTGGCCCTTGCGCTATCTCGACTCATCGATAACTCCGTCGTGGTCCTTGAAAATATCTACCGCCATCTCGAAATGGGCGAACCGCCGCGTGTGGCTGCGGAAACGGGAGGGAAAGAAGTCGCCCTCCCGGTGTTGGCGTCCACCTTGACTACGGCCGTCGTGTTCTTCCCGGTAACGCTGCTGGCCGGAGTTAGCAAATTTTTGTTTTCCGCGATGGCTTTGGCGGTGGTCGTATCGCTCTTCGCCTCCTATTTCGTCGCCATGACCGTGGTGCCGTTGTTTTGCGCACGATACCTGAAAATCAAGGGCCCGGAGCACATCGGGCCGGGTGAACCAGGCGAAGCCCGGACCATAGGCGGAGACGGGGGCTGGGCAGCACGCTTCAACGCGGCCTTCAATTCAGCATTCAATAGCATGTTGGCAGCCTATGAGGCCCTCGTTCAACGTGTTCTCCGCATACCTGCCACTATATTGGCGCTTTTCTTCATCGGATTCGCCGTCAGTCTGTTGTTATATAACCGGCTGGGCTTTTCGTATTTTCCGCAGACCGATGCGGGCCAATTTGTCATCACCTTCAAAGCACCCTCGGGCACAAAACTGAACGCCACAGAAGGAGAGGCCGCAAGACTCGAAGATCTCGTCAAGCGAATCGTGAAGCCCGAGGACTTGGGGACTATTGTCGATAACATCGGCGTCGACAATGGCTTCTCCGCAGTTTACACATCAAACGCCGCCATGCATACCGGCTTCGTTCAGGTTGGGTTGCAGCCGGGGCACCGCATCGGAAGCTACGAGTATATCCGCCAAATCAAGAGACGGATGGCCGAGGAGATGCCTGAACTAACACCGTTCTTTTCCACAGGCAGCCTGGTAGATGCAGTCGTCAGCATGGGAGCTCCCGCTCCTATCGACATTCAAATCGCTGGGGCAAGTCTTGACAGCGACAATCGAGTCGCCCAGGATATCGTTGGCAAGTTACGGAGATCGCCGGATATCGCTGACGTCTTTATGCCGCAGGACTTGGATTATCCTTCACTTCGAATCGACGTCGATCGTTTGCATGCAGCCAAGCTGGGGCTGACCGAACGGGAGGTGCTAACCAATGTAATTACTTCCCTGAATTCCAATCAAGTGATTGCTCCTAACTTATGGATCGATCCACGCAATGGTAATAATTACTTCCTCACCGTTCAGTACCCGGAAAATCAGGTCCACTCTATCCAGGACTTACGCTCCATTCCGCTGCATGCGGATGGCGTCGCCGAACCGACCCGTTTGGACATGATCGCGAATATTCAGCGTATTCAAGCGCCCACAGAAGTCGATCACTATCAGATTCGGCGCAAGCTGGACATTTACGTCCGGCCAGCGAGTGAGGACTTGGGCGCCGCGGCCGACTTTGTCCGCGGCGTCGTTGCGGGCGAGATCGTTCCGGGAAACGTAAATGTTGCCGTTCGGGGAAGCGCCGAAGCGATGAACGCGTCTTTCCGAAGTTTTGCGTTCGGCCTGATTTTGTCCGTCATCTTGCTCTACCTGATTCTGGTAGCGCAGTTCCGGTCTTTTACCGATCCGTTCATTATTCTCCTGGCGCTGCCACCCGGCATTTCCGGAGTGCTGGTGGCTCTCGTTCTGACCGGAACCACGTTGAACGTGATGTCTCTTATGGGCGTCGTGATGTTGGCCGGCATCGCAATGTCCAACAGCATCCTGATGGTCGAATTTGCCCATCGGCTGCGAGCCGAAGGGAGAGGGGCGGCCGAGGCCGTGATCGAGTCGTGCCGGGTGCGGTTGCGGCCGATATTGATGACCTCGCTCGCGACGATCATTGGTCTGCTGCCGATGGCGCTCAAGCTGGGCGAAGGGAGCGAATCTTACGCTCCACTGGCACGCGCCTTGATAGGCGGCCTCAGTTTGTCAGTGCTGCTTACCGTGTTTCTGGTGCCAGCAGGGTTCCGCTTAGCATACGCAAGGCGGAACGTATCTTCAGTAACAGATCAAAGGAGGACTTAGTACATGCGCAGGTCGCAGTTTCCATTGTTCAGTATTATTTGTTTGGTATTTGTCGGCGGGGCAGCCCGCGCATCGGCCCAGGCGAACAACGCCCAACCTGCGCCGAAGGATTTGCAAGATCAAATCGAGGTGGTGGGCCACATATCGGTTCCTGGGCCACCCGTCACTTCGTTTGTCGTGACTCAGCATTACGGAAGAAACTACCTTTATGCCGAGCATGAAGGTGGTAAGGAAATTAACCTGATCGACATCACCAATGGCGCTCAACCGCTGGTATTGTCGAATGTTTTTTCGCAGTTAGGCGGGGGAGCGAGCCTAGTGGCAGCAACTGGAACGGCCGCACTTACCATTGAAGGCTCGAGTTCTTCATCAGGGGCTTCTGCGCCCCAAACCATAAGGATTATGGACCTTTCCGACCCGCAACATCCCACCGTGGCACGCGAATTCACAGGCGTGACGGCTATGACCAGGGATGAGCAGCGCGGATTGATTTTCCTGGCAAATGGCGATGGAATCTGGATATTACGTCAGGGCTTCCCGACAATCTGGACGGGACCTTTGGTGGATGCCAAATGCTATGGGTCCCTGAAGAACAACACTGGACCCGACTTGCCTTATGTTGATCGGGATTTCACCGGTATGATCCGATATTGCTCCCCCAAGGTAAAGACGACCGCTTTCGCAGTTGTGCAGTCGGGCGACATTCCTCTGCGTCTGGATGGGCCGGGAAACGCGCAAGCGGCTGAACTCGTGTCGAATAGCGGCAAGAAGCGGAGTTTTATAGTGAGTGTGATGGGCGAAAAGGTGCACGAGACTCTCAAAGTAACGAAGCTTTTTTTGGTTGATACAGGCGGGACAAATTGATTGTTAAGTGCGAAGCAAACGGGATAAGCGGGCTGGCCAGCAACATCATAACTTTTTCGCCGAATCCGGCGATCACCACCAACCAGAGCTTCTCACTGCGGCCCGGCAGTTGAATCGGCTCGGCCCTGTAACGCAATTCGTACACCTTCTCGCGGCCGTCCTGGATTTTCACGATGCTGGTTTTGTACTGCAGCCGGCAGCGCTTCGCCACCTCCGCCACTGTGCCGCACAGGTTCCGCCGATCAAATGATCGACCATTTGCCGGTGGAGCGGATTACGAAGCGTTGGGCGCGGTCCAACAAGGGTTTCAGCAACTTCTTGCGGTCTCCGCCAGGGTCGATCACCCAAATTTCTCGTTCTTGCGTATGGCTCCGGATCAGATCGACAGCCGCTAATACCTCGTCGTTTTCGCTGCGGAAATCTTTGGCCTCCTCCAAGTACGGCTTCTGGGCTCTGCGCGAGAATTCGACGGGATCCGCATTTTAATTTTCTATCAGGAACACTACGAATTCGGTCTTTGTGGCCGCCATCCGCTGGGCCTTTAGCAGGAGATAGCGCGGCCGCGGCGCAGAAGTGACTTGATGTTTTCATTGATGGCTTCCACGGCGGCGAGCGGCACTTTCATCAGGCAGTAATTCAGAATCCCTTCGAGGTGCTTTAACAGCATCGTGGCCAGCTTCTGGAACGGCTTGAGACTGCGCCAGCGGAGTTGGTCGATCCAGCGCTGGAGATAGTTCAACATCGCTCCCTCCTAACGATACTCGGCCCAGCGCACTTCAGCCACCGCTTGGTTGGCGTGTTGCATGACGTGGAACTTGTCGTACACGATCTGGCAGTTCGGCGCGGGCTGCTCCGATGCTCAGCCGGTGCGGTTTCCACATATCCACGCAGGCCGCCTCGATCCGCATCCGCTGGCCTCGGCTCAGTCCGGTCTCGAAGAACTCATCCAGCGTTTCTTTCTTCCGCTCCCACCCAAATCAAACCGGCTCGCCCGTGGTTGCTGAGCACCGTGATGAATTTCTGCTTCTTCCCTAAGTGGATCTCGTCGACTCCCATCTGCACCAGCACCGGCTTCCGCCGCGCGGTCATCGCGCCAGATAGCGCAAGTCGATCGCCTTGAACCGTGCTCGCGGCCAACCCAAATTGCCGCGCTACTTGCCGCGCCGAAGCACTTAAGTACCAAAAGTACACTCGTGGGTGGGCAGTTGGGTGGGTCGTTTTGGATGCTCCCGGGGCGGATTGATGTAGGCCCTGACGAGGTGTGCTGGATAAAATAGGAGGATATTGTGTACACTATCCGTAGATTCTATCCATGGCCGCCACCGCCGACACAGCACTCGCGAAAGCCCGGCAAGTATTCTCCAAACACGGGGGCATGCTTCGTACCTCCAAGGCGATGCACCTTGGGATTCACCCGCGTACCCTGTACAGCCTCCGCGACGCTGGAGACATAGAGCAGGTCGGCCGGGGACTCTATAGGCTCTCCACGGCACCACCGCTCTCAAATCCGGACCTCGTGCCGATCGCGATCCGGATTCCACGAGCCGTCGTTTGCCTTGTCTCGGCGCTGGCACACCACGGTCTAACCACCCAGGTTCCGCACGCTGTCGACATCGCGCTACCCAGTCACGCGCAGGTTCCGAAGGTCGATAGAGTCCCGCTCCGGGTCTTCTGGTATCCCGAGTCTTCTTTTCGCGCCGGTGTCGATGTGATCACGGTTGACGATGTTCCCGTGAAGATCTTTTCTCCGGAAAAAACGATCGCCGACTGCTTCAAGTACCGAAACAAGATTGGCCTGGACATCGCCATCGAGGCGCTGCGCACTTACCGCGAACGCACACGAAAGCCGAACAGGGCAGCTCTGACAAAATTCGCCCAAATCAATCGCGTCCAGAAAGTCATGCGCCCGTATCTTGAGGCTGTGCTGTGAGCGGGCGCGATATCGCCACCTCCATCAGGCAACGCCTGCTCAACAAGTCGCGCACGCAAGGCCGCCCGTTTCAGGAACTGCTTCAGTATTTCGCGATGGAGCGTTTCCTGTATCGACTCGCCAAATCGCCGTACTCGGGTCGGTTCATTTTGAAGGATGCCTTGTTGCTGACCGCTTGGCGCGCGCCTCAATCCCGGCCTACCATGGACATCGACCTCGAAGGACGAGTGAACAATGAGCTCGATCACATTAAAGAGGTGGTCGCCACAGTATGCGGAGTCGATGTTGAACCCGATGGCATCGCATTCAATCGGACGTCCATCGAAGTCAGCCGGATCAAGGAGGACGCGGATTACGAGGGTCTCCGAGTTCAGTTCCACGCAACGCTCGCGAGAGCGCGAATTCCGATGCAACTCGATATCGGGTTCGGCGATGTCATTACTCCTGGACCGACGGATATTGAGTACCCAAGCTTGCTGGATTTCCCTGCGCCTGTGCTCCGCGCCTATCCCAAAGAGACGGTCGTCGCTGAGAAACTGGAAGCGCTGACGGCGCTCGGTCTCCTCAACAGCCGAATGAAAGACTTCTATGATCTCGCCCTCCTCTTCCGCATGTACCCGTTTGAGGGCGAACGCCTGCTGAAGGCAATCTCCGCGACCTTCCGTCACAGAGGAACCACTATCGAAGTCGAACCGATTGGACTGACGCAGGCGTACTGCGATTACCCCGCCCGTGCTATCCAATGGCGTGCATTCGTGCGCCGGAGCCGGTTCGGTGAAGAGGCTGGTGATCTGGGGCGACTCGTCGCCGATATCAGAACATTCGCACTGCCGGTGCTCTCAGCGATTGCCTTGGGGAATTCGTTCAAAGCCATTTGGAAGCCGGGCGGACCCTGGGAGTGACCGCTACTTTGATCAGCCAGACAAGTCCTTGGAAAGCAACCGACATCCAGCTAGCCAAGCTAGTCTTTACCGTTGTCGCCCAGCCGCGGCACTTAGAGATACACTTGTCGCGACACAATTCCTGTTCCGACAGCGGGCACCTTCGAGGAGCGGCTGGCGGTGTTTGTGCCAGAGCGAATGGCTTCGGCGGTTTGTTGGAGCGATGTCACGACGGATGGACGAAGAGGCTGACGCCAGTTCAATGCCACGCGCGGCAACTGGGAGGAACTGGCCGATGCCGTTGGGAAGAGCCGTACGCGAAGCCGCTAAGACGGGATACGCCCGAGGTGCTAGACGCCGCTGGCTGCCGAATTCTCCGACTGACAGCCGTGCTCCCCGATGTGGCGGTCTAGGCGCCCGCGCGCTTGGCTTAGCTTATTCCAAGCCTCGTCCGCAGCGCGGCTGAGACGGTCGTATTCTTCTTTTTGTGACACGCCTACCCTGCTGCGAAGCAGGGTGCCGACGGTCTCGACGGAGGCCCGGGCGTCGTCGTGATCTTTTTCAAGTTTTGCCCGCTCGGGGCAGGGCATAGAGGCGCCGCCTCAGTATAGCGAGTGTCACCGAAGCGGGCTGCCAAGTCGGTGCAAGAGAGTACGGATTCGTTAGAGTATGCCGGGTTGGAAAGTGTTTCAGCGTAACGTCGGGCTGATTGGGCTAGTGCCCGGTCAGCGGTCCAATGTGGAGCAGGTTTCGCAGTTGCGGCTCTCTACCCTCTTATTACGAGAATCCCGGCGGTGAGAATGAGTGCGGGCGGCATGACGAGCACGCCCGCCTTGAGGAAGGTCCAGGCGCTCACATGCTCTCCCTCGCGGCGAAGGGCGATCAGCCAGAGCACGGTCGCGAGCGATCCTGTGACGGAAAGGTTCGGGCCGAGATCGATGCCGACGAGAACTGCGTTCCGTATGTGGTCCGGAAAAGACGCGGCTTGAAGCGCGCTGCCTGTGAGCAGGCCCGAGGGCAAATTGTTCATCACGTTCGACAGGAAGGCGACGCCGAAGGAGGCTGACAGGGAACCTGCCAAAGGCGGATAGTCGGAAAACGCTTTGATCACGCTTGTGATGTCCTGGCGAGCGCCCGCCGCGTTGAGCGCCTCGACGAGGACGAAGAGACCCGCCACCATCGGCAACACACTCCACGAGACCGCTCGCGCGATATCCGTAATGGCCTTCGCGTTAACGCGCGTTGCAATCGCGACGGCGACGACTGCGGCCGCAAGGGTGGGAATCCCGAGATCCATGCCGAGAACGGAGGCCAAGATAAGGACCACGCCCGCAAACGCCATGCCCCATGCGGCGCGGCGTCCTTCGGGCGTGAGGGTCGTCACTTGGGAGCCGTCTTCAGTCTTGCCATGGAGGTCGCGCCGCGAGATGAACCGCAACACAACAAAGGTCACGACGATGGAGGCAAGCGACGGCAACAGGAACACCTTCAGCCAGGAAAATAGCGGAGGAAGCTGCTTGCCGTAGACGACGAGATTGGCTGGGTTGGAGATCGGGAGCACGAAGCTCGCCGCGTTGGCAATGAACGCGCAGCTCAGAAGATACGGCAGCGCCTCGGCGCGGGCCTTCCTGACGGCCGCGTAAACGGCTGGCGTGAGGACCACCGCCGTCGCATCGTTGGAAAGGAACACCGTGACGAGTATGCCAACGCCGTAAATGAGCGCGAAAAGACGAGAGCGGGAGCCACGCGCGGCCCGCACGGCGTGACTGGCGAGCCAGTCGAAGACGCCTTCGCGACGGGCGAGTTCGGAGAGCAGCATCATGCCGGCGAGAAACAGGTAGACGTCGGTGCCTTTTCCGGCGGCTTGCCACGCGGCCAGGGGCGTCAGGGCTCCCACCAGCACAAGAAGCGCCGCTCCGAGACAGGCCCAGACGGCTTCGGGCCAGTCTCTCGGCCAGAAAAGGATGCCAGCGATGGTGACCGCTGCGATGGACCACACGAGTGCCGTGCTCAATGTCGATCTCCGTCAGAACTTCGAGATGAGGTAAACACCGGCGACCATGAGGAAGCCGCCCAGTACCCGCCAGGCGCTTATCGCGTGCACGGGCACGTTAAACCATCCGAAGTGGTCGAGCAACAGCGAGGTCGTGAGAGCCGCAGTGACGGTGATTCCGACAAACGTGCCGGCGCCGACCTTTTGCACTAGCGTGAGCCCGGCATAAACCTGTACTGCGCCGACGAGCCCGCCGAGCGGCGCCCACCAGGGCATCGAGGCAAGGTGGCTTGCGCCGGGCAGCGGGCTTGGAAACATCGCGAAAACGCAGATGAAAAACGCCGTGATGAGCGCGAAGGAAACCGTGCTGGCGAGCCAGCGGTTTTCAAGTGAGGTGAAGAGCTGGGCGTTCATCGCGGCGCCGCACGTCTGCAAGGCGCCGCCCAGAATGATAAACGGGTAGATGAATCCTGCTTTCATAGTGGTCCTTTCAAACCGTCTCTACTGAAAGAGCGGGTCTCTCTCGCTCGGGCGCCGTGTCCTTCGTGCACGTCTCCGGCACCAGCAAGAGGAAGACGGCCGCGCCAAGCGCGGCGAGAAGCGCGAAGGCATAGAAGGTTGTCTTGAAGCCGAGGTGCTCGACGAGCAATCCGGAGATAAGCGGCCCGGCCACGCCCCCGACGCCCACCGCCGTGGCGAAAAGGCCGTTCAGCGTATTGAAATACCCTTTGCCGCGCGTGAGGTCCGCTGCGATGGCAACAATCGCGACGCCGAAGATGCCGGCGCCAATGCCGTCGAGGCCTTGGAGCAGGACCAGAGCGGCCGGGCTGCTCACGAGGGCATAAGAAAAGATACGGCAGGGGAGAACCAGGAAGGCCACCGCCATGACGGGCTTGCTGCCCCAGGAATCGCAGAGCCTGCCCGTAACAAGCGCGACCGGCACCATGACGAGTTGCGCCGTCAGGACGGTCGCCGTCATGAGATTGTCGGAGCCTCCGAGCTTCTTCACATAGAGAGCGACGGTGGGCAATATCGGCGCATTCGCAAGATGGAAGGCAAAGACGGCGATGAAGAGAGACAAAATGGTTCGGTCGCGAAAGAGCTCCGTGGCGTGCACGTGCTTTTCCTGCCCTCGCGTGAGACCCGTCGCCACCTTCTCGTTGAGGTCCTGCTCGCGGATAAGCCTCATCGAAGCTGCGGCGAATATGGAGCAGACGCCGACGGCATAAAACACTGAGTTCAATCCGAGGGTGGATACGAGCGCCATGGCGAGCAGCGCTGCCACGATGTTCCCAGCGTGGTTCCAGCCCTGGTTCTCGCCCATGGTGCGGTTCAGCATCTGGTGGCCCGCAAGGCCGAGGGCGAGCGCGCCGAGCAGCGGGCCGAAGAGAGTCTGGACGGCGCCTGACGCAAAGAGCAGGCTGTCGACGGCGACAGCCGTTTGTGGAATAAGCGGAAGCGCCATGAAACAGCCGCCCGTAAGAAGCGAGGAGACGGCAAATAGCGAACGGCGGCGCGAGACCCGGTCCGTAAGCCAGCCCGCGAAGCCCTGGAACAACACGCCGCCGAGACCGGCCACGGCCGTGGCTACGCCCAGCGCGTCGTACCGCCAGCCGGCGTTCTTGAGGAAGACATTGAGCACGGGCAGAATGACGCCGACCATTTCCGCCTGAAAGAAGTTGGCTGCGTTCAATCCGGTAAAGCTTAATTTGGATGTGCTTTTCATTTCTCCTCAAAAATGCGCCTGTAGCGTGAATTGCATCTGCCGCCCGTCCGACGCGGCGTTCGCCTCGCCGAATAGCGGCGAAGTGATCACGCCAATGTAGTTGTCGAGGTTCGTGTGGTTCAGGACATTGAACGAATCCAAGCCGAGTTCCGCATCGATCTGGCGCTCGCCAAAATGAAGCGGGATCTTGCGGCCGAGATGGACATCAACCGATGCCTGCCCCGGTCCCTCGCCTGTGTTGCGCGCCACGCCGGGCGGGCGAACATTGGCTACGCCTTCGGGATTGACCTGGCCTGTGGTTATGTCAAAAGGCAGCCCCGAGCGGATAACGGTCATTGTTCCGAGGACTAACTTCCAGGGAAGCTGAATGGTTCCCGACAAACCGAAACGGTTGCGGGCATCGTTATTGGCCCGGCCCCATTCGGGCCGGAGGTCGTAGCTGTTTGCCGGCAGAAGCGCCGCGAAGAGCCCGGCCGCGGAAGCCATCACGCCGGGCGGCGGCGGGAAGGCTGCGCCGGTATCGTCATAAAGCCGGGACAAGGTGTACTGTGCGAAGAACTGAAACCTTCGCATCGGCGGGCTTTTCAGCGTCCAGTTGAGAATATTGCCGCGCGAGGAAGCCGACGATTCGATCTGGTCGATGTTCCCCTCGTCCGGATTGGGCCGCAGGCCCGTCGAAGCCACCGGCGCATTGATGTCACGGGCGCGCAGGAGATGTGTTCCGCGCTGATACGTGTAATCCGAAACGAGCACGAAGCCGAACGGGAGCTGACGCTCGACGGTCGCGCTGGCCTGGTAGACGCGTGGCAGCGTCATGTTGGGATCGATGCGCCACAGACTGACCTGAGCCGGCGCGCCAGTCGTGATTACTTGGGAAGCCGGATAGGCGGGATCGGTCACCACATACTGCTGGGTTTGAATTCCGTCGTATCGCAGGCTCTGCTCCAGCACGGGTGGCGGACGCCGGTCGTAGAAGACGCCGCCGCCGATGCGGATGACGGTGCGATGATCCTTGCCGGGCGCGAAAGCCGCCGCTAGGCGCGGCGCGAGGTTCAGGTTTCGGGAGAGCCCGGATTGAAACTCGTCCCGCACGCCGGCGAAGAGGCTGGCGCTGCCGATCTTCCGCTCATACTGCGCGAACCAGGCGTAATCGTGCTGCTGGAAGGACAGCAAGGGGTTGCCCGTCGTGATCGTGAACTGCTCGGGCTCTCCGGCCTCGTAAGCGGCAAGCGAGGCGAAGGTGTAGGTCCCGCCGAAGTTGTCGGCGTTGTAAGTGTGGAAGGGATGCAAATTCGCGGTGACGCCGAACTTCCATTCGCTTTTGCTTTGCGCGAATGAGAGCGTATCCTGCATGTCCGTGCGCGGCTCCTTGCGCCACTCGTTCACTTGCGCGCCGCCGCTGGAGAAGGCTCCCTGGACGATGACGAGCGGCTGATCGTTCGCGGAGCTCACGCGCGTGGTATTCGTGCCGAGGGCGATGCGAAAGCTGTTGAGCAGCTCGGGCGAGAGAACGAATTGGTCGGAGATTTCGATGCGGTAGTCGTGGTGATAAAAGGATGTTGCGAGGTCCGGCAGGGAAAATCCCCCGATGCCGCCGTTTTGCGTCTTGTCGATGTGGAGCTCATATTTAATGCCGATCCGCTGCGCTTTCGTCGCCTGCCAGTCGAGCCTTCCAAGGAAGCTGTAGCGCGTGACCGGGGATAGAACGTCGGATTGAAGAATTCCGAACGGGAGATAGGCGAAAACAGCCTGGCTTTGCTGCTGCAGCTCCGTGTTCGCGTCGAGGAAGAACCACAGACGTTTGCGCAGAACGGGACCACTGAGATTGCCTTCGTAGCCGTAGCGCGAGAACGGCGGTTTCGTGTCGGCCATCGGATTACGCGCATCGAATATGGAATTGCGCGCGCGGACGATGAAGCCGCCATGGAAGCTGTCGTCGCCGCCCTTCGTGTCGATCTCAATGCGATCCTTGCCCGGTTTTGGAAACTCCGCGGAATAGGCGTTGTTGTTGACGCGGACCTGTTGAATGGATGAAAGCGGAAGTTCGGCGTCCGTTCGCTCCATTCCGTCCACGATGACGGTCGGCGCGGCCCCGCCTGCCGGGTTGACGAAGGAGCCGAGGGCGGTCAGGATGTCGCCGTCTTTGACAGGCAGCTCGGCAAGCATTTGCTGGTCGAGAACGAAAGCATCCTGGTGCGCGGCCGTTGACGTGTCGAGTGACGAGGCACGGCCTTCCACCGTCACGGAGTAAGCTTGCGTGGCGAGCGGAAGGACGATTCTCAAGGCGCTATCCTTATCCGACAAGCTGACAGCCAGGCGTTGAGTGGCGAAGCCGCTTCTGGTCACGCTGAGCCTATAGGTCCCAGGCGGTAGTGGCGTGCTTGCGAATGTCCCGCTCGTGTCGGACTGGAGCCGCGTAACCTGATCGACGCCTCCGCTGATTTCGCCGGCCCTGATTTCAATGGTCGCCTCCGGTATGGGCGCCCCGGTCTGGTCGGTCACAACGCCGGAGATCTTGTGGTAGCCGGCGGCAAAAGCGGCAAGGCTGAGAATCGAGGACAGCAGAAATCGCATTCAAGCGGGCGCTCCCGATGAAGCGCGATGCAGCTTGGCCACCAGAGCAAATGCCTTTGGGCGCCTGGGCGTTTCCAGATTGCGGCGGGCGCTGAGCGTACAAAGCCGTCCGTAATCCGAACGCTGCCTTCGTCTGGATCTTATGTAATGGAATGGCCAAGATTGGATCGCTGGCTGCTTTGAGTAAAGCGGAACTATATTTTGATGCTGAAACGTATTCCTTACCTGGCGATCATTGTAGCGACGGGTTTGAGTCTTGGCTGGATGGCGAAGGCTCCGGCCCAACCCCTGCCCGGCAAGAAGGCGGACAAGAAGGGCAAGGACAAGAAGGGCGATGACATCGCGCGGTTCGAGGACCGACTGCAGCGCCTACGCTGGCAATTCACGCAGCCGGAGACGGACCCGGAGCGCCGTAGCTTGCTGACCTGGTCAGGCAGCTATGCAAACAGAGCGGAGCAGATCTGGAGGGCAGGACAACCTTATATAGCCGATCGCACGCTGGCCGGGGCGGAGGCGCTTGTTCAGGCATCCGATCATCTCGGACATCTTAAAGATGCGCCCGGCCCTCCTCCGCCGCCCGCCGAAGCCGTTTCGCGCCAACTCGCGGATGTATATTTTCGCACGCGGGAGGCCGATTACTTTTTGCAAGAAATCCACGATAGTTCGGCTTCGCGCCTCGTGTCCCTTGCGCGTCAATACTATCAGCGCGCCGTTGAATCCTACGACCGTTCGGATTTTCGCGCGGCCGACGAATATGGCAAGATGGCCGAGGAGCTGGTGATGGCTCTGGAAAGCCTGGCGCAGGCGGCCACTCTGGCGCCCCAGCCACGCCGATGAAAGAGACAGCCGTATGAAGTCGCTCTTCAAGCGACGGCTTCAACTTCAATTGCTGTTCATCCTCCTGGCCGCAGTGCTCGTCGCAACGCTTAGCGTCCTGTTGATCTCGGATGCCGTCAGCAGCGCGGAGGGCGTGTTACTGACGGACGCGGGGAGATCACTGACTGCGGCCGTGTCAGAGCTCGATGAGCAATACAAAGACCGCATCAGCGCCGATGCCTCGCTGAGCGCTCTTCCGATCGGCGCCCAGGACACCTCGCTGCGCGGCCTCTCGGCCGCCGTGCTGCGCTCCTATCCAGGAATAGAGGGCGGTTATTACGACGGCACGCATTTCCTGGGCTATTCCTACCCGACCCACGACACTGGCGAGAAAAAGACGGACGTTCCAAGCGCCGAGCTCGATGACATTCTGGCCACGATTGCGCAAAGCCGCACGCAGGATGTGGCGCAGCGGGTGCTGCGCGGGCGGCAGGATCTCGTGGTGATCGAGGCGAAGGCGAACCCCGCTCGCGGCTACGTGAGTTGGGCCATGAAGCGGCTAGCCGGACGCAACGATCGGGTCGCGCGCCGCCGGGAGATACTGCTCTTGGCCCTGGTGCTCGCGGCCCTGGCAAGCATTGCGGGGACGCTGGCCACGGGCGTTGCGCTGCAGCGTGGAATCGCTCAGCTTAAGAGCGGGCTCGCTACGCTCGAAACGGATTTCAGTCACAGGCTGCCGATGCGCAACGATGAGCTTGGGGAAGTGAGCCGGTCCATCAACCGGATGGCCGGCGTGAGGCAAAAGCTCGAAAGTGATCTCAGGCGCGAGGACCGCTTGAGAACCATCGGGCGCCTCGTCGCGGGAATTGCGCACGAGATACGCAATCCTCTGAACAGCATCAAGCTGTCGATTCAGTATCTGGAGCGGCGGATCCCCGGCCAGGGCCTGCGCGCAGAGGACTTGCACCCGGTCGTCGAGGAGGTAGACAGGCTAAGCTCCCTGTTAACCAACCTGCTGACTTTCCAGAAGACGCGGCCACCCGCTCTGGCAGACCGCCCCGTGGCGCCTGTTCTGGAACAATGCCTGGGGCTTGTCCGGCGTCAAGCCGACGTGAAAAACGTGAGCATTTGCGCGGAACACTTAGGCCCAGAGGTTGAAGCCCGCTTCGATCCTGAGCAGCTCACCCAGGTGCTCATGAACCTCTTGCTCAACGCGGTGGAGGCCGCGGGGAAGGACGGTACCGTACAGATCCGCGTGGCAAAGCACGATGCGACGATAGGAATAGAGGTGCACGATAGCGGTCCCGGTCTGTCGGATGAGCAAAAAGAGCATCTCTTCGAGGCCTTCTATACAACAAAAGACGGCGGCACGGGCCTCGGACTCGCTGTCTCGCGGGAGCTGGCGACGGCGATGGGTGGAACGCTTCATTACCGTGATAACGGACCGGGCGCGACGTTTGAGATCGAGCTTCCCGGACCGCGTCGATGATGAAAATGCGAAATGCGACGATACTCATAGCCGAGGATGAACGGACTGCCAGAGTATCGCTGGCGGGACTCCTGGAGGCGGAAGGATTTCGCGTCCTTGCCGCGGAAGACGGAGCGCAGGCGCTTTCGCTGTTGCTCTCGGAGGAGCCAGAAGCCGCCCTTCTCGACATTCGCATGCCGAGCATGGACGGCCTGACAGTACTGCGCCGCGCGCGCGAGGGCGGATCCGACACTGCGCTCATCGTGATGACGGCGCATGGCGACAGCGGCACTGCCATTGACGCGATGAAACTCGGGGCCTTTGATTATGTTTCGAAACCGCTCGACTTCAAGGCCGTCCTGACGCAAGTGGAGCGCGCGATCGAACAGCGCAAGCTGGCGCGGGAGTTGAAGGCGTCTCGGTCCTCCTCGGAAAAAGATCCCGTCACAACCGCATTTGCCGGGCATTGCATGGTGGGCCACAGCCCCGCGATGCAGCATGTGTACAAGCTGATCGGCCAGGTGGCAATGTCGGACGCAACGGTTTTGGTACGCGGCGAGTCCGGCACCGGCAAGGAACTCGTCGTGAACGCTATTCACCACAACAGCGTCCGCGCGAAAGGACCGTTGGTGAAGGTCAACTGCGCTTCCATCCCCGAGGCTCTGCTCGAATCCGAGCTCTTTGGCCATGAGAAGGGCGCGTTCACCAACGCTCTGTACAGGAGAATTGGGCGGTTCGAAGAAGCAAACGGCGGCACGCTGTTCCTGGATGAGATCGGGGAACTCGCGCCCGCCCTACAGTCGAAGCTCTTACGGGCGATCCAAGAAAGAACCATCGAGCGGCTCGGCAGCAACACTCCGATACGCGTGGACATCCGATTGATCACGGCGACCGCGCGCGATCTTGAACGGGCGGTGAATGAAGGTTCCTTTCGTGAGGATCTTTATTATCGGCTCAACGTGGTCACAATCTCGCTGCCACCGTTACGCGAGCGCCGCCAGGACATTCCGGTTCTCGTTCAGCATTTCTTGGATCGCAGCCCGCGTCCGGTTTCGATTGCCGCGCCCGCGCTCGCGATGTTGTGCGATCACTCTTGGCCTGGAAACATCCGGGAACTTGAGAACGTCGTTGCGCGCGCACTGGTGTTGGCGCGCAGCGGCGTCATCACCGAAGATGAAATCCAACTTCAAAACCGCCCGGATTCCGAGAAGAGGTGGACGGACCTGGCCCCAATGCAGGATGGGCTGAAAGCCAACCTCGAAACCTTGGAAAAATCGCTTGTCGAACGCGCGCTGCGGCAAGCCAACGGCAACAAGACGCGGGCGGCCGAACTGCTCGGCGTTCACCGACGTTTGCTTTACGAGAAACTGCGCGAATACGGCCTCGATTCCTAACGGTGCCCACCGTTCGGGAACCGCCCGCCTGCTGTACGCCTTAAGCACAAGACAAGGCGCTCGGGTCCTCTTACGGTCCTGCGTGATTCCGTAAGTCGTTGTGAATTCTTCTCTCCGGAATGAACCGCATCTGCGTGGAGTTGGCAACAGGCTTGCGCCAGCATGCTTGAAGAAAGGAGCTTGCAATGTTCGGACTTCACATCTTTCAAAAGAGCCGGGCTCTTCTGGCGCTGATGAGCGTACTGTCGATCAGCAGTTGCATGGCGCAACCTCCTGGTCCGCCACCACCTCCAATCCCGCGCGAGAGTCTTGCACCTCCGCCGCCTCCTCCAGCCACGCTCGACAGTTCGCGCGCTTCAGTGCGCGGAGTGGTTCGCAATTTTAACTACGGGCCGGGCGGACTGGATGGCCTCGTTCTCGATCGCGGGCAGGTCGTTCACTTTCCGCCCGAGTACGCGACCCAAATCGCGACGCTTGCGCCGATCGGCTCATCGGTAGCTGTTTCGGGATGGCCTCACACCGGCCCTGCGGGTGATGCGACTTTCGATGCCGACTCGATCACAAACCAAAGGACTGGAGCATCGCTGGCTGTGACCAACGGCCCGCCGCCCCCTCCGCTCGGACCTCCAGGACCAGGAAGAAGCGCGGCGCCGCCGCCACCTCCGCCTGCTCCGGCCGCCTGTAGGCCTGTGCTCCCGCAGCCTCCTGCGGGACCGGTAGGGGCCTCTATCCCGGCGGTGGGGTTCAGCGCCCCGTCGGCTCCCGCCGCGTCGCACTCTGGAACAGTCAGGAGTTTCAACTACGGACTGGACGGACAAATCAACGGCTTGATTTTGTGGGATGGCACGGCGGTATACTTCCCGCCCGAACTTGGCAGCCAGGTGGCGAATGCCGTGCAGATCGGCGGGCGCGTTGCTGTGACGGGTTGGCCTCGGACTGGTCCTACCGGTAATAGGCTGATCGACGCGCAGACGGTGAGCAATCGGTGGACTGGAACGACCGTAGTGACCAACAGTCCGGTGCCGCCGCCACCTGAGCCGTGAGACTGAAGAATCCGATGTATCGAGCGGCAGTGAAGAAGATCTTCATCTACGCGGGAGCCGCCACGCTGCTTAGCATGACGGCCTGCGGGCCAGCCGGTCCGCTGGTCGGCCTCGGTCCCGCGCTCGACTCCTTTGTTGGCTTTCTCTTCCTGCTCGCTCTATTCTTGGGCGGCGCGTGGGTCGTAAGATCGGCCGCGCGTTCACCAGATGGTCAGGCAATCGCGTTCACCAGATGGTCAGGCAATCGCGTTCACCAGATGGTCAGGCAATCGAAAGGCGTATCAGTGAAACGGCCCGATCCTTACGAGATCAGCTTTTTCGCCGCGAGCCAGACGGTGACCCGGCCTCTAGTCTGCCGTCTCTGAAATAGCTTTATATTTATTGACCTTGCAGATGATTCGGCTGGCGCTCGCGATCCATCGAAATGGTCTGGGGTTCTCGTTGTAGTCCTTGAGGTAATCGTGGATCGCACTGGTCAGAGCGCGAACCCTGCGGAACGTACCGCGGCGAATGCGCTTTCGCGTGATTTCGGCGAACCAGCGTTCCACCTGATTAAGCCACGACGAACTGGTTGGCGTGAAGTGCAGGTGATAGCGCGGGTGCTCGGAAAGCCACT
>Ga0209061_1000947_pt1 | contig 56118 bp, 51 predicted proteins | sample Coa_R1_10_FD_187157 | JGI IMG/M metagenome (GOLD analysis project Ga0209061, IMG submission 187157) | Surface soil microbial communities from Centralia Pennsylvania, which are recovering from an underground coalmine fire - Coalmine... | ecosystem: Environmental > Terrestrial > Soil >... | reverse complement strand
CTTTCAGTGTTCGAGCCGATCACGTCGCCGGCGGCCCAGACGTGAGGCGCGCTCGTCCTCAACTCTTCGTCCACGATAATCGCGCCGTTCTGGTCGGTGTGAACGCCGACCGTTTCCAAGCCCAGGTTATCCGTGTTCGGTACCCGGCCTGTCGCGACCAGCAGGTGCGAGGAGTGAATCGTTTTACTCCCCGCTCCGTCTACATCGACCAGAACGCCCGAACCATCGCGGCGAACCGACAGAGCTTTCGTTGAGGTGAGCAAGGTGATGCCTTCCTCGCGGAGAATCTCCGTAAGCGTTTGGCCGACCTCAGGTTCGTAACTTGGAAGGATCTGCTTGCTAGGTTCGAGAATCGTAACCCGGGTGCCGAGCCGGGTGAAGAACTGCCCCAGTTCGAGCGCGATATAGCCGCCGCCCACAATCGTGAGCGACTCCGGTTGCTCCTTGAGCTCCATCGGCTCGTGACTGGTGAGAAGATCGCTGGTCATAAAGGGAACCTCTTCGAGTCCCTTAAGCGGCGCGACAAAGGGGCGCGACCCGGTCGCCACCAGAAAGCGTTCGGCCTCCAGGCGAACATCGCCCACCTCAACGCCGTTGCGATCAACGAAGCGCGCCGTCCCTTCGAGTACGCTGATGCGATCACCGACGATGCTCTGGTATTTCTTCTCGCGGTAATAGGCGATCACTTCGTCCTTTTGGCGAACCAGGTCCGCGAAGTTGACCCTAAGCCGCGCCGGTTCGATTCCGGGATAGCGCGGATGTGCAGCTTCGTGGACGATGCCCGCCGCCGCGATCAGGTTCTTCGACGGCAGGCATCCGCGATTAACGCAGGTGCCGCCGAGCGTACGGTTCTCCGTCATCGCCGCCGTCTTGCCGAGTTCCGCGGCGCGGATCGCCGCGGCGAAAGCGGTGGACCCTGATCCCAATATCACCAGGTCGAATTTTTCGGTCCGCATCAGATCCTCCGGAGTCATGCTAAATTCGGTGGGAAAAGGCGAGCAGTCGCGTTTCTACCCGAGACCCGAACAGGACGCTTTCAGCAGATCGCGTCGCTGCACGGATCGGCAAACGCGCTTGAGGTGAACAACGCTGGAACAGAAGCCAGCATGGTCAGAATCAGGTATTTCATGATCATCACCGCACGATTTCATGGTTCATTACGTTATGTCGCAGCGCCTGCGCCGGTATGAACCGGTCGCAAATGACGGCCGAGCACGGCTCCGGCCAAAGAGCCGAGCGGACCGCCGGCCAGCGAACCGACCACCGAACCAAAAATCCAACTCAGGCTCACGCCGACGGAGAATGCTCCGCACTGGAGTAAAATCGCCGGCAAGGTGAGGACCACGAACACTCCGCCCGCCATCAGGCCCAGCACTACCGGATGCCTTGGCGCTTTGATACCAACAATCGCGGAGGCAATCAGAAGCGGAATCAGCGAATAAAGGCTCCCAAGCAGAAAGTACAGGGTCTGGCTTTGCACACCCGCGAAAAGGTGGCGCACGCCCGGACTCATTTTGCAGTAATCGAGCGCCTGGCCGATCGAGCAAGACCTGGTCAACGCGAGCGAAAGCCCCATCGCCACGAGTCCCGCGATACCAACCCATCGCGCGGCGATGCCGTAGCGCGGCTCGCTATCGCCGCGCATCGCCAAAAGCACCGCAGCGGCATACAACGCTGCCCACGCCGCGCCCATGCTCAACAGCACCTGCGGTGAAAATGCCGTCAAGTCGCTTTTTTGCCCAAGCACCCAGACCGACGCGACCGAAAATACCACGCCCAGCGTCACGCTGACCAAGGCCGATTTTCCTATGCGAGCGCTTTCGGCATTCGCCTGCTCACGTTCGAGTTCTCGCAAAACGCGCGCACGAGTCGTTTGCGAAAGGCCGGCGGGCACTTCCTCTTCGGCAAGCGCACCCAAGGCACGCCAGGTGAGCCGCATCTCCTGCCACGCCTGCCGACAATTCGCGCATCCGCGCAGATGGGCCTGGAGTTCGGCTGGCGTGTGCAGGTTGCCTTCAGCCAAAGCGTTGGTGAGTTCGAGCTGAGTCTGTTCGCACCTATTCATTGCCAGATTCACCCGCAGCTTTATCCGCCGCGCGGAGGGCGGCGCGGAGTTGCGCCAACGCGCGGAATAGCCGCACCTTAGCCGCTCCTTGGGAAATCCCGAGCGCCGAGGCGATCTCACGCGCGCTCAGTCCCTGATAGCGGCTGAGCAGCAGCGCCTCGCGCAGGCCTTGCGGCAACTGCGCAATCGCCGCTTCGATTGTCTCGCTCGCCTCGCGCGCCTCGCTAAGGGATTCCGGATCGCTGTCCGCGATCCGATTGGCCGCCGGTATCGCTTCGATGGTTTCCTCGTCCATAGTCGTTCGCCGCCGGTATTCGGCCCGGCTGCGTTCGTCCCTCAGCAGGTTGGCGGCGATGGTGAAGAGGAACGCCTTGAACGTTCCCGCAACGTAGTTTTTTCGCGCCTGATGAAGATGGAGGAAGGTGGCTTGAAAAAGGTCCTCCGCCCTCGCACGATCGCCGCTTGCGCGGAGCAGGAAGTTAAAGAGCCTGGCGCCATACCGCTTGTATAATTCATCGAAAGCGCCGGCGTCGCCGCCCGCATAAGCGAGCATCAAATCCTCATCGTTCCGCGCGCTTCCTCCGCTCATGCGTCTCTTATAACGGGCCTGCGCCGAGAAAGTTACCTCGGTTAGCGGTTGGTAACCTTTCCGCCGAACGCTCTTTCCATAGTGCGTATGCGGGCAAAAGCCGTGATAGTTGCTCAGGGCGCGCGCCCCGGCGGCACTCTATTCCGACTGCGGCGGCTGAGGATAAGCCCGAACAACACCGGGGCTCTGTAACCTTTGGTCTCCTGCCCCGTTTCCAAGGGCTGAATTCAAGCTGCGACAGACGAAAGGCAGAGATCGCTGGCCCAAGCGAGGAGAACTTAACGTGAAGTCTGAAAAGCTCGGATGGTTGTCGGTCATACTCGCGTCCACGTGCTGCGTGCTGCCGCTGGCAGCCGTGCTAGTGGGTTTAGGCAGCATCGGCTTGGGTTCAATCATGGGCGGCTTGGGCATCTACTTCGATCTGGGCGCGCTCGTCGTGCTGGCGGTCGCCTGGTTTTACTTTCTGCGCGAAAGGCGCAGAGCCTACGCCTTGAACTCGGGCATCCGCGGTGAGCGACGGACGATGGCCGCGCTTTCGATTGCAACCGTGCTGGTGGCGATCTTCGCCGGCTCGGGGCTCGCACCGACGTTTCTGAGGATCTTTGCACCTCCCACCACGATCGCCCAAGCGTCACAGACCAGCGTGACGCAGGATGCATCGAGCAATCCGGCCGGATACCTGCGCAAGGTGCTCGCGGTCAGGGGGATGGACTGTGTCGCATGCATTCCTGAGATAAAGGGCAGTCTGGCCAAGGTTCCGGGTGTCCGCTCGGAGGACGTGAACCTCCAAAACCAAACCGTGACCGTCGAGTACAATCCGACCAAGGCATCGGCGCAGCAACTGGTCGAGGCGGTTAAGGCGGCGGGATACGACGCTCGCGTCGCGAACTGACTCGATTCGGGACTTTATTATGTTGTTCAACAAAACCACCAAGACTGACTTCGATCTGTTTGTGTTGGGCGGCGGCTCGGCGGCATTTGCCGCAGCGATACGCGCCGCCGAGCTAGGCGCGCGCGTCGGCGTCGCTGAAGAGGGCGTCATCGGCGGCACCTGCGTCAATCGCGGATGCGTGCCGAGCAAAAACCTGCTCTATGCCGCCGAACGCTACCACGACTATCGCCGAAACGGATTCGCCGGCCTGCCTCAGGGTAAGGAAGCGGCAAATTTCGCCGATGTGATCGCCCAGAAGGACGATCTCGTCGAGGGACTGCGTAAAGCCAAGTATTGGGACATCCTGGAAGCCTTTCCGCAGGTCAAGTTCCTGCCTCACCGCGCGGCTTTCGTCTCTCCCAACGAAGTAAGCGTCGGCGACCAGAAGCTCACCGCCGAGCATTTCATTATCGCGACGGGCGCCTCGGCCGCGCGACTTCGCGTGCCAGGAATGGAACGGACGCCCCACCTCACGTACAAGGAAGCGCTCGATCTCAAGCAGCTGCCTCAAGCGCTGGTCGTGATCGGCGGCGGACCGATCGGTCTGGAACTCGGTCAGGTCTACGCGCGCTTCGGAAGCAAGGTCACAATTCTCGAAGCCCTGCCGCGCATCGCGCCGCTGGAGGACGAGGACATTTCGGAGGCGCTCAAGGCCTATCTGACAAAAGAAGGGGTTCAGATCCTCACTGCGGTCAAGGTCACGCGCGTTGAGCCGGTCGAGGGCGGTGGGCGAATCGAAACTCTGGTTGACGGCAAGTCCACGGAGTTCTTCGGCGAGCGGCTGCTAGTGGCCACAGGCCTCAGGCCGAACACTCGCGACCTCGGACTGGACAAGGCCGGCGTCAAGCACGACGAGCGCGGCGCGATCGTCGTGGACGATCAGCTACGAACCAGCGCCAAAAATATCTGGGCCGCGGGCGATGTCACCGGCCAGATGATGCTGGTCACGGTGTCGGCAATGGAAGGCGGCATCGCCGCGGAGAACGCGCTGGCCAATGCGCGCAAGCGTATCAACTTGTCGCACGTGCCGCACGCGATCTTCACCTCACCGCAGGTCGCCTCGGTGGGCCTGCGCGAGCGCGACGCAGACGCCGGCGGGCGCAAAGTTCTGACCACGAAGCTTCCCTTCGAGCACGTTCCCAAGGCCGCAGCGACTCGTGACACTCGCGGCTTGCTAAAGCTCGTGGTTGACGCGCGGAACTACCAGCTCCTTGGCGCGCACCTGGTCTCCGACGAAGCCGCCGATTTGATCCATATCGGCGTGCTCGCGGTCCAGCAGGGCCTCACGGTGGGCGATCTCCTGCGCACCACTTTCGTCTATCCAACGCTGGCGGAGGCATTTAAGATCGCGGCACTCTCCTTCAAAAAAGACGTTACCAAACTTAGCTGCTGCGCCACGTAAACCAATGGGTTTTCTCCGGACCGGCAATGACACAGGCGAGGCTTTGCGCATCCCTCCGCCGAGCACGATGCTCGCCCTGCATTGCCGGCCCTGTCTTATGCGTACGATTGACTGATGAATTGCAACGGCAGGGGAAGGTCTTATGACGAAACGGCTGATAAACAGATCATTGGCGATACTGGTGGTCGGCGTGCTTGCGCTCGCGGGAGTTCAAGGCGCGGCTTTCGCGGGCGAGAAAACCTGCCCGCTGCGAATCAAAGGGATGCATTGCGAGATGTGCCCCGGCCAGGTCGAAGCAGCCCTCAAGTCGGTGCCGGGCGTCAAGAGCGCCAAGGTCGATTACAAATCCGCAACTGCGGAAGTAGTCGTTGACGACTCGGTCAAACCCACCCAATTGATGGGTGCGGTTCAGAAGGCGGGCTTCCAAGCCGAGCCGCTTAAGCCGGAGGCGGCTTCAGCAGCGGCGTCCGACCCATGCTGCCACTGAGCGAATGCGTGCGGCCGGTCTCGCAATGAAAACACGCACCCATCCCTTGACCGCCCGGGAAAGACGCATCGTCGCGGTGCTTTACGACGATTGGCGTGATCTCTTGCGCTGTACAACGATCGACCAGGCAATGGAGCGGGCGGGCGTGTCTTTCTCTCAGCAAAGCAGACTGCGCATCGCTAAGTTTCTGCGGCGCGATCCGGCAGCCGTCAAACTGATGCGCTGGGACCTTGCGGCCTACGTGCTGACCAACGAGGAGAAGCTTTTCGCGCGCCTTATCCTGCGCGCCGCGCCGTCTCTCGGTCTAATCCCGAATCCAGACGATCTTGCTCCGCCCAGTGCAGACTGGTCTTCCGCCGGCATTCCCCAGGCGCTTGAGACGCTCGAATGGATGGGATTCCTTCGGCAAAGCTTGGGCGGATACGAGCTCGCACCCGATCACACCCGCTTTCTTAATGGAATCGGGTTTCACTTTCACGAGGTTGACCTTCCGGACCGTAGCGAACGCTTCAATACGAATTGCGCGACCGACTTCTTCATCATGACTCATCGTCCAACCCGAGAACGCGCGCTGGCTCAAATCAAGGCCGGCAATCTCCGGGACACCACTGGCGAAGGCATGAGCCAGAAGGTGATCGATGCAATTCGTGCCGCTTCTCGCGCAGATAATTCAGCGCTTACGAGGAGCAACGACTATACAAACGAGCGCGCGATCCTGAATGACGCTTGCGCCTGGACGCATGCTGCACGGGGTCTCACTCTCGATCGGATCTGCCGATCCCCTCAACCACACCTATCTAACGGCACTGCGCCAAATGGCGCGACGCTTCGCGCCGGCGTGGATCCCTGATCACCTGTGCTGGACCGAAGTCGGAGGGCATAACCTGCATGACCTCCTGCCGCTGCCCTATACGGACGCAGTTGTGCGATGGCTCCACGAAGGCCTGCGCCGGATCCGGCAGAATCAGAAGTGCTAAGCACTAACCGACGCTAGCCCGTACCTGGCATGCGTCATTCGCCCATTGGAAAAAGTTGAATAGGAAACGGCGATGAACTACTATCCGCCCCGGTCCTGCTGTGCGGAGTGCGGGGAGAAACGCCAGTGGGGAACGCAGACAAAATCATCGGCAAGACCACGCGCCGGCTCGCGCCCGCCGAGCGTGGAGCTTCGCGGCCCGATGACGGCAGGCTGTGGGAGGTTCTCGCCGGCATCTGGTCGTATCCGGCGTTTCTCGTCGCGCATCAGATAAAGCTGTTCGAGCTGCTGTCCGCACGCTCGCTCACGCTGGAAGAAGTCGCGGGCGCGAAGGGGCTCGAGCGCCGCCCCGCCGAAGCGCTGCTTGCAGTGTGCACCTCGCTCGGCTTCGTCGAAAAGGCGCGGGAGCGCTACCGGCTCACACCGCTGTCACGCACCTATCTGCTGGAATCGAGTCCCACATACTTCGGCCATTTCCTCGATGGGGTGACGCAACTCTATCCGCTTTTTTCGGTCGAAAACGTCCGGCGCGCTGCCCAGAGCAATTCGCCGCAGTCTGACCTCTCACCTGCCGAGAATCAGTTCGAAGCGTTGGGATGGCAGGCTGAGCGGGTGCGGATGTTCACGCGCGCGATGCACAGTCTCAGCGTCGCTCCAGCGATGGCATGGCCGGCGAAACTCGACCTGTCGAAAAACAGCGCGATGCTCGATATCGGCGGCGGCTCGGGCGCGCACGCAATCGGCGCGGTCCGGCGACGGCCGAAGCTGCGCGCAACCGTAATCGATGCGGGTCCCGTGTGCGAAGTCGCGCGCGAGTACATCAACCGGGCGGAATTGTCCAATCGCATCACCACGCACGTCGCCGACATGTGGAACGATCCGTTCCCCGAGGCCGACCTGCACTTCTATTCCTATATTTTTCACGACTGGCCGCCCGACAAGTGTCGTATCCTGAGCCGTAAGAGTTTCGACGCTCTTCCTTCCGGCGGACGAATAGTTGTTCACGAAGCGTTGTACAACAATCAGAAGACCGGCCCGTTCGCGGCCGGCGCCTACAGCATGATTATGCTCGGGTGGACTACCGGCCGGCAGTACTCGGGCAAGGAGATCAGTGAGATGCTCGCCGAGGCGGGCTTCGTCGGAATCCAAATCAAGCCAACCTTCGGCTTTATGAGCATCGTCACAGGGCGCAAGCCTTAAGTGCCATAGCTTTTAAAAAGGTTCGGCGGCTAGAGGAGTCGTCAGATGAGTGAATCACGAAGAGATCACGCTCGCGATGAAGTGCCGCCGCCTCGAGGGCCCTTATCTGCCTTCGGTGTGGTCCATAGGGAGGGTGACTCAATGGAAGTCAGAATTCGGGAAGGTAAACGCTCGGACGCTACGGAGTTGGGACGAATAGACTTCGAGGCGTTCAAGTCGATTTCGAGCCAGCACAATTTTCCCTGGGACTTTCCGTCGGTCGAAGTGGCGACCGGCCTGGTGAGCATGCTGCTGTCGAATCCGGGGTTTTACTGCGCCGTAGCGGAGGTGGACGGAAAGATTGTCGGAAGCAATTTCCTCGACGAGCGCAATCCGATCTCGGGCGTCGGTCCTATCACTGTCGATCCCGCGGTCCAGAATCAAACCATCGGACGCCAATTGATGAAGGCCGTCATGGAGCGCTCGGCGAAGCGCGGGTTCGCCGGAATCCGCCTGGTGCAAGCCGCCTACCACAATCGTTCGCTGTGTCTGTACACCAAACTCGGTTTCGAAACTCGCGAGACACTATCGAAGATGGATGGCCCGCCGATCGGAAAAAAGTTTGGCGGCTACCACGTCCGTCCGGCGATCGAAGACGATCTCTCGGCCTGCAACCAACTCTGCATCCGCGTTCACGGCCACGATCGGGGCGGCGAGCTCCGCGACGCACTGAAGGTCGGAACCGCAAAGGTGGTCGAGCACCTGGGCCGGATTACCGGCTACGCAAGCGATATCGCGTTCTTCTCGCACGCGGTGGGCGAGACAACCCAGGACATAATCGCTCTGATTGCCGACGCCTCTGATTTTTCCTCGAAAGGAGGATTCCTTCTGCCTACCCGTAACGGCGAGTTGTTCCGATGGTGCCTTAACAATGGCCTGCGCCTGGTGCATCAGATGACGCTGATGACGATTGGTCTCTACAATGAACCGTGCGGCGCCTACCTGCCGTCGGTGCTGTACTAAGCCGGTGCCGGGTTTCCACGTGTTGAGGCCCCGACAGGAAAGTCTCTTCCGGCTGAGCCACAACAGCGAGCCGACCAAAACAGCCGTCCGGTCGGAGGGTGCGAGGTGAGCCAATGATAGAATCGACTGAGATCGCCGACCGCATCTACCGGATCAGCATCTGGGACGATCCATGCCTTGCGGGCATGTCGTTCCCCGCCACCTCGTACAACATGTTTCCGTACCGCGACTGCCTCCGGCGCCGCCGCGAGCCACTCATTGATGGCGCCGCTGGAGTCGCCCTCGTGATGTCGCACGACGATATAGCGCAGTCGCGACGGAGCGACGACCTCGGCGACCTTGGCGCGCAGCGGGCTCGAAGCTGCGCCTGAATATGGTGTTGATTATCGCGGGCTTGTCCGGCGCGATCGCCGAACCGGTTTGCCCGCCAATTGCACCAATTGGGCAAGTTTCTCCGAATACTTTGGGCTCCTGGTGAATCACTTTAATCGGGCGACCGTGGACGGCGTGATGTGCCGGAGCTTGGTGAGCGTAAGTTAAGACGGACCGCTATAATACTGCGACTTCAATCAGATGCTGGAGATGCCGATCGGAGCCGCTGGCGCACGTGCACGACCCACGATCTGGGAGATCGACAATTTGGCAGAGCTCGCGGGCGCGCCGATCGCCACAGGGTCACACACTGCTTTGGCTGCACTGCAGGCGCGGGGTCGAGCTGCGGCGGCGCCCTGGCTTAAAGGAGAAGCGTTGGCGATGGAGAAAAGTCCGAAAAGCATAACTTCAGCGAGGAGCACATGGTGACACTGGATCGGCGCGGCACATCGCTGACCCTCAGTGGCGACGAACTCAAACCCCTGGCCCGACGCAACAGTTTCTTACTCGCGATCGCGCTGATGTTCGTGTGGTCCGGGCGCCAGTTGCTGCCGACGTTCGGTGGAATAATCGCGGTACAACTGACCGGCGCACGGGGCTTGAGCGGTGCCATGTTCGCGGTCTACATGCTGACCGGGTCGGCCGGAGCCTGGCAGGCGGGAAGGTGGATGGACCGCGCGGGTCGTCGTCCAGCCTTGGCGGCCGCCTTCGTGATCGCAGCGGCGGGGGCGTTTCTGGTGGGCGCGGCCGTGGTGCGACACTCCTTCGCGTTCGCTCTTTTGGGCTCGGCAATCATGGGTTATGGCCTGGGTGCGGGACAACTCGCCCGTCTGGCTGCCGCCGACATGTACCCGGTCCACCAGCGCGCCAAAGCGGTCAGCTACGTGTTGATGGGAGCGGCCGCAGGAGCAATTCTTGGTCCGCTTGCCACGGCGGCTCTTGAAAAATGGGCCACCGCCGACGGGATCGATGCGATTGCCGGCCCCTGGTTTGTTTTCCCGCTGCTCTTCCTGCTTGGGGTTGTAACGGTCTTGCTGGTGCGGCCGGACCCGCGCACCATCGCCGCCCGCATCCATGAGCTGGCTGCGGAACCGTCAGAGATGAGGCGGATCCCCTCGCTGCGCTCGCGGGGCGAGCTGCTGCGGATGCGCCCGGTCTGGGCTGCGATACTCGCGATCGCCACCCTGGAAACAACCATGGTCATGATCATGGCGATCGTCCCGCTGGGCATGGCTGATTTGCGCTACTCGCTGGCCCTCATCTCCACTCTCATCGCGGTCCATTTCGTTGGGATGTTCGGCTTGTCGATCCCAATTGGCTGGATAGCCGACCGACTCGGGCGCAAACCTGTCCTGGTCACGGGCAGTCTGGTTTCGGCATCAGGCTGCTTGATGATCGGTTCGAGTACTTCCGTGTGGTTCGTAGGCGGCGGCTTCTTCTGTGTGGGCTTAGGTTGGAGCTTAGGCTACCTCACCGCGACGACCATCCTCGCCGACGTGACCCATCCATACGAACGAGCCGGCCTCATCGGTATCATGGACTTCGCGGTGGCTATCGGTGGAGCGACCGCTTCCCTGGCCGGAGGTGAGATCTATGGGCTGGCGGGATTGGGTGCGTTGGGGCTTATCGGGATGGCTCTAACGGTGCCGCCATTCCTGGCGGGATTGCGATTACACGAATGCAAGGTGGGCGTGTACGACGCCCCTGGTCAGGGAGGCTCGGTATATGGCCAGCAGAGTGTCGAGGAAGGCTCCTTCAATAATCTGTAGAAAATGCTGGCAATTCGCCGCGATCATGCCGCCTCAACGAGCCGCCAAGAGGCCTCGCTCCGATTGGTGGAGCAGAAGGAGCACTCAGGTCATGGCAGCCCAAGATCATCACGCGATTCTCATCGAGGTGCACGAAGCGACTATAGGGGGTCATTGTCCCACGCTCTTATCCGCCGGCAATGGTCGATCCACGTTTCTCGATCGAAGCCAACAGATAGGGAACGAGGGTAAAGAGATAGCGCAACTTCCCGAAGCGGCATGAAGTGTTGCGACTCGTCAAACTCTGGAATGAACCCGGGCCGAGGCACGAAGTAGTCACACGCGGGAAGCGTCACCGTTTTGACGAAATCTGCGAACCCCCGTTCAACATGAAAGGTATCGTTCAGTTCAGATTGCACAACGTTGCACCATGGTCCAATCGGGGCGTTGGCGGTTCGTTGAAAATCTCGCTTAGCCGGCATGGGACTAGAAGTTACCATTTTAGCGCCTTGCGCCAGGGCCGTTCAGCGCGACGTGCGGAAATTCCGGTTGTGCCCGATCCTCTTTCAAACGGATAGCGCCCCGGAATTTCGCGGAAGGCTCGTTTCAAATTCAACCGACACGGACATGGACACACAATCGCGAATGCCCTGACGCTTGCTCTCGGAGTTTTAAATCTCCTAACGATGTATATATAATACTTCTTATAAGAGGGACATCGGCACAGGATTCCGATGTGACATAAGCCCTGATACTGCCATTCGCTGGTCTATTCACAAAGCCGCCCGCCGGAACAGTTTTGGCGCGTCCGTGAAGGCGGCCGGGCGCCCTGGCACCGAATCTAAGACGGAAGATTGAGAATCTTAGGAGGAGCCATTATGAGCACGAAAGAACAGTTCAAAGATGCGCCTGGAATTCGGCAGGGAAGCCGAAATATAGTCCCACAAAATCAATTGGCGGTGAATATCCGCATGTTTGCCACGGGCATGGCTTTCATACTGGTGTTGCCGGCCCTGGGAGGAGTTCTGGTCGCCCTGACTCTGGGTTCTTCAGCACTGTTGCTTGTGGCATCGCTGATATGGATTATCTTCGGGATAGCTCATTGCGTCTTGTATTCCTGGACTCTAAAGGCGAACATCGCGAACGAAACCGAAGGCGAAACAATATTGACGCCGAGGACTACAGGTCAAATGCTCGCTGTTGAGCCGCCCGCGGCGCGCTTACGGGAGGATGCTCAAAGAGACACTATGGCCTTACCGCTTTCGGTATCCCATTCGTAACTGAGTGTCGGTCGAGATTTTGGTTCATTTTTCCTCGTCGAGTTTTTCGGGCCGCCTTTCATGATCCGAGGGCGGTCCGAAAAACGATCAGGTTTTGCGATGATACGCGACGCCAAACAGGCCCGCAAACTTCTGGAAAATCTCGCGCGCCGCCTCGAACACAACCACCCCGGCGCCGCCGCGTCGCTGCGCGAGGGGCTGGATGAAACGCATTACCGTAATGCGCCTGGAAGTGCCGCCGAATTTTGAACGGGTGCTGTCATCAACCAACCTGATCGAGAATCTATTCAGCGGCGTGCGCGGTACCGCGCGGCGGGTAAAACGCTGGCAGGGCGGAATTATGGTGTTGCGCTGCACCGCGGGCCGGCGTGCTCGAAGCCGAACGCCACTTGCGCAAAATCGTCGGCTACCGCGCGCTGCCTAAATTGGTCGCGCGCTGCAAACTCGCGATACTGCTTTCAAAACCAGACGCGGAGTTGAAAATACAAAACGAGCCGCCTAATGATTAGTCAGCCGCCACTTCAATTCCAACAATGAAGCGGGCATCACCCTCCTCAACTGTTCGATTCATCGATGAACTCAGGCAACATCGTCAACCGCTAAAGCCAAAGAGTTCGTTCAGGGAGCTGGGACAATGGAGTTGTCGAACCCAGAGAAATATTTGGCAACGGAAGCGCTGCAAGGCGGCGAACTGGTTCGTATTCGCGCTGTGCGGCCCGATGACAAAACAAGACTGCTTGAGCACTTCAATCGGCTCAGCGAGCAGGCGCGGCGCTACCGTTTTTTCGCTGGCAAGAGGTCCTTGAGCAATCAGGAGCTAAAACGGTTGACTGAATTGGACTTCGTCAACCATGTCGGTCTGGCCCTTACGATCGACAGCAGTGGCGTGGAGCAGTTTATCGGCGTGGCCCGTTATCTGCGCGGATCCGATCCGACGCGCGCCGAGATCGGTCTGGCGATTTTGGACGAATACCAGGGTCGCGGCATCGGCCCGCTTCTCATTCACCATCTGGCCCGTATCGCACGCGCGGCCGGTATCCAGACGTTCGAAGCCAATGTTCTGGGCGATAATGATCGGATGTTGAAAATGATCCGCAAGAGCGGTTGCGCGGTAAAGACGGTCACCGACGCCGGGGTTGTGCACATAGACCTTTGCTGCCCCAGCCTGCCTCAGTGAAAGTTTGTGTGATCGGCCGCGGTTCAAGCCTGCGGATTCTCAGGCTTTCAGAATTGCTGCATCGCCAGGATTAGTTTGAGCTTATCTTCGGGAGCGATGAGACGGTCTGCCATCGGATACAGCACGCGCTCCTCCCTGAGATCATGACTATTGAAGAGGTCCTCCGGTGTTGTGGGATCCGATTGGAGCATCCGGGTGATAGCCGGTCCAGCGGAAATCCGGTTTCGGCTCCGGAATAGAACTCAATGGTCGCGGTAAACTACCGGAGCAATCCGTTGTCCAAAGGCTTAATGCTATCCTTGCTCAAATCTCAAAGACCCTCTCGTTCAAGTAAGAAACGAGCCTCGCTGGAAGCGATGGGCGCGTGCGATGCGCGTTACTAGCACTTCGCCCTTGACCGGAGCCTCCACGTCGATGACATGCCTGATCATTCGCACGAGCCGAGGGATGTACCTCCGCTCAAAGAATGCTTCCGGATCGGGCGCCGGATCGACCTCGCGCGGATCGGCCTCGCGGAAGCACTCATGGTCCGGGACGTCGAGACGCTTATCGGACTCGACGGACCATGCTCCGCGAATTCCAAAAAATGCTTCAGGTCTCGCGCGCCAGGAGCGCTGGTCCGGCTTAAGTCGATCTGCTCAGCACGTAACGTGGCGAAGACCCTCATCTCCTTACGGGCTCGGCTGACAGCGACATTCAGCCGACGATGCCCGCCCGGTTTGTTGAGCGGCCCGAAATTCATCATGACCTTTCCGGCGGCGTCGGGACCGAAGCCGATCGAAAACAGAATCACATCTCGCTCATCGCCTTGCACATTTAGATTTCGATGAGGGCTCTTTTAGCGCCGCATCTACCGAAATTCTCGGAAGCCTCTGAATTCCGAGTCACACCTGAAAATCACTCTCTGCTTCGCAAGCAGACGGCAATTATCGGTGCAAAGATTCGCGCAAGCACGTTTGATTACGCTCGCTGGTTTCCAACAGGCAAGGAGAATTGGTGGAGCAGAAGGGATTTGAACCCGGGCGCGACGGCCGAAAACCTAAGTAAAATTGGGGGTTTGGCTTTGCACCATATGTCCCGATATGGCTGATTTCGGCCACTTTGCCCCTCCGAGGGGCAAAGTGGCAGCACCGACCGGTAAAGCGTCGAGCCGGGCTTTGGCTTGCGCTGTGGTGCGGCATCAATCGGACCGATTGCGGCGACGATTTCCTCAAACAGGTCCATCAATACTGGTCTCCAAGAAGTAATTTGCGGCGGCATTTAGCAGGAGTGCGTTGTCGGAGCGCGAACGTACGGCGATCCGGTAAAGACCGGGGCCGCACCCGGGCAGTGCGGCGAGGTCTCGAATCGCGATTCCTCGATTTCGCATCCAGCAGCCGAATTCGCCTCGGACTTTTTCACGAGCGATCGAGAACATCAGGAAATTCGCGCTCGAGGGGAACACTTTGATGCCGAACCGGCAGCGTAATTCGTCTTCGAGTATCCGGCGTTCCTCCGCGATTAGAGCGCGAGTCCGCGCAATGAAAGGTTCGGCAACATCTAGGCACGCGAGCGCGACATGCTCGGCTACCGCATTCACCGACCATGGTTCGACAGCCTCGCGCAGCTTGCCAACGACATCGGGCGGCCCGAGCAGATACCCCAGGCGCAGGCCCGGAATCGCAAAGATCTTCGTGAGCGAGCGAAGCAGCAGCAGCTTCGGAATCGACCCGATGAGCGAGCAGACCGAACGCGGATCGTCGGCAAACTCGATAAACGCCTCGTCAATCACGCACCACGCGTTGCACCGCGCGCATTGGCGCGCGATGGCAGCGGTTTCTTCCAACCCAAGCAGAGTGCCCGTCGGGCTGTTCGGCCTGCCGAGGAACACGCCGTCGGCTCCCGCCTCGAGAGCGGCGCACAGTTCTGCGAATTTCAACCGGAACTGGTCCTCGGATCTCAGGAAGATTGGGAAAGGCGCTGCCCCGGCGGCGCGTAGGGCATTGGCAATCTCACTGAATGTGGGAATGACCACGAATGGCGAACGTAACCGGAGCACCCGTGCCACCAGGTAAAGGAGTTGCGTGCTGCCGTTGGCCGCGATCACCATTGCGGGATCGACGTCGAGCCAAGCGGCGATGCGGTTTTCGAGGCGATGCGGGTAGGGAGATGGGTACTGCGAGATGCGGCCAATAGCGTCGTGGTATGCGCGCAACGCTTCGACCGGAGGTCCGAGCGGATTAAGGCTCGTGCTGAAATCGATGCAGTTTTCCGGGGGATTGCCGCCGTGGGTCCGGTCGATAGGAATCGGTGTCGATAGCCGGTTCATTTCAGCGACCCCACGCCCACGCGAGCGTCGCACGCATCATGACGAGCGCGGCAAGCATCAGGGCGGTCGCGACCCACATCAGACTTCGCGACGTTGTGAGCACCGGAATGTCCAGCGACGCATGCGGGCAGCCCATACGCGGTCGAAACTCCGGCTCTCCCCCGTAATACGCCTCACCTCCTAATTCCACGCCGAGCGCACCCGCCATCGCAGCTTCCGGATAGCCGGCGTTGGGGCTTTCATGTTTGCGAGCGTCGGCGAGCATCGTGCGCAGGCTCTGGATGCCCCGTCCGGTCAGCACCGCGGCGCCAAGCGCAATAAATAGCGCGGTCAAACGGGCGGGAATAAGATTTGCGATATCGTCGAGCCGCGCGGCGCATCTGCCGAAATACAGGTAACGCGAGTCCTTGTAACCGATCATGGAGTCCAGCGTGTTAATCGCCTTGTAGACGATCGCTCCCACGGGGCCCGCGACAGACAGAAAAAACAACGGCGCGATAATGCCGTCACTTGTGTTCTCGGCAACCGATTCGATGGCCGCCCGGATTAGACCTTCGCGGTCCAGCGCCTGCGGGTCGCGACCCACCAAGGCAGGAATCGCGCGTCGCGCTGAAGCCTCGTCGGCCAGAAGCAGATGCCGCTCGACGCTCCGCGCGGCGTCGTTCAGGCCGCGCGCGGCCAGCGCGGTCCACGCGATCAGGGTCGCGGCGAGCGCGTCGGCGGGCGAAGCTATCGCTCGCAGCGCTTCCACGATCATCCACACAGCCGCGCCCGACAACGCAACAACACCGCTGACCAGCAAAGCGCCGCCGGCCAGATCCTGGCAAGGATCGCCGCGGCGAAGCAGCCGTTCGCCGAATGTCACCGCCTCGCCGATAAGCCTTACCGGATGAGGAAGCCAATCGGGATCGCCGCACACAAGATCGAGAATCACGGCGGCGATGATTAACCGAGTAGGCAGGTAGAGAGCATAGCTCACGAGCGGACCCTGTCGGTCAAAGTTGGCTCGATAGATTTGATTCCCACCAAAGCCGCGACCGCAGCCATGTCCAGATTTGCCGCGAGAAGGTCTGCAAACCGGTCGTACGCACGCAGTCGCATCGTCCGGGCGCTTTCGAAAACGCCGACATTCAGAGGCTGAAGTCCCTTGCCCCGGCGGAGCCGCGCGAGATACTGGCGGCGAAAGCCGGGTTCGTCGAACAGGCCATGAATCGAGGTGCCCAGAACGCGACCATCGTCAGAGATGCTTCCCTCGGACTCGTCCACCATTCGCCCGTCCCGTTCCCGAATGCGAAATGCGGCCGACGTAGTGTATGGGCGGACCCGGCCGCTATGAATCTCGTAGCCGGAAATTTCATTGCCGGAAGAAGGATCTATCGCCCGCACCAGGGCAGTAATCTTTTCATTGTCGAAAACTGTCTCGATATCGAGCAGGCCGAGGCCGGGAGTCTCCGAGAGCGAACTTTCAACATGCTCCGGGTCGGCGACACGACGCCCTAACATCTGGTATCCGGCGCACAACCCCAAGACCTGCCCGCCATCGTGGTAGTGATCGAGAATGCGCCGCTCCCAACCGGACTCGCGTAACCAGGCCAGATCGGCGATCGTGCTCTTGCTGCCAGGCAGACACAAAACATCGAGGTTGCCGGAGCGCCGCGGATCCTCGAAATATTGCAAGTCGACCTCAGGCTCGCGCGCCAGCGTCTCGAAGTCGGTGTAATTGGCGATACGCGGGAGACGCACGACTCCGATCTTGATAGGGCGCTTATCACGCGGGGCATTACTTGCGCTTAGGCTCGCGCTGTCTTCGGCAGGGATGTCGAGCCCGTTCGCGTAGGGCAAAACGCCGAGGACTTTGATGCCGGTTCTCTGCTCGATGATCCGCAAGCCATCCGATAGCAGCTCAGGATCGCCGCGAAACTTGTTGATGACCAGGCCCTTTACGCGGTTGCGCTCGGAAGCCGATAGAAGCTCAACGGTGCCTACCAGCGCGGCCAGTGCGCCACCTTTGTCGATATCGGCAACGAGAAGGACCGGGGCGTCCGCCAGTTCCGCCACGCGCCAGTTCACCACGTCACGGTCGCGCAAATTAACTTCGGCCGCGCCGCCGGCGCCCTCGATGACGATCAATTCGAAATCCGACGCAAGCCGCGTGTGACTCTTTACGATCTCCGGCCACGCTCGTTTCTGGTAATCGCTATGGTCGCGAGTCGTCATCCGGAATTGCGGGCGCCCACGGATTACGACCTGGCAGCCCCATTCGCTTTCGGGTTTCAGGAGAACGGGATTCATGTCCACGGTCGGCTCAAGGCCGCAGGCTTCGGCTTGGACCGCCTGTGCGCGCCCGATCTCGCCGCCGCCGGGACACACTGCCGCGTTGTTGGACATGTTCTGCGACTTGAACGGAGCGACGCGTATTCCAGCGCGAGCGAACAGCCTGCAAAGGCCCGTGACCACCACGCTCTTGCCCACGTCCGACGCGGTCCCCATCACCATCAGACTTCTGGCCTTTGCAATAGCCTTCATCGCGTTTCCGGATATCCAATCGATTGCGTGGTCAGAACTCGATTCCCTTTTGCGCGCGGACGCCGTCGCGGTAGGGATGTTTGACGGCGCGCATTTCCGTGACCAGGTCGGCGAGCGCTAGCAGTTCCGGAGGGGCGGCGCGGCCGGTCAGGATTACGTGGAGTCCTTCACGCCGCGATTTCAGAGCCGCAACCACTTCTTCAACGGGGACGAAGCCGTAGTTGACCACGTAGGTAATCTCGTCCAGGACAACCAGTTCGAAATCGTTGCCGCTCAGCCATTGACGCGCCGTGTCCCAAGCGGCGGCCGCCGAGGCCCGATCCTTGGCCAGGTCTTCACTTTCCCAGGTAAAACCCCGCCCCATCGTAAGCCAGGTGAGATTTGGCGTATGCTCCCCGAGCCTGCGCTCGCCGGTACGCCATCTGCCTTTGATAAATTGCAGCATTCCCACCTGCATGCCGTGACCGAGCGCTCGGAATGCGACACCGAGCGCAGCCGTGGTTTTCCCCTTGCCGTCGCCCGTGTTTAGCAGAATCAGACCCTGCCTGCGCTTAGGGCGGTCCATCGGCAAACCTAGTGGTCGCGTTTCCGCGCTTTCTTGCGAACAAATATCCCGTCGCGATTCCCAGCATCAGCCAGAACGTCAGCATGCTCGCGAGCGTCCGCAACATGAAAATCCTGTCGATAGCCGCCAGCGCCTGCGAGGACGTTTGCGCCGGCGCAATTGGCAGAACGGTTCGAAATATCATCGGCGGCAGCGCAAGAACCAAAATGCCAACAAGCTTGGCCGGACCCTTGGCCGTGTAAATCACGGTGAAACCAGCACCGGCCGATATCACGGCCGTCAGCCAGCCGATTTGCCTGAGCAGAAGCGGCGCCGCGTCAATCCCGGGCAACGCTGGAGGCACGACCATCGCCGGAGCCGCATGGAACACGGCAAAACCGGCGGCGCCGAAAAGCAAACCGGGAAACCATCCTTCCCTGCCGGTCAGGGCGAAGACTCCGATCAGAATGAGACCGAATCCAATTCCCACAAATAGGTCGCCGAGCAATGTCGACAGCGAGCGCATCGGTTCACTCGCGAACGGATCAGGCGCCGATTCGTTGCTTGTCGCCTTCTCCAAGGTCTGCGCCCTGTGGATCAGCGGCAGAGTCAACGACCGCTGGACCAGGAACAGGCACAAGCCAGCGAACAGGCCGGCGATAAGCGCGGTTGAAATCGTGCAGGAGACCATACGCGATCAGTGGCAGGGAAATCCCGCGGCGTGTCGGACATCATGAGCCGCCGCATGGAAAAGATCGGAGTGTGAAAATCCGACGACAAAGATTACCCCGGCTCCCAGCGTGATCGCCACCATCGCCGCAATCATCGCCTTCGCAGTGGTTCCGATTCGGAGCTCCGCGTCTGTCCGAGCCTTCTCGATGCCTGAAACCGCCGATCTGCTGTTCACCGTTTCCTTCTCCTCTTTGAAAGCCGCCCGTTGGCGAGCGGCTGATTCACCCGTTTGTTTTTCTGCCGGCACGAACGCACGCCTCCACCATCGCTTGCGCCATAGTTGGATTCGACGCCCAGTGCGCGTGCACGTAGGAGGCGATAACGTTGTTGAGGCTGAAGCCCTCTTCGATCTCGGCGCCATCGCGTCTGCGCCGAATTGCAAAGGCCGGCGCCCTATTCGGCGACAGTGATTCGAGCCTGGAATATCGGAATTGATGGCCGCGAAAACCAAGTCCCGCAGGACCGAAAATTGAGTCGTTCAGCGTCCGGGCTTCAACGTAGCCAAGCGCCTGCAGGCGTTCGCACATGATCGTCCGTGCCGGCACGACGCCGCACATCCGGTAGATACTCCCGTCCAGCGTCTGGAGTTTGGAACAGAGGTACATCAGCCCGCCGCATTCGGCGTAGATTACTCCACCTCGCGCGGCAAACTCGGCGATCTGCTCTCTCATCGCGGCGTTGCGTTCAAGCTCGGCCGCATGCGCCTCGGGATAGCCGCCGCCCAGGTAGAGCCCGTCGACGACGGGCAATCGGACATCACGAATCGGAGAGAATCGAACCAGTCGCGCGCCCGCATTCTCAAGCCGCGCGAGATTGTCCTCGTAGTAAAAATGGAAGGCCTCGTCGCAGGCGACGCCGATGGCACATTTGCCTTCGCGCCCGGCCGCCTGGGCGATCGGGGCATCAGTTTGCAGAGTTCCGGCTTTTGCCGCGAGCGAGATTATTCCATCGAGATCACACCATTGGTTGACAAGCTCGCTCCATCGCGAGAACAGCGCGTCAGCGACCGCAAGCTCATCGGCGCTTCGCAGGCCAAGGTGCCGCTCCGGGAATGCGGCCGACGCCTCTTTTGGCAGCCCTCCAATCACTGGCGGGTGAGCGGACGCTTCCTTCAGGATTTCAAGATGCCCTTTGCTTCCGACGCGATTGCAGATTAGCGCTGCAAGCCGCAATTCGCGGTCGAACTCGGCAAACCCGCGCCCCACGGCCGCGACTGAGCGTGCCATCCCCGAGGCGTCAACCACCAGCAGCACCGGTGCATCGAGCCATTTCGCGATTTCCGCCGTCGATCCGCTCTGTTCGGTCGCCGACGCTCCATCAAACAAGCCCATCACGCCTTCGATGATCGCGATATCGGCTCCTTCTGAAGCCCGCACGAAAGTGGAAACCACCGCCTCCCCACCCATCATCCATCCGTCGAGGTTGTGCGAAGTAGCACCGGCGGCTCGCGCGTGATAGGTCGGATCCAAATAGTCCGGCCCGCATTTGAAGACCGCCACCTTCAAGCCGCGCGAGCGAAGCGCACGCACGAGTCCCACGGTAAAAGTGGTTTTGCCGACGCCGCTCGACGTGCCCGCAACAACCAGCCGTGGTATTGCAATCTCAGACCGCATTCACTGGCCGCCCGGCCTTTCAAGTTTCCGGGTTCGCCGCTTCGTCGAGGTGGTGAAGTGCGCTCGCCATCTCCGCGCTCGGGGCTCCATCCCAGCGGTTGCTGAACACCAGTTCGGATAGCCGAAGCCTCGGCAACCAGCCCACCGCTTCCAGCAGGGGACGGTCCGTAAACTCGACCGGATAGCCGACGCACATATATCCGATCACGACCACATGGTCAGGAATTCCGAGAATTTGCCGTATCACCTCGGGGTTCAGAATGCTCACCCAACCGACGCCGATCCCCTCGGCGCGGGCTGCCAGCCACAGGTTCTGAATCGCCACGCACGTGCTGTAGATGTCAGCGTCGTGCACCGTGTTGCGGCCGATAATGGCGGGCCCGAAACGCCTTCGGTCACAAGTGACGCAGATGTTGATCGGCGCGTCGAGAACACCCTCGAGCTTGAACGACAGGTATCGCGTCCTGCGTTCTCCTTCGAAACCTTGCGCCGCACGTAACCTTTCCGCGTCCACGTGGTTGTGGATCTTCCGGCGGATTTCCAGGTCATCAACAACGATGAAGTTCCACGGTTGTGAGAAGCCGACCGAACCCGCATGGTGAGCCGCCGAGAGAATTCGCGCCAGCACCTCCGGAGCGATCGGGTCGGACCTGAACGATCGAATGTCGCGCCGGCGCGCGATTGCCTCGTACACACCTTGGCGCCACTCGGGTGGAAACGCGTCTACGTCTGCCACTTGGACATCTCCTTTGCGCCCTGCCTGAGTTCAAGATCGGCAGCGTCGAGCTTGCGAAGAGCTTGGATCGTGTTGGAAACCGCCGACTCAATACTGTTCGCCCGCAAGCACAACACGTTTTGTGCCCCATGAAGGCGAGCGGCCGCTTCAGTCGTGGGGCCAAACGCAAGCATGGGAACAGCGCTCAGTGACGTCCCGTTTTCCCCGCTGAGCAACCGGCGCGCTGCGGTCGAACTGGAAAGCACAATCAATTCCGGAAGCTCCCCGTCAAATGCACCGTTCTCATACCAGTACTTGCACGCGGTCATTCTTTGCGCCCACGCAGAATTAGGCGCAGCTACATCAGCATTCCTGCTGACCGCGACTCCGGGCCTCTCGATTACGTAGGCACCCAAGGCGCGAAGCTGAGCGGCGATCTTTGAAGGTCCGGGACCGGCGAGCGCGACGAGCACGCGGCGTCCCCGCAGCGGCATCTTTTCCAGCCTTCGGATTCGATCGCGCAGCGCCACCACGCTGCCCACGATGACCAATGCGGGATCGGACCGGCGACTGAGGTCGACTTTGTCCGCTAGATCGACCAGCGTTCCCGAAATCACAAGCTGCTTCGGCGTAGTGGCGGCCGCAATATATGCCGCGGGTGTTGACGGGTCGTGACCATCGGCGATCAAGCGGTCGAGGTTTTCCTTCAGCCGGTGGGCGGCCATGTATAGGACGACGGTTTCATGCGCGGGGCCGCCGGGGTCTGCGCGATGGCCAGTCGCGAAAGTTACCCGCGACGCGTGGCGGCGATGGGTCAGAGGGATGCCTGCGTAAGCGGCCGCACCCAAGGCGGCCGACACGCCTGGGACGATTTCAAACGGAATTCCGGCGTCCGCTAATTCCTCGGCTTCCTCCGCGCCACGGCCAAAGATTAACGGGTCGCCGGACTTCAACCGCACCACCACGCGCCCCGCCCGCGCGCGTTCGAGCACCAGGGGATGCAGACGATAATCGATCTTTCCGCGCCCGTGCCGGCGGCCGACGGCGAGCAGCTCGGCGCCGGATGAAACGAGTGCAAGTATCTCCGGCGATACCAGTTCGTCATGGGCGACAACCTGCGCCGAGCGAATCAGTTCAAACGCTCGAAGGGTCAGCAGGCTGGGATCGCCCGGACCGGCACCCACCAGATATACGATGCCCTGCGCGGACATTGGCCTCACCCTGCTTTGACCTTCGCCTTGCGGAAACGATGGCTGAAATCGGGGGCGTACAGGCGCGAATCGGCAAAATCGTTTGCAGTGAGCGCGCGGCCAATGATGATTATCGACTGGCTCTTTATCCCCTCCCGCTTGACCCGCTCCAGGATGTCTCCGAGCGTGCCAAGCACTATCTTCTGTTCTGGGCACGTGGCCTTGTAAACGACGGCGACCGGGTAGTCAGCGCCGTATTCGGGAATCAGCGACTCGCAGACTTCGCGCAACAACGTGATGCTTAGGAAAAGAGCTATAGTGGCGTGATGGCGCGCAAGTTCGCCAAGTTTCTCGCCTTCGGGCATCGGCGTCCGCCCCTCGGCCCGCGTCAAAATCACGGTCTGGCTGAGTTCAGGCAGGGTCAGCTCCCGGCGCAACGCCGCGGCCGCCGCGCTGAAGGATGACACACCAGGCACCACCTCGTATTCAATCCCCAGCCGATCCATCCGCCGCATCTGCTCGGCAGTCGAGCCAAAGATGAGTGGATCGCCGGTGTGAACCCGGGCCACATCCTGGCCGGCGTCCCGAGCGGCCACGATCACTTCGATAATTTCATCCAGCGTCATTCCTGAGGAGTCGATCATTTTGGCGTCCGCCCGGGCCATCGCGATTACCTCACGCGGCACCAGAGATCCCGTGTAGAGCACCACCGGGCAGGACGAGATCAGCTCGGCCGCGCGCAACGTCAGCAGCTTGGGGTCGCCCGGACCGGCGCCGATGATATAAACCTTCATCGTTCTTCCTACAGGCAGCGCAACACCGTATCCCGGACGATTTTCCAGATCGGCGTGGGCATTTCACCCAGCCAGCGCACATCGACGGGTTGCTCCAGAGGGAACTCCTGCTGCCCGCTCGGGTCCATCAACAGCCGCCACAGCCGCTCGCTCACCGAGCCATTGCGCTCGATGAGCATGCGCTCAGCGAGCGTAGCAGCCAGCGATTCGCCCTCCAGATCGAGCGTCAGGCAGGGCGGGGATATCTCGATTGGGCGCCGTGGCGTCAGTGCGACGTAAGGACGCTTGAGCGCGTCGATTGCCGCAGGCGGCTCGAAGCCGGCAGCTTCGAAATCGCACGGCTCCTTGGTATTCCCGATCAGAAAGAACCTGCCGCCGGTCTCGGCGAGAATTGCGCCGGCCAATCGTCCGACCCGGCCCATCATTCAACCTCCCGCTGGTCGGACGGCGGTTCCAACACCAGGGAACGGCCCGGCCGCTGACCCGGCAATGGCTCGCCGTCAGCTGTGTATTTGTTCAAATAGCCGCGTGGGGTGACCATGTAGCCCTCGAATACAAAGGTGTTGCTCGAACCGACGATCACCGTGGTGAGCATCCCGATCTCGTAGTCGAGAAAATGCTCGAGATCGGTAAGCAGAGCATGCTGCAGTTTCCGATATGCGCTTTTTACCAGAGCGACCGGCGTCGTCGGCTGGCGATACCTGCTGATTATTGAATGCGCTTCGACGATCTGGCGTGTGCGCCGGCCGCTCGCCGGATTGTACAGACCGATTACGAAATCGGCGGCCGCAGCCGCCTCGATTCGGCGAGCGATCACGGGCCATGGCGTCAGAAGATCCGACAGCGAGATGGCGCAGAAATCGTGAACCAGCGGCGCGCCCATCAGCGAGGCGCAGGAGCTGAGCGCCGTGATACCGGGTATGATTTGCAGCTCGGGCGAATCGCCGCGCTTCCATCCGATATCGCGCAGCACTTGGAACACCAGCCCCGCCATCCCGTAAACGCCGGCGTCGCCCGACGAAATCAAAGCCACTCTGGCGCCTGCTCGCGCGCGTTCGACCGCTGCGCGCGCCCTGCCAATCTCCTCCGTCATCCCGGTCCGCACGATCTCCTTACCGCGAATCAGATCGGCCACGAGCTTGATGTAGGTCGTGTAGCCAACGATCAGTTCAGCGTCGGCAATCGCGCGGGTCGCGGCAGGAGTCGCGTGGTCGTGCGCGCCTGGCCCGATTCCGACGACGTACAGAACGCCCTTCGCCTCAGGCATCGCCAGCCTCCATCGTTCGCTTCGCGAACGGTATGCGCGCGATCGCAACCGTCATCGAACGCCCCGCGCCGGGCTCGGTATAGACCTGCTTGGGAACCAGCAGCCGCGCGGCGCCGGCTCCCAGCAGCGCCGCGGGTTCGGCGACGCCGCGGGTGCCGACGTAACGCTTAACGGTTTCGGAAGGATTCTCGATTTCCTCGACCGCGTCCAGCTCCTCGGCCGAATGGAATTCGAGCGGCCATCCGTGGCGCTCGGCAAGCGCGGCGATCGCGGGCTCGCCGCGCTTTTTGTCGATGGTTACGAGCGTCTTTACGGCTTTGAGCGAGAGCCGATTGGCCTCGAACGCCTTCGCGACTCCCCTCTCCACCAGCCCTTCGGGCGTGTTTTTGTCGCAACCGATTCCGACTGCCAAGCTCCTCGGGCGATAGATCACCGCCTTCTCCCAATGTTGCGGATGGGTCTCGCGAAAATCGCGGTCGGAAGCGACCAGGAGAATTTCGAACGCGCACGGGTCAACGTCTTCCAACCTCGTTGAGTAGCGAACGCCGGGCGGCAACGGCCGATCCAACGGCCACCAGTCGGGCTCTCCGGTTTCCTGCACAAACATGACCGGCGCGGCGTTGACCACGGCGGCGCATCCGCGCGTCAAGTTGCGATCGGGGCCGTCGAGCGTCCAGCCCAGCTCACGTCCGAGTATGTCTACGGTGAGCGTGCCGATTGCGTCGGAGGCGGTCGTCACCACGGCTTGGGCGCCTAGCGCTGCAGCCACACGCTCGGTGAAAACGTTGCCGCGGCCGATGTGCCCGGAAAGCACGCAGACGGCGAAGCGCGCCCCGTCGTCCACGCATACGACGGCCGGATCGGTCTTCTTGCCGCGCATCAGCGGCGCGAGCATCCTCACCACCGCGCCTATGCTGACGACGAATATGTGGCAGTCGTAGGCAAAGAATGTTTCGGCAAGCGCCGGTCCCATCGGCAGCTTCAGCGCCAGGGCGTTCGCCAGCCGGGGTTGCTCGTGCGCCACCGACAACAGTTTTTCGGAGACATAGGTATCGGCGTCGGTAAAGCTGTGCGCCAGGCGCGCGGCAATTTCCAGCCCGTGGCGCGTGATGGCGTAAATTGCAAAGGGCTTGCGCGCCAGCTTCATTGTACCTGCGGCTCCGCCAACGCGGCATTCGGCGAGACTTCGCCCGCGAGCACTCCGCTGCGCTCGCGGCGCGCGACCACCACCATCGCGAAGCAGTCGCCGCGCTCGGTGCGGACCCCTCGCAGGTCGCTGACGACTTTCTGCTCCGCCATCGTGGCCTTCGCCACGTAGGCCGCTTTGTGCAGAAGCCCCGTGCGCTCGAGTGCTTCGACGATCTTCGGCATCTCGGCGCCTATCTTCATGAGAATCGTGGTGTCGAACCTGTTCAGGATGGCGACCAGATCCTCGACTCCGTAGTTCGCCGGAATAATCGCGATTCGCTCCAGTCCGTCGGCAAGCGGTACACCGAGCACGGCGGGCACAGCGGCTATAGATGACACGCCGGGAACCACTTCGACGCGAATGCCCGGCCATCGACGCTCGGCCTCGCGCAGCAAATATCCGAACGTGCTGTACAATGAGGGGTCGCCCTCGGTGGCGAACGCAACGGAGCGCCCGCTTTCGAGCCGTTCCCCGATTTTGGCGAAGGCAGTGTCCCATGCCTGGCGCAGACGCGCAGGCTCCTTGCTCATCGGAAAGGTCAGGAAAAGTCGTTCCTGATCGCTCCTTTTGCCGATAACCGGTTCGATTATTCGCCAAGCCATCGACGCGCTGTAATCCGAGCTGCGTGGCAGTGCAATAACGTCGGCTTGCTTGAGCGTTTCGACGGCGCGCAGGGTTAGAAGGTCCGGCGCACCGGGGCCGACACCAACACCGTAGAGCACTCCGTATCTCATAGCGAACCACCTCGGGCAGCCGGTTTTTCGGCAGCGAAGATCTGGATCGGATTGAGCGCCTCGAAACGCAGATAGCTGGCAAGCGACTGCGCTCGCGCAACTTGGAGCAGGATCACCTCCGGAACGATTCCACGCTTGCGCAAGGCGGCATAAATCTCGGCTGAATTTTCCAAGGTGATTGCGTTCGCCACCAGCCGCCCGCCGGGGCGCAAGCGCTCTAGCGCGGCTTCAACGATCTCGTCCATGCTTCCCTTGCTCCCGCCGACAAACACCGCATCGGGCGTTTCGAGATCGGCAAGCGCCTCCGGGGCGCGTCCGGCGATCACGCTGACATTATCAATCGCATGGGCGCGCAGGTTCTCGCGGCAGATCTCGACTCCCTCAGGTTCCATTTCAATCGCGTACACACGTCCGTGTGGCGCAAGCATCGCCGCCTCTATCGACACGGAACCCGAGCCGGCTCCGATATCCCAGACCACGCTATCGCACCGTATCCGCATCGCGGCCAGCGACAGCAATCGCACCTCGCGCTTGGTGATGAGGCCTTTTTTTGGCACGCGCTTGGCGAAGTCATCCTCATGGATGAACGGGATGGCCGGCGGCGGCCTCCAGGCCGGCGCTTCTTCGCGGACAAGGATCAGGAGATTCAGCGGCCCGATATCCCTACAGTTGGCCAACTCGGCAATGGAAAACGTCCTGACCCGTTCGTCGGGGCCGGCGAGATTTTCGCAAACCCAGGCTCGCCACCCGGTCTGGCCGTGTTCGAGCATCGAGGCTGCCAGGCGCGCCGGCGTGTTGTCGGGATCGGTAAAAACGCAGGCCTTGGCGCAGTTTCGCAGTCGTGTGAGAAAGCCTTCCCGGCTTCGTCCGTGCAGGGAGATGAAAACCGCGTCGTCCCATTTCATCCCGATGCGGGCAAATGCCCATTGCATCGAGCTTGGATGGGGCAGAACCTCCACGTGCTCCGCGCCGAGCCGCTTTATCACCGCGGTCCCAACGCCAAAGAACATCGGATCGCCGGAAGCCAGGATGCAGACGTTGTCCTCGTTGGCGGCTTCGACGATGCGTTCGAGCGCGCGGGCTAGGCCGTTCTTGAGAACGATCCTTTCACCTTCGAATTGGGGGAAAAATGCAAGGTGCCGCTCGCCGCCCGCAAGTACGCGCGCGGTGGACACCGCGCCGATCGCGCGGCTCGATAGCCCGGCGCATCCATCATCGCCGATTCCCACGATGGTGATTGGACGCTGCCTCATAGTTGCGTCTCCCTGGCAAGAAGGAGAAGCGCGTGAATTATCGCAACCGCAATCGCGCTGCCGCCCTTGCGTCCGCGCGCGACGACATATGGAACGTCAAGGCCGAGGGCGGCCTCTTTGGACTCGGCCGCCGACACGAAACCGACGGGCACGCCGATTACCAGCGCCGGGCGGATTCCTTCCTTCTCGACCAGACGCACGGTTTCAAGCAACGCCGTAGGCGCGTTGCCGACGGCGACGATCGCGCCATCAAGGACGCCCTGGCGCTGCGCCTTGCGCATCGCCTCTATCGCGCGGGTGCTGTTGTTGGCTTTCGCCGCGGCGATTACGTCGGCGTCGGAGATGAAGCTGTGCGTCGAGCATCCGTAAAACTTCAGACGATCCTCGTTGAGACCGGCAGTGATCATTTTGACGTCCACCACAATCGGCGCGCCGCGGCGCACAGCAGCGATGCCCGCGCTGATGGCGTCAGGATGAAAACGCATCAAATCCTTGAACTCGAAATCCGCGGTTGCATGGATAACCCGGCGAACAACCTGCCATTGCGAGGGGTCAAAATCGTGGCAGCCGGCCTCGCGGTCGATGATGGCGAAACTGCCATCTTCGATGTCGCGGCCCAGTGCGGTCATCTGACGCATATCGCTCATGTTGCTTGCTCCAGTCCGATGCCATCCGGCGGGTAATGGCTGAGCAGCCGGCCGTCGAAGTCCACCATCCAGGCCTGAATTTCAAGGTCTCCGCCAGCATGACGCGTTCCATTCTCGACAACGCGGCGGCAGACGAGGGAAGCGATCGCGAGCTTTTCCGCCGAGCACAGCTCGAGCACGCGGCGGGCGGTAGCCGCGCTGCGAATCTCCGCGCACAGGGCGTCACTCGCGCCCAGTTGCGTGGCCAAGCTCGCAAGCAATTCCATATTGACCTCGGAACCGGCCGCGTGGGTCTGCATTTGTCCGTCCGCCATCTTTGACAGCTTGCCGATCATTCCCACGATGATTGCCCGCCTGAGCCGGCGGCGCTCGCAATGCTTGAGCGCGGTGCCCACGAAGTCGCCCATCTGGATGAAGGCGTCCTCGGGCAACCGAGGGAACAGTCTCATGGCGTATGCCTCCGACTTTCCGCCAGTCGTCAGCACCAGGTCCGTTAGGCCGCGTTCGGCGGCAACGTCGATCGCCTGCACCACGCTCGCCTTGAACGCCGCGGTGGAATATGGGCGGACAATGCCGGTTGTGCCGAGTATCGAGATCCCGCCGAGCAGGCCGAGCCGGGCATTGATGGTCTGCTTGGCCATCTCCTCGCCGCTGGGCACGCTGATCGTCACGACGGCCCCTCTGCGCCCGCTGCCGGCCAGCTCCTCTTCGACCATCTCAACGATATTCCGGCGCGGAGGCGCGGTAATCGACGGGCCGCCGACTTCCAGGCCCAGTCCGGGCTTGGTCACGATCGCAACGCCGGCGCCGCCGCGCACCTCGACTCCAGGCTCGTCTCGCAGCTCGACTTGGGCCACCAGCTCCGCGCCGTGAGTGCAATCCGGGTCGTCGCCGGCATCCTTGATCACGCTGCAAACGGCGGCTGCGTTCGCGCGTTCGCAACGCTTGAGCGCAAACGTCACCTTCATGCGGTTGGGCAGGGTGGTTTCGATTTCGGTGAGCGTCACGTTCCTGACCAGGCAGCGGGTGGCAGCCTTCGCCGCCGCCGCTGCGCAAGCGCCGGTCGTAAATCCGGTCCTGAGACCTCTTCGATCTCGCGGTGGAACGCCGGTTTCAGCCATGACCGAGCCGCGAGCTTACGACCGGCATCCTCCGGTCGGGGTTGTTAAAGAACGCCTCGATTCGGATTTTTTCGAGCGGCACATCAGCGCTCGCCAGATGATCGCGCAGCGGATAAATCAGCGCTCCATCTCCAGCCAGATAGGCGCAATGGGGTCGATGCGTCGCCAGGACGCGGTCGACCGAGGCGCGAGCGCAGGCCAGGCGTCCCGGATGCCCAACCGCAGGCGCCACGACGGTCTCGAAGCTGACGCGCTCCGCTTTTATCGACTCGCGGACGAAGGAGGCTGGGATAAAGTAGTCGTCCGTTTCAACGAACCAGACCACGGTCGTGTCGCCTGCCGGCTCGCGGAACAGGCGTCCGCGCAGTAGGCCGAGCGTCGCCGTGATTCCGGTGTCCGTGGCGAAAACGAGCCTTGGGCCAGAACTCGCCTGGGGAAGAAATTTCCCCCAGGGTCCGCTGAAGAGCACCTCGGCGCCGACGGCTATCCGATGCATGAAGTTCGAGCCGGGGCCCTCGCCAATACGGCGCACGGCCAGTTGAAATTTGGTTTGTTCGGCATCGCTTGAAACGATCGAATAAGCCCGTTTCGCGAGTTTGCCGCCGTCGAGCTCGACGCCGGTTTTGACGATGATGTATTGCCCGCCGGTGAACCCAAGCTCGCCGCCCGCCATCGCGAGGCTGAGCAGCCGGGCCTGGGGTCCGATTCGCTCGGCCCCGATTACGTGCGCAAGCCGGGCTTCAGCCATCTTCAGTCCACCGGGTAGATTTCGTGCACGAAGTCGTGCATCTGTTCGAGGTCGTTGAAGAAGCGGGTCAGAGCGTCGAGCTGGTTGGAAAGATCAAGCTCGATTTTCTTGGCGAGGATTATCAGGCTCCTCAAGTAGGAAAGCTTCGCGTCGCCGGGACTGGTCGCAGCCACCCGCTCTTCCAGCGCGGACACCGCCGCTTCGTAAAAGCGGCACAGGCTTTTAAGGTCGTCCGCTTCGCACATCGAATGGATCGGTCCCGGCTGGGCGGCGCCGTCGCCAAGCTCCGTGAGTTCATGCTGCCGCGCGGTTTCGTCGCTGAGGCCGAGCAAGCGCATCAGCCCAAGTCGCAACGCCGCTATCTCGTGACAAGCCATTTCATTTCGCCCTCACTGCATGATCGCATCAATCAGCCGTCCGACCAGCCGATCGCCGAGCAGGTGACAATCCACCAGTTCCTTCGCATCCGCCGGGGTCACGCCGCGGTACCAGATGCCATCGGGGTAAACAGCGACGGTTGGCCCCTCTCCGCATCGGCCCATGCATGATGTCCTGGTGACTCTGATTTCGCGCTCGTGCCCGACGCGCCTGAGTGCTCGCCGAAGTTCGGCTATGAGCGCGATACTGCCGCGCGAGGCGCAGTCGACATTTCCGCACACCAGGACATGCCTGCGCATCGGTCGATGCGCGTGCGCGTGGGGCATGGCCTGCGCGTGAGTTTCCATATGGCGGGCGCTCCATAGCAAAGAACGGAATCCACCAACGTTCTCCGTGATCGCGCCGATGGGCGTCCGGAATTGACAGTTGTCGCACGGAAGCAGCGCTCGCTCGCTCAATGCTTCGTCGAGCCGCGCATCGAAGACTTCAAGCAGCTTCGAATGAACGCCGAGATGGGGCGCGAGAGTCGTCCTGATCCAGGGATAGCGCTTGCGGAACTCCTGAACTTGTGCCTCGAGTTGGGAGATCAAGCGGCCGGCAAACAGAAAGTAAGGGACCACCAGGATTTTTTCTGGACGTGCGCGGGCAATCAGCTCGATCGCTTCGTCGAACAGCGGCTTGGTGATGCCAATGAAAGCTGGCGCCACCCATCCGAAGTCGTGTCCCTCCGCGACCAGCCTCACCAACTTGAAAAAATCGCCATTCGCATCGGGGTCGCTGGAGCCACGTCCGACGATTACGAGCGCGGTCCGCTTCGCGTCGACAAGGCCATCGGCTTCGCACGCTCTTTGGTAGGCCAACCCCGCCAGCGCGGGATGCACACCAAGCACACGTGCGGCCGTAAAACGGACAGTGGGAAACTTGCGCCGCGCGCCGGCAAGCGCCAACGGGATGTCGTTTTTCACATGAGCAGCAGTGAACAAAAAGAACGGCGCCACCACGACTCGCTCATTACGGCGCGCCATTGCGTCGAGACCGTCAGCAAGCGTGGGTGCGGCCAGTTCGACATACGCATGCTCGACGTTGAAATCGACCCGCCGCTTGCGTACGCAACCGACCAGGCCTTCGAACTCGTAATTCGAGGCTGGCTCGCGGCTTCCGTGGCCGACAACCAAGATGCCGGTGCGTCGCATCTTGCTTATGCCCGGGAGGTTGCGTGCGATGCCACGTTCCACGACGCGGCATCGACACATTCCAGGAAGAATCGCATTAAAAAACCCTCGCTTCGCATGGAAACGAGGGTCGCTCAGGCCGGAACAGGGCTAACGGACTCTCCGTTTCCACGCGGAGATTTACGTCCGATCGTTTTGGGTAGGTCTCCTGGCTCGTGGTTTCGGAGAGTCTCTAGGCTCTCGTCACCGCCCTTCAGCCTTCCCCAAGTCAACACAACTTGAGTGGCCCTAACGAAAGGCGGCCTCCCACTCACAGTGGCGGGACCGCGCCGGCTTTTCACCGGCTTCCCTGTTATGCCCTACCGGGCACCCAAAACGGTCAAAACTACAGCGCGATCAGTATCGAACCCACCCTCCGCCTGTCAAGGCTTCGCTGGAAAAGGCAGCAAGAATCCGCCGCCAGTTGCACTTGGCCACGGCGCTCGGCCTTCCACCACGCAAACGGAGCACGAATTTAAATGATCCACTGATTACGAATAAGCGTCAGCCCCCGACGACCCGCAACGATCCTGAGCAAAGCTCAACAAAATCAAGGAAAACCACCGGGTAGGTCTTCACGCTCGTTCGGCGTTTTTCGTCTGGTTACGGCACCAGATAGGCACCACGTCCGCATTTGTTTTCTCACCGTCGCAGAGAACGCGTCGGATACCTCAAAGCTCTTTCTGAATTGTCGCAACCGCCATGTAGTGCTGGACAGGGCTGGGGAGCGAAAGGTCAACCGGTCCTCGGTCCGTGAAGCTCGCCTAGCGAGGCCAGAGGCAAGCGTAAAGTTCGAGTGCCGGAGCACGAAACGGCAGATCGAAAGTTGCTAGTTGCGCTTCAAGTTCGGAGCGCGACCTTACAATTGCCGCGCTCACGGTCGCAGCGTCCGCGGTCGGAGGCGAATCTTCGGCACCAAAACCGGTCGTCGACGACAGCTCGTTGAGGCGTTGGAGCACCTCCCAATCCTTGAGAACCGTCGCGGCTTGGCCATCGAGCTCCACAGCCGCGATGACCGACGAAATGTTCCGTTTTTCTCCGGTAACGGCGTCAGTGACTCGGTAAACGATCAGCGGTCTTTTGAGGCCCTGCCGTGCAATCGAAGCTACGAACGCATCATGTGCTTTAGCCTGTACCAGCGCCTGGTCAACGGCCGGATTGCCGACCGCGAGTACCGTGTCGGTCGATTGGAGGTTGCGTACGCCGCGGCTGAAGTGCATCCCAGAATACCGCTCGCGAACCGCACGGCTCGCTTGCTTCCATACGTCTGGGCTGATGAACGTGATGCCACCTTGTGCATCGTCTTGGACCATGCGGCCATTGAGCCGTAGCATGGACGTAAAAAAAGGGCGAAGATCCGGAAGGTCTATCTTTGGAAGTTTCTCCGAGACCTGTTGGAAGTCGAATTTCTCGCAACTGCCGGCCAGGCTCTTTACGAAGTCGACCACGTCGCGGCCTCCAAAGCTGGCCGTCGTCTGATTGAACCACCGGTTTAGAGCTTCCTCGTCACCTCTGGGCGCCTCGGCAAAAAGGTTCTGGAATAGGGTCGGGTTGGTCATGCCAAGCACCAGTTGCATCAGGTCTTCAGGTTCCTCCATGGCCTGGCTAAGAGCCCGCTGAATCTCGACCAGTTTTTCTTCGAGCTTGTTCCAGATGCGAGCCTCGACGGTGTCGGGGTTGCGGATACTGACGACTTCGACTGGAACATCAGTCTGTTGTCCATATCGGTTTAGGCGGCCGACGCGCTGGTGCAAACGCATCGGGTTCCAAGGTAAATCGACATGCATCAAAACATGGCAAGACTCGTGAAGGTCGATGCCTTCACCGCCCGCCTCCGTGGAGACCATAAACCGCACTTCGCCGCGATTAAAGCGCGCGGCAGCGCTCCTCCGATCTTCGCTGATGCTCAGCGGTTTGCCTGATAGATCAATCACGTCGTCGGCTCGATTGTCCCCGTTGATGAACGTAACGCAGCGCTTATCTCTGTGGCGAGCGATCAGGGCGCTCATGAGTAACGACTGAGTCGCTTTGTATTCCGTGAAGAAGAGCACGTTCAGATCCGAATACTTCTCCTCCACGATCTCCAAGAGGCGGGCGATCTTACTTTCTTCGGTGACGCGCTCGGCCGCCTCCAGCAGCATTTGCAGGCGCGGCTCTTCGTTTTCCATCAACTGCAAGTCCACCGACAACTCCGCGATCTCTTCCTCAAGCCGCGATACCTCGTCGAAATCTCCGCCTTTGAGCAACTCGCCGACTTGCTGAATAGCTTCCTTCGTTTGCTCGAGCTTGTTGAGCTTTGTGCGGCGGTCCGCAATGCGCTGTAGCCGTCCGCGCACTGCACGGCGAATAGCAGCGACAGAGCTTGATGCAAGTTTTTGCATCGCAACTAGGACTAGATTGACGGCGAGGCCTTGTTGTTGGGCCAGACTCGACGCATAAGCCTTCCCCGAAGCAATGAAATCCGTGAGCAGATCGTAAAAAGCGGCCTCCTCACGCGTATAGCGGTAGGTTTCTGCGATAACTCGCGGCCTCAGAAAAAGCCGTCTGCCCTTAAGATCGGTTACGTTTTCTTTGTTGTTCCGGATCATCGCGTATCTCAGGTACGGGAGCTGCGGCGCGACGGGACGGCGAGGATCGAAAAGGTCTTGGCGGAGAAGATGCATCTGACCTAAAAAGCCAAAATTCGCTCCGCGATGGGGAGTGCCGGTGAAAAAAAACATAGAACCGACGCGGCGCGCGTCCAGCAATTGCTGGACCAGCTTATAACCCAAGGTCAGGTGCTCCTCTGAGGAGTTGAGATGGTGGGCTTCGTCCACGATGACAACGTCCCACGGGGGCGCCTGAAGCAAACGATCAATCCAGCGGTTGCCACCCGCGTCAATACCTTCGCGGCGGATCGTCTGTAGCGAGGCAATGACCCGCTGGTTGGTTTCAAAGAATGAATAGCGTCCGCTGTCTGCTTCTCGGCTATAGATTCCGGCCCGGATGTCGAACATCTCGCCTAGCCGCACCTGCCATTGCCAAGTGAGTGACGCCGGGCAGATAATTAGGACCCGATCCGCCAGCCCTCGGTGGATAAGCGCTCGCAGAATGAGTCCGGCTTCGATTGTCTTGCCTAATCCGACGTCGTCCGCGACAAGCCATCGCGCCGGCAATTCGCGCAGCACTTTGTGGCAGACCCACAGTTGATGGGGCAGCAGCGTGATCTGAGAAAGGGAAAACAGCCCCCAGGCGTCATTGATCGATGAAATCGCAGCGGCCTGCACACGGGTCACGACCCGTACCGGCGAATGCCAGGCGTCCTTGTCCAACATATCGAGAGCGCTCTCTACAGGCGACAAGTCCTCGCGAGCGCAAGATTCGTAACCGTGATCGAAGCGCACCAGTAGGGTCGCACCCCGGTCGAGTTCGATCACACCCAATCCCCATTTCCGGTGACGCACGGTCCTATTCGTTTCCATTTCTCGTCTCCGTTTCTCGAAACGGCTAAGTCGCAGCGCTCCAATAAGTGCTCCAATATTTGGAGAGGTCGCGTCCCACCCGATCATTGACTTTTAGCCAGTAGGAATTGCCAAGCGCTATGAACGGAATATCGAAATGACCAGCAAAGGTTGGATCCTGTACGTCGTGATCACGAAGAAATTCGATAATCTGCTTTGACCAGTCCAGGCGCATGGCGCCTTTGGCGTCCACGTTCAAAGGACATCCAAGACGGTTAAAAGCCTTGCGCATCCGAGAGGTCGGCACGAAACAATGAGACCGAACGCGCTCGCCACGGATGACGCCCATCCGAACGAGTTCGCGCAAAATAAAGAAAATGCCCAAACCTAAGCTTTGCGTTAGCGAGGGCCCGGATGGCCCTCCCTCCAGTTCCTCATCGAGGGCCGGATTTAGGATCTTATAGACAGCTACTTCCTCTGCGCTACCGCGGTCGAGCGCGCGAAACATCTCGACATACTCATTCAGGGAGATGGCAATCCGGTAGATAATCGGGAGCAGTTTGACCCATTGAAAATATTCGACATGTTCACGCCCTTCTGAGGCGAACTCGTCGAGTATTTCCATCCAACGGCGATCCCACTCTGAACGGTCGGATCCAGGGGGTGGTTCCATTGCGAAAGTATCTAGCCATCCGCATTGATCGCAGCTTTCTATGAATCCGCGCGTTTGTGAGCCTTGTGTACGGCCAAGGGTGTAGCCGATTCCGCGCACCAGTAGCACGATCCACGCCTTACGATCCGCCCCAGACAAGTCAGGCTGATGTCCGTTTGGGTATTCATAGCGAACGTATCGCTGAACCAAAAAATGTCGGTTGTTTTCGTCAGACCACCATGACTCAACAGTCTTAAGGAACGTTCGGATTTCGTCGGTGGGCGGGGTTGCCGGTTGGCGTTCCGATGCGGACGGCGGCAGGTAGGCAAAGCCAAGCCGTCCAAGAATTGTGTTTTGGTCTTGGCCGTCAAATCTGCCGAAAGCCGCCGTCTGCTGCACCCTATCTAGCCAGGTGCCTGTGCGCCTAACCCTAACAGCCTCGGAAACCTGGAATCCTAGCTCACCTCGCACCAAGTACCGTAGAAAGGCCTCGCGCCGACCCTCGTCGTTGGCATCGCAGCCCCACTGGGCAAGTAGATCACCCGACGCCTGAAGCCTGAACCGGCATGCCCGGAATAGGTCGAGTGCCTTCTCCAAGTAGTCGCGATGAAGAACACGTTCCGACGGGGCGAAGCCGGCACGTAGCGCCTCGTCGCGCTCCTCTGCTTGACCGTCAGCAGCCAGTAGATCTTGCGCCAGCACCCAAGTGCCGGCCTGCGATTTGAAGTAGCACTCGTTCAGCAGTGCCCTCAGTTGCTGTGACTCGTCTTTGGTCTGTTGGTCGTTTTCAAGACGACTCAACAGATCGCGATTGATTACGGCGCCCAAATGTGTGGCGGTCTGTGGAGCAATCTCGCCGCTTGCGGGCAGCTCCCATTTCAACACCTCTCTCAAGCGCAGCGCCTGCCATTGTGTCGGATTGTCCAACAACCGGTCCAAGCAGTCGCGTACCTTGCCGCTAACGACACTCCCTGGCGCCACATGAGCTCCAAAATTCGGCCAAGCGCTTACCTGCTCGAACAACTCGTGCTGGTTTAGTGCTCCAGTGGTAAAATATTTTACCTGCGGAAGTCTGCTCAAACCGGAAAATCGTCCTGGCTGGCCAGTGGGCAGAGCGTTGGAGTCCGCCAGCAGCCGGGCCATTCCGCAGCCGTCCGACCAAAGAATCAGTCGGAGCAGGTCTGCAGCGGGCGAACCCGCGCTGGAGTGGCTAAGGCTTGCGGCGACAACCACTTCCCAGAGCGAGCGCCAGAATTCTTCTCCGGTCGCATCGTCGGCGAGCCGCAGATCTTTTCGCAGCGTATTCCAGTCGGTCGCGGCCAGAGCCAGCCGCTCCAGGAGCTCACCGAGTCTCTTTCCTATTCGTTGCGCAAGCGCTTTGTTCACCGGTGCAGTGTGAGCGAGCTGCGTTCGGCCAACATCAACCTCAAACCTGCCATTAACCGCTATCCCACTGCCTATAAGCTCCCTAGTCGGGGCTGTGGCCCAAAACGTTGGCGTCGTCGAACCGAAACGGAAAAACGTGCGTTCATTGAGGGCAAGCAGGACCGCGCCAGCGTCGCCGCAATCGAACAGGAGTCCCATCGATGCTTTGTGCGAGCTATCCGCGAAAGGAATTAGCCGGCCGATCTGGATGTCCCCGCAACCACCGACAGGTTCAGACCTCCAGTTAGCAGTTTCTTTCCTGCCCCGTGCATCAAGCAGCGAGCATTCTTTGATTTTGCGCGCGAAAACTGGTAAGAGATGGCCAAGCTCGACAAACTGACCCGACAACGTCCTTTTAGGGTCCGCATGCGCGGGCGTGTTGAGCTCCAACTGAATCGCAGTTCCTTCCGCGTTCTCACCCGCCGCGTCGACCGTGTTCTCTGCAAGGAGCTGTTTAATTGGTTCAACTCGCTCCCCTTCGAGTACGCGCGGGAACATTCCACCCACGACTTCGACGGCCAGGTTCCCACTCACCACTCGGGGTTTGTCGCAAACAAGGAATACGCTTTTGAAGCCGAGACCGAATTTCCCAGTGGAACCATCCTTGGCAAGTTTGTCCGACGACGAAAGCACCAGCATCTTTTCCAAATCGCGGTTGAAGCCACGGTTCGTCCCATCGGCGGCAGAGAACCTACCGCCGCGGAACCTGTTGATCGCACGGCCCCAATGCAGAAATGTCAGACGCGGTGGGTCATGCATCAGAACAAAGCGGCGGCTGGCGGGCGGCACGTGCTGTTCACCGAGCATCTCGGCGAGTTCCGCTGCGGCGTCGTCAGCGTTCTGGAAGATCTCAAACGGAACTGAGGATTGAGAGTATTGATACACTGCAATCTTGCGCCGCACGGCCTCCAGGATATCGGCCTGCAGAGCCGCATTGTTTTCCAAGTTTCGCTGTAATTCGCTGCGGAGCGACTGCCTTGTGCGCATCACGGCTTCGCTGTTCGCTCCCGGTTCGGCCTCAGCATACCGCACCTCGTCCCAGCGCTTTGCCCAGTTCTGAACGGCGCTGAGGTTAGAGTCCTGAAGCTGCCGAAAATAGAAAAAAGCGCTTTCCAAGATCAGCCGTTGAGCAACATCGATCTCCAGCTGTTCGGTATCGCAAAGTTGTGCGAAGATGCTGTCGAAATTCGCTGGTGTTCGCCAATAAACGCGCTGCAGGACCTCGAAGGCTGTATCGCGTAAAAGCCCGGAGAGTTGTTGTCGGTCGAATTGCGCGGGATCGATCTCCCGTAATTCGGCAGTGCAGACTCGCACTCGCCCTTCGCTGTCCGAGCTCGGTCTGCCGACGAGCAAGGTTCTAAAATCAGTCGCGAGCGGTGCCTCAAATGCTTCCCCTAGTAGGTTCAAAACCTCCGTCGTGCCAGACGATGACGGATGCAAGTACAGCCTGAAGCGCTGCTTGGCCATCGCCTCTTCGATGTCTTCATCCGCTCCCACCGCACCTTGGCCAGCCGGCCACTTTTCCCACTGGATCATGCCCCGCACGGCTGCCAGAGTGCGCGGCCTAAGGAGTTCTGCGGCCAACGTTTTCGTTGATGAGTCGTCTCCCAACAACGCCACAAGGCCGCCGATGGCCTGGCTCGGTACACGTCCTTCCCACAGCTTGAAATAACGTTCCAAATCGAGTGGATCGCGTTTCACCGCCGCCGTTTTGGGCGCGGCCGTGGTTGTTAATAGGGCACTTGGCAGCTGCTTGCGAAGAATATGAGCCTGATGTTTGTCCAGGAGGTAGTCGCTATCAATCCCCGCTTCGTCTAATGCCAGCTTGCATGCCGGCTTCCAGTGATTCTTCCGCGACAGCAGCTTCAGCCCGCGCAGCCACTCGACGGAAAAATCGGCCAGCTTTGTTAGAGCGTTGAGATAGTGCGAATGCAGACACGAAATCTGAGCCCTTGCTTCTCGCGACGCGCGCTCCGCCCGCTCGGCGAGATAGTTAAGCAGCGCCAGGATCCGGCTGCTCTCGATTTCCTTAAGCAGAGGTCTGATCAGGTGTTCGATTTGCTGTAACGGGTAGCTCGACGCCGCGTCGCGCAAAAGCTCGAAGGCCGGAAAGCCAGCCGGACCGCCGTCAACGAAAGCCTCCAACAAGGAGGATATGAATTCGGGTTTTTGGAAAAGCGTATCGGAAAGCCCCAAGCGATAATTTGTCACTTCAGACAAAGTTAGACCGAGCCTTTCCAAGCCTTGAGATCCTGTTGCATAAAGACTCTGCGTGACCCAGTGATGTGCTGGGTGTTGGCACACCTCGGAACTGACCGAAGAGCTGTCAACGAATATTCCCTGAAGCTCAGGCTGAGCTAACAGACGAGCAATCGACTCCCGCATATGTGGCAGATGGATCACGTCCTCAGGCGCCTTAGGACCGTAGCGCGTTGACAGCCAGCGCGAACTTTTCAGGCGCGTCAGGAGGTCTTTTCCGAGAGTGTCATTACGAGCACCCGCCTTCTCAAGTGCGTCCAATATTGGGCGTTGAAAGCGTTCCGGCTGCGGCTGATCGAGCGCCAACTCGATACACGTAGCTGGAGTCCATGAACGAACTCTTTCTTGGTAAATCGCTCGCAATGTTGGATCAGCGGGAATTTGGATCCCAGTTGCCACACGGGCAAATTCGGGTGGAATTGGACTGTCAGGGTCGGCTAGATAGGTGTGCTGGTCGACCGGCAGGAAACGGCCGTCGGATGTCTCATGAAGCGGCAGCCGCAGCCATAGCTGTCTATCGGGAATATGGGTAAGGACCTTTCGGCGTTCTTCAACCGAGAGACTCGCGCCATCTAGCCAATCTAAGCTACCGGTTTCGACCAGTAGCTCCGCAACCGATTCAGGCGCGACCGACTGAACGTTCAGCTGTTGGAGTTGCTCCGGAGAAAGAGTTTGGGCCAACAGCTCCGGCAGTAGGCGCCAACCCCCACCCCGATGGGCTAGCGCCAAATCCGCCAAGCGCGCCCAAACGTCGCCGTGTCCCACTCCTGTCAGAAGCGGAGTGTCAACGTCTTCCGCGTGCTCCCGATCGGCGTGAAGCAAATAACGCACTGCCTTCGCGGCAGCCGGGACGTTAGTGGCCAGCAAGCGTTCAAGAAGCGGTTTACGCTCCTCCGCGGCCGTGAGACGTGCAGCTTTAAGGAGGAGCGCGACGCAGTCGGCTGCTCTGCATGCTTCCGGTCGACCGGAACCAAACAGAACGTCTGCAGCGCGCTCTGACAATGGGCGCAATCGGTACAGCCGGTCGTCTACAACAGCCCGCTGCAACAATTCGAGCAAACCGCCGCCGGGCGCGAACAGGGTGCGCTCGGCACGCCAAGCGGCTAACTCATCCCAAGAAGCCGCTATTTCTTTCCCGAGTTTCAGATCATCGACGCGAAACAGTTTGAGTTTGCCTACTGCCCGGCGCAGCTCATCTCGTTGCTCGGGCGATACGCTTGACACCACCTCCAAGGCGATTGCGGCGATTTTTCTGGGCTGGGCAACAGCGGCGTGTGCAAGTCGGCTCAGGATCAGTGAAGCATCCTCAACTGAAAGGCAGCTCCGGTTCGTAGAGGGCGCCAGCTCAGACGGGACCAGAAGAGTCTTCAAATCGAGCTCCAGCAAGTCTTTGAGAATGTCCGATTCGCCGGAAATTGTGAGTTCGGCTTCACCAGAGGGCAGCGAAAACCAGGCGCCCGAGGGAAGCTGTGCCACGAATTGTGTGAGTTCCTCCTTAAGGGTCTTGGCAAGCTCTGGGGTTAAGGCCCTAAAGAGCCTTCGCGCGACAGCGAGCAGCGGGGCGATCGCCGGGGCAGTTGGCCGCCATGCTTCCGTTGCCGCCTTCCGCTCCAAGGTAACGAGTTCATTGAAATACCGGAGGCGTTCACCGCTCTTGAGAAATGGCTCGACCGGGACGTTGAGGAGTTCGGTCCATAACTGATTCTCGTTCCATGAGGTGGCTTGCCTCCGACTGAGTCGCGGCCACCTGTCAAAGGTTATTGCGATCTTGACTGCTAGTGTACGCAGCGAGGGGAACAGCTCTTGAGGCGTCCATTGCGCATCTGGGGGCGGGCTGGGCAAGCAAACGAGAGGGTTCTCGGCAGGTAGGAGACCCCAGGCTCCACCTTGAGGTTCTAGACGGTAAAGCCAGTGGAACTCGCGACAGAGCTCGTCAGTGCGTTCATTCAAAAATCGCAGCTGAGAGAGTGACAGGGTAAGATTCCAAATTTCTTCTTTCGTTAGCTGGCTTGCCCGATGGAGATCATCCAGCGTTGGTAGAATAAGCCTAAGAGCGCCTCGCTTCTCGAGCAATTTGTTCCAGTGCTCATTTGTGTAGATGTCCTTTCGGCCAGAATCGAGAAGGTAATATCCGTGAAGCAACAACTGGACATCGTAGTTCCCACGGACTTCACGCTCGTCAAGCGTGGAGCTCAGCGGTAAGAACACGGCTCGCTTGACGGACAGTTGGCCGGTGCCCTGACGTGTGGCGCGTAGAAGCGTAAAACACGCCCCCGCGTGTGGATAAACCTCCTCCCTCACCATCTTCACGCCACCTTCGGGAGTGTAGACGGGACGCGCTGGCCGCTCGACCTCGTTTTGCAAACGGGTTAGTTCCCGATCATCGAGCATCGCCTCGCGAACCCAAAATAAAAGGCTTCTCGTTTCATCCCCGCATCCATTCGTAATGTTGACGCGACCAGAAACACTGTTGTTACTTCCCGTGGACAGCTGCCGAAAGAGGATCCGCGCTTGGGTCTTCAACTCGATAGCGGCCCGCTTGGCCAGCTCGCGGTATTCGGTACACTCCCAAATCGTTATCGCTTTGACCGAGCGCAAGAAGGGAAATAGCCGCGCGAGCCGCTCGGGCAGATCATCGGACAGCAAGTCTCGGATCTGCGGATAGTTCGGCATGATCGGATGCTCTCGGGCGAGTTGAGCAGCAGTGCGCAGGGGTAACCAGAGACAAAACCAACGCGCGGCACCGTGCCTCCAATGCTCAATGGTGTCAAGCAGCGGGCGAGCATCGAGCGAATTCCAGTCCTCGTGAATACCTGAGCCCTTCCAAGGATTGATGCCTTCACAAATCGTCGTGCCGTCAGCTGCGGGTTGGTTAGCCGACGCCATGTAGATGAATGCTTCGCAAACATGGAAGATGCTCTTCATCCCCAGGCCGAATTTACCGATCGCCGGAGAGTCCCCACCCTTTGAGCCCAATCCTAGTGCGCGAATGGCCTTGCGATCTTTTGGTTCGAACCGACCATCGTTCAGGACCAATATCGCAGGACCCCGCAAAAGAGGATGAGGACTGTTCGGCCATCCTGGAAAGGAGCCGAAATGAAGGTTGTGCGCCTGCGCGTCGTCAGCATTCTGGAGTAATTCTTTGGGGATCGACGCCAGGTCGTAACGGTCTTTGAGCAGGTTTTGGATCTGAGCGATAAGGGCTAGGGCCGGTTGCTCAAGGCCCTGCATGGTCGACGCCACCTGGGAATCCGAATCAGGTGTGCGAGCCGCGTCGTCGTTGAAAGGTGGGTCTCCTTGCATGCACGTTCAGGCGCGTGCGCACCTCCCTTGTTTACAACCTGTTTCTGATCCTCAATTTTCTCTTTCGATTGTGCGTTGGCCGACCCACCGCACCTGCGGCAGTTCCCGTCCTGACCGATTCCAGTTTTTGTCCTCAGTTCAGCATTCGCACTGCCGAGATTCCGCAAGAGCTAAGCAGTGTGCGGGTGAGGCGCTCGGCAGCGAGAATCGCTCCATAATTCCAAGGTGCTACGATTCACCCCTTTTGTCTGCGTTCACAGTTGGTCATTGCGCTCCATCCTGGCCTCTCGAATCAAGTCGGCAGAATCATCAGCGAAAGGGACCGCCGGCTCGGCGCGTAAGGCAGCCGATCGGCGAACCGTATCCGCTGTGGTGGTACCGTCGACCTTTTTCTTGAGCGTGAGGCCGCCCGGCACGGCCCGATCTAAAATGCGCGTTACATAATCCGAGACCGAGAGGTCATGGGCGGCGGCCGCCACCTTGATGCGGCGCCGTAGCGCCGGAGGTATATCGAGCGTAAGTCGGGGCCGGTTCGTCTTGGTGATCGATTTCGCCATCGTCCGATACCGCTTTCCGCCAATTTCGGCTAAATTCTACACGGTTGACGCTTCGGTGTCATGGCGTCGATTAGCTGGAGGTGTGGGGTGAAACCGATAAGCGTAGCGCTCGACAAGGGCAAGGAAACCAAGGGCACGTACCGGTTCGATTCGCCCGGCGAGGCCACTGGCAGCCGAGACTTACCGGCACCGAGGGATTGGAGGTCCGTTCTCATCGGAGGCTGGAACGTAGGCGTAAAGCGGGCGTGAGGGGGCATCCATGGAAGCCGTGACCCAGGAAGCGCCGGGCAAAGCGTACAACGATAACAATGTTTACATCGTTGGCGCCGGTTTCGGTGCCGAAGCGGGACTACCGCTAATTAAAAACTTCATGAATCGGATGCGCGACGCCGCAGCCTGGCTGGAGGATCAGAAAGGCAGGGAACGGGAGCTGCAAGCGATAAGCCGGGTGCTCGAATTTCGGCTCCGTGCGGCTGCCGCGGCGCATCGTGTCCCATTGAACGTTGAAAATATTGAGGAGCTGTTCAGTCTTGCCTCTGCGACCGCCGGCGAGAAATTAGCTGAGGACATGGCGTGGGCCATCGCCGCGACTTTGGATTACGCCCGGAGTACCGCGTCGCACCTCGCCGAGCATGAATATTTTTCGGTTGGCATGCTCAACGTGCCTGGCTGGTCGAAGCCCGCGACCTGGATTGCACCGGTGGCGAACATTCAACAAGGCGTGCAAAGCGGCCAGCTCAAGGGCGAGTGGTACGGATGTCCGCCTTACGAGTTCTATGTCGGCGTCATATGCGGATATTTCAACAAGGGGGGACCGGGCCGAAAAGACACGATTATTACCTTCAATTATGACACCTTAGTCGAGGAGAATCTGAAAGCCCTCGGAGTTCCGTATTCCTACGGCGCCGAGTCGAGCATCGGTTGGAAGACGCAGGAAGACTTGAGGCGAGCCCAGCGAGCCCGAAATGGCATTCGAGTGCTGAAGCTGCACGGCTCCGTTAACTGGTGCTCGGAGCTTGTCGATTGGGCGGGACGTAAGGAGGGACTCTCGGAGGTACCGACCGGCGTTGCCACGGCGAAGGGCCGTCAAATTTCAGTCTATGAAACCTACGAAGCGCTTCGCGGGAGCGGCCATGCTCCGCTTTTGGTTGCTCCAACGTGGCAGAAAGTTTTAAGCGGGGGGCTAGCCGAAGTTTGGTCAGATGCGGTCAGCGCGCTGAAAACAGCAACTAACCTTATTGTGCTTGGCTACTCAATTCCGGCTACCGATCAGCACTTCAAATACTTCCTTGCTGCAGGTCTGCAGGACAACATTTCTCTGCGCAAGGTGTTGTTTGTAAATCCGGCGCTCGCAAACGATGAAGCTAAGCAGCTTCTTGAGGATCGCCTCTTCGCCCTGTTTCGCCGAGAGCTTTTTGATCAGGGCCTCATCGAACTGGTCGCTAGCGATACTCGTGACTTTCTCGCTGGGCCGCGCACTATCGGTGAGGAGTCGTATCGTGTCCGGATCGGACGCCCTTTGAATCCTCCGGGTTATGCATGGGGTACGGCGCCGTGGACCTTCTTCCCGCCCTTCCTGCAAGGTTGGTCGACTGCATAGCTCGCTCAACAGCTCGGCGCCGGGCTTTGGTCGTTTCAGCAGCTGTCTCTAATCAGCCAGCGCCTTGAACGCCGCTTGGGCGGGCTCGCTATAAAACTCGATCCGAAGCTTGTCTAGAATCTCAGGCGGAAGCGACGCGAAGTCCTTACTATTTTCGGTCGGAATCAGCACGCGGCGCGCGCCCGCGTCCATGGCGACGCGCAGTTTGTCTCCTAGGCCATCGACTCGCGACAGAACGCCATGAATGCTCATCTGGCCAAGCACGACCAGTTGAGCGCCGATGGACCGCCCAAGGATCGACGACAAGAGGGCGATGTAGAACGCCATCCCGAGGTCGGGCGCATCCCCGGCCGAACCATGACTCATGATTTGAATGTTAACGTCATACTGGCTGAGATCACGGTCTATCCCGATTTTTCTGCCCGAAGTCTTAAGATAGTCGTATGCCATCCGGCCGGATTCCCTGATCCGCTTTGCCACCGCGCCGACGAGCGCGAAACGTCCGTTTCCGGGCGTCACCGAGCACTGAATTCTAAAGAGGGAAAATCGGCCGTCGTCCGAATCGTAGCCCACGGTGAAAATGTCACCGGGAGGCAACGGCGTGTCCGGGATCACGTGCGTCGAGCCAAGTTCTTTACATGCAACGAAGGTTTCCTGCCGCGTCTCCTTCGATATGTACGAGAGGTTGACGCGAGCATATTCAAGCCCGCCCATTCGTCGTAGCTGCTCTTTGACCCGCCGGCGCATCTCGATCGCAAAGGACAGATACTCCTCGACCTCCGATCGGCTGCAGTCGCCGCCCGGATGAAGCAGCTTCACTAAACCGGATACAGTTTTCGCGATCGCTTTTCTGTCTCGCTCCTCTATGTGGCTGCCAAGGTGAAAATGGCGGTCATAAGCATCGGCATAGCTCTTTGGCCGCAGTTCGTTGTGAAATAGTTCCGCGATGTAATCCGCGATGAATCCCATATGGGAGCCGAAATAGCCGGGCTGCATTTTGGGCATCTCCCAGCCAGGCAGATAGGCGTGCCAACGGTCATGGAATGCCATGTCATTGCGGACTGCTTCAGGAAATGGAAGAAACAGGTGCGAGGTTCTGGCAATCGTCTCGATATCGCCATCGAGGTTCCCATTGAATACGAAGGAAGCTTCGGCCTGGATGGTTCCTTTCGCGCTGCCACGCGAAAACGACCCCATTTCCATGTAATCCTTGTAAAGCTGCTTATCCTCCGGCTTGTTGAACTGAGGTCCGGCGATCTCATCGAATGCGACAGTATCGTATCGGGTTACCAGACCGGGGTCATAAGGCGGCGCGTTTGAGACAAACAGCTTCGGAACGGATACCTGACCGCCCGAGACAAGAATTACATAAGGCGAAAGTTCACGGTAAATGTAGGACTTTCCGGTTCCCCGCGGACCAAGTTCCACTAAGTTGTAGTTTTTCTCTACCATCGGGACGAGCCGCATCAGATAAAGCCACTTACGCCGTTGCGTGAAATCGCCATTGGTTGGCTCATATCCCATCGTGCGGATGAGAACATCCACCCAGTCGTCACGTGAAAAAAGCTTGCGCCCTTCGATGAACTCCGAAAGCCGCGCCGCGGCGATTTGCACAGGAGAGAGGCGCTGGAGGACGAACGGCCGGTGAGCGCCGCGATGAATCAGGGTTTCATCGTAGGAAAGCTCGATGTTCGCCCAGATGCCGCCGGTCAGAAGACGTTCGTTCTTGTGCACAAGGTCGGGATCGATGTGCACGTAATCGAGCCCGCCTGTCGAGAGCCGAACCCAATATTTTCCGCCCTGGTCCTTTTCGTCGAACGTGACAACGCAATGATCGATGAGCTTAAGGGCTCCCTGCTTCTGAAGCCGCGCCTTGATTAGTTCCCGCTGATCTGCCCGTACAATTCGTTCCTGAATCGTTTCCTTGACCTGGCTCAGCCCAGCCTCAATCTCTTTGCGGTCGTAAGTGGAACAGAATTTGCCGAGGAGGTATTCGAGAACGTAAACCGGGATGTTGAAGCCGACCTTGACTTTTTTCACCAGGTCTTTGCGGACGACCCGGCCAGCAAAAGCTTCCAGCAGTTTTCGATCGAGCTCGTCCGCCGGGACATCCTCCACCGCCCCCAACACTACGGCTTCACTTGGATCGGACATCTCAGTCCCACTCCGTTAGGTCAACTTTCAGCTGAACGTCGCGTTGGTCAAGTAGTTCATCATTATCCGCGTCTCTGGCTTCGATTCGAAGCTTGCTGCCTCTCGCGCAGACCTCACCCGGTGTCCGAGCGAGTGAAGCTTCCGCCGATGCGCCATCGGAGCGAACGGAGATAGGTCCGGAAGAAAAGAACAGCCGTCTGCCTGTTTCCGGTTCGATTATTCTGATCGCGACGTTTCTTCCCGTGATATTTGGACTGTCTCCCACGCCGGGCAACGCACTCGTCGAGCCGGCCCGTACCTCGACCCGCGGACTGAGCGAAAGTATCTCTGCGATCGGCCCAAGGACGACCGGTACTTTGGCCGCTTTGCGAGGCCATTGCGCTTTGAGAACAGGGATAATGAGTTCTTGAAGCGTGGCTCCCCCGTGAAAAAACCCGATTCCGCCGTACGTTTGAAACGCATTTACGCTGCGCGGGACCATGCACTCCAGATCACTATGCGAGACGGCCAACTTGATGGCGACGGGATGTTTGAGTTGGCGTCCAGCGATTGCGCGGCGGGACTTCCACACCACATCTCCCTCGGGACCGGGAAGGACCTCGTCCTTGTCCGGATGCCAGTGGATGAAACCGTGGTCGGTCACGGCGACAAGAGTGCTGTAACCAGAGTCGCGTAGTTTCAGAATTGCGCGCGTGTATCGTTCGATATATTGCTCCGCGCCGGTAAACTTAAGCTCTCCTTCATGGCCGGCGGTATCGAATTCGTCCCCGAAAACGAAGAGCATCCGCCCTGAAGCCGCCGGGGTTGGCGGGTCGTCCTCAAGCACCTGTTTGATCTCCGTAAACGATGCCGCCTTGAGGCCAAAGCGTTTGCGCAGCCATTCCCGCCGCTGTCCTGCCTGCGTCAGATCCCATTTCTCGTCGCCGTCGACCACGCGCCATCGCCTGGTGTCGCCCTGAGTGACATCGCATTTCAGCCGCGACGTCTCTGCCGTTAACGCGAATGGCATTCCGAGAGCCGTTATCGATGGCAGCGGGGCGCGCGCCGGCGAGACTTTTGCTCGTATAACCGGCTCTCCGCGATTCAACCGCTCCGCAATTCTCTGCGCCAGATCGTAGCGGCAGGCGTCGAGAACCAGGAGAGCAATCGCTGCACCGCCGGTTCTTATCTCCTTAAACACCTCGCCGGCGAATCCCAAGCCAAGTCCGTCAATCGTTTCATGAGACAACAATTCCGAAAAAGCCGAATTGCTTTGATCGAGATGGCGCAAGTAGGCGCGTTCGAGCCGCGCCCGGATTTCACGAAGCGCTCCAATCGCACCTGGATCGTCTCGAATCAGCCTTTCTCCGAACTCGTCAAGCTTCCATCCCCATGCGGTGAACCAGGCGACCGCGTCGCGCGCGGTCTTCCACTCGTTGTACGCGCCGTACTGATCCGCCAACGCGGAAGCCGCCTCACAAAGCCCGGCAAGCGTCATCCACGCGATTGGCTGTTCCGCACGCTTTCCCCAAAAGGCATCCGCATGCTGCCGCGCAAAAGCCAACAACTCAGTCAGTCTTTTGCTCAAACCCGCAACGTCCTCAAGTTGTGCCAGCTCGTCAGTAATTCTCGAAAAAAGGCCCTCTTCTGCCGCTCGCGAGGCAAGCGGAGGCAGGTCGATTGGAACGGTCCGCGCCCACGAACCGAGCGAAAGACGGGAATCGGCTTCGCGGGAGAGTTTCTCGAACAGCGGCGCCAACTCGACATCGCGCATCCAGCGCTCAAGCAGCTTCATCGAATTGTCGCGCGCCGCGCCGGCCGCAATGATTCGATCCCGATCCGCCGGCAGATTCGATGGCGCTTTGGACGCTGCATCTGTTACGAAAAGCCGCGCCAACGCCTCGATCCGCCAGTCACGCTCATTGCGTGCGTCGGAGGGCGCCGGCAATCCAAAATCGTCCTTCAATCGACGTGCGAAGACGGCGTTGAGATTTGACGGAACACGGCTCGCGACGGGCTCGTCAGGATGGGCCAGCACTTCCAGGATCAAATCGTCGGTCAGCAAATGGGCGGTTACCAGCGACGGCGAGAGAAAGTCGGGCCATTCTGAGAGCGGCCTGTCGAGAAGCTCCCTGGCGTACGATCCCAATAGAGGTCGAAGGTCAGCCTCGCGTTCGGATGGAATCCGAACGCCGAATCGCCTGAGCGCGGACAACAGCGGTTCGGTCCATACCATCTCGGCCTGAAGCTCAAACATTCTGAGAAAAGTGAGTTCGGCGCGCCGGCGCGGAACCCAAACGACGCGCGGTCTGGCCGGTGCGGCTCGAAGCTCTTCGCGCAAAAGTAATTCGTGTTTTTCTTCCGCCCAAAGCTCGAAGACGTCGCCTTCCGCCGCTGCGAGGAGGAGCTCGCGCCATTCGCGGTCTGGATCGCACCAGAGAACAAGTGGCGGAGGTGCGCTTTTTCTGCCCAGAATCGAGAGGATTTCGGCTCGAAGCCAAGCCCTCAGGGTTGACTCGCTCACCCGCGCCTCTTTAACAGCCGGCCAGCGCTTCTCACGGAGCCTCCGAGATCACCTGCAGTCCCGGCACGCCGTCGAAGTCGTTACGGTTGTGCGTGATTAATGGAATTTCGTGGAGAAGCGCAGTGGCCGCGATCCATGCGTCGGCACAAGCAATTCGTCGACCGTTCGTACGCGCCGCCGAGGTGACTTCCGCCCATTTACGGCAGAGCGGGAGTTCGAACGGATAGATTACGAAGTTACGCAGGTGCTCGCGCATGCGAGCTCGTCTCGCTTCTCCCCAGTTACGAATCAGTGCCCAAGCCTCCAATTCAGCCACGGTCATGAAAGATACAACAAGCGTTCGCCCGACTAAGTGCGGCTTGTAAGTTTCTGCGCGGGTGTCTCGCTTAAACAGCAGCGACACCACATCGGTATCGATGACCGCGTCGGACATCAGAGTTCGCGCTTCGGTACATCCTCTCTACGCCACGCCCGCACCTGCGCGATGAAATCGTCGGCGCTTTCCTCTTCCGGCCAGAAATCACCCAGAAGCGCTTCAAAATCCGTAACCGCGCTTACGCCCTGCTCCGTCGCTAGCTGCCCGATATCGCTCTTTTCCTCGAACAGTGGCTTTGCCTCCTCTGCTTCTCCATCGCGGTCAAGTATCTCAATGTCCGCGATCTTCAGCGAAACTATTCGCCCTGACTCTTCTTTCGATTCGCCGATAATTCGCACGTAGCGCGTCAATGCCGCAAGGACGCTGTCACGTTGCGCCTCGTCGAAAGTACAGGTGACCGGAGCGCCAACGGCGGGATGCACCCGGCATCGCAGATCGGACTCCCGGAAATCACCCATCAAGAGCCGGCCCTCGATCGTGCGCTGCGACGCTATCGGGGCTCGGATCCTCGCAACCACGCGCGCATGGAGCTCTGCTGTATAAGACGCTCTGAGCCGTTGTCCCCGCGAGTGCAGATCGAAATCAATTGCGCTGATACCATGATCGAGGATTTTCGCGCCTTCGCGGATGGCCAGCAGCACGCCGCGATCATATCCACGCGGTAACTCCGTATCCGAGCCTCCGTTTCCCAACTGTGAGAGACCCTCGATCAGGCACCCAAGCGCACGTTCGCCGAGGTTATCCGCCGCGGGAAATATTTTGAGCTGCTCGGGCGATTGGTGCCGGGGTTCGAATGCAAAGGCGAGGCTCCCATCAGTCATGCTTACCAGGTCTAGTGCGCATGCTTCGGCGATTTCAGCCGGCTTTCGGCCGCGCTTGAGGCTCGCGCTTCCAGAGAGAACAGCGCCCACCCGCGCGATCGCCCCCTGGAGTTGCTGTCCGAACAAGATCAGATCCTGAAGGGCGATCCGATGCCGCTCGACGCCTTTCCCCTCCAAGTGAACGGTCAGACGCACAGGGGCCTTATTGGACGCTTGGTTTTGCATCGCGTTGGCCCTCCCTAGATTGCTTTTTTCTCAGGCAAAAAACTCTAACACGATAGCGAATTTTTAGCGAAGAGCATCGCCCCTCCGAACAGGGTGCCTATTTCCACCAGCCGGGGTGCGGGAGTTTGCCTTCGCGGCACCAGCGGCGCTCGTCGGCGCGCCATTGGGCGCGATCTGAAATCGCTTTGTCCAAGTCCTTGGCGGCGAGCACATCGGCGGCCAGCAGGCCCGCCTTTTGCAGCGGTGCGATGTTGACGCGCACGCCGTCATTGATGTCGGGGTCGTAGCGCCTTTCCTGAGCCATAAAGGCGTCGCGCTCGCGCGGATGCTCCCGCTCGCCATCGCGCGAGGTCCACTTGTCGAGCGGCTCCTTGTCGGCGATTTTCGCCAGGGCCTCGGACTCGAAGCCAGCCTGCTCGACGCGCTCCAACCGCGCCTCGAAATCCTTCAGTTCTTCAATTCTGACGATCAGACCAGCGCGACGCTGTTCCTGTTCCACCGTTCGCGCCTTCGCGTCGATTCGCTCAAGCTCGCGCAGCTCGGTCTCCATCCGAAGCCGCATCGGATGGGCATATTGAGTTCGGATCGTGCCGAGTAGCTGGTCGTCGAGGCGATGATAGTAGACAAGGCAGGAGAAGATCGGCGTGCGTTCGGCGCGGGTTTTCCGTCTGGCCCGCTTTGCGCGGCCATTGCCTGACGCGCCAGAGGTTTCCGGCGTGCTCTGGATCTGCCATGCGATCGGCCGCTTGCGGAACTGAGAGATGTGATTGCGGAAGAAGTCGCGCGCAAGCCAGGACTCCAGTGCAACGCCCATGATCTCGTCGAACTCGCGCTCGATCGCCGAGACCCGTTCGGCGCCAAACTCGGCGGCGATCCGCTGGCGCACGCGCGAGAGCAGACTGTCGGCTCCCGCGCCTTCGGTTATCGGGATTATTCCCGACGGTTCGGCCCATTCGGGAACGGGCTCGTTCGCTTCGATTTGCCGGGGCCATCGATGGCCCAGCATCCGGAGTACCATCACGGTGAAATGGTCGCTGACGAAGCGGCGAAGCTCGGGAAGGCATACGGCGCCGTCTTTTTCGCGCAGCTCGCGGAGCAGCCAGTAGATTGAGATCGGATGGATTTCGAGCTTTTGCGAAAGCTCTTCAAGGAAGGTTTCGGGCGGAATCGGGATGCGCGCGCCGGAGACGACGGCTTCTTCCGACTCGTCGTCATCGGTGTCGGAGGTTTCGGCTTCGTCCTCCGCCTCGGGCGATGCGCCGGGACCGGCTTCGTAGAGCGCCCGCAGACGGCGCTTCAGCTCGGCGAGTTCGTCGGGTGTGGGGTTGATTCGCGGATGGTCCTTCAGCGGCGCAAGCAGCTCGGGATCGATGTTCAAGTCTCCGGGGAGTGGCGGAATCGCGTCGTACCCGGCGATTAGCGGATGCCACCCAGCCGGTGTTCCCGTCTCGTCCAGTACGACAACAGCATCTTGATTTGTGACGCCGTACGCCGCGAAGACCCTGCGCTCAGAGATACCTTCAAGAGTGTGTAGTAACGCCACAGTCTGCACGCCTTCTCTGGATCGAATTACGTCGTCCAAAGCCTCAGAGCGATTGCTAGGATCGATCAAAAATACTCTCTCGATCGGATCCAGTGCGACAGCGCGGCCCTTCAGCTCGGTGCACAACCTCTCTAATTCTTGGCACGCTGCGAGCTTTTGGATGGGCAACGGAAGGCGCGAAAGATACCCCTCTCGGAACTTCAGATCTGTGTTTAGCGTCCTGAGCAAATAGCTACTCAGCCGGCAGTTCAAGGCTGCGCCTAGGCCAGGGATATCCTGCTTGGGCAGGATCGTCGGGGAGGCGCTATCGCACACGTGCTTGCCGCCGATGCGTCGAACCCCCAAACATCCACGAGCCATGAGGGAATAGGTCCACCCCGCTTTATAGAAGGAGGACTCCTTAACAAGCCATCCCCAATCGCCATGCAAGTATGGGAAGCGCTCTATTAGACTCTGCTTCAGGCGTAGGCCTGACTCGCCCCAGTCCAGAGCCATCTGATCGAACCCTGCCCATCTCCTATAGCCGCCGGCTTTCAAATAGAAAATCCACCGATCCGTATCCGAAGCAAGCTCCCAAAAATAACGCAAGAAACGATTGTTGTTGCAGGAATCAACTTGTCGAGTTACGCTCGCCGCCTGGCCCAAAGGACCACCAGAGAGGATCGCGAAGAAGTTTTCGCCAAGCCAGTAGCAGAGCGGCGACTGCGGAATCGTCAAAAATCGCGACTGCTTCGGGCGGAAAACGACACCTCCGACGCCGGCGCTCTCGCCACTCACACCGTCACCTCCTTTCTCTCCGCAATTCACGCGGGGTCATGCGGCATAGAGCAGCCGCCCTTCGCGGAGGATCGTTCCGGGCGGCGATGCCTTCAAATGGCGTCGCGCATCAAAATAGGATTGCGTGCAGACCAACGCATCCACCCCTCCGCGCGCGCCAGAGCGCCACAGAGATTCATACGCTAGCCGGCTGCGACGGCGTTCGGGGGACGCGTCATCGGGAACGACCACAAGTAAGTCATAGTCGCTATCGGGTCCCGCATCGCCGCGGGCCTTGGAGCCGAACAGATAGATGCGAAGCGGATGGTAGGCATCAGCCAAACGGCGCACGATCTCCCGCAGCGCCGGGTCTTCGTTGAGAACTTCTGTTTGAACCTGCGTGTTCACTTTTCCACTACCCTTCAACGCTCGGCTGTTTGTTGCGTCATCTGCCTGAACAATCCTTTTTACGCTGCTGCCTCGGGGTTGTCCGGCACGGTCGAGTGTTTGGCCACAGCTGTCCATTCCTTTTGAAACGGGGGATCATCTGAGCGCGGTCTGGGGTTAGCGTCAGGTAATCGAAGATGCACGGGGACCGAAAACGCGGAGCCGAATGCGATGGCTTCCTGACGCGGCAACGCGGCTATCCGTTGAATCGTAGTTTGATCGGCCCATTCGGAGGCGTGGCGAACCCGCTCTAGGTCACTTTGGGCGGTTAGTCGAAGACAGAACCACGTCCCACACTGCGCAAGCACGGTTTGCGACAGCTCAGATGGACGCTGAGTGCTCAACCACAAAGAGACGCCAAACTTCCGCCCCTCTTTGGCTAGTCGTTCATACGCCAGCAGCTCGCGGAGCGATGCGTCACCCTCGTCCGAATACAATCGGCGTAGATAATGGTGAGCTTCTTCCAGAATCAACAGGAGCGGGGCGGTGTTTCCCGGCCCCCGGCGGAAGAGCTCGTCGAGAAGGGCAGAAAGTATACCTCCCAAGATAAACGGAAGGACGTCATGCGGCACAAGGTGCAGATCCACAAGGTGCAATTTCCATCCGGGATCTGCATCGCCACTCTTCAAGCCATAGATTTTCTCAAGAAGTTCCTTCTGGGCCTCAAGCCATGGATCTGCGTTCGCATCCTGTGGAATCTGCCCAGAGCCGCCCATGTCCACGACGCCTCCTAGCGCGACATCTTCCGCGATGGAGTGGACACGGCGCACCAGCGTTGACACGTGCCCATAATGAAACGAGTCTCTCTTGAATGAGCTCTTGTCGGGCTGAAGAGCGACATACTCGGCAATAAGCGGCGCTAGAGTTTTAAGCGGAGGCCACTGTGCGGCGCGGTTGTTTCCGGAACGGATTGCTTCCCTGAGTTCGTCAAGCGCGTCTTTGGCTTCTTGGGCGTCTTCCGTGCGACAGTCGTCGAACAGTGCCGGCTGCCCTCCGCCACTCAGGCATACGCCATCTTCTTTCCACTCCACGTAGGGAAGCGCCGACAAGCCGAAGCGAAGAGCAGGACGCTGAGCGCGTTCGCTAGGAACCAGGAGAGCCTCCAAACCATTTCTACCTAAGGTGTAATGAGGAAGCTGCCAGTGATCTGGCGCCGATTGATCTGGTGGCGCCAAGCGAGTGACCTTTACTCCGTTGCAAAGGCGTCGCTTTCCGTCCCGCGTTTCCTCGAAAGCTTCGGTATACTCTCCGTTCACATCGAACAGCACGGACCTCATACGGGAATATTGCGCGAGCAAACGCTGAAGGATCGCTGCTGTTAGACAACTCTTGCCCTGTCCCGTGCTGCCAGTAACGATCACATGCCGAGACAGCAAATCGTTTAGGCGCACCCGAACATGAATGGGGACGTTGGCTAAACGGCCAACTTCTAGTGTACCGTTACCGGACCGCGAGTTTACCGCTTCCAACTCGTCAGGCGACAGAGGAATAGCTTCGGTTCCGAGGGCGGGCGTGATCGTGCTACCGCGGATAAATTCAAGCATCCTCCCGTCGCTTACTGACGGTGGACTGTTATTGATCGCGTCATGGGCTGTGGAGCTGTCCCTGCAGACAAGTCGGCCTAGTATTCGCGCTTTCAGCTGACGAAGAGGCTCGTCGCCGACGATGCTCGTTCCCGCGCGAGCTCTGTGCGCTTCCCTGGACTCGACAAATTCAACTGAAGAAACTTCGGCGACCAAAAGATCAGTACTTTGAGGGATGCCGAGCAGAGCACCAACTTGGAGAACGGGCGTTACGCCTCCTTCAACAACTGCCATTCTGCCGCGATGCGTATCGCGAATGTTAATTGCGACGGTAC